>Ga0185299_10000045_pt1 | contig 356132 bp, 300 predicted proteins | sample PaiPotPPA55metaG_FD_128002 | JGI IMG/M metagenome (GOLD analysis project Ga0185299, IMG submission 128002) | Iron sulfur acid spring bacterial and archeal communities from Banff, Canada, to study Microbial Dark Matter (Phase II) - Paint Pots PPA... ...
GTTTGACGGAGAAGGATGCAAGCCTGATCGAATTCGGCCGTGAGCTATTCTCCAAACACGTTGTCGCCGCCACAACCTACGCACGTGTCGTCAAGGTTTTTGGGGAACGTGACCTGGTGGATTTGGTAGCCGTTATGGGCCAGCATGCGAGCGAAGCTACGATGCTTGCGGCCTTCGATCAGCATCTGCCGGTTGGCCAGGCACACCGGTAGGCGCGCCTAGCAGCCGACCACGGACGAACTCACCGAATCACGATGGAAGCAAGGGTTGGTGCGAAACCTTTCGGGAATTCTTGGTATCGAAGGCAGACGCCCCTTGACGTCCAAGTACGGGGGCAGTAACATTCGTACGGGGACATAACGTTGCGCAAAAGGAGCGGGAAATGAGATTGCAACCTTTTGGTCTGTTCGTTTGTGTGACAGCATTTGCAGGGCTTGCCCAAGCGCAGCAGTATAGAGCGCCATTAGCTTCGGATGGGCATCCGGATTTGCAGGGGTTCTGGGCTAACAACAATGCCACACCGCTCGAACGCCCTAAGGAACTCGCCAACCATCCGGTGCTGACCGATTCGGAGGTGCGGTCGATGCGGCAAAAGGCTGAGGAGATGTTCGTTAGCGGGAAGAATGATGCCGCGTTTGGCGATCAAATGTTTCGGACAGTTTGGGCGAACGTGAAGGGCCTGAAGGTCGGCTTCACCAGCACAGACGGCGAGACAGGCGATTACAGCTCGGAGTGGAACGATCACAGAGTCTGGGATAACCGCACCTCGCTGATTACGGACCCGGCGGATGGACTCATGCCCCCGTTGACCGCTCGGGCGAAGATGATCGAGGAAGAGCAGCGCATAGCCAGGCAGCGTCCCGCGCAAGGTCCGGAGGATCGGTCTTTTTCGGAACGGTGTATCACTCGTGGCTCGCCTCAAGTTCGGGCGGGATACCAGAGCTATTACCAGATCGTGCAGACGCCGGCGGCGGCCATGATCCTGACAGAAATGTTCCACGATGTGCGAATCATCAATCTTGACAACCGGCCTCATCCGCCTGCGACGGTTCAACAGTGGTTGGGGCATTCGCTCGGGCACTGGGAAGGCAACACCTTGGTAGTCGACACGACGAACTACCGGCCGCTCGCTTTTCAGAGTATATCGAGCGAGAAGCTGCACATCACGGAGCGGATCACGCGTCAGGATGCCGAGACGCTTCGTTACGAAATTACCGTGAACGATCCGGACACTTGGACAAAACCGTGGAGCCTGATGATTCCGCTGCAGCGGTCGGCGCAGCCGGTTTACGAGTACGCTTGCCATGAGGGTAATATCGGCTTAGCAGGCATACTGGCTGGTGCGCGGGCCGATGAGGCCAAAGCGGCCTCGAAATAGAGACCATCGTAAACTGGCATCTCTGCGGTGAGGCTGTCGACTCAGAACGGCTGGCTTTCCGGCACTAAATCGAACTGCGATTAACCCGCTCGCAGGCATCATGCTTATAAACCGTCATATTTATAAGCCATCATGCTCGGATGTAGGTTCGAACGCATTTTGACAGCCTTGCCGATGGCGTTCAAAATGCATTTAGGGAGCCAGTCGGCGAGTTCGCGATGCTCCATTTCCGAAACGCGAGTTTTGTTAGGAATAATCTCGCAGAACCAGACTTTTGGCTCACTTCGACTGGCGCGCCCATCAACGGAATGGGCGATTAACGTCTATGTGGATTACTCAGCGCCTTCATCCGGGCACAAGCGTATGAAATCGTCGCGCCGACAGGTCAGTGGCATGGGTGAGCACGATCCCGGCTGAAGCGCGACGTCGCGATTAAAGTCTCGGTGGCTCATGTCAGCCATTTGCCAGCTCTACGATGTCGGGCGAATTACTTGGCTATGGAGTACATCGAGGGCACGGTTCTCAAAGGACCGTTACCTGTCGATCAACCACTGAAGTACGCCGCACGGATTTGCGATGCTCGACGCTGCGCACAAGAAGGGCATCAGCCATCGCGGAGCACGGGTTGGCCAGCCAGGCTCGCGAACTCGATTATCATTGACTCCATGCGACCTTTGCTTTTCCTACTCGCCCTCCCGGCGATGTATGCCCAAAACGGCACGGCCGATGGCGCCACGCGCGCCGATTGGCCGCACTACGGCGGCACCCAGCTCTCTTGGCGCTACAGCGCTCTCGATCAAATAAACACGGCCAATGTGAAGAGCCTCGTCCCCGCCTGGATCTTCCAGACCGGTGACTACGCCGAGAATCTACAGTCCACGCCGATCGTGGTGGATGGGGTGATGTACATCATCACACCCCGCGCTCAAGTGTTCGCTCTCGACGCTGCCACCGGGCGCCTGATCTGGCAATACCGCTATCCGCCCAACCAGTCCGGCTCCATCAGGAACAGCGGTGTCGCCGTGGGCGACGGTAAAGTCTTCTTCGGAACGAGAGACAACTACCTGGTCGCACTCGATCAAAACAGCGGTCGCGAGATATGGAAAACAAACGTCGATGACCGCAAGCAATGCAACTGTAGCATCACCGCCGCCCCGTTGTTCGTCAAGGACAAGGTGATCGTTGGCGGCAACGGCGGAGATCGGGCGGAACGCGGCTACTTGACGGCTTTCTACGCTAGGACGGGCCGGCTGGCTTGGCGCTGGTACGTAATTCCGGGGCCGGGCGAAAAGGGAAACGAAACCTGGAAAGGCGATAGCTGGAGGTTTGGCGGGGGCTCGCCCTGGATGACCGGATCGTTCGACGCCGGCCTGAACCTGGTCTATTGGGGCACCGGCAACGCGGCGGCTGATTTCTACGACGCCGATCGTGTGGTTGCAGGCGCCGACAAAGTCAGGGACGTGAATCTGTACACGGCGAGCGTCGTGGCCCTGGACGCTGATACAGGCAAACTGCGCTGGCACTATCAAGAGGTCCCCGACGACCTCTGGGATTACGATTCCGCATACGAAGTGATCCTCATGGATCGCGAGATCCGCGGGCGGATGCGAAACATCCTGGTGCACATGAACAAGAGTGGATTGACGTTCGTGCTCGACCGCGCGTCCGGCGAATTCCTGGGCGTGTTCTCCGTTCCGGAGGTGCGGAACTGGATCACGGGCGTGACAGAAGACGGCAAACTGGTGGGACGCAACGAGCCAAAGCTCGGTAAGACCGAGACTTTCTGTCCCAGCGTGTACGGCGCCAAGAGCTGGAACTCGATGGCCTACTCCCCACGCACCGGACTCCTTTACACCCCGACCAATGAACTCTGCAACGACGCCACCGCCAACGATACCAAGCCAGTGGAAGGGGCCGGTATGATGAATGCTGCATTAAGTCCCAAGCTGCCGCCCAATCGCACTACGTACGGTCACGTGGACGCCTGGGATCCGGTGACAGGCAAGCGCATGTGGAGCTACCCGTACAAATACGTTCTGGCGGCCTCCGTGCTGGCCACTGCCGGCGATCTGGTGTTCACCGGCGATCCGGAAGGGAATTTTTTTGCATTGGATGCGCGCACCGGCGACAAGATTTGGAGTTTTCAGACCGGCGCCGGCCATCGCGGATCCGCGATCTCATATTCGGTGAAAGGGCGGCAGTATGTCGCCACACCGACCGGTTGGCAGGGGACGATTTTCGGAAGTGTGGCTGCGGCGTTGTTTCCCGATGCATCTTTCCGGCTGGGCTCAACTTTGGTGGTATTCGCGTTGCCGGAGGGATCGACGTTGCCGGAGGCATTGAAATGACGAGAGCCTTGTTCTTGCTCACGGCAGCGATTGGAATTTCTGATAATCGTCTCACTTTTAGTGGTTTTCCGCGATAGCTTCCGGGTGCTCGGCCACCTTCCTGTACTTTTTGGGGAGCATCGACTCACGTCAAACCCTGAATTTGAAAAAGTACTGGACGAGTACGCAGTAATCCCGGAGCTATCTATTACCGTAACCTTAAGATTGGGAGAACGATTGCCAGGCACAAAACGGACCTGGTAAAAGGCTTCTGCACAAGACCCCATCGTAACTCTGCACTTCACGCCCCCTCTTTTCGTCTTGGCTCAATCAGGTCGACAGCTGGTTCAGCAGGCACCAGCGCGATGTCGTCAACCGCGGCATCTTTACTTCGGTCGCCTTATCTGAAGCGCAAGATCCTAAGCGACATTAGGCTCTACCCCAAAAAAGAGCCCAAGCCATTCCAGTTGAAATGGTGCGATGTTCATGAGCGCTTTCCCGCATGGTAGGGATGGCTCAAGGACAGCCCACTAGCTGATACCCCTACCAAACCCTTGCCAGACGCTTGACATAAGAGCGTTTTTTGCTTATAGTCTGAGCCACCGTTCAAAATGGCCACCGAGGGTACCAGGGTCCGGTCAGTTGCGGCCTCGTCATACCGCGCAATGAAACTTGTAGGCGATTTAAATAGAATGCACTGGAGGCATTGCAATGACTGATGTTTATAACGCAAACACAAAACTGAAAGCGCTTAAGCACTTCAGTGTATTGCTTATCGCGGTATCGACTTGCCTGCCGCTATTGGCCCAGCAGACCGGAATCAGCGGACGCGTGGGCGATCCCTCGAACGCGGTGATTGCCAACGTCAGAGTGACGGCAACCGCCGAGGATGGGACCAACGTTACCACCACCACCAATGCGTCCGGGCAGTACCAATTCCCTGGCCTCCGGGCGGAAACGTACAGGCTTCGGTTTGAAGTGCCCGGCTTCGCGCCGGCGGAACGGACCGTAACTCTGCTCGTGGGCCAAATGGCGTCAATCGACGTGGATATGCAGCTTTCGCAGACCACCTCCACGGTGAACGTCGAAGCGGCGGCCAACGCAGTGGATACCTCAAACTCAAGCGTTGCCGGTGACGTGAGCCCTTCGGTAGTGCAAAAGGTGCCGCTCAATGGCCGGAACTTCCTGCAGTTGGCCATGATGGTCCCCGGCATCACCAGCAACGACGTGCAGACCTCGGTTTTGGGCGGGACTGATCAGGGCAAGATGCAGATCAACGTCGATGGCCAGCAGGTGACGCAGAATTCCGCGGGCACCACCTTCGGCCAGCCGCTTTACAGCACCGAGGCGATCGACCAATACCAGATCATCACCAACCGGTTCGATGCCACAATGGGCCGGTCTTCGCGCCTCCAGGTGGTGGTACAGACCAAGTCGGGAAGCAATAGTTTCCACGGCAGTCTGTTCGGATATTTCCGTAATAGCGATTTCAATGCCGCCGATCCAGTGGCGCACAGGGTGCTGCCCTTCTCCGATCAGATGTACGGCGGATCGGTGAGCGGTCCCATTCTCAAGAACAAGCTCTTCTTCTTCTTTTCGTTCGAAGGCGAGCGCCAGCCCAGCACGATCTTCGATTCGCCGACCGGCTATACCGATGCTTCTGGCAAGCAGCTTTCGTTCACGTTCGCGAATTCGCTGATCACGCGCACCTACCTGCTACACGTCGATTATCAGGTCAGCAGTAAACATCGCCTTTCGGTAAGAGGCTCAGGCTCCACGTATCTAGTTCCATTTGCCAACGTAAGCGGAAATTCGGCGCCCATGCGCGCGACCGTTGCGACGCGAACCGGTTACGCCGTGACGGGAACATGGACCTGGACCATCAATACCGCTCTCGTCAATGAGGCGAAGATCGGCTACAGTCACTTCGACTGGGCCAACAATGCATTGATTAACACGACAGAATACCGCTTACCCGTGGGCTCCTGGGGTTCCCCTTACAACTACCCGCAGCAGCTCGGGCAGAATAACCAGCAGTATCGCGACGATCTGTTCTGGCTGAAGGGCAACCACAGCTTGAAGTTCGGAACGGACTTCCAGCACATCCCGTATGCAGGTAATTTCGGCCAGAACGTTCGCGGTACAGTGCTATCCTTCGGTTCCGGTGTGAATAGTGTGCCGCTGAGTCAAGTTTTCCCATACGCGACATATAATGACCCGTCCACCTGGAACATTGCGTTGATCGCTCCCTACGCCCTCTCGTACACGCAGGGATTCGGAAACTACCTCTATAGCATCCCGACCAATGGAGTCAGCGGCTGGGCCCAGGACGACTGGAAGGTTACGCCCAAGCTCACCCTCAATTTGGGGCTGCGCTACGACAACGATCTGGGCATGTTCAACCCGGATCTCTACCTCAAGAGCGGCTACCCCACGCCGCATTACAACCAGAACCTCCTGTTTCAGCCGCGTTTCGGATTTGCCTTTGACCCGAAAGGCGACCGCAAGACCGTCATTCGTGGCGGAGCGGGCCTGTTCTACGCGGACCTCAACGCGAACGCGACCATCGACGGTCAGATCTTCAATGGCCAGACCACGCTCTCACCTTCGGTGACCGGGACCCTTTCCAACCCGATTAATCTCTCCAATCCATTCAATGGCGTCACTGGCGCTCAGTTCCTTTCCGGCCAGGTTCCCGTAAACGCACAGGCCATCCAGTCTCTCGATGCGCACGTGCTCACGCCCTATTCGCTCCAGCTAAGCGCCGGAGTGGAGCGTCAAATAACTAGGGATTGGAGTTTCTCGGCCGATTTTGTCCATTTTCGGGTTTATCACGATTGGATGGAGACGGACGGGAATCTCTTCTTTAATCCGGCTACCGGTTATCCCGCTAATCCCAATACCGCGGGAAGGCCTTACCCGGAATACACCAGCATCCGGAGTTTTACGACGCCGAACGCTGCAGGCTCGATTTACAACGGCTTGCAAGTCGCGGTGCAGCACCGGTTCTCGCGGAGTTTCACGGCTCAGGTGGCTTACACCCTTTCCCACTTGAAGGATTCAACCGTTTCTGCGTTCAACACTCCGGACAACCAGATGAATCTCGCCCGTGAATGGGCTGTTTCGCCGGATAACCAAGCGAACACGCTGAGTGTGGCCGGTTCTTACTCGTGGAAGTGGGGCATCGCTCTCAGCGGTGCGCTGCACTATGGATCGGGCCAGAACTTCGCCGTAACTTCCAGCCAAAACCCATTCAGCCTCACTTACGTTACTTCGCGGATCTTTACCAGCTCGACGCCTTATTATGGGCCTGCGTCGTGCTTGGGTTCCGTCCCCGGTTTATCCGGCTACAACCTTGTGGCTCGCGATTGCCTGGTTGGGAGTCCGATTGTACGTTTAGACATGCGGCTTTCGAAGACATTCACACTGAAGGAGCGTTTCCGTTTCACGCCGATGATTGAGGCCTTCAACCTGTTTAACCATTCGAACTTTGGAAACTATCAGACCACCGTCAACGTCGCGTCCTACGGCCTACCGGCCCAGGTTACCGATCTGCCGTACTATCCGCGTATGTTGCAGTTTGCTGGACGGTTTGAGTTCTAGGATCGATGCGGGCCACCCGGGTAGTTGTGCGAGAGTTGCTGATGCTGCTTGCGGTGGCCGCCGCCTCACGCGCAGCCGTACCGACCTGGCTAGATCTCGTCAGCCCCATCATCACTTCGGCCGAAAAGAAACTGTACCTTTCGCTAAACGCGGAGGAGCGTGCAAAGTTCGAGGAACAGTTCTGGTCCAACAAAGCGATAACGGCGGAAGAGTATAGCAAGCGCATCGAATACATCGATGCGAAGTTCGGCTCCACGAAACTGGGATCGGGCGCGAACACCGATCAGGGCCGAGTTTATCTTGCGCTTGGGCCTCCGAACAAGGCTACCCGTCTTCCTTCGTCTCGAATCTTTCAACCCTTGGAAATTTGGTATTACGATACCGTTGCCGGAGTGATAAACACGGAAGTACGGCTGATCTTTTTCCAGAAAAACGGGATGGGCTTTCCTAAATTGTATTCTCCTACTCAGGACACCATCCGCGCCCTGTTGCTTTCAGAACCTACCACGCGGACTATGTTTGGTCCGAATGACGACATCACGGAAACCAAAATACGCAACAACCTGACAGTCCCACCGGCTGAAGACGAAGTCATCTCGGCTGCCGTGAACGTGGCGACCGGCATTCGATACGAGGGTAACGACGAGATCGTGGGAAAAATCTCGTCGCCGGCGTACATGCTCGGGCAGCCGATGAAGGCTGACGTCAAGTCCAGGTTCATTGTCGCGCATCCCAAGCTCGATATTTTCCAGGCCCCTTCGTTTTACGGCGGCTCCCAGGTGGATCTCGGGCTTGAGGTGACCGCTCAGAGCAAGTTGGATGTCGAGGTCTTCGAAGGCGACTTGAGCGTTTATCAAAACCACCTAAACCTGAAGTTTCCCAAATCATCTCCGATCCGTTACACGCACCGGCTGGATCTTCTCCCGGGTGCTTACCGAATAATCTTCGATGTGGATGGAACACATTTTCCGTATAGCTTGACCGTCGCCGGGCATTTCGCGATGGGCGACATCCTGCGGGCGGACCAAACCGATGTCACGGCGGAGCATCACCAGACTCCCTTTAGCTTTGCGGGACAGCAGCTCGACCTCAACACAGAAGGAAAGTTTGTCGTGGTGGCTGTACCTCAGCCCTGTACAGTGAACTGGGTGATTCGTAGGGGTGTTTCGGAAGTGCTATGGAGATCGGCTTCCGAGGCGAATCAGGTCGCTGTCGCGGAGTTGCCTCACTCGTTGCCGCCTGGCGTTTACAAACTTGAGGCGTCTGCCGCGGATGATGTTCGAATGGCCGATTTGGTGGTGAAAGAGAAGAACGAATCGACGCCAGCGGTAACCGTGCTTTCCTTCAACGCCAACCTGTACCCGGCGCTGCGGTACGCTTCCATCGGTCATCAATGGCTGCTTCGAGACAAACTCGACCAGGCCCGTGTCAGTTTGCATGCCTCGCTTGACAGCGCGTCCACAAAGGAAGCAGAAGTGGAGGTTGCGCGCGTGGACGCTCTGCAAGGCCACTACGACGAAGCGCGCGACCGTCTGCGACAGGTTTTGGCCACCCAGGCGAACTATTTCGACGCCCTTTCCGTCCTCGCCTACGTCGAGGCTCAGCTCCAGGATTACCCAGTGGCGGTGGACCTCTACAAGCGAGCGCTGGCGGTGCAGGATTCGCCTGCCATCCGCCTGGCGCTCTCGAAACTTCCGCAGAAGTAAAGGGGCGGTTACCGCCCTAGCGGCCCGCAGTGGTCGGCCCGCCCCCAATCTTGGGGTCGTAGGTGTCCTTCAAGAGGTCTTCCATGTCGAACAAGCGGCCGTTAGCGATCACGCGTTTCACATGGTGCGCATTGGCGATATTTTCAAGCGGATTCCCTTCGACGACTACCAGGTCGGCGAGCTTCCCCGCCTCAATGCTGCCGGCGTCGAGGCCGAGCGCCTTAGCTGGGTTCACGGTGGCCGTCCGGAGCGCCTGATACGGAGTCATACCGGCGAGGATGTAGGTTTCTAGTTCGCCGTGAAGATTGAAACCATTGGGAGTGTCCGTGCCCGCCACGACCAAGCCGCCGGCCTTCATTACATCCATGACCATCTTGCCGCTACCGGTTCCATCCCCAAAATATGCCCGGATTGCTGCGTTCATGGGACCTGGATGCGCCACCTGGTCCTGCATCCACTGCGGATACAGCTTGAACCGCGGGTCCCGAAGCATCGCCGGCTCCATCTCGAAGAGCTTAGTGGCTCCCGTAGGGGAGATCATCGGGCAGAAGATTCTGCCGGATTTGCCGAATAACTGGATGACATCTTCGTAGCTGCGCTGCAAGGTCGCTATCTTCGGCGAATAGCCGCGGCGACTCGTGCCGGACGTATGCTCCGTGCTATCCACTCCGACAAACGCAGCCGGATAGATTTCGTGCGTAGCCACCGGGATTCCGATACTGTGAGCGAATTCCACCATCCGCTTCTGTTGCAGGTCGGGCAGGCGGACGTAGCTCTTTATCATATCGAGCTGCAGATCCTTCACCCGCTGCAGTTCCATTTCGAAGTGAGCTGGGCTGGAAATCGCGATACCCATCTTGTAATAGGTCCGCATCCATTCAAACAGCCAGCCCGACCCATAAACCCGCGGACCGGGGCGCACACCGGCTGCATTCGCCTCGCGGTCCTCAGCGGCCTCATAGGGAGTGTTGCCGGGACTGCGTACGGTGGTGATCCCGAACGCGAGCCACGCGCGGCCCTGAGCTTCGCCGAAATCCTTTTGCAAGTGCGAATGATATTCGACTAGGCCCGGCATTACATACAAATTCGAAGCTGTCGCGTCGACGACTGTAGCTCCATCGGTGCTGAGGCTCCCTGAATGCGGCGTTACACTCTTGATGCGGTTGCCGTCGATCACGATATCCACCTCGGTGCGCGCGGTTTGGCTATTGCCGTCGACCAGATGCCCGGCGTGAATGATGATGCGGCCTTTGGGAACGTCAGGCCGGTATTTCAGGTCGAGCGGAATGGTCTTCACGTCGCCGCTTTCGATGTCGACTGATTTGAGCTTGTTGCCGGCGGCCTGGTAAAGAATACGCTTCGAGTCGCCGAACCAACTCGGGGCGTGCGCGCTTTCGGTCGTCACATGACGGGGCGGACCCAGAGGCTCGCCGGCCGGGGAAACGGGCCATACCGCGAGCACGCCTTCGTAGATCGCCGCCATCTTGCTGCCATCCGGCGACCACACCGGACCACATTCGCCGCGTGAGTCGATCGAAAGAGTCGGCACGGGCGCGTACCACTTGTAGTTGCCTCCGTTCGCAGACATCGTCAGGACCTGATTCGTGCCTTCACGGAAACGCTTGGACAAGGGCGCTACCATCGCAACGGCCACGGTGGCGCCGTCGGGCGACCATGTGGGTGTTCCAGGCGCGAACATTGAGTCGTGAATCTTGGTGACATTGCCGCTTGCGAGATCGATCACAGAAACATTCGCCGCTCGCCACATCGCATCCACGTCGAAAAAAGCAATCTTCTTGCCGTCCGGCGACCACGCTGCGCCCTGAGGTTGCGTCGTCAGATGAGTGAGCTGCCGGTCGCGCCCAGTCTTCATGTCATGGATCCATAATTGGAGGAAATCGCCGCCCTTATCGGACGAGTAGACAAGTTGACTGCCATCCGGCGACCATGCCGGATCTGTATCCAGGTACTTATCTTTCGTGATATTCTCAGGCTTCCCGCCTACGGGCATGACGTAAATGTCACCCACGGCCGCGAACGCCACCTTCGCTCCGTCCGGCGAGATCACCGGCCGCACGATACCCACGGCCTGACGCGGCGTGGTGGAATCGAAGTCGCGCTGATGCGTGAAGAGCGTTGGAGTCACGACCATAGTGGCCTTGAAGTCGATGGTCTGCGCATCGCCGCCGTTTATGGAGCGCTTGCGAATCTTACCGTCTGAAACGTAATAAAAGCCGGTCGGCGAGGCCCAGGAGGCACGGAACGCGAATGCATTCTCATTGCCAGTGAGAGGCTTGCCATCCACTTCCAGGCGGCTTCCCCGATCCGTATCGGAGTGATAAACGATCTGGCCGCCGGGTCCCCAGGAGGGTGAATCCACGCGGCCGGTTGCCGTCAGTACCTTACGTTCCTTGGCGCCGGCAACCGTCACCGCCCATAAGGCGCGGTTGTCGTCTCGAGTGGATGCGAAGGCGATCTCCTTGTCGTCCGGCGACCAGCTAGGCATGTAGTCCTCGGCAGGATCAATGGTGAGTTGTTTGAATTCTCCCGTCTTCAGATCCAGCACCCATATGTTGTAGTCGCTGCCGAGTGGATTACCACGGTCGGAAGAGAAGGCGATCTTGGCTCCATCGTGAGAGTAGACTGGTTCGCGATCGTCGAATGGACCCCAGGTCACCTTGTGCTGGTTGGTGCCATCCGGCGCGATCGCCCAGACATCATAGCCTCCGTCGCGATAGGCAAAGTATGTGATCCATTTCCCGTCGGGCGACCACATCGGCTGCCGCGCGTCGTTAAAAAGATCTGTAATACGCTTGGCGGTTCCGCCGGTGGCCGGTAGAGTCCAGATGCTGCCCTGCATATCGATCGCGAGGGTCTGGCCGTCCGGTGAGACCGCCACCGACATGGACGTCCCTTCGCTGACCGTCACGTTGACCTGCCGCTTGACTGTCTGAGCGGCCAATATAGCCGGGGCAAGAGTAATCGCGGCGCCGAACCAGAAGGTCTTCATTTTTCACGCTCCTTCGATAGAAGCAATTTTATCCTCAATCGCATCAGCGTCAAATAACCGCTCCAGTATGAGCTAGATTGTGACGCTTGGTCCCGTCTTGCTTGTGTTCCTGGCGACAACAGAGGACGACACCAGGACTCCGCATTGGCGTCGAATGAGGAAACGCAGGTTGGATTGTGGCTCGCCCGGTCGAGCCTCTAGCGACTCTGTCCGACCATCGCTGGCCAGCGCGTTGCGGTCATAGCGAGACAATCGTAAAATGCGAGGTGAGTTCGAGCTTCGGTTCAAACGCGACGGCCACTTGAGGATGCACCGCAGGTGCAGCGTTTGAACGATCGGATCGTTGCAAATCGGTGTATGGCCACTGCACCTCAACGCGTCGTCGACAATACGGTGGAGAGGCTGTCGCACGGCGACCGCGTCGAGTTGAACGTCAACAGCGAGAATCTGTTTTCCGAACCGGAGGAGATTTTCGGGTCTTGGCGCAGATGCCTCGTCGATTACCGTGTGGACGCGAGGAATTTCGCGGCGCCTCACATCATCACGCAAAACGAGTTGAAGGTTTTTCGCGAGCCGCTGGAGAATATCCTGATTCAGGCTCAGGAAGAGATCGACCGGCTCTATGCCGTGCTCCGCAAGCAGGCTTACGTTGTTTTATTGTGTGACCGTCAGGGAGTGGCGATTCATCATCGCGGGGATGAAGTCCACGCCGGGGAGTTCAAACACTGGGGCATCTGGGTGGGCGGCGTCTGGTCGGAGGAAACCGAAGGAACCAACGGTATTGGCACCTGCATCGCTGAGCAGCGGCCGGTGCTGGTGCACGGCGACCAACATTTTCGGACCCGCCATACGCGGCTCAGTTGCGCCGGTGCCCCTGTTTTTGACCAGCACGGCGAACTGGTGGCTGTGCTGGACGTCTCGCGGGTGGCGAGCGGAGAAGACCAAGGCTTGCTGCCTTTGGTTCTCGATATGGTCACGGCCGCCGCGCGAGCCATCGAAGAACGCTTGTTTCGGGAGCATTTCCGCCACGCATGGACCATTGCTGCGCTGTCCTCCGACAATGAACCCACTTTGCTTCTGGCTGTGGACGAGCACCAATGGATGCTGGGCGCTGACCGCATCGCGCGGGACATCCTTGGCCTGGATGACGACAAACTTGGGAGCGGTGTTTCCTTGTCGGCGGCTTTCGAATTCGACCGTTCGATCCGTCGACAGAGTGGCGAGAGGGACATCCCGGCTCGGGTCATGCGGGCCGGCGGCGGAGCATGGTGGTATGCATTGTTTACGCCGCCGCTTAGCAAGTCCCGAACAGCGCGGAGCTGGGCGGAAGCGACTGTGCACAGCCGGCCTCGGATCAGCACGCTGGCCCACCTGCCGGCCGCGGAGCCCCTTGCGCCCAGCCGTGGAGGTCTACCGCCGTTAGTCACCCAGCGCATCTGCGAGTATATCGAATCCCATCTGGAGCAGAAAATTGGGCTGGAGGGGTTGGCCGCGATGGCAGGGCTTTCCACTCATCATTTCGCAAGGGCTTTCAATCAATCGATGGGAATTCCGCCTCACAGCTATCTTTTAAGCCGGCGGCTCGAACGAGCAGAGCGCATGCTTCGCGAGACCCAGGTTCCGCTGTCGGAAATCGCGGTCGCGACCGGATTTTCCGACCAGAGTCATCTAGCGCGGCACTTCCGGCGAAGGACCGGGATGTCGCCCCGGGTGGCGCGCTGGAAGGAGCGCTAAGTTCAGCCGTACAAATAGCTTAGGAATCGTTGCCAAGGCCGCTCCCTCACGGCCCGCAGCTCAGTAAAGCGTAGCCCCGAGTCGTATTTTAGAGACCGTTCGCTCCTAAAAAACCTTTGAGCAAAAATGTTCCGATTCCAGCTGCTTCGTTCAAGATCCTCTTTCATCTTATTGGTAGCATCGCCTCATGATTCCTCTACAACGTCCGACGGTGAAGCGCACTTGCACGATTCCCGATGGTGCCGTTCGAGGAGATCAAGCTTCGGACATTCAACTCATTATCGATTCCACTCCCAGCCTGATTCACACGAGTCGCCCGGATGGCTACCTCGATTTCTTCAATCAAACATGGCTCACGTACGTAGGGCGGTCGTTAGAGGATTTGCAGGACTGGAAGTGGACAGCGTTCATTCATCCCGACGACGTCGATGGAATCGTCGAAAAGTGGCGCGCCTCTCTGGCCAGCGGCGACCCCTTCCTGCATGAAGCTCGCGCCCTGCGCGCAGACGGCGAATATCGCTGGATGCTTCACCACAAAATAGCAGTGCGCGACGAGTGCGGCCAAATTGTTAAGTGGTATGGATCGACTATCGATATTGAGGACCGCAAGCGAGCGGAAGTACAGCTCCGCCGAAGCACCGACGAGCTGCAAAGAAGCGAGTTTTATCTGGCCGAAGGGCAGCGGCTTGCCCACATGGGGAGCTGGGCCCTCGATCCTGCGGGATTCGACTACTGGTCTCCTGAATTATTTCGGATGTACGGCCTCGACCCGACCGGCAGAGCGCCTACCGTTCAGGAATTCTTGGACTGTATCCACCCCCAGGACCGCGAGTCCATGGCGAACCTGATCAAGGGAATCTCTGCAGAAGCTTCGCCCTTCGATGTCACCAAGCGCATCGTGCGACCCGATGGTGAGGTCCGGTACATTCGCTGCGTCGGGGTTCCTGTCGTCGAAAACCAAAGCCTTAAAGAGTACGTTGGCAGCGCCATAGACGTTACGGAGCACGAGATCCTGACCCAGGAACTCCGGCGGCGCGAAGCCTATCTGGCCGAAGCCCAAAGATTGAGTCACACAGGCAGTTTTGGGTGGAGACCTGACAGCGGAGAGGTTGTCTGGTCAGACGAAACATATCGCATCTTCGAGTACGACAGCACAGTAAAGCCAACACTAGATTCAGCGATGCAGCGCATACATCCCCAGGATAGGGCGCTTGCACAACAGGTCATCGATCGCGCATACCAGACTGGCGCTGACTTCGAACAGGAGGGTCGTTTGCTGCTGCCTGACGGGCGAGTCAAGCACCTCCACGCAATCGCTCACGCGGTACAGAACGCACGTGGCAACCGCGAGTTTGTCGGGGCTGTGACCGACATCACCGAACGCAAGACCTCCGAAGACAAGATCCGGCGCCTCGTCGACGCCGGCATTCTGGGAATCTTCATCGCGACCGTCGAGGGTGGGATAGTCGAGGCCAACCAGGCGTTTCTACAAATACTGCAATACGACCGTCAGGATCTCGTCTCGGGCCGATTGCGCTGGACGGATCTGACGCCGGCCGAATTGCGCGAGCGCGACCAACGTGCCCTGACAGAGGCACAGGCAACCGGGGTCTTTCAGCCATACGAGAAGGACTTTCTCCGGAAAGACGGCAGCCGCGTGCCCGTGCTGATTGGAGGCGCCCTGTTTCAAAGTGCGAACGAGGGCGTCGTGTTCGTCCTCGACTTGAGCGAACAAAAGCGCGCCGAGGAAAAGATCCGGGAGCAGGAAATGGAGCTCCGTCAAATACTGGACCTCGCGCCTCAACAGGTTAGGGTATATGGACCCGGTGGTGAACGTCTTTATGCCAACCGCATTGCGCTGGATTACATCGGCGTTAGTCTTGAAGAGTGGCGGCAAAACCCCGGACATGCTTTTCGCTCCAGCTTGTTCGTTCATCCTAATGACCAGAAACGAGCGGCGCGCGATTTCGAAGCTAATGGCTCCAGTGGCTCCGCTTACGAGTCGGAGGTGCGTGTACGGGGAGCGGATGGGAATTATCGCTGGTTTCTCGTTCGTCACAATCCGCTGCACGACGACAAGGGACAGGTCAAGCGTTGGTATGTTGCGCTAACGGATATTGATGAACGCAAGAGAGCCGAGGAGAGGCTTCAGGAGGAAAACGTTGCCCTTCGCGAGGAGATCGATAAGGCTTCGATGTTCGAGGAAATTGTCGGCACATCGGGGCCGCTGAAGGCCGTTCTTTCCCGAATTGCCAAAGTTGGTCCGACCGACTCCACCGTTCTGATTACCGGGGAAACCGGCACAGGCAAAGAACTTATCGCCCGGGCCGTTCACAAACGATCCCAAAGATCTGCTCGTCCCTTCGTTAGCGTAAATTGTGCGGCGCTTCCTCCCACGCTGGTTTCCTCGGAGTTGTTTGGCCATGAAAAGGGAGCCTTCACGGGGGCCACGCAGCGCCGGCTTGGCCGTTTCGAAATGGCTGACGGCGGAACGATATTCCTGGACGAAGTTGGCGAACTTCTACCCGAGACACAGGCGGCGTTATTGAGAGTGCTACAGGAACGGGAATTCGAGCGAGTGGGGGGAGGGCAGCCTATCCACGTCGACGTTCGCGTTATCGCTGCCACCAATCGCGACTTGAACGCCGCCGTAGCGAATGGAACTTCCGCCAGGATCTCCTCTATCGGCTGAATGTGTTTCCCATCGAAATGCCGCCTTTGCGAGAGCGGAAAGACGACATTTTGATGCTGGTCGAGTATTTCGTGCAGCGCTACGCGAATCGGGCGGGCAAGAATATCCGATCGATCGAGAAGAAGACCTTGGATCTGTTGCAGTCCTACGACTGGCCTGGCAACATCCGTGAGTTGCAGAACGTAATTGAGAGGTCCATCATTCTGAGCTCCGCTGATGTTTTTTCAGTTGATGAGTTGTGGCTTCCCAAAGAGACTTCTCGGCCGGCATCTCGAGCTGAAGCATCGCCGGCTTTGAACGTTGAGCAGAGAAGCGAGCGGGAAATTATCGAGGCGGCGCTGGCCGAGACTAGAGGCCGGGTTTCCGGACCGTCGGGAGCAGCGGCTAAGCTTGGAATTCCACCCTCGACCCTCGAGACCCGGATCAAGGCACTGAAAATCAACAAACGCCCATTCAAATTCGGCTAACGGTCCCTCTCCCAGAACTCCGATTCGCGGGATTCGTAGAAATTCACGGAATTCGCGTGATTCACGGACTCGGACACCGTGATCGATTTCCGTTTTGTCCTTTATTTTCATAAAGGTCGCAAATGGCAGTAGTTTTGCTCCCCCTTAGATCGATGGCGAGCTGGCGAGACCTAGTCGCGGCAACAGGAGACGGAACACAATGAGGAGTAGAAAACTAGAACTCGCTTCCGTCGGAGCGTTCACGCTGATCGTGACAGGACTTGGGTTCACTCCGAAAGATGAGGGGTGCTGCGGATCGCTGGAATGGGAAGTCCTATCCCCAGGTCACTCGAAAGCGTCTGGTCCCAGAAAGGAGTCCTGAAATGAAGAACTTCGTGGACATAAAAAGACGAATTAGCTCACGGATTCCAGAGGGACAGACGGGTTTAGCGTTGCTAGATGCCACCATGACTGGAACGAAGGCCAAGGATCTCGAGACAAGACTTCATCGCCTCGTCATAGGGCAGGAAGAAGCAATCCACGAGATCGTTCGGACTTATCAGACTTATCTCGCCGAGCTTTCACCGGAAGGCCGACCGATTGGAAACTTCTTGTTCCTGGGGCCTACGGGTACCGGGAAGACACGCGCCGTGGAGGCGACCGCCGAGGCGCTTCTCGGCAATCCGCGGGCTGTCATTAAAATCGATTGCGGCGAGTTTCAGCACAGCCATGAAATCGCCAAACTAATCGGCTCTCCTCCGGGTTATCTTGGCCATCGGGAAACGCACGCTCTTCTGTCCCAGGAAGCGCTCAATCAATATCACACGGAAAACATGAAGCTCACCTTCGTCCTTTTTGATGAGATCGAGAAGGCGAGTGACGCTCTCTGGAATCTGCTCCTCGGAATCCTGGACAAAGCTACGCTGACGTTGGGTGATAACCGCAAAGTGGACTTTTCAAACGCGTTGATTTTCATGACAAGCAATATCGGTGCTGCTGAGATGAGCTCGCTCGTCAGTCCGAAGCTAGGCTTCCATGTTTCCACGCCGGACGGCAGTAATTGCGCACCCAGACTGACAGCTAAACTGTCGCGTACCGGCATAGAAGCAGCGCGCCGGAAGTTCACGCCGGAGTTTCTCAATCGTCTCGACAGAATCGTGGTGTTCAAAGCATTAGGCAATGAGGAGCTAGAGAGAATCATTGATATCGAACTCGAACGCGTGCAACAGCGCGTCCAGATGGCTAACGCCGGTAAGCCTTTTCTTATAAGTGTGACGGGTAGTGCCAGGAAGCTCCTCCTGACCGAGGGCATCGACCTCAGGTATGGCGCTCGCCCCCTGAAGCGCGCTATCGAACGACTGCTCGTCCATCCGCTCTCGAATCTGATGGCAAGCGGACAGATTCAGCACCATGATCAGATTCTCGTCACATATAACGGCGAATCGCCATCTCTAACATTCTTCCGTGAGACAGACGCCTGGGAGACTTGGAAAACCAATGGGGTCGCTGCGGCGTGAGTCGTGCGAAGAGCTGAGTTCGGTGGACGTGTTTGACAATCCGATACGTCGCAACCCGATCTATAGAAGGAATGGAAGGATTGAACCGAAAGCCCAAAATGAACTGCAGAATTGATCGAGTCGTTAGCGCTGAAAGTCTCGTGGAGTTGTTCGTAAGCGGCCGGATTACAGGGGAACATGTCGAGATGCTTCGGGGCGTACTGGAACAGGAATCGGGCGGCTTCGCCATTGATCTCAGAAACGTTCTTCTTGTCGACAGAGACGCCGTGAAACTCCTTGCTCTCAGCGAGGCCAACGGAACGGAGCTCAGGAACTGTCCCCCCTACATCCGTGAATGGGTCACGAGAGAGAGGGCGGAAACGCATCGGCGCTCATCGGAGCAAGGGCTAGAAGGAAGGGAGGGCATCGAAGATGTATGATACGAGCCGTGGCGGCCTGGACCGTCATTGGGACAATGGTGGGTCGAAGGTGGCTACAGAGAGAACACCGGTGATCTCTGGCCTCACTGGATCTACTCGCAAGTTTCTGGCCGTAGTTAGGAGAGCCTTATGATGAGCGCGGCATCGCTTGGTTTAGATGTGTCCAACCATTTCACGGATGATGCTGAAAGCCGGGCGGGTACGGGAATCGACAGAGATGTGAACGAGGAAACGCTCCACCTTTGCGACGAGGTTCTGTCGACGACCATGTTCGAGGAGATCGTCGGTTCTTCCGAGGCGATCTGCCGCGTGACCGCGCAGGTGATGAGAGTTGCTCCTAGCGATGCCACTGTTCTGATCACCGGTGAGAGTGGCACGGGAAAGGAGTTGATCGCTCGCGCGATCCACAAGAGGTCGCGTAGATCCGGGTCGGTTTTCGCCAGGATGAATTGTGCTGTCACTCCACCGTCGCTGATCGCGGCCGAGCTCTTCGGCTACGAGAAAGGCGCCTTCACCGGCGCCAATCAGCGCCATGCCGGGCGCTTCGAAGTCGCGAACCACGGGACGATTTTTCTCGACGAGATCGGTGAGATGCCGGGCGAAACCCAGGTCGCCTTGTTGCGGGTGCTTCAGGAACGCGAGTTCGAGCGCGTTGGAGGCACTCACAGCATTCCAGTCGACGTGCGTGTAATTGCCGCTACAAACTGCGATCTGCCATCGGCAGTTCGTTCGGGGAAGTTTCGTCTGGATCTGTTCTACCGGTTAAACGTCTTTCCAATCCACGTCCCCCCGCTTCGCGAGCGTCCGGAAGATATTCTTTTGCTCGCCAAGTATTTCGTCGAACGCTACGCGGCCAAACAGGGCAAGAGGATTCGAAGGATAGAGAGGCAGACAGCGGAGCTTCTCAAGGGCTATCACTGGCCTGGCAATATCCGGGAGCTTCAAAATGTCATAGAACGAGCCATGATCTTCTGCGACTCCGACACATTTTTTGTGGAGCAGGCGTGGTTGCAGCCGGAAGCAGAGCCTTCGGTCGGCCTGCAGCCGTCTCTGCTTAACCAGGAACGAGAACTCATCGAAGCGGCGCTTGCGGAAACCCGCGGCCGCATTTCCGGTCCGGATGGAGCTGCCATGAAGCTCGGACTTCCACGAACAACCTTGGAATCCAGAATTAAGAGCCTACGCATTAACAAATACCGCTATCGGCCGGATGCGGGCGAGTTCTTTATCGAACTTGTGACCTTCGCTTGGGTGTCGAGAGCAGTCTGACATGGGCGCGGTAACACCAATAGCTGCATAGGGATGATGAGGTCGTTTATGAGACCGGGAAACGAAACTGTATATGGATGCGATGCTTCGCTCCGTGTAGTCCTCGGTCCTCTTGCGCCATTCGAAGCTCCCGTCGAAACGGATTTCCACAGAATCGCCGGAACGAGCTCAGTCGGTAGGTTGAGTCGACCGACCGGAGCGTTCTACGAAAATCGTTGAAAGCAAAGTTATGGTCGCGCGACGCTGCCTGACGTGCTCAATGCACGCGCGGAGACCGCGCAGGCCATTTTCGATCTTGAACAAGCGGATGGCTACGAAAAGATCGCCCGGGTAACGCTGACGGAAGCGATCGGGGTCGAGCCAACGCCAGAGATCTCGATCGATGGCGAGCGAAACGCGCCGTTACCCCGAGCGCTCACTCTGCCGGTCGACCAGTTGATTTCACGGGCGTTTGCGGATCGTCCGGATCTAATGGCGCGGATGCTGGAGATTCGCAAAGAAGAGAGCCGGACGGACAAGGGATTTGTTTGTCGCGCGAGCCAGAAGGGTTGTATCGGATTTCGCGGTGCGAAGCCTGACGCTACTTGATCACGGCAAGGCCGGATTCACGGCGCTTGAAGCTGTATCTGTTGATTCCGAGCTTTCTTATTTTCGAGTCGAGTGTCGTCCTGGGAATCCTCAGCATCGCCGCTGCTCCCGATGGTCCCGCTACCAAGCCGCGGCTTGCTCTGAGAGCGTTCTCGATCATCGTTTTCTCTCGCGCTGCAAGATCATCAGTAAATGGAAGGCTGAACGGCCGCCTCTCTTGCGGTACGAGCCACGACTCATCGACGGAAAACTGTTCGCCGTCGCACGTGATTACAGCCCGCTCAATTACGTTTTGCAGTTCACGGATGTTGCCCGGCCACCCATATGCCCGGAACAGATCCAGAGTTCGCCTGCTTATCGACGAAATCTGCTTCCCAAGCCTGCGCGCACTGCGATAAATCAGATATTCCGCTAGCAACGGAATGTCATCGATGCGCTCTCGCAGTGCAGGAAGGCGAATCGGGAAAACGTTGAGCCGGTACAAGAGATCTTGCCGAAACGTACCTTCACTTACCGCCGAATTCAAATCCCGGTTCGTGGCCGCGAGCACGCGCACATCCGTGGAAATGGTCTGCGTTCCGCCCAGCCGCTCGAATTCCCGTTCCTGGAGCACTCGCAGCAACGCCACCTGTGCATCACGTGGCAGCTCGCCGACTTCGTCCAAGAAGATGGTTCCACCGTTCGCGCATTCGAAGCGCCCTAAGCGGCGTTGCAGAGCGCCTGTAAATGCCCCCTTCTCATGTCCGAAGAGCTCCGAGATGAGAAGCGAGGGTTCAATTGCCCCGCAGTTCACACGAACAAAGGGACGTGAAGCACGCTTCGATCGGTTGTGTACGGCTCGGGCAACCAGTTCTTTGCCGGTCCCCGTCTCGCCGAGGATCAAAACACTGGCATCCGTCGGAGCAACCTTCGAGATTTGAGCAAGTACACGGCGCAGCGGTTCGGACGAGCCAACAATTCCTTCGAAAAAAGGGGCATAGGCCGCATCGGAGCTGATGAGAGTGGACTCGTCACTATTGTAGGTGATGAATTCACTAGCGTGAGCGAATGAGCTTATCGGGATGATATTTATCGCATTAGCGTGCATATGGGTGCTCCGGGAGATTGATCATTTGCTTAATCAATATTGAACCGGATCGAGATCGGACAAAACCCCCGTTCGAGCAACCCGCCGGCTAATTCGTGGTACTCAGGGACACTCCGGGGTGAGTTCGCCACTCGAAAGAGCGGCTCTAACTAGCGCTCGGGGCCGCGAAAATCAATGCGCCTCCATCCGAACAGACGGGCATCCAGCGACCATACGCCTGGGCCGATCATAGCGAGCGCGACGCCTATACTCGCGAGCAGGATATTTCTCCAGGGATCGTCAGCCTTGGTAAGGGAGCTCCACAGCGCAAATGCGGCGATCAAGCATCCGGAGACGGGTGTCCACAGACCCGTTAACAAAAGGAGTCCGCCGATCACCGCTGCGAAATCCGGAATCGCAGGTTGGATTGATTGCGCCGCTCGCACGCCTGAAAGTCCCAACACAAGAGCCACGCTTCCGGCGACGAGGCGCAGGATCAGAAGGCCCGCACCAGCCCAACCTTGGGCGAACGTTGAAAAAAGGCGTCGCAAGAGACCCCCTTTCTGAGGGTCGTCGCAAGAGCCCCCCTTTTTGAGGGTCTCAGATCGTGGCTTTGGAATATAGCCACCATTGGGTTTCTTCGTTACCCTTTCGGGCAGGATTTGAGCCTGCGGAGGGATCTTAGGATTGGATAATCCCGCGCTTGACGCCGATCATCGCCGCGTGAGTCCGGTCATTCGCGCCTAATTTGGAAAGAATGCTCTTGACCCGACCTTTCACCGTGTCTTCGGTAATCGAAAGTTGGTCAGCGATCTGCTTGTTCGCATTCCCGGCTGCGATCAGCCGCAGCACAGCGATTTCGCCCGGCGTCAAAGCTTCGCTCGTTGCGTGCTCAGCCAACTCGAAGGATGCCTCGGCGGAGAGTGTCTTCTTACCGGCATGCACGGCGCGGATCGTTTCGAGAAGCTCCTTGTCCAGTAGCGTTTTGAGCAGGTAGCCTCGGGCGCCGACCTTCATCGCGCGCAAAACTTGCACGTCGCCGGCGTAGGTGGTGAGCATAATGATTCGCGCGTCCGGAAATTCCGAGCGGATCGCGATCATCGCGTCCAGACCATTCATCTCCGGCATCTGCAAGTCCATCAAAGTGACATCGGGCCGGTGCGCGTGGTACTGTTCGACGGCTTCGCGCCCATTGGACGCTTCGGCAACCAGTTTCATATCGGGGTGATTCGCGAGGATCATGGCGATACCCTTCCGCAAGAGTGCATGATCATCGACGGCGAGGATCCGAATGGGCTTGGGAAGAGAGTTCATGAGAGTATTCGACGTAGCTTAGCAAAGAGATTGGCGGCTCTAAACGAGAACGGCCTGGAATCGGATCCTTTCGCGTAGGCGATCGAGGCCCGGACCGTTAACTCGACTTCGGTTCCGGAACCGAGCTCACTCCAGAAGACGAGTTTTCCGCCCACTAATTTGGCTCGCTCGTGCATACCGTTGATTCCATAATGTCCGTCGCGACCGTCCTGAAAAATCTTCGGGTCGATTCCTTTTCCGTTGTCGCGAACCCGCAAGCGGAGTTCGCGGGGGTTATACGAGATCTCGACTTCGATGCGTTGCGCGCGTGCGTGGACGAATGCGTTGCGCACGGCCTCGATCGCTACGCGGCCGATTTCGTTGCCGACGATCGGAGCCAGATTTCGGGTTGCGCCCTCGACATTGACCTGGAAATCGGGAGCAGCCGGCTCGTTATAGTGCGCGGCGAGTTCTCGGCCGAGCTTGCCGATGCTTCTTTCCAGGTCCCCACCCTCATAGCGGGAGGACCGCAAACCCTCGACAGCATCGCGGCCCTCGGTGATCGCTTGCCTGGCATGCTCGATCGCGGTTTCGAGGGCCTCCCGTGCCTCGACCGGACGATTCGGCAGCAGGTAGGTGACGGAATGAAAATTCAGCAGAAGCGACTGAAGGCTCTGGAGGAGCGTGTCGTGCAAGTCGCGGGCGATACGCGTGCGCTCGCTGACCCGCTCCTCCGTTCGAAGTCTGAAGTGACGCGCGATCTGGCGCAGCCGAAACTGATAGAGCATCGCCAGCGTAATGACGAACGCTAGGAGGCATGTCGCCTGAAACCAGCGCGTTTGATAGTAGGCCGCGGCTACTTTGAAATCCAGCGATGCGCCCGCCTGGTTCCAAATGCCGCTATTGCGGCTGGCGCTTACCAGGAAGCGGTAATTTCCCGGCGGGAGATCGTTGTAGAACGCTTGCCTTCGAGCCCCCGCGTCCGTCCAAGCGTGATCCCGGCCCTCCAGCATGTAGCGGAAGCGCAGTTTTTGGGGCGCCGCGATATTGAGCGCGGTGAATTCGACTTCCAGATCGCGAACAAGTGGCGGGAGCATGAGACGATCCTTCGGATCAGACCTGACGCTGTGGACGAGGCCGTCTGCTCTAAGTTGTTCGATGTACACAGGCGGAGGCGACGCGTCCAACGGAAGGCGGGCTGGATCGATGGAACTGAGGCCCTCCAACGGGAAAAACCATAATTTTCCATCCGACGATTTGGTGACGTGAGGACTAAATCCGCCGGCGTTGGCGCGAGCCCGCAGCCCATCCGAGGTGTCAAAAATCGTCGGATGCATTCGCACCGGGGCGTTCTTGTCCCTTTCGATGGCAGCGGCGGACGAATCCAATTCGGAACGAAAGATCCGCACCAGGCCGCAGGCCGTGTAGATCCAGACAGACTGGAAATCGTCTTCGATGGTCCAGTGAATCCTGTCGCATGGCAACCCCTGTTTCGTTGTAAACATGACCAGGCGGCCGTTTTTTAGCCGGCCCAGACCCCCTTCCGTGGTAACCCAAAGCGTGCCATCAGATTCGATTCGAAAATCATTGATGCGCGCCTCGGCCAGTCCGTCCGCGGATGTGTACGATCTCACGACGCGACCGTCCTGTAAATAGAGCAGCCCGCCTCCAAAGAATCCAACCCACATGCCGCCTTTCACCGGATCTGCAGCGAGCGCATCCGCAAACCCGCGTTCACCGAGCTGACTCCAGGGGGTTTGCTGCACGGTGCCGTCCTCTTGCCAGCGAAAAAGGCCGAGATCCTGGTGGGCGAACCAAACCCTTCCTGCCCGGTCGCTGACAATCGAGTGCACCCGTCCTCCGGGGATGCCACGCACCGGCACAAAACGGCCGTTTTCGAAGTAGTGGACCGCGCTAAGCGTCGACACCCAGATTCTCCCCTTGACGTCCTCGTAAAGCGATCCTGGACCTTGCTGCCGGAATCCGGTCACCGCCGACGTGCTCGCCGCTCCGCCGGGCGGTACCGGCGCAAGACTGTTGCCGTGCTCTCGATACACCGTGACCACCCGGTTCTTCAACCGGCTCAACCCGTCGAGGGTGCGCATCCAGATGCTCCCGTCCCTGGCAGCAAGCACGGAGACGACGCGCGCGCTCCATAATCCGTCGCGTTCGGTATAGGTCTGGACGGGAGTTTCGCTGAACCGGTCGAGTCCGTTGAAACCGCCCACCCAGATGTTGCCGTCGCGATCCTCGAAAATTGCGGTGATGTCTTCGCCCGAGAGCCCCTCGGACCGCGCAAAAATCTCGGTTCTGCCCTGGTGAATGTGCACCAAGCCGCGACCCGTGGTTCCGACCCAGAGACCGCCATCGCGATCACGAAGCATCCTACGTATATGAAACTCCCGCGTTGCCGCGGGAAGACGGGAGACCACTTCCACATGACCATTTACGAGGCGACCGACTGCACCTCCCTTCGCGATCAGTAGCGCGCCATCATCGTCCTCGGTCAGAGCGTCGAACCCACTCTCCCCCGGCAGGGAATAAAACTTGGGCGGCCCGGGACTCCACCGCCAAACACCGGCAGTGGTTCCCACCCATATGTTTTCCTTGCGATCCCGGTATGCGTTTCCTACCATGCTGCCAAAATCCGCATATCTTTCATCAAACGGGACACAGCCTTTCCCGATCGCGCAAAGCGTGGCTTTGGTCGCGGACGCCCCGCCGGCCCACACATTGCCGGCGCCATCCTCCACCAGGCCGAAAATCGTTTCCCCATCGAACTCGCGGTAGCGGCGAACGTCGGGAGTTCCTCTTGCTGCCTTCATGCTGGCGAGGCCTCTTGCCGTGCCGAGCCATAGAGTTCCGTCACGCCCGGCCAGCAGACTCCGAATCTGCGTGGCCGGAAGCAACTGGCCGATCGGCCACTCGACAGCCTTCTCGCCATCGAAGCGCACCAGCCCAAACTCGGTGCCGAGCCACAGAAATCCGTCTGGCGTCTGAGCGATGGAGTGAACCGCTCCTTTAAAAAATCCCTCGTCAAGCCTCCAGGAAATATGCGCATACTGGCTGATATCCAGCGAAGGGTTCAGCGCAAACGCACACGACGCCACCAGCGCGGCAGCGAGAACGGCCCTGACGCCTCGTCCGACGTGTGTGCGGCTGGGCTCCATTCTTACATCAAGCGAATCCTGATCACGTGCTAGAAAATACACTCTACCGCCAGTTGGATCTGTCGGGAAGTGGTCGAAGTCGTGGTTAGCAAGCCGGCCGTAGGGACCGGGGAAAACGTCTGCGTGAAAATTTGAGCAGCGGTTCTGTTCGGAACGGCGAAATTCGGGTGATTCAGTACGTTGAACAAATCCGCCCGGAATTGGATATTCAATTTCTCGTTGTGAACGTAATTGTTTTTGAAGATCGCCAGGTCGAGATTAGTAAGGCCGGGCCCGATCGCGATATTCCGTCCGCTATCGCCCAGTCTTGTGGCTGGCTGCGGCGGGGCGAAACACTGCGTTTTGATGTAGTGAATCGGGTTGCCGGAATTCACGGGATTATTGCACCCGGTCAGGTTCAGGCGGTCAGGGAAGTCGAAGGCCGCGGAATTATTCATTCCTAGTGGATCGCCGCCGATGACGGGCGTGAACGGCAATCCGCTGGCGGCACGGAAAATTCCGCTTAGTTGCCATTGATCGGTCGCCCATCTGGCGAAACCGCGGGCGGACTGCGCGCGTGGCAGCAGCCATATGGCGTTGAGAACTAAATTCTGCCGCACGTCGAAATCGGAAAGTCCCCGCGCCAGGGCCGGGTCAAAGATAAATGAGCCGACGATCGAGTTGTTGAAGTTCGCAACAGCGTTAGAAGAAGAGCTGTTGTCGATGCTTTTCGAGAATGTGTAGGCTCCGCCGATGCGGACGCCGTGGCGCTCCCACGCGATGGCCGCGTTGCCGGCTTCATAACTGTTCGACGAAAGCCAGGCGAGCGCGTTGATCGCGCCGACGTTCGGATTCAGACGAGCGCCGCTCGCGTGAGGTGCAGGCCAGATCAGGCCTTCCGGCGTCTGTTCCGGAAGCACCAGATTGGCATCGGTCGTTCGCAGCGGCTGGTGAAGCCCATGCTGGCCCGAATAGCTGATTGTTGCGATCATGCCGCCCGCTAACTGGCGCTGAATCGTCAGATTCCACTGCTCGACATAGGAACGCTTCGGATCAGGCTGCACCCAAGCGTAGCCGAGACTATTTGGAGTAAGCAGGGGCAATGCTCCAGTCGGGAACGATCCTTGCGGCAGCGTCGTCAGAGATCCCGTCTGGAAAAAGGGAGATTCATTGATCGCGAGCAGCTCGAACTGATAGGTCAGAGGCAGCGTGTCGTAGATTCCGAACCCGCCGCGAACGGCAGTCTTCCCATTTCGAAATGGATCCCACGCGAAACCTACCCGCGGCGAGAAATCCCGCAGCGTAGGATTCTGAAAATAAGGAGAGCCGAGCGTCGGCGTCGCGGCGGTGAGCGAGTCGAGATTGCTCAACCTTCCGTATTTTTCAGTGGGGACCGTTGCCATCTCGTAGCGAAGGCCGAGATTCAGAGTCAGATTCGGCAACACTCTATAATCATCGCGGATGTAGAAGGCTGGAATCGACTGGCGCAGATAGATCATCGGACTCGTCCCAGGGATCATTGAGTGGAAGCTTTGAGGCTGGTCCGTAAGGAAGGCTTGCAATGAACCAAAAGCGAAAACACCGTCTGGGTTGGCGTTGCCGATTTCATTGAAATCGATGCGCTCCACCGCAAGCCCGAACTCGAGCGAATGAGCACCGTGTGTGTAAAAGAGATCGTCGTAGACCTGCCAACTGGTGAAGTGAAAGTTATTCTCTCCGAGAGAGCCGGCGCCGCCACCGACCGGAGTTAAACCGGTGATCGTAATTCCGCCGACCGGCGTGTCGGGAAGAAATCCGAGCGACGTGTCGGTCGCCAGCGGATTGACGACGCCGGCCTCAATCGGCGCTTCCGAAATGTCGCGGTTCATCCCGGCACGAAAAATGTTTAGGAAATTCGGGCGGAAGACATGTGTCTCTTCGACCGCCGCAAACCGGGATTGCGAGATTTGGCCCGTGATCACGAAATCGGTCGCATCCGGCGAGGTTGTGCGCGAATTCGAGATCAGAAAGCTGCCGTGTATCGAGTCGCGATCCGAGAATGTATGGTCCAGGCGGCCGGTCTCAAAATTCAGCGATGTCATGGCCGCCGAAACAAAAGAATAAATTCCTGTATCGCCGGATCCGGGCCCATTCGGAAGGGGAAAAATCTGGAGATACGGTACCACCTTCGGATCGATCGTGACTTTGCCGCTGACGAGTCGCCCGGTCTGAGCTGCAGCCGATGGGACGGTCGTGATTGTCGTGGAACTGAGGTCTTGATGCAAGCCCTCATAGTTGAAAAAGAAAAAGGTCCGGTTCGCGCGGATCGGGCCTCCAGCCGTGGCTCCGAACTGATCACGCCTGAATGGCGGTGCTTGGGAGCCATCGAAGAAATTTCGAGCGTCCAAAGCGCTATCGCGCAAGAACTCGTACGCGGAGCCGTGAAAGTTATTGGAGCCGGCTCGCGTCAATGCGTTGATCACTCCACCCGACGTCTTCCCATAGTCAGCGGACGGGATTGCGGTGACGACAGAAAATTCCTGGATCGCATCGGTTCCGAGGATAGATCCGACCACGTTGCCTGGTCCGTTTCCCGTGAAATCATTGACGCTGATACCGTCCAATCGGTAGTTGTTCTGCTGAGGACGGCCGCCACCGATTGCCATTTCGGCCCCCCAGCCGCGGTCCTCCCGGCCGTTGCTTCCCGCCGCGATCGCCGTTTGGGCCTCGATCGTATGGACGCCCGGCTCGAGGGCGGCCAGCAACGTCCAGTCGCGGCCGTTCAAGGGCAGGTCACGAATGGTCTGCTCACCGACAACGTTGGTCAAGGTGGAGGACGTTAACGAGACATCCTGTGACTGCGCTGCGACCTCCACTGAGCTTGCAACGGTGCCGACTGTGATTTCGAAGTCCACCAGAAGCTGCTCACCCACGGCCACAACAAGATTCTTCCTTGTGAAATCGCCGAAACCGACGTGGGAGACCACGGCGCTATAGCGTCCTGGCGCCAGGTTCGGAAAACTATAGAAACCCCTCTCATTCGTTTTCAGCGAGCGCATCTCGCCCGTTGACTGGTTTTCGATAGTCACCAAGGCATCCTGAACTGCGCCGCCGAGCGGATCGACAACCCGGCCGCTGATACCGCCTCCGCTTACTTGAGCGAACGCAGCTATCTCCGCCGCGATAATAACCATAACCGCAACAAAGCCTAATCTCATGATGCAGCCGGGCACCTTCTATTGTGTCTTGCGAAACGATGACGGACATCCCACTTTTGAGCTATTCCAGCCTACCTCCTTAAGATTTGGATGCGGGTCAGCCCCACCGTAACACCCGAACGATGGCGCCAATTCGAAGAGTCGGACCACCTTGTGAGCGAGCGCGGGTTGGCAGCCCTCAGTGGGTCCGATTCGGATGTCCGCCGCGAAGTGGAGAGGTTCCTCGCGCACGAAAAGGCAGCGATTTCCTCTATCGTACAGCGGTCGAACTGTATCCAGAACCGGCCGACGTGCGTGTCGGTTCTCGGATCGGGGCGTATACGCGTCGAATCGCTTCTGGGCGCGGGGGTGTGGGCGAGTCTACGCGGCAGAGGATACCAACCTTCGGCGGCGCGTTTCGTTGAAGGTTCTGCCCGGCGCCTTCGTTCACGATCCCGAACACCTGGCGCGCTTCCGTCGCGAGGCCGAAGTTCTGGCGCAATTGAATCATCCTAACATTGCGCAGATTTATGGAGCGGAAGAAAACGCGCTGGTGATGGAGTTGTGGACGGTGCGTGCCCCAAAGGCCCGCTGCCTTTCGAAGATGCCTGGAAGATCGCCCTCCAAATCGCCGACGTGCTTGACTACGCGCACGAATGAGGCGTCATTCATCGCGATTTGAAACCGGCAAACATCAAGATTACGTCGGATGGTGTCGTCAAAGTACTCGACTTCAGATTGGCGAAAGTCTTCGCCGATCAATCAAACCCGACCTGCTGAATTCCGATAACATGCCCGAGCCGGCTCCGAACATGACGACAGGCGTCGGCGTCATTCTCGGGACGGCAGCCTATATGTCTCCGGAGCAAGCGAAGGGAAAGCGACTCGACACGCGGACGGACATCTGGTCATGGGGGGCGGGTGAGCAGCCGTTTCGTTCCGAAACTGTTCCCGGAAAAAGTTGCACTGGTTCTAACAAACACTCCCGGATTTCGATCGTGTTCCGCCGAAGCTCCGCCGGCTCCTCGAATCCTGTCTTGAAAGGATTCGAAGCTCAGGCTTCGACACATCGGCGACGTATCGCGTCTGCTCGACGCCGGTCTGCCTGCCAAGCCCGAGGCCGGATTTCAAGCCCCTCGGGCGCCGCTGGAAAGGTCGGAATACCGCGAACGACGCTCGAATCGAAGATCAGCAGCCTGCGAATTGACCAGCATCAGTTTAAGCGTGCCAGGGCTTAAAGCCTGTTGTTGAGGAGTCATCTTATTGCGAGCGTCCCAAGGCACGGAGTGGCGTCGTCCGCACGAGCGACACTCGTATTCCCCATGAATCGGCCACATGACCGAGGTATGAAAGTATCGGCACCAGAGTGTTCCTAGCACATTGATCCAATCAGCCGGCTGTATTTCCGTTTGCTCCATTTGCCCCGCGCCTTTCCACCGCATACGTCTTACACCGCTCGCATTAATTCGCCCCGAGCGGCAGCAGGCTGGATCCACTCTTCAATTTCGGGAAGAGCAGTCAATGCGGCCGCTTCGCCGGCCTTAATCAATTGAGGGCCGCAACCAAAAGCATCCCAATCGACTCCGTGGACATTAGGAGCGATTATCAAATCCGTTTCGCTGCGCCAGTTGTTTTCGGAACGGCTTTGCAGAATCTGGAAGCAGCGGTTCAGTACCTGAAACAAATTCGTGGGCGGCGCACCGGGGCCGCCGGTGGGCAGGTGCACGGAAATCACGTGCGTTGCGCCGAGCTGGCGGGCCAAGGCAGCCGGGATTTCCATGCTCATCGCGCCATCCACCAGGAGTCGCCCGCGGTGGCGTACCGGCTGAAACAAACCGGGATAGGAGCAACTAGCGCGGATGGCGTCGAATACTGTCCCGCTTCCGGCAAAGGGCACTGACTCGCCGGTAGAAAGGTCCGTGGCGAGCACACCCAACGGGATGCGCATCTCCTCAAACCGGTACGTCTTCAGGAGCCGTTTCAGGAACCGGTTCATGCGCTCGCTACCCACTAAGCCAAGCCGGCCCAGTCTCCAGCGGCCGACGTCGCGGAAGCGCATCGAACAGCCGGCCCGCGCGATCTCGCCAGGCGCAGCCCCGCTGGCGTAGGCGGCTGCGACAATAGATCCGGCGCTGACACCGGTAACGCAGTGAATGGGGATATGGTGCTGGTCGAGGACCTTGAGGACACCAGCGTGAGCGATGCCGCGGGCGAATCCGCCGCCCAGCGCCAACCCGATGCGAACCGGCGGTACTTGCGATGAACGGCCGCTCCTCCCCGCGGCTGGGAGCGTAAACTGCCGCAACCCGCCTACAAAACCGACCCGACGGGCGCCTTCAAATATCCAGCCGTGGTCCATGGCATCCCCCCGGAATCTCAAGCGATTCCTGCTAAGAGGAGCATCACGGCGACGTTCTTGTTTGTGCCAGAAGGGCTTGATACCGACTCTTAACCGGTGGGATGAACCGGTCAGACCGCTTTCGAGGCAGGCGAGAAATATCGCATCTCGGGCTGGCATCTCAACTTCCCTGCTCCAGTGGCGGAAAACCGGCAAGCGGGTGACCTTCAGGGACTATCGAATGTTGAAGAGGCTGATTCTGAAAGCGCCTCCGAATTTATCGCCGAAGGTCAGCCGTTCGTTGCGGGAATTATCGAAGGCGTGGAGCATGCGTCCGACCCCGATGGAGCACAAACAAAAACGTCGTCACGCCGCTCTTCTCCGATGAGTGACTCTTTGAGGAGATGATGGAAATGAACCGTGTAAAGACGAAAGTGATGTTGGTCTTGGGATTGGCCATTCTGGGCGCCGTACTTCCGCGTGCCGTGGCTGACGAATGGGACCAGAAGACGGTATTTACCTTCAGTGGTCCAGTCGCAATACCGGGCCAAGTGCTACCAGCAGGAACCTACGTCTTCAAGCTGGCCGATTCCCCGTCCGATCGGAACATCGTGCAGGTCTTCAGCAAGGACGAAAGACATCTGTTTGGTACCTTTCTCGCGATCCCAGATTACCGACTTCAGCCGGCCGGACGAACGATTATTACGTTCGAAGAGCGGCCCGCCGGTTCTCCGGAAGCTGTCAAAGCATGGTTCTATCCCGGTGAGAATTACGGCCATGACTTTGTTTATCCAAAGCCGAAAGCGCTGGAGCTGGCCAAGGTGAACAACACTCCGGTCCCATCCATGCCGGCCGAACTTGCGCCAAACACCCTGCAACCTGCCACGACAATGCAAGAGCCAAATGTTTTGGAATTGAGCAACAGTGAGTTGAAAGCGCAAACCCCTACCGAGGAGGTGGAGATCAGCGAAGTCTTCACGATGTTGGTAGCGGTTCCAACCGATCAACTGCCTGAGGAGCTGCCGAAAACTGCAAGCTCCTTACCATTGGTCGGTCTCCTGGGGCTTTTGTCAGTGGTAACAGCCCTCGTTCTGGCATTCGTCGAGAGAGAATACAAGCATGGACAAAATTAAGCCGCTCTTTACTGCAACTGCGACCGCGACAGGTGGTCGCAATGGGCATACGGAAACGAACGACGGCATTGTGAAAGCCGATCTGTCTGTGCCAAAGGATATGGGTGGGCCAGGCAAACCTAATACGGCTACTCCCGAACATTTGTTTGCCGCTGGATACGCGGCCTGTTTTGGCGGCGCGCTGGACTTCGTCGCTAAACAGCACAAAAAGGATGCCAAACAGGCGACTGTCACCTGTGCCGTTTCAATTGGGCCGCGCGATGGCGGCGGCTTTGGTCTAGCCGTAAAGATGCGCGTGGAGGACAAAAGCCTCCTGCAAGCCGAACTCGCCGAGCTCGTCAAGGAAGCACACGAAAAGATCTGCCCTTATTCCCATGCCACAGGCGGCAATGTTGAAGTCGCGCTCGAAGCCGTGGGCGCTTGAAGCGAAGCACGATGCAGGGAGCCAAACCGGCAAGTCAATTCGACATTCCTGATGCCCTCAGGTTCGAAGACGGGCAGGGCGGCTTGATTCGCGCGGTGATCTCCACGCCGGCGGCGGAAGCAGACGTATACCTGCAAGGCGCTCACGTAACCCATTGGACGCCACGTGGCCAGCGGCCTGTCCTTTTTGTCACTCCTAAGAGTCTATTCGAACGCGGCAAGGCCATCCGCGGCGGCGTGCCCATCATTTTTCCGTGGTTTGGCCCTCGCGCCGATGGCAAGCCTGGTCCGGCCCATGGGTTCGCTCGCAATACGCAGTGGGTGATCGAAGGAACAAAACTCCGCAACGACGGAAAAGTGGAGGTAACGCTAATGCTTGGGCCCGATGACGCTGCTCGCGGTTTCGGGTTTGCCGGCTTCCACCTGCGCTTTCGCGTGACCGTCGGCTCCGCGTTGGAAATAGAGCTTGAGACTCGCAACGATGGTAAGAAACCACTCGTCTACGAAGAGGCGCTGCATACTTATTTGGCTGTCGCCGACATTCGTCGGGTCTCCGTTTCCGGACTCGAAGGAACTTCCTACATTGACAAGACCGACGGATTCAAACGCAAGCAACTGGGCAACGAGCCCTTGCGGATCACCAAAGAAACTGATCAGGTGCACCTTGGCACCAAGGCCAGTTGCGTCGTACATGACCCTGTGTGGAACCGCCGCATCATCGTCGAGAAGAACGGCTCCGACAGCACCGTTGTCTGGAATCCGTGGATCGACAAAACCAAAGGCATGTCCGACATGGCTCCCGATGACTGGAAGGAAATGATCTGCATCGAATCGGCCAATGCCGCTGACAACGCTATCCATCTCTCGCCCGGCATCTCCCATAAGCTGACCGCGTCGATCCGCGTTGAGTAGCTCGACAATCGACAGTTATCCAGCCGGAATGACCTCGACTGTCGATCTAATTTCTCCGCTCCGCTCGCAGACGCGGCGCCGCGAAGCTGATGGTCGTCGGCAGATACCGTCCTATCGACCTCGCGCTTACGGACCATCCCTTGAAGAGCGTTAAGCAAGATCTGCTGGTTCATCAGGCGTGGGTACATCTCTGGGCAATGGACTTCGCGGGCGCAATCGCGATTTGCGAACCAATCCTCGCCTTGCCTAAGGAAACCGTGCTCAGTGCAACCCTTCGGTTTTTGCGAAGTGCTGGCCGGTTCGGCAGAAACGGCCTTGGGAAATCTACGCGCGCTTCAACACCATCTGGCCGCTAGCGAAGACATGGCTCGCCACATGGTGAAAGAGTCGTGTACTAGCACCTTTGTTTGGGTTGCACTACTCCAACAAAAACCGCGGTGCGGTGCTCATACCCTTTGAAAACCGCCGTTCTGGTCTCACGGAGAAAATCATGCGCAACTCGAAACTGATACTTACGATCGGGCTCGTGACCGCGATCGTGAGTCTGGCTGGATGTGCCGGCAAGATCCGGTACCCCAGTTACTACGTTTTGAATGTCCCTACTGTTGAGCCGGCCACTCGGTCGGCGCCGATTCTCGGCTCGGTTGCGGTCCGCGAATTTGACGCGCCCAGATTTTTGAGGGAAGGCCCTATCGCTTACCGGCCGTCGCCGGAGCAACTGGATTTTTATGCCTATCACCGCTGGGCCGAGGATCCACGACGTGTGGTGACGGCGGCGATGGTGAAGCAGATGCGGGCCCGAGGAATCTTCCAGTCCGTCGATGTGTTCGACGGCCGGGCGTCTTCGGAATGTCTGCTTACGGGAACGGTTGACCACCTGGAAGAAGTCGACCGGGGCACGAGTGTATCGATCGAAGTTACGTTATCGGCGCGGTTAATCAATTTGCGCTCGGGTGAAGTGCTCTGGCAGGACACGTCGTCCCAAACAGCGAAACTAGACCAGCGCTCGGTCCCGGGCATCGCGGCGGAAATGTCACAAGATCTGGGGATCGCGATCGGGCACTTGGTTTCTTCTATGCAGGACCGCCTCACGGTGGGATCATCGTCGCAAAACCGGTCGAACACCGAACAATAAGGATCCAGATAGCGCAAGGAGAGTTGAAAATGCCTGATTCAACGGAATCCGCTAAGAAGAGCCCGAGCTGGCCGCAACGCTTCAAGCAGTTGCTGGTTCCAGCGATTATTTTGCTCATGGCTGCCGGTATTTTGTTCCTGATCGCGGGCAACTGGAACACATGGGCGAGCGAGCGAGCGGCGCAGGAAACCGATGACGCTTATTTGCGGGCCGACCTCACGCCATTGAGCACGAAGGTAGCGGGGCTGGTGGCTACGGTAGCGGTTTCCGATTATCAGCCGGTGAAAGAAGGAGACCTGCTGGTACAGTTGCGAGACGACGATTTTCAGGCGCAGATGCACCAGTCCGAAGCCGCGGTGGTCTCCGGGGAAGATGCGCTCATCCACAATCAGCGGCAGAAAGAATTGCAGGATGCTCGAATCTCGCAGGCAGACGATGGTATTAGCGCGGCGGAGGCGGACATTGGAGCGGCCGAGGCTGGAATTGAGGCTGCAAAATCGGCGATCACCAATGCGCGCAGTGGAATCGATGGGAGCAAGGCGGACGTGGAGCGCACATCCTTGGAGCGACGGCGGCAGGAAGCGCTGATTGCGACCGAGTCTGCAACGCGGCAGAAAGTGGAGCAGGTAGTGGCAGACGAGCAGCGCTTTCGGGCGCAACTCGCAAGCCGCGATGCTGACCTTAGTACAGCGACGGCGCAGTTAGCCAGCCGACAGGCCGATCTGGCCCGAGCTCGTGCGCGGCTAAGCAGCACAAAGGCCGAACTCGAAGCGCAGAAGCGCCAGCGTGCGGTGCTCGATTCCCAGGAACTTCTGCTTCGCGCCGACTTGAATTCGAAACGAGCCTCGCTCACACTGGCGCGGATCAATCTGAGTTACACGCGAATACTAGCGCCTGAGAGCGGGATCGTCAGCGAACGCAAGGTGAGGCCCGGGCAGCTGGTAAGTCCCGGCACTCAGGTGATTTCGCTGGTCCAAAGCGATGTTTGGGTTGAGGCCAATTATAAAGAAACGCAGGTCCGCCATATCCGCACTGGCGACCCGGCCGAAATCCGCGTAGACGCATTTCCGGGAGTGATTTTCCGGGGAAAAGTCGACCATGTGTCTCCCGCCAGCGGCTCGCAGTTCGCCTTGTTGCCGCCGGACAACTCGACCGGCAATTTCACAAAGATCGTGCAGCGGCTGCCTGTGAAAATCGTGCTCGATGCCGGCCAAGCAGCAGCCGAGCGATTGCGGCCCGGCCTATCTGTAATTGCCACCGTTCGCACGAATGGTGGCAGCCAGTAATGGAGATAGTCAGGTGACCGCCATAGAGGCCAAAGCCACGCCGCCCGCTCAGCAACCCACTCGTTCGCCGTTCGTCACCAACCCATACGTGGGGATTTTCGGTGTTTTTCTGGGCGCGGGAATCGCGACATTGAACTCCCGCTTGATCAGTGTCGGCCTGCCCGATCTCCGTGGCGCCGCCGGCTTTGGTTTCGACGAAGCGTCCTGGATCCCGACCGCGCTGAACATGGCCACGATGTTCAGCGGCGTCTTCGTTTGCTTTTTGAGCGTTTTGTTCGGCCCGCGCAGGATTCTGCTCCCGGCAGCCGCGATCTTCACCGTTGCGTCCGCACTGCTGCCCTTTGCACCGGGTTACTGGGGAATGCTGCTGCTGGTGGCGATCGCAGGCCTCGCGTCAGGCACGTTCTACTCTCTCACGATGACCTTCGTGCTGACCGCCCTTCCGAAGCCGCTGATCATCTTCGGAATCGCCGCCTATGCGGCCGACATCGTTTTCGTTAGTAACATTGCATCCCTGCTGCAGGGTTGGTATGCCGAGCATCTGTCCTGGCATTGGATCTTCTGGACGGCCGCACTCGTCACCCCCTTGATGATGATTTGTGTCTACTTCGGAATTCCGCGACGGCCTTCCGCGGACGTGCGGCCGAGTTGGCGTGGATTCGCTTATTTTAGCCTTGGCCTCAGCCTTCTTTATGGCGTTTTGGATCAAGGCGAGCGGCTGTATTGGTTGAACTCCGGTGTAATCGTCGCGATGCTCATCGCGGGAATCTTCTTGCTGGCGGCGGCCCTGGTGAGACGGATTCTACAGCCGAATCCGACGTTAAATCTTTCCTTCCTCAACAGGCGCAACACCATCATCTTCGCCTTATCGATTTTCGTGTTTAAGTTCTCGCATTTAGCCACGATTGTGCTCATCCCTGGCTTCCTGGGCAACGTCCAACGGTACCGGGCTCTCGACACCGGCCACGCACTCGCTTGGGTAGCCGTGCCAATGTTTGCTGTCGTCTGGCTCGTCGCGGTGACGGCGATTTATGTGAACTCGAGACTGACTTTAACAGTGGGCCTCACGATCGCGGCGGTGGGCTGTTGGATCTGTGCGCACCTCGACACCTCGTGGGCGGGAACCAGCTTCGAAACAGTGGAGCTTCTTTTGGCGACCGGGTTCGCTGGGACGTACGTCGGCTTGGTAAGCAGTATCGTTTTGGAGGGACTCGAAGCGGGTGCTTTAACCAGCGCCGCCAATGCGGCCACGTTCTCGGGGCTCATGCATTTCATCCGCATTTTCGGCGGCCAGGTCGGTGTGGCTATTATGAACCGCTTCGTTTCGGTACGGGAGCAGTTTCATTCCAACCTGCTGGGGCTCCATGTGCAAATTGGCAGTTGGCTTACGGACGAACGAGTACGAATGCTGAGCGGAGGGCTGCTGCCGGGGTCCACAGGGGCAGAAGAAGCACAATACCGCGCGGTGGGGATACTTAACCAGCAAGTGCGAGCGCAGGCCTATACCTTGGCGACAGCCGATGGATTCATTTTGATCGGATGGATGGTGATCGCGTATCTTACGATGATGCTGTTCCTGCGGCCGGCGAAGATCAGCTACCAAGACTTGAGGAAAATGCGATGAATCGTGCTTATTTGTTTCGAGCTATGGCAATGGCGGGGCTGGCCGCATTTTCAGCGGTAGCTCAAAATGCCCGCGAAGTAAGGCGTCTCACGCTGACAGACGCTGTCCATCTCGCGCTGAGCCAAAACCGCGCAGTCAAGATCGCGCGCCTGAAGGTGGTTGAGAACGAGCAGAAGAAGGCCGGCGAACGATCCGAGTATTTCCCGAAGATAACGAACCAATCGAATCTGCTGCATATTACCGAACTGCAGAATATCGGGATTCCCGCGGGGGCGTTCGGGACAGTTGGGGGAGCGCTCGTTCCGGCGCAAGGTGTCAGACTTCCGCAGGGCCAGAAGACGTTCTACTCCAGCGGCACGCAGATTTCCCAGCCGCTAACGCAATTAATCCGTATTCATCAAGCGAATAGAATCGCGGCCGCCGAAGTAGCTGTTTCGCGCGACGACGTGAAGAAGGCAGAGAACGAAATCGCCCTTCAGGTACATACGCTTTATTTCGGAATCCTGATCGCCGGTCTTCAGAAACAAGCGGCTGAAAAACAAAGCACCTATGCTGGGGAGAATCTGCGGGAGAGCGAAGACGACGTGCGCAACGGCAGTGCTCTCAAAGTAACGGCGATACAAGGCCGCGCGGGACTGCTCGAAAGCCACCAGTCTGTGCTCACCGCAGAGCTTCAGATAGCTGATTTGAACACGGAACTGAACGACCTGTTGGGGCTTCCTCTGGATACGCAACTCGAATTAGATCCGGCGGTACCGGCGAGTTTTGAGCGGCGCCCCCGCGAGGAGTACGTGCAGACGGCCTGGTCGGAGAACCCGGAAATCTTGGCCGCTGAGGAAGCTGTCCGCAAGGCGCAAGCCGGCGTGACCGCCGCAAAATCTGCGTACCTTCCCGACATTACCGCGTACGCGCGACACAGCTATCAGGACGGCGTGCCGTTTCTGGTACGGAACTTCGGTACATTTGGGGTCAATCTCAATTGGGACGTATTCGACTTCGGCAAACGCCGGGCAGGGGTGCGCGAGCGCGAAGCGCAGCTAGAGCAGGCCGAAGAGAATTTACGCCGCTTAAAAGAGGAAGTAGCCGTCGGGATCGAGCGGAGCTATAACAAAGTGGAGCGGACCAAGAATCTGGTCCAGGTAGCAAACGAAGTAGTGAAACTACGGCAGGAGAGCGAGCGATTGGCGCAAAACCAATTGACGCAGGGCGTGGTATTGGTGTCCGAGCGCCGGCAAGCTACCGCCGCCACGTACAAGGCTGAGGCGGACTATCTTCAGGCAAGCTTGGGATATCTGCTGGCTTGGGCAGAACTCGAACAAGCGGTCGGGCGCACGCCAGGGTTTTAGGCGTTGCGGTAGTCGTCCACCAAACCGAGCGGCGAGCTCAGGTGAAGGCGCTCCTCAGGCCGCCTTGCGCGTGATATTTTGGCGGGTCTTCAAATGCGGAGCCAGCTTTTTCTTCGCATTAAAAACCCTCCACTGCACCGTTCCAATCGGAATAGCGTGGGCCGCGGCGATCTCGTGGTACTCCCACTGCTCGATGAAGCGCAGCTTCATGACTTCACGCTCGCGCGAATCCAAAAAGGCCATCCAATGCATGAACTCGAAGGCCGGCGTCGTAGCGGGCTTCCGACTGGCGGCAAGCGAGCGATCGCCAACGTCCGCTAAATCCACCGTGTCCACTTCCCGCGACTGCTTGCCATAGTGCCGGCAGAGAGCATTACGCGCGATCTTGAACAGCCATGCGCGAAACAATGTGCGGTCGCGAACTTGCGAAGCCTTGCAGTACACAGTAAACATCACGTCCTGTGCCAAGTCTTCCGCCAAGGCAAGTTCACAACTGCGCGCTCGGAAAAAGGCGACGAGTTGCGTTGTAAAGGTCTTGAACAGATCAGCGAACGAATCCTCGTTCGGGGTCTCTAGAAACCTCTTCGTGACCTCCTCTTCGTGGAGGAATCTTTCGGTTTGGATTGTCTCGTTGTTCATTCGGTTAAGCCCCTCTTCGGCCGCACCTTTTAATAAGGCACTCGCGTATCCAACCTTCCTTGCGACGTGTAGCTTTTGTTTCTTGGGTTTACGGACTATTCACCGGCCTTTCCATGTCGGAGCCTTCGTCAATTGCCGAGTTGCCGTCTTTAGGCCCGGCATCCGGACCGGATAAAAAGTATGGTGTCGAAGGAGGAACGGAACGGCGTTTTAATCGCGGAGGAGGCTATTGGCGGTCACTGTGCTGGTAGTGTTTTCGCCTGAATTTTCGCTCTAAGTCGGGCCAGAACTCTTTTAGGATATTGGCGGCCATATCAACGCCGAGCTGCATGCCGAGCCTGGATGTGGCATCACTAGCCGTCCGGTTGTTCACGTAGTAGGCGGTCGAGATTGCCACGGCGGTTGAGTTTCCGATTACTTCCGAATAGTTGAACTGCATCCCACCCGAATCACGATGGGTCCAAAAGACCTGCCCCATGGCGTAACGGAGCCTGGACCAGCCGCTTCCCGTACCGTGACGAAAGTAGCGCGGATCCTGATGGAGAAGGCTAGGAAACACCGCCTCTGTCATATAATCGCCAATTACGAAATCGCCATACGACGCGCCGAAATACCTGCCGAAACCCGCAGCGCCTTGCCCGAAAGACCGGTTTGAGTTGGTTAACTGGCCCTCGCCGCCGAACAAAACCGCCAGTGCCACAGTGCCGCGATCGAATGAATCTTCGGTGGCTATCTTGAATTTCTCGCCAGGGGTCAGTGGCTCGTAGCTTTGCAAACTAGGAGAAGTCCTGTAGTTGGGAACAATGCCGAGAATTCGCTTGCTTTCGCGCGGCGGGTCGTTGTTCTCATTCGACTGGGCGACTGATGGCTCAGTTGGATCGACTGGGGAAGTCTGTTGACACGGAGATAAGGGCGCAAAAATAGAGCATGCTACAACAAGCGATGAGATGTGATAGCGCACAAAAAAGATTCCTTTTTGATCAATTCTTTACCTGCTTGAAAGTCTCAATTCCAATGCCGCTTCTTCAATAGCCGGCGCAGCAGCTTCAGCGCCATAGTGATTCACGATGAGCCGTGAGCCTCGTTGCCCGGTAAGATAGGTCCACACCCATTGCAGGAAAACACTCACGCGAAGGTTGGACTGTGCCAGGAACTGAAGATGCACCGCTGCCCAGGCGAGCCATGCGAGAGGGCCGCTCACCTGGAGTTTGCCGCTCTGAAGAACGGCAAACCCCTTGCCGACCACGGCCATATTGCCTTTGTCGAAATAGCTAAAGGGCCCGGGAGCCGATTTGCCAGTGAGGCGCCGGTGAATTAGATTTCCGGCATAGTGTCCTTGTTGAATCGCCACCTGCGCGACTCCCGGCAGGGGCTTGCCATTCTGATCGAGCGAGGCAGTATCGCCTACCACGAAGATTTCCGGATGCCCTGGCACCGAAAGATCTTGCTGGATGCGTACTCGCCCGGCGCGGTCCGTGTCAACATTTAGCCACTTGCCGGCGGGTGAGGGTGCCACACCAGCAGTCCAGATCACAGTCTTGCTGAAAATACGCTCACCCGCCACCATGACACCATCGACATCAATGTGATCAACGCCGTGTTCCAGCCGGACCTCTACTCCTAAGCGCTCGAGCCGTCCCTTCGCTGCCTGGGAAAGCGCTGCTGAGAAAGTACCAAGGACTCGCGGCGACTGGTCGATCAAGATAATTCGCGCCGACTCAGGATTGATGCGCCTGAACTCTGATTTGAGTGTGTTACGGACGAGGGTCGCGATCGCGCCGGCCATTTCCACACCAGTCGGCCCTGCGCCCACCAGTACAAACGTCAGGAGGTCACGATGACGACTCGGGTTTTCCTCCGCCTCGGCCTGCTCAAATGCCTGCAAGACCTTGTTCCGGATCGCGACCGCGTCAGCAAGGTTTTTCAGCCCTGGCGCGAATTTCTTGAATTCATCGTGTCCAAAGTAACTGTGGGTGACACCCGTTGCCAGGACCAAGAAATCGTACGTGAGCGGCACCGCCGTCCGATCTGCTGAGCTGACGAACACGCACTTCTTGTCCTTGTCTACACCCGTAACCTCGCCGAGAATCACCGTCGTATTCTCGTGTTTTCCGAGAATGTTTCGGATGGGCGAGCCGATTTGGCCGGGCGTCAACTCTGATGTTGCTACCTGGTAAAGCAGCGGCTGAAACAGGTGATGATTCGTGCGGTCAATCAGGACGATTTGCGCTGGAGTGTTCTTGAGGGCTTTAGCGGTTGCCAAGCCTCCAAAGCCGCCTCCAACAATCACAATCAGTGGTGTGTTCTCAGGCATAGTTTCTCATCCTCTACATCGCTCGAGTTACCTACATTCGGGAAGAGACGAGCTAAAGCGGGTTTGTTGGACGGATCACGACGCCATTCGGTCGATAACCATCACGGCCAATACAATCGGCAGGTATAGTACGGACGCCATTAGCACGTGCCGCGCGCGAGCACAAGTGCGGTCGCGCCCAAGGCGCACTCCGATGTAGAGCAATCCCAAGCCTGCCGCAACTGCGGCGGCCGCATAGATGGGCCCCGTCATGCCGAGAAGGCGCGGAATAAGGCTAATTGGGATCAGCAGTATTGAACAGGCCACAATACGCCTGGCAGTTGACTCGCCATCCGGCTCAATCACGGGTAACATCCGGATTCCGCCGCGAGCATAGTCGTCGCGATACATCCACGCGATCGCGTAGAAGTGAGGGAACTGCCAAACGAACAGAATGAGGAACAACGCGAGAGCCCAGGCATCCAGGCGTCCGCTCGCTGCAGCATAGCCGATCAGGGGAGGCATGGCGCCCGGCAACGCACCCACTGTCGTGCATGCAACCGAGCGTCGTTTCAAAGGTGTGTAGAGAAAGATATATGTCGCCAGCGTAAATAGACCAAGCCCGGCGGCAAGTGCATTCGTTCCGAACCACAGATCGGCGAACCCAGCGATCGACAGCAGGGCGCCGAAGACGAGGCCGTCGATCCGTTCAATCCGTCCGGCTGGGATAGGACGCTTAGAGGTCCGGCGCATTTTGGCGTCCGAGTCCGCTTCATACCATTGATTGAGCGCCGCTGTTCCGGAAGCCATCAAGGCTGTTCCGAGCAGAACGTGAACAAACAGTGCAAGGTGAAATGAATTCGGAGAGCCGAAGAAATAGCCGACAGCGGTGCAGATCAGGATCAACACGGTAATGCGCGGCTTGGTTAATTCCAGATAATCCTTCATCATTCACCCCTCTCCGATCTCCGGCGAATCAAGCGTTGGCGAACCATGAAGAGTCCGATCATTACCGGCGGAAATGCAATGTAGCCTGCGTACGAAGCCGCCTTATCGGGAGCCGCTGCCACCTCGAGAATTCCTGCGGTGTCAGTTTCCTTGCCGTTTTGCAGAACAGTGACCACGATGTGCCATTTCCCCGGTTTCGAGAAAGTCACGGGAGCGGCATACAGCAGCTTGTTCCGCGCCTGCTCTCGAGTTGGACGTGCCTGGAGTTCAACACCCGAATCATACGTGCGTAGAGTCAGGGAGACCTTCGCATCGAGCACTGGTTCAAGCCCCTCGCGATTCTGTAAAAGTACGCTGATGTCGACGGGACCAACCGAGACTGGACCCGGTGACGTAAATACGGTGATTACAAGGTCGGCGGCTTCCTGGCGCAACTGCACCGTGCCTCCGTCGGCCCAGGCGGTCGCCTGCGCCAGAATCACGAACGCCGGTAATAAGAGTGGCTTCATGACTTGTCGCTAATGCATGATCATTCCGCGCATCTGCATCGGCTGGAAGACGATCCAGATACCTGCCGAATACAACGCGCCCGCCAGCACAGCCCAAGGTGACATCGCGGCCAAGGCCAGCCCATCTCTGGTCGAAAGGCGCCGTGCAACGCGCCAGGTCGTATACAAAGTAAGGAGCAAACCCAAATCCAAAAAGCAAAGTTCGAGAGATGGAATCCAATCAGGCACCCAGGCTCGCAGGTAGTTGACGGACGGAGCGCGCGAAACGAATTTTTCGACAGCCGGAATCACGGTACTCCACCCGGCAATTAAGTGATTCGAGAAATGAGCAAGCCACATACTGAAGCCTACCGGCACCAGCGCGAGCGAGAAACTGCAAGTTAAATCCTTCCAGGAGGCGTTTGTGCCAAGCCGGCTGATCCAGCCGCACACTGCCACCACCATTCCGGGGATGATTAGCAGGCCACCAACATACATCACCGTCACAATAGGAACGATAGAACTGAGTTGCAGGCGAGCGTGCCATTGATGCATCCACATCATGACCGGCTCCGTCATTCCGGCTGCGTTTAGGAACGCGCCGAATACGAGGATCAGGACCATGGCCGCGACGTCCGGTCGCCGGCTCAGCCGCCCGATTCCAGAGCTGTGATGGTCCTCGAGCAAGCTCTGTCCTGGAGCGGCTCGTAGGATGCCCACATTGTCTTGGGGACAAGCCTGCACGCAATCCAGGCAAAAGGTGCAATCGAAATTTCCAGCCTTCCTCGGCTGGAACAACTGCAGCTCGCAGCCACGTTGCTGGACGTTTCCACGAATGCAATCGTGCGTCGTGCATGATCCGCAGACCGCAGGCTCGCGGACCTTGACCTGCAAAGGCGATACCAATGAATGAACGAAGTGAAACTGGCCAATCGGGCAGACGTACTTGCAGAAGCTCGCTCCCTTGAAGACGATATCGACAGCGAACGCGGCGACAAAATAGCCCAGGATGATGCACGCTGTCGAGCTCGGAGAGTCCCAAAGTGAGAACGCCTCATATGCCCAGAGGTACGTGGCGAGCAAGCCTGCCGCAATCCATTTAGAGCGCAGCCGGCTCGGCCAGCTGTAGCGAGGTGTCACGAACTTTCGGGAGAGATCTCGTGGAAGTGTAAATGGACAGGCCATGCAAAAGAGATTTCCTGCCAAAAGCAGGGCGATCACAACCAGTCCTCGCCAATGAGTCCACGGCAACACACCAGCCAGATTCATGGGCGCAACTTGAGGCCCGAAAAACCCATCGATTGCTACAACCGCGGCCAATACCAACATCGCGGCTTGGATGCACCGGCGAAAATGGCGATACTGAAGAACTGGTCCAATGATCGGGATGCGCAGAAGATCCCATTGCCTGGGACGATGTGGGTTCAGTACGCGCAGGACTGGTTTCATCGGATGAGCGCGCCTGGTTTCGAGGGCCCTTATTCCGAGAATCGCAATCGGAATCAGCATCGCGATCGAACCCGGGACCCACATGATGCCTCCCGCGGCGGCTTGATCTTCGAGGGCTGAGATGCCCCACAGGCGCGGGGCCAACGCGTAACTCGAATAGAGTGCGTGGTTCGAAAAACTCAAGAGCGCGGAGAGGCCCATGTTGACCATCCCTGCAAACAGGAGATACGGAATCATGGCCGCTCTGGGCCAGATGGGAATGCTGGGCCACACGTCAACTACCGGCCACCAAAACAGCACGGCCGACCAAAAGAAACAGGCGTGCTCCGCCTGATGCCACCCTGGCGATCGCAGCGCCAAATCGTAAAGTCGCGGGAAGTGCCAAACGACGATCGCGGCCGACCATGAGAACCAGGTCACAACCGGATGAACGATCGCGTGGCCAAGCTGCTTCAGCTCGCGGCAAGAAAGAAACGGCCCAAGCGCATCCTTGAAGAGCGACCGCGGAAGACCACGCAGTAGGGGCAGCACAGGCTGTCCGAGTAGCAACAATGGGGCCGCCACCATAGTCAACAACAGGTGCTGGATCATGTGTGCCTGGAGCAACAGCGCTCCGAGCGCGTCAATGGGCGAATCGAGAGCCAGCACGATGGCGAAAAGCCCACCGGCAAAAGAGGCCAGCCTTCCAGTCGTGTACTTGTAAGGTAGTTCTGCGTGAAGATGCAACCAGCCTCGGAAATAAAGCGCGGCAATTGTGAGCAGCAGGCACAGGCTTCCCCAATCCAGCGTCCACGATGCGAGTACGGCTGTGGCGATCGGGTCCATCGTTAGCCTAAGTGTTGGTCGCGCCTCAATGTTTGCTGGAATCCCGGGCAGCCGGCTGATACGAGGGCCGTAGCGTTTCCATAAACGCGACGAGGGCCGTTACTTCAGCCGGACGCAAATTCTTGCCATAGGCCGGCATGTTCCCACTTCCCTGGATGACTTGCCTGATAAGCTGGTCGCCCGTGAGGCGCGTGGCTACGGTGTCCAGCGCAGGACCGCGCAAACCACCTTCGCCGCCAAGGGCGTGACAATTTCTGCACTGCTTACTCTGGAGCAAAATCGCTCCTTGAAGTTCGAGCGGCGACCGTCCTTGCACTTGGGCGGCGGGTGTGGCCGCGCTGCTCCACGCCTCCATATGCGGCGACCAAGGCGCGTACGTTCCTAGATAAGCCAGCAGCCCCAGCGTTAGAAAAGCCAACAGAACGATCACGACTGCCATCGGCCGCCGGCGGTGGCTCTTCTCGCCAGTTCCCGAATAGAACGGGAGAAGGATCAGGATTGCGAGGAGAACCACCGGCAAGACCAGAAGGAGAAATGTTTCCATATACGCCGGCAGGAGCGCCAGCGCCGCGTAGATCGGGAGAAAGTAAAAATCAGGAGCCGGCGCGGTATGGATGAGCGTCGGATTCGGAGGCCCGGAAGGACCCTGTGGTCCGAATACAAGCGCGCAAGTGACGATCGCGATGATGAGGCACGCGCTGAAGATCAGATCCTTGCCGATAACGTTCGGCACGAACGGCACACCCGTCTTCTGGATCATCTCCTCGTACTCAACTGCGTACGATTCCTTTTTCACTACCCTGCCCGGCTTAGGATATTCGTTAATACCTTTGGTCAACACCAGGCGTAAATGAAGGCTCAGAAGCGCGATAATCAGGCCGGGCACAAGGAAGACGTGCAGAGAGAAAAATCGCGATAATGTTTCGCCGGCGATCATCGCTCCACCCAGCATCAAATGAACCAGTTGGGCGCCGACGAACGGCACTCGCCCCATGATGGACGCGCCGATTCCCAGCCCCCAGTACGCGTCCTGATCGAATCGGAGAATCTGTCCCGTAAAGGCCATCCCCAGCGTGCACAAAAACAGGCAGCAGCCGCTGACCCAAGTCAACTCACGAGGGTATTTGTAAGCTCCAAACAGGAAGGTCTGAACCAGATGCGCCGACATGATGCCCACCATGAAGATCGATCCCCAGTTGTGGACCGCACGCAGAAACCACCCCAGAAACTGTTCGTTGTTGAGATATTGGAGGCTCGACCAGGCCTGCCCGGCCGAAGGCTGGTAGACGAAAGCCAGAAGAGTCCCGGTGAGAATCTGCAAAACAAAACACAATAGCGTGCCACTGCCAAAAACGTAAAACCAGCTATTTGTGCTCGGCGGGACTTTATGGCCGCCTGTCGATTCGAACAATTTCGCGATATGCAGGCGGTCTTCGAGCCAGAGGGCGATGGATTTCAGCATGGCTAAGTCCTTACATGTCGTCTTTTTTCAAGGGCTCGGCAAGAGTAGGAAGGTGTCCGCCCAACACTTTCAGCTCTCCGCTCTCGACTTTGTGCTGATATTCGAACAATCCACGAGGCGGTGGACCCGACGCATGCGATCCGTCCTCATAGAACGCTCCCCCGTGGCATGGACACATGAACAGCCGCGACTCCTGAAACCAGCGAACCGGGCAGCCGAGGTGAGTACAATTGATCGCGAAAACCTGGAACGACTGTGAATCGATCCGGCGTACCCAGCATGGAACCTCCGCGGTATCTCCGTCCCACGGCTTGCTGATCGGGTTACGATAGGTCGCGAGGCGCGTCTCTCCCTCGGGAAATTTAGCCAGAGGACCTACTGAAATCCAACTATTCTTTGAGGTTCGCGTAAAAGCCGACAAAGCGTATCCGAGCAAAGGCACGCCAACAAGTACGGCAGCAATGGCATTCAATCCAGCTCCGATCTTGAGCAGAAGATTGCGGCGAGACACGGACGGCGCAGGCACCTCTTTAGTCAGCGTGGCTTTCTTACAGCCACAATCTGAGTTCGTTTCGCTCATGGCAGTTTTGCTCCTCTCTGTGTCAGGTTTATTGGCGTCATACGGTGCTTCGAAAGCCAGGCGGATACGTCGGAGATGTCCTGGGGCGTCATGGTCTTCGAATGTTTTCGCCAGTCTGGCATGCCCCGGTCGCTGCGTCCGGCGATCACTGTCGTCCGCAGGGACTGGTCGCTGACGAGAGCAAGAAAAGCCACATCGATAATCGATCCGGCCTTGCCGCCCACTCCGTCTTCCCCGTGGCAGCTTGCACAATTGTTGTGGAACACCGCTTCACCGGCTTTCGGATCGCCGAGGTCCGCGCTGTAGGAAGGGAGAGCCACGGTGACAAGGTCTTGCGGCCGTGACCATTGCGCGTCCATCTGATTCGCCAATATCGCGATTTGCTGTTCCGTCAGGCCCCCGCCGGCGTTCTTCGCGAAGGCCGGCATCGCGGTTTTGGGCACACCGTTTGCGATGACATCTCTGAGCTTATCTTTGCCGATGACCGCCAGAAAAACAGGATCATTCAACGGGCGGGCTGCGCCAAGGCGGCCGTCGCGACCGTGACAACCCGCGCAATTGCTTCCGTAAAGCGCAGTGAAGTCCGTAACCTGATCCGGGAAGACAAACTGCTCTACCTTGTGGCCGCAGCCAAGCAGCAGGATAGCGGGCGCGACCAATAGACAACGTTTCATAGCCCCGATTTCTCCTCCGGTCCGCGCTGCGCTTCGATCTCCAATCTCTCTGCCAGAGGCAAATTTTGCATGGTCGCGATCTTAGTGGTACGCGCGATTACCTGAGAAGCAGCCAGACCAAACGCGATTTGCGAGCCTACGAACCATCCCCAGTCGATTCGCGCGTTCAGCGCAGGATTGATGTAGCCGAGCGTCGAAGCCACGAGCCCAGACCACAGCAGAGGTGTGAGGAGCCCGCTTCGCCAGCTAGCGCCACGCGGAAACATCGGCAGCGAGACCGCGTAAAGCATTCCGACAAAAATCGAGATCGTTCCGTGGATGAACGTTCCCGCGATCAACCCAGCCTCGCTAAAGTTGCGCAGTTGCTCGACCGGTGCTGCGGCCAACGAGCTTACAATCCCAGCCGCTAGCAAGTTGATGGGATACCAGATACTGCCTTGCGAGAGGAGGCCGAAGAGCATTGCGATAGCCGCCATCGCGACGGCGCCCGCAAGTCCTCCCAAGACACCTGTCGAGTAGGGATGCACTTCTACAGGGATTTGGACGCGGTGGATACTCTGGCCGTGGGCCAGGTGGTCTACAGCTAACGAGCTTCTCGATACCTGAACAACCGGACCGACGAGCACGCTCTCTTCCTTCTGCTCCGGCAACACATCGAACCACCAGCCAACGCTGGCGCGCAGCAGGACTATGGCTCCAACGACGCTCACGATCGCATGGGTTACTAGGCCGGCAAAAATCAATGCGATGCTGAGCGCTACCATGAACGGCCAAGCCGTCGGCGCGGGGACGAGGATAGAAGTTGGAATTTTTTCGTTCATTGAGCTTTCACCAATAACGTTAGCGTCCGATCACGTAGACCACGGTGAACACCGCCACCCACACCGCGTCCACAAAGTGCCAATACCAGGACAACAACTCGAATCGCCGGGCTTGTCCCTGCATGCTTCCGCGGAGTCCAAGGACTAGTGCGAGCAGCAGTAAACTCAAGCCAATGGCGACGTGACTGGCATGCAAACCAACCAGCGAATAGAATGTGGTGCCAAACAGATTAGTCGTGATGGTCAGATGGAAATCTTGAATCAAGTGGCGCCACTCGACAGCAGTGTTCCGCAGGAATTCAAGACCCAATAGAATCGTCGCGCCGGTCCAAAGTTTGAATTGCTGGATCCGGTTGGCTTTCAGGGCACGTTCCGCGATCGCAACTGTTACACTGCTCGACAGCAAACAGATCGTCGCCCAAATCGGCAGCTCCAAAACCTGGCTGGGCGTCGGGCCTGTGAGACTCTTGCCGATGTAAAACACATAAGCGACAACGAAAATCGCGAAGAGCGCAAACTCGGTCGTGAACAAACACAACACGGCGACTCGGCCACGATCCGGCAATGTCCACCCGGGCTGTTCGACCGTACCGGCTTGTTCGAGTGCGACCGTTTTTCCTATTGCAGCCATTTTTTCACCGGCGATGGACGGCGTCATTCGTACCTCCAATCCGGATCCTCCGGATGCTTCAGATCCCACAACGGACGGCTGCTGCGTACCTCGGGTAAAACAGCGAAGTTGTATTCCGGTGGTGGCGACGTCGTTGCCCATTCGAGGGTCCACGCGTCCCAAGGATCGTTTCCGGCCGGCGCTCCCTTCCGCAGCGAGCGAATGATGTTCCATACCAGGCAGGCGACACCCGCTGCCTGGAAGATCACGCCGATCGACGCAACCAGATTTAGGCTTTCCCAACCCCGGCCCGGGGCGTAGGTATAAATGCGTCGCGGCATACCAAGGATTCCGGCAAAATGCAATGTGTCGAAAGTCAAATGGAACCCTATTACCAGCAGCCAGAAGTGCCACTTTCCAAGCGTCTCACTCAGCATTTTTCCTGTAGCTTTCGGAAACCAGTAGTAGAGCGCGCCGAACAAGGTGAACAGTAGTCCACCTAAGAGCACGTAATGAAAATGCGCCACGACGAAATAGGAGTCGGTAACCTGCCAGTCAAACGGAGCGACCGCCAGCATGATGCCAGTCAGACCGGCAATCAGAAACTGGAACAGGAAGCCAATGCAAAACAGCATGGCCGTATCGAACCGGATCTTTCCGCCGTACATCGTTCCGAGCCAATTGAAGATCTTGATTCCCGTCGGTATGCCGACCACCATCGATGCGACTGCGAAGTAGATGTTGGACGACGCTGACATTCCAACTGTGAACATGTGATGCGCCCACACACCAGACGACACCATTCCGATCGCGACAGTCGCTCCGATCATTGCTGCCCGGCCGAACATTGGCTTGCGCGAGAACACGGGAATGATCTCGTTCGCGCACGCGAAGCCAGGCAGCATTAGAACGTAGACCTCGGGATGTCCAAACAGCCAGAAGAAGTGCTGCCATAGGACCGCCGATCCGCCGGCCTGTGTGTCGAAAAAGTGTGCGCCAAGATAACGGTCCAGAAGCAGCATCATCTGCCCCGCGGTCAAAGGCGGCAGAATGAAGAGCACCATTGACGAGACCACCAGCATCAGCCAAACGAAAAGTGGCATGCGAGCTAACGTCATTCCCTTGCAGCGCATACTGATGATGGTGGCGATCACGTTAATCGCGCTCGCTGTGGTTCCGATGCCGGTCAGAATGATGCTGAGGATCCAATAGTCGGTGCTGGTGCCGCGCGAGAATGCGCGCTCGGTCAGTGGTGCGTAGGCGAACCATCCCACATCGGGCGCGGTCCCATGCCCGGCCAGTCCTTCGCCGGCTACGTAGCTGAAGTAGAGCAGTATTCCACCGAAGAGAAATATCCAATAGCCAAAGGCATTCAGCCGCGGAAACGCCATATCCCGAGCGCCGATCATTAACGGCGTGAGGTAGTTCGCCAGCCCTGCAAAGAACGGCATGCCCACCAGAAAGACCATCGTGGTTCCATGCATCGTGAAAAACCGATTGAAAACATCGGGCGGCAGGACTGTTCCGTTGGGGAAAGCCAACTGCCAGCGGATGAATGCGGCCAGGACTCCAGCCACTGCAAAGAAAAACAGCGCAGTCGCAATGTACAGAATTCCCAGCCGCTTGTGGTCGACGGTTACGATCCACTCATGAAGCTTCGAAGGAAGCGGTAGCGCCTCCGTTTGGCCGACAGTTTCCGGAAAATAGGTTGTGGTTGCCATGTCTATTTCAATGACGAGAGGTAGATTACGACCTCGTCTAGTTCCCGAGAGTTCAATTGCATATTGGGCATCAGGTTTCCCCGCTTAATCGCCTGCGGATTCTTTACCCAGGAGCGCAGGTTCTCTGGCGTGTTGGGAATTACACCGGATCCCAAGGTCGACCGGCTCATCAGATGAGAAAGGTCCGGACCGAACGTACCCGTAGCGGGTGTGCCGCTCACGGCGTGGCAGTTTATGCAGGAGAGAGAGAGGAATGTTGCGCGCGCGGATTCCATTCGTGGATCCAGAGCGGCATCGAGCTTCTGCGCAGCCTCCCACTTCTCAAAATCGGCAGGCGGCTCCACGATGACTCGCAGTAACATGTTCGCGTGCTGCGTTCCGCAGTATTCCGCGCAGTTTCCTAAAAAGATTCCTTCCTGCCGTGGATCGATCCACATGGTGTTGGTAATCCCCGGAATCACGTCCGTCTTGCCGGCAAGCTGCGGCACCCAAAAGCTGTGCGCGACGTCGGCTGATTCAAGCTTTAGAAGTGTGTGAGCCGGCTTGGCCACAGTGCTCAGCGGTACATGGAGCTCGTTTGCCGCGACAATCCCGAGGTCGGGATACCGGAACTCCCACCACCACTGGTGCCCGACGACGGTTACCTTGAGAGCGTTCGCGGGCATGCGCTTGTTCTGTACTTCCAAAACCGTGCGTGCCGTCGCCATACTCAGGACGAGGACGATCAAAACCGGAATCACGGTCCATGCGATTTCAATCCGGTTACTTCCGTACACCTGGGCTGGTTCGCGACTATCATCCAGCTTGCGCCGGCGGAACCGTACGATGGTGAACGCAAGCAGACCTCCCACCATCAAAAAGATCGCGGCACAGATCGCCAGCATGAGCATCGAAACGCTATAGACGGAATCCGCCGGCGTAGCCTTGGGATCAAACACATTCGCGACAGGATGTACGCTCTGCCCGAAGGCAACGACACTCATTAGACACCAAAGAGCGGCAACTCGAGGGAAAGAATTCATAGGAAAGCGTTTTTGACCGCGCCTGCTTCAGAAGAGCTTTACAAAGATGCTTTTGTTGGGTTGACGAACTAAAGCCGTGTTCCGCTCTGGTCCAGATTCCTGGACTGGCGTTCGGGCCAGAAAGCCGAGAGCATCAGGCCGACGGCGATACCTAATGAGACTTCGAAAAACCGGTGAATCGCAACGAGCCACGCGCTGGTAGATCGCGGCACCAGCATTACAATGGCCAGTGTAATGCTCGCATAGCGGTAGGCACTTCTCTCAACCCGGAAACTGGCGCAAAGTATTCCAACCAGGAAAACGGCTATACCGAACGCCCAGACACTCCCGGGGAAGTAGGAAGCAGTCGCGGCGCCAACAGCGGCTCCGATCGCCGTTCCCGCGAAACGCTGTACCGAAACCGGCAATGCAGCGCCCAGGGTCGACTGCATGACAATCAGCGTCGAGATCGCAGCCCAGTAAGCTTCCGGCAAACCGAATAATTGGGCCACCAGGTACGAAACGATTGCCGCAACCGCAGTTCGAGCGGCATTCAGCAGAGAGGAGGGGTCCTCCCTGGCGACGACGAACTTGCTGAGATGTACGAGTTCCACGGCGGCGGATCGGACTATTGTATTAGGAACTTCTCCCGGACGTTGTTGGCAACAGGCTGAGACTCTCCGGAAATAACTCCGGAGATCCACCGAAAGAGAATCGTGCGGACTTCATCACGGTTGATCTCGTTGAGCATTTCGTGCCGTTCGCCCAGGTAGAAATCGTGGGCGATATTATGGATACCCGCGGCGCGACAGCGTTCTATCAGGCCCGAGGCACCGGCGAGCTGCTGGCCCACGCGATCATCACTTCCCGACAATAAGTAGGATGGGCAAATCGTGGCGAACCTGGCGAAGAAGTGCTGGATCAGCCGGTTGTGACGCGGCGGCGAAGAACGATTCGTTAGCAGCAGGTTGTAGCCATCCGAAACACAAAGGGTCTTTCATGAGCGCGTCTACTGTTGCCGGGTCGCGGCTTAACCAGTCGCAGGACGTGCGCGCCGGATCGAAAGCAGCGCTCACGATTTCTGCCGGAGTACGTCGACCGGATTGCGCCAGGCCTACGAGTCCGTCGAACGCGTAGGAGCCGGACAAGGCCAGTCCGTCGATAAGGCTGCCACTGTTGATCACGAATTGCTGCTCGGCGAAAGAACCCATACTGGGCCCGAGAAGTACGAAAAGGCGCCTCGGGACGCTCCTCTTTGGCAATAGCTGTTAGCCGCGCCATATCCTCGACGAGCAGGGCAAACCCTCCCGGTCCGAAATCTCCGAAGTTCTCGGGGGAGGTCGCGGTGCGTCCGTGACCGCGATGGTCGTTACCATAGACCACCAGGCTGGTCTGCACCACATTGCTCGATAAAGCCGGCATATCGACCAATGTGCTCGCCCAATCCATGGGCGATCTGAACCACTCCGCGAACAGGTCCGCAGCTAGCCCAGCGGGTGCACGCGATGCGTAGTCCATCATTGCTCGTGAATTGGAGCTGGTAAGGTTGGTCGGTTGCACTACCATGCTCGTACGATAGGGAGCCGCGCCGACTGCAGTTTGTTGGGCTCGATACCTACGGGCGAATCAGTTCAAAACGGCCGATTCAAACACGAGCGCTCTTTAGCCGCTCCCTTCCCTTAGTGATGAAAATCCCGCCAGACTTTCTCGTACAACTCGGACAGGTAGGCACTCTGGTGCTTGGATCCTTGGGCATTTGGGTTGCCCTGATAAACCAACGCCGCCAGTTAAATGCTCAGATGTTCATCGAGGTCACGGGGCGGTTCCAGGAGCTTCTGCGCTTGTTTCCAACCGAAGCGTGGCTTGCGAATCGCATTCCCTCTCAGCCCCTGCCACCCACCAGCCAGGAATTGACCGACTGCACGTTGTACTGCCTCTCGCTGATATTAGAGGTCTATCAACTACACAGGGCGGGCTATATTACGAAGAATCTTTGGCGGCTTTGGGAACCAGAAATCAAGCACACCTTAACGGGCCCGGTTTTCAAAAGAGAATGGAAGCGATTAGCTGCCGAGTTTACGCACCATCCCGACTTCCTTCAGTACATAAACACGTTGATGGGCTATAAGCCGTACCAGTAAGCAGGCTTATTGAGGGACTTTGCGATCCTTCGGCTGGCGAATTCTTACCAGGCTCCATGGGCGCTGTTTAACATGGTCGGTCAATTGATCCAGATTCTCCGTTGCGATGCGTAGATTCTCTATAGTCTCGTGGATGTTGTCATCGTTGGCGCGCACCACGGTCTGTAAACTGGCGATTAAGCTCTTCGCCTGCTCCATGGTGGATTGTAATTGGGCGAGGTCTTGCCGAATGGGGTCACGCAGTTGATCGATCGTTGAATTGACATTGGCAACCGTCGCGTCCGTATGATCCACTAGCGGACCAATCTTGGCTATTACGGAGTCCGCGTCCTGGCCGATCAGCAAAACACGGTCCGTTATCTGGTCGATCTTGGGTGACTGCTGAGCCACCAATGAATTAACTCGCTGTAGCATCTCCGCCACCTGCCTGCGGTTCGTGGGACCGGTTGCTTCGTTCAAGTTCGCTAGAAGCGTCTGGACTTGTCCGCTGATTCCTTTCAGTTCGCCTTGCACCTGCGCGATCAAGTCCTCAGCAGTATCCGCTATGCCAGAGAGCTTCCGAGCCATATCGTCGATGCTAACGGTTTCCTGCGAAGCGATCGCCTGGCCTGCCTTCAGGCGCATAGCGTCCTGGGCACCGGTCGTAATCGAGAGCGCCGGGCTGCTCATGAGACTGACCGTACCAAGCTTGGCCACAGACTTCTCATTCAGTGGCGTGCCGTCTTTTACCTCGAACAGGATTTCGATCTTGGTGGGATCCTGGTTCCAGGATCGGACCGCTGTGATCCTGCCAGCTTCGATCCCTCCGAAGAGAACTTGCGACCCGGGTGCCACACCGCCCGCGTAGCGCAAGTACGTCTTGTACGGCGTCATATGACGCCCCCACCGCTGGTTACCCACGTAATACACCGTCACACCCAGCAGGATCGAACAAACCAGTACGAATGTCCCCACCTTAGCTTCTGTATTCACACTGTGCTCCCTTCCAGGTACCGTCTGACATATTCGTCAATTCCTGCCGTGTCGGCGATTTTATCCGGGACGCGATCGAAAAACTGCCGGATTCGCGGATGGGTGCTGCTCTGGAGCTCCTCTTTAGTTCCTACTGCTATCAGAGATCCTTTGTACAGCATCGCCATCCGATCCGCGATTCGGAAGGCACTGGCCATCTCATGAGTCACCACAACGACGGTCATGTCGAACGCGCGCTTCAGGCCCAAGATCAGATCATCGAGTTCCGCTGCCACAATCGGATCCAGGCCGGCCGACGGCTCGTCAAACACCAGAATTTGCGGGTCGAGCGAAATGGCTCGTGCCACTGCGGCGCGCTTCCTCATTCCCCCGGAAAGGGCCTGGGGGCTGAGTTTTCCGGATTTCTGGAGTCCGACCACGGCGAGCTTCATCCAGGTCATCAAGCGGATGGTCGATTCAGCCAGTTGGGTGTGTTCTCGCAGGGGTAGTGCAACGTTGTCTTCTACTGACATTGAATTGAATAGCGCCGCATCCTGAAATGCGACTCCAATCGAACGGCGCACTTTTTTCAGCTCCCCAACGGCGCATTTAGCGAGATCTACACCGTTCACAACAACCTGGCCCGCTTGCGGACGTTCCAAGCCGATGATTTGGCGCAAGAGCGTACTCTTACCTGATCCGCTGCCTCCCAGCAAGACCATCGTTTCTCCGTGCACGATGTCGAGATTGATTCCGTCCAGTACGCGCTGACCGTTGTAACTAACCACGATGTCCCGGATGGAAATTACCGGCCCAGCGATTGTTGCTTCTGGCGCTGCGGCCATTTCTTCACTTTCCTCCCGTCAGGTAGAAGATCGCTGTGAATCCTACATCGGCGAGGATTACCAAGAACGTGGATTTCACCACCGCCGCTGTGGCCGACCGGCCAACCGCGTCTGGCCCTCCACGGACGCGGAAGCCTTCCAGACACCCGACCTGCACGATGATGGTGGCGAAGGCCAGGCTCTTCACCAAGCCGATCATCACATCGCGCAGTACGACGGAGTGCACAACGTCGCGGAGGTAAACGCTAAAAGCCATGTGCGTGCTGAGCTGCATAAAGACCCCGCCGGCCAGAATTCCGCAGGCGTTGCTTATGATTGTCAGGCACGGCAGCATAATCAACGCGGCTAGGAATTTCGGCGCGAGCACGAATTCCACTGGGTCGATAGCCATCGTCCGCAAAGCGTCGATCTCTTCGGTGACGATCATGCTGCCGATTTCCGCGGAAAATGCCGACCCTGAACGCCCACTCACCGCAATCGCGGTAAGCAGCGGTCCCAATTCCCGCGTGAAACCAATTGTGACCAGGTCAGTCACAAATTGCATCGCCCCGAATTGACGGAGTTCCGAAGCCCCTTGCATCGCCAGGATGAATCCCGCGCAAACCGCCATGATCGCCACCATTGGAACTGCATCGACGCCTATCGCGAGCATCTGCTGGACTGCTGATCGCCACCGGTTCCGATTCCCGACCAGCGGTAACGTTGGTCCTAAGACGCCGATGGCGTTCCCAAGCTGAATTACCAGGCCGCCCACATACCCGAGCTGGCGCAGGGTCGCACTACCGAGACGTTCAACAGCGGGCATACTCATTGTGGGCTAACGGGACCAGAATGATTCGAACGCGGCATTTCACTGTTCACCTCAGGGAAGAGATGCAGCAGGCCCGTCGCCTCTAACAAATACCGCGGCCGTTCCTGGAGCCCACTCAGATGGAATATCTTCGCTTGGGCTCGCGTGGCCTTAAGAACCTCAACCAACACCACGAGCCCTGACGTATCGACATACGTGACATCGCGAAAATCCACCGTTAGGAGTTGGCAGCTTGGGGCCTCCAGACGCCGCAGCAAGAGCAGCCGCAACCCGGGAGAGGAGTCTATGGTAATTCGGCCTGAGAGCCGGACTTGGCACTCGGTTCCGCGATCTTCGCAGACAGCCCGAATGTCACCATCCAGCGATACAGGTTTCTTTGTTCTTCGCCAAAGGAAAGCCACAAGTCTCCCACCTGACAGGAGCATGAAGGAATGGCTTTTGTTGGAAAGAAGTCTGAAATGGCGCCAAACAACAAGGTGACCTGTTGCGTCTTCTCCATTTAGGGACGACGGAGATCGCAATGACTTCACCGCTCTCAACTTTTGAAGACAGTATCCTGATCAAGCTCGCATTGGCTGGACAAGCCGAGCCTTTTGCCATCCTCATCGATCGACACTCCGCCGCAGTAAGACGGCGTATCGGCTCGATGGTGAGGAACGCGACCGATGTGGAGGATCTCCTTCAGGAGGTCTTTTTGAAAGTCTGGCGTCATCTGTCCACATTCCGGTCACAATCCAGCTTTCGCACGTGGATGTTTAGTGTGGCCGTCAACGAGGTATTGCAGTCCTATCGCCGGGAGCACCGTTGGCGATGGTCTCAGACACAGCGTGATCTCGACGCCCTCACTTCGCCTTGCGAATCGCCGCATCAGTCGCTTACCCGCGCTGAGGCCACACACGCGGTACGCAGCGCCGTTGTTGGACTTCCTGCAAAGTATCGGCAGGTTCTGATCCTTCGTGACCTCGAGCAGCTCAGCATACAGGAAACAGCTCAGTGGCTCCAATCGAGCATTCCGGCAGTAAAGACCCGGCTTTTCCGGGCGCGGCACATGCTCTTGGCAGCGCTGCGTCGATCGAGACGTTGAGCGGCGGAGGCAACGATCCAACGGCAGAGAAGTGCTGCCCTGGGCCGAGCCCGACCACAAACGGGACCGTCCAGTTTCTCGCGCGATATGACTATTGGCTGCTAATTGGCGCCGTACTGGGCAGACAAGCGTGTTTGCCAATCCCCGCGAATCTGGTTCTTGTCGCAGCCGGCGCACTGGCGCGCTCGGGTCCGCCACCTACGCAGCCCTAGGCTACATCTTCAGCAATCAATTAAACCGCGTTGCCGCTCATGTCGCCCGGGCGGGGGGCCCGCGGGCAACGTTTTCGTGCGCGAGTTCAAACTCGCGCGGATCACGCTAGAACAGCTACGAGGCAAGCTGAACACAGGCGAAGGCATTTCGTGACCCCGCTCGTTAAGAGTTGAGTTTGGCTATCCTAAGCTTTTCCGTACAGCTCGCTGTTCGGCCTCGATCCGCGCAGAGCATAGAACAGGATGTACACGTAGCAGATCACGGGGAGAATGAACGCGTGGTGAAGCCCAACGTGGTCGGCAATCGCCCCCTGGATCACTGGCAGGATTGCGCCGCCCACGATGGCCATATTAAGGACGCCTGATCCATTTCCGGTCAGGGGGCCGAGTTCCGCTACTCCCAAGCTGAAAATGGTGGGAAACATGATCGAGTTGAAGAACCCGACGGCGAGAATGCTCCACATAGCAGGATGTCCGCCGAGCAGCATGGAAGCGGTGACCAGTGCCGCTGCACAGATCGCGCATCCAGCGAGCAGATATCCGGCCTTGAACCGCGTTAGCATGGGCGCGCCGAGAAAGCGCCCGATCATTGCGCCACCCCAGTAGAACGAAACAAATCCCGCTGCGGTCTTTGGGGACAGACCCGCAATCTCAGGCAGACCGAAATAGTTCACGAGAAAACTTCCAATTGATACTTCCGCGCCCACATAGCCGAAAATGCCAATCGCGCCGAGGAGGAGGTTGCGATGTTTCCAGATCGAATCACTAATCTTCTCTCCGGGGCGGTACGCGGCAGCTTCGATTCTTGGCAGCTTCGAAGTGCCGATCAAAATCGCCAATAGCAATAGGGCAACACCGATCACCGCGTATGGCATCTTGACCGAGGCTGCTTGTTGCACGCGGTACAAAAGCAGGGCTCGCGGAGTAAGCTGACGTAACTGTTCCATAGCCAGCGGCGCCGCGCTTAGGATGAGTAGTCCGCCGAGTTTTGGAGCAATCGTAGTACCGAGCGAGTTGAACGCCTGAGTCAGGTCCAACCGGCTGGATGCCGTTTCAGGCTTTCCTAACAAATCCACATAAGGATTAGACGCCACCTGAAGGCCAGTAATCCCGGCAGCGAGTATGGTGAGAGCGCTCAAGAACAGAGGGTACGAAGCGGCGGACGCAGCCGGTAAGAACAGGAATGCCCCACCAGCCATCGTTACCAAGCCCACGACCATAGTTCTCTGATAACCGATCGTATTCACGATCCTCGACCACGGCACTGAGAACAAGAAATACGCTGAAAAGAATGCGAACTGGACCAGCATTACTCGCGCGTAACTAAGGTCAAAGATCGACTTGAGATGTGGAACCAGAATGTCGTTCAGGCAGGTCAGAAACCCCCACATGAAGAACAGGGTGGTGACGATGGCCAGAGGACGCGAATAATTTGGGGTCGCCGAAACAGGCGGGCTACTCTGTGCCGCCCCAGAACTAATGGAAATTTCTCGAGTTGCCATATTTCTAACCTCACATTCCGGCTAAAACCACGTTTCGGCCTGTACGCCGTACGTCAATCCGTTCGTCCTGTTCATAAATGGCACTCCCCCCACGAAGCCGCGGAACCCATCCGACCAGTTTGCGTAGGTCAGAAAAGCGCGCAGGACCGGCCGGCTGAAGAACTTTCTGCCTGCTCCGATTTGCGGCGCAATGGTAAACTTGCGCAGCCAGCCATCGTACTGACCGCGAAGGTGCGTGTGGTCGAATCCACCCTCGAACGCCAGGGAGAGATGCTTGGTGAAAAAGATTTCCGGTCTGGCGCCAAACGACACCCATTGGTTCCAGCCGTGCTGCGGATTACCATCTTTGTTCTGCTGGTAGATGAAGATTGGCATGATGGCGAACCTTTCGCTCGGCTGAAAGAGCACCTGTTCCACGGCTAACAGCCTCGCCGAGCTACGAAGATACGGTGTTGGATCGTCGATTGACGTACTGAAGTTGCTGGCGGCCCCGGTTCCGTATTGGATTGAAAACGTGTGATAGCCACCGTGCCACTCGAGGCGTTGATGCCGCAGCCCGAAAGCGTATCCATCCGTTGTGGGAATTGTTGTGCCCGTTGGTGTCTTGCCACCTTTCGAGGTGGCGAAATCGAACCATCCGCCCCAGAGACCAAAAGGTCCCTTTAAGTCATATAAGCGCACGTCGATGCTGTTCTTTGCGAGGTACCCGTTTTCCGTGACAATGTCGGGTCGCGCCCCGGACAGGTATGCCAAAGCCATTTTACCGATTCGAACGTTGAAGTCCTCAACGCCCGCGCCGTAGCCGCTCATGTCAAGCGGGTAGAAATCGTCTATATCAATGTGCTGGCGGCGATAGTATCGTTCGCCCGCCCAGAACTTGGCGTCCGGCTGGCTCTCCAGGACATTGCCGGCCTCAATGAATGCTTCACGCAAGCGGAACTGATCGTTACCGGTGCCGCCAGCGAAATTTGCATAACTGGCAGAGTTTGTGGTGTTGGCTTCTACCATGAACTCGGTCTTCATCCAGGCCTTATCGGAATTGTGGTCTGGGTTCAGCCAGTTGTTGACAAAGATGAGCTCCGCATAGGTTTCCGCTTCGTTTCCCAGGCGGTATTTCGCATCGGCCCCAGGGGCTTCGAATGCGACTTGCTGGCCACCCACGCTGTTTAGACCGTAGCCCGAGCGAAAATATCCGTGGAATTCAAAGGTATTCAACTGTTCCCGCAGCTTCGCGATCTTTTGATCTGCTTCGTTCAGGAAGTCATATGTCGGCTCCGAAGGCACCTGGCCCTGAAACTTCGCCCCGACCTGGTCTGACTCTCCGGCGACGGCTTTGTGAGCAGCCTGCTCGGCGGCCAGCTCCGCGGCCGAGACTGTTCCCTCTTTTGGTTTACCGCTCACCGCTTTCTGTTGTTCGGTTTGATTTTCCAGGGCGGCGATGCGTTGCTCCAGATTTCTTATCTTCGCTTGATATTCCTGCTTCAACTGTTCCAACTGCTGGCGGATTTCTTCCGCCTGCTGGGCGTAAATCTTCGGACTTCCCCACAGGAATAAGAGAACAAGAACGCGCCGTTTCGCCATCTCTCGCTCAGCAATTAAGAGGCACACTTGCGACTTCTTGTTGGCGGAGTTGGGCTAGCTAGATGTTCCGAACGGCGCGTACAGTACTACTATGGAGCGTGGACCGACTAGATACGTTCGCCCGGCAAACGGCGGCGCGTTTTGCCAGTCCACGATGTCGTGCGGTGAGTGAAGGTAAGTGTCGATCCACCGCCGCCAACCGGCGCCACTGTGGTCGCTTACCAGCGGCAGCTCAAACTCGAGCGGCTCCCAAAAGGCGTTCAGGATCAGGTGAAGCAGTTGTTTTTCCTTCTTTAGCTCCAAGCTGAACGCGACGCTATGCGACCAGTTGCTCCAATCGGGTTGGTTGAGCTTTGCGCCATGCCAAGCCTTGTTCGACTCTCGAAGAAGTTGGTTCAGACTCTCGCGTTGATATTCGGGCTGGACGTCTCGCATTAGCCGCCGTTGAATGAGCAGCTTTACAAAGCGGTGCACGTCGGCATGCTTCGAGACTAGTGTCCAGTCGAACCAACTGGTTTCGTTGTCCTGGCAGTAGGCGTTGTTGTTGCCCCGTTGGGTACGGCGCACTTCGTCGCCCATTGCGATCATCGGCATACCCAGTGAGAGCATGGTGCAAGTCAACAGGTTCTTGATCTGCCGGTTCCGCAGGTTCTCCACCGCGGGATCATCGGTCGGCCCTTCCACGCCGCAGTTCCAGCTTCGGTTGTCATTCGCGCCGTCGCGGTTGCCTTCACCGTTCGCCTCGTTGTGCTTCACGTTATAAGAGACGAGGTCGTTGAGTGTGAATCCGTCGTGGCACGTTACAAAATTGACGCTCTCCTCGGCCTCTCGTTCTCTGTAGCCGTAAATTTCGGGGCTGCCGACCAGCCGGTCGGCGACGTGCGCCACCGAGCCCTCATCGCCACGGAAGAAGCTGCGGACGTCGTCCCGAAACCGCCCGTTCCACTCCTTCCAACTATCCCCGACAAAGCTTCCCACCTGGTAGAGGCCGGCAGCATCCCATGCCTCGGCGATCATCTTTGTGCCGGCGAGCACTGGATCCGACTCGATGTCCCACAGCACTGGTGGGTTCGACATGGGCCGACCGGAGGAATCGCGCGCGAGGATCGAAGCGAGGTCGAAACGGAAACCATCTACATGCATCTCCTGGACCCAGTAGCGTAGGCTGTCCACGATCATGCGCCGAACGACAGGATGATTGGCGTTCAGTGTGTTTCCCGTGCCGCTGTAATTCGCATAACGGGAGCGGTCTTGTTCGAGGATGTAGTAGGTGCTGTTATCCAGTCCGCGGAAACTTAGTGTCGGCCCTCTGTGATCTCCTTCAGCCGTGTGATTGAACACAACATCGAGAATGACTTCGATGCCGGCGCGGTGCAGCGCTTTGACCATGTCGCGAAATTCGTCTATCGGCCCGAGTGGATCTTGCCGCGAGCTGTAACCATGGTGCGGGGCAAAGAAGGAAACCGGCGCGTAACCCCAGTAATTGACTTGCCCCGCCGGGGCATCCTGAGCGTCGAATTGAAATACGGGAAGAAGTTCGACGGCGGTTATGCCGAATTGCTGAAGGTAAGGAATCTTCTCCATTAGGCCGGCATACGTACCTCGGAGCTTGTCAGCAACGCCGGAGCTGGGATGTCGGGTGAAGCCTCGCACGTGCATTTCGTAAATAATGGTGCGCGAGGATGGCCGCTTTAGCGGTGCGTCACCTTCCCAATCATATGAGTGCGTGTCCACCACAACGCTCTTCATAGCCGCCGCCGTACTGTCAGCTTTTGCGGGAAGGGCGTCGCGACTATAGTTCTTTGGAACAATTACACTTCGACCATATGGATCGAGGAGCACTTTGGTGGAATCAAAACGCATCCCGTTCTCCGGGTCCATTCGACCGTGGACGCGATAACCGTAAATCTGGCCCAGCCGCACGCCTGGCACGAAGACGTGCCAATAGTGGTACGTCCGGTTCGCAGCAGGATCAATCGGAATCACCTGAGGCTGTGGATCGCGCTCCCCATCAAAGAGCAATAGCTCCACGGCGGACGCTCCACGGGAGAAAACGCTGAAATTGACGCCGTCAGGAAAGATCGTTGCTCCTAATGGATAACTCTGGCCCGCAGTCTGAGCAGGGTTTGCCGGGGCTGACATCTTTTCGACGCCAGCTTGATTGAGGACGGCATTCATGGCTTCTACGGCCTACGCCCTGCCCAAAAGCTCCTTGGCAACCGCAGCCACCCGGTCAGGCTCAAAGCCGAATTTTCTTTGGAGTTCCTTGAGCGGTGCCGAGGCTCCGAACGTCTTCATGCCGATGATTCGGCCGGAATTGCCGACATAGCGCTCCCATCCGAAGGTCGAAGCCTGCTCCACGGCGATGCGTGCTGTCACTTTCGGCGGTAGCACGCTGTCTCGATACTCTTGCGTCTGATGCTCGAATATGTCCCACGACGGCATTGAGACTACGCGCGAGCGGATGCCTTCGACGGCCAATTTCTCGTGCGCGGCTACTGCGAGACTGACTTCACTGCCGGAGGCAATGAGAATCACCTCGGGATCTCCGCCAGAGGCGTTCGCTAGTACATAGGCGCCGTGCTCAACACCGGACGCAGGCGCGTACTTTCCGCGGTCCAGCGTAGGTAAGAGCTGACGCGACAGCGCCAGCACGGCAGGCTTGTGGCGCAATTGCATGACGTAGCGATAGGCTTCCACGACTTCATTGGCATCGGCGGGCCGGATCGTAACCAGCCCGGGAATGGCGCGCAATGACGCGAGCTGCTCGACCGGCTGGTGCGTTGGTCCGTCCTCTCCGTCGCCCATTGCTTCGTGCGTGAAAACGAAAACGCTCGGCAACTCCATAAGAGCCGCAAGGCGAATGGCGGGCCGTGCGTAATCGCTAAAGATAAAAAACGTCGCTCCGAACGCTCTGAGCTTCGACAACGAAAGCCCATTTACGATTGCAGCCATCGCATGCTCTCGGATACCGAAATGCAAGTTCTTCCCGCCAGGACTATCCGCCTGGAAATCTCCGGCGCCTTCGAAGGTTAACGTTGTCTTGTTGGAGGGGCCAAGATCGGCCGAACCACCAAGAAACCAGGGGATGTTCTGTGCGAGCACGTTCAGCACTTTTCCCGAGGCTTCCCGCCCTGCGATGCCCTTCGCGTCAGCAGGGAAGATCGGGAGATTCCGATCCCACCCAGTTGAGAGTTCGCGGCGCTGCATCAAGTCAATCTCGGCCGCGAGTTCGGAGTACTTGGTTCGATACGCCTCGTAGAGCTGTGTCCAGTCGGCTCGGGCCTTCCCGCCGCGCGCACCCATGCCCCCCGCAAAGTGCTCATAGACACCTTCGGGCACCAGGAACTTAGCGTCTTCAGGCCATCCGTAGCTGCGCTTACACAGGCGAATCTCGTCGTCACCTAAAGGCTCGCCATGAGCGGCGGCCGTGTCCTGCTTGTGCGGAGAACCATAGCCGATGTGACTGTCTAGAACAATAAAAGTGGGTCTGTTTTTCTCCTTCCGGAAGACACTGAGCGCGTGCTCGATTCTATCCACGTCGTTAGCATCGCCGACTCGCAGGACATTCCAGCCATATGCGAGGAATCGGGCTGCGACGTCCTCCGTGAAGGTGATGCGCGTGTTCCCTTCGATAGTAATGTGGTTGTTGTCGTAAATCCAGCAAAGGTTATCGAGACCTAGATGAGCGGCCAGCGATGCAGCTTCCGAAGAAATGCCTTCCATCAGGCAGCCGTCTCCGCAAACGGCATAAATGTTGTAGTCGAAGATCTCGAAGCCAGGTCGGTTGTACCGGTTGGCAAGCCATTTCTGGGCGATTGCCATACCTACGCTGGTGGCTACACCTTGACCGAGCGGACCAGTCGTGGTCTCAACACCTGACACCCAGTGGTACTCGGGGTGCCCGGGCGCCTTGCTGTCGAGCTGGCGAAAGTGGCGGATATCATCGAGTGTCACCGACGGGTGGCCCAAGCTCTCATATTCAGCGTTTACTGCCTGCGTTCCAGTCAGGTGGAGCACCGACCACAGCAGCATCGACGCGTGGCCATTCGAAAGCACGAACCGATCGCGATTGGGCCAGATCGGATCCTGCGGATCGAACCGCATCGCGCGGTTCCAGATCGTATAGACCAACGGAGCGAGCGCCATTGGCGTGCCCGGATGTCCGGAATTTGCCTGTTGCACCGCATCGATGGAAAGAGTGCGGATGGTATTAATGCATAGTTGATCGATTTCGGTTGCATTGACGGGTTCAGCTATTTGCATGACACTCATGTCGGATCTCCCTTGCTATGTTTATTGGCTCAAGCCTTATTGGCTAACGACCTGGGCTTCGAGCGACGCCACCTTACCCAGCCGGCGAAGGTGCCGCTCGGCTTGGCTGAATTCGGCTGCCAGGAACGTATCTACGAGATCGCGGGCCACCGCCGGTCCCACGGTCCTGCCGCCCATACAGATGATGTTCATATGGTCGTCCTCAACTCCTTGCTTGGCGGAAAAGTGGTCGTGAATCAGCCCGGCGCGGACGCCCGGAATTTTGTTAGCACAGACCGAGGCCCCCACACCACTGCCGCAGACTGCGATGCCGCGTTCCACTTTCCCCGCAATTACCGCGTGCGCGAGCGGGATCACGAAGTCGGGATAATCGTCGCCCGGATTCAGGCTGTGCGCTCCGACATCAACGACCTCATGCCCGGCTTCACGGAGATGGGCAACCAATTCCACTTTCAAATCAAATCCACCGTGATCAGTGGCGATTCCTACGCGCATGTTTATGCCCCCTTCTCGTATTCATCGGCCAACCGGCCCGCCGCTGCGTCGTCCGCGAGGACTATAGCTCGTTCGCGACGAACCCGTCCGGCCGGTATGGACTCATCGCCATCGAGAAAGCGATTCAACATCTGGACCTTCTCGCTCCCGGTAACAACCCATAGGACCCGTCGAGAACGGTTGATTATGGGATACGTCAATGTCATCCGCCGCCTGCTCTGGTATACGCCGGTCACTGCTACGTCTGCGTCTTCGACCTTAAGAACCGGATCGCCGGGGACCAGTGACGCAGTGTGACCATCAGGGCCGAGGCCCAGGTGAACGAGGTCGAGCACCGGTGGCGAGCCAGCGATCTGCCGGAGAGTCGCCGCGTATTGCGCGGCCGCAGCCTCGAGATCAGGCGACTCCACCGGCATGGCATGGATCTGCTCTGGTAGGAGCGGAGCATGATCGAGAAGGCTTTCGCGCAAGTGAGTGAGATTCCGGTCCGGATGTCCGGCAGGAGCGACGCGCTCGTCGACCTGCACCACGTGAACGGCCTGCCACGGCACGTCCTCAGCTCCAAGGGCGCGTAACATAACCCACGGTGTGTGGCCGCCGCTTACGGCCATAAGAAAACGACCTCGTGCGGCCACCGCTGCCCTTGCGTCGGCAGCAATGATTTCCGCAGCTCTTCGAGCCACCGAGTCGGCGTTACCAAGCACTCCAATGTTTATTGCCTGAGTCACGCAGCATGAACCTCCGTGCCGACTACGGGCGGCGTTTTCATCATCGGCGTTTTGATCACAGGATTGTTCCATCCATCCTCCGGAACGATTCTCTTGTCCACCTCCGCAGGTCCCCAGGTACCCGGATCATACTCATGCACTGGAGTGTTCCCTTTCAGCACTGGATCGACGATTCGCCACGCTTCTTCCACATAGTCCTCACGAGCGAACAGAGTGGCGTCGCCGGCCATTGCGTCTCGAAGCACCCGCTCGTAAGCATCCATTTCATTCGCGTGCTCGCCCTCCAGCGCAACTAGCTCCACCGGTTCGCCAGACATCTCCGCGTCGGGCGATTTGACCATCATGCTGTGCGCGATCGTCACGTCTGGGCTGATCCGGAAGCGAAAATGATTCGGTTTTACGCCATCCGTTGGAAGAATCCTGGGTGGTCGCCGAAGCCGGATCAGGAGTTCCGTGCATGTCACCGGCAAGCACTTGCCGGCCCGGATGTAAAAAGGAACGCCCTGCCAGCGCCAAGAATTAATTTCGAACCGCAGAGCCGCGAAGGTCTCCACATTCGAATCAGACGCCACACCTTTCTCCGATCTGTAGCCGCGAAATTGCCCGCGAACGATGTTGTTCTCACTGACCGGCGCGATGGCTTTCAGGACCTTAACCTTCTCATCCCGGATCGACTCACTGTCCGTCCTGACGGACGGCTCCATGGCCACGTTGGTCAGGATCTGAAGTAGGTGATTCTGTACTACGTCGCGAATCGCGCCAGTCTGATCGTAAAACGCTCCGCGGCCTTGGATTCCGAAATCTTCGGCCATAGTGATCTGAACATTCTCGACATGAGTACGGTTCAAGAGGGGCTCCAGGAATGAATTCGCGAAGCGCGCATAAAACATGCTGTTGACCGGCCGTTTTCCGAGGTAGTGGTCGATGCGAAAAATGGACTTCTCCTCGAATGTTCCGAGTAGAATCGCATTCAGCGCCCGTGCAGAAGCGAGGTCAGTTCCGAATGGCTTTTCGATAATCACCCGGGCGCCTTCGGCGGAGCCTGATTTACCAAGTTGTTCCACTACCAGCCCGAACAGTACGGGCGGGATGGCGAGATAGTGCGCCGGCCGCTCGCAGGAGCCCAGCTCTTTCCGGATGGCACGAAAGGTCGAGGGATCGTTGTAGTCGCCGTCTACGTAGCGCAGCAAACCGAGTAGTTTGTCGAAGGCCGTGCGATCGACACCGCCGTGCTTCTCGAGACTGTCCTTCGCTCGCGCGCGTAACTGATCGATATTCCAATCGGACTTGGCAACACCGATAACCGGCATATTGAGAGTGCCGCGCTTCACCATGGCCTGAAGCGACGGGAAGATTTTCTTATACGCCAGATCGCCTGTTGCTCCGAAAAAGACCAGGGCATCAGAATGGGTATCGCTCATAATGTCTCCTCTCAAGCCGCCTGCTTTCCGCCCGATTTTTCAAGATGTCCGCCGAACTGAAAACGCATCGCTGATAGCAGCTTGTCCTCATAATCCGCGTCACCGCGTGAACTGAAGCGCTGGTAGAGCGCCGCGGACAGAACCGGCACCGGCACAGCTTCATCAATGGCCGCTTTGATCGTCCAGCGGCCTTCGCCCGAATCGGAGACCCGCCCGGCGAACTTCGAAAGCGCTGGATCCTCTACCAGCGCGGCCGCCGTCAAATCGAGCAACCAGGAGGCGACCACGCTGCCGCGACGCCATACCTCTGCTATATCGCGTAGATTCAACTCGTACTGGTAATGCTCAGGATCGCGCAGCGGCGTGGTCTCGGCGTCGATCACAGCCTTCTGTTTGCCAATGTTGGCCTGGCGTAAGATCCCGAGTCCCTCGGCGTAGGCCGCCATCAAGCCGTACTCGATACCGTTGTGCACCATCTTGACGAAGTGGCCGGCGCCATTGGGACCGCAGTGAAGGTAGCCCTGCTCAGCGGTGCCTTCGACTTTTTCACGCCCCGGCGTACGGGGAGTGTCACCCATTCCCGGCGCCAGTTGCCCGAAGATTGGATCGAGCCGGTTGACCACCTCGGCTTCGCCGCCGATCATCATGCAGTAACCTCGGTCCAGGCCCCAAACGCCACCGCTAGTGCCGACATCCACATAGTGAAGTTTCTTCGACGCAAGTTCCTTGGCCCGCCGGATGTCGTCGACATAGTACGAATTGCCGCCGTCGATGAGAGTGTCGCCGGGCTCGAGGTAGGGCGCCAGGTCTGAGATGGTTTCGTCCACCACGGCCGCCGGGACCATCAACCAAATCGCGCGAGGTTTTTCTAGCTTCTTCACGAGATCCCTAAGATCAGCGGCTCCGACCGCTCTTTCCTCCACGAGCTCTTCCACTACTTTCGGTGATCTATCGAAGACCACACATTGGTGGCCTCCCCTAAGAAGCCTCCGGACCATGTTGGCGCCCATTCTTCCAAGACCAACCATTCCAAGTTGCATAACGTGATTCCTTTCCTGAACTTTATTGCTCCGCCAGGCGGAGGCTTGCTCTCAGACTCTTCATCCCTGCCGTCACGCCCTCGGTATCGCCAAAAACGGTCGATCCTGCCACCAGAACGTTAGCTCCCGCCTCGACCGCCAGGCGCGCAGTTTCGGGATCAATGCCCCCGTCCACTTCCAGGTCACACCCCGGATTGAGCCGATCGATCATTTCGCGGACCCGCGTGATCTTTGGCAGAGTGGTGTGGAGAAATTGCTGATGTCCAAAGCCCGGGTCGACCGTCATCACCAACACCTGTTCGATGTCGGGCAGGATCTCTTCCAGTACGGCCGGCGGGGTCGCAGGGTTAATAGCGACTCCCACGTGTTTGCCGAGGTTCCTGATGCTCTGCACCGTGCGATGCAAGTTGATGTTGCCTTCCCAGTGCACTAGAAACGAATCCGACCCGGCCTCGATGAACTCGTGGATGAAATAATCCGGATCCGAGATCATCAAGTGCGTCTCCAGTGGCAGCCTAGTCACTCGGCGCAGCGAAGCGACGATCGGCGCGCCCATCGAAATGTTGGGAACAAAATGACCATCCATTACATCGATGTGAATCCGGTCGGCTCCGGCCCGCTCCGCTTCGGCCACTTGGTCTCCGAGACGGGCAAAGTCTGCCGCTAGGATCGACGGCGCGATCTTTCCGGCATCTTTGTGTGTTTCCAGGCCTCCGCCGTTCTCGTCCTCAGCAACGTACCGTTTCAAAAGGACGCTAGAGGGAAAAATTCCATCACGCGGCACGGGCCTGCTCCTCGAAGATCTGTACAAACTCGCGGTAGCGGCGGGCTACATCGTTTACCGCTTGTTCCCGCGTGATTTTCTTCGCTCGCCAGTTTACGAGCGCATCCCAAAAACTCGTCCGCCCCACCGCGAAGCCAATGAACCCAGGGACTCCGGATGCCATCGCCAGCCACTCGTGTACTTTTTGATCGTCTTCGCCGCGCCCCAGGATAATGCAGCCGACTTTGTCGCGGCCACCGCGACGCGCCACGCCGACCACTTTCTCGCAATCCTTTCGAGCGTCGAGTCCCTCGATCTTCCACACGTCCGGCTCAACTCCCGCGTCTTGCAATTCCTCGATCGCCTCAGCCATGAGCCGGGGACGAAGCTGGAGATCATACGCTTTCTTGTCTCCCTTCAACTGCTCGAGTTGTGTCTTTTCGGCCGGCACCAGGAGTTCGAACATAAACATGCAGCTGCTCTTGCCGTGGAGGTATTCAGACAGCCGTCTCAATTTTGCGGCCTGTCGCCCGTTCAGGGCACGGTCACCCTCCGGGTTGTAGCGCACCAGCACTTTGCAGAACGTCGGTTGGATAGCTTCAATATGTTTGGCGAACTCGTCGCCGTACTCAAAGTCAAACTCTTCCTGTCCGCTTTTTTCGGCTGGGCACGCGGTCGTGTAGCCTCGCATCCTCGCGTTCTGCAGGATAGCCGCGCCGAACTGTTCGTCGACCAGGATTCCGGCCTTCTGCTCTGGTACCCCAGCTTGGAGGGCAACCCTGAAGCCGTCGTAAATCACTTGCTTCGAGGCAGCAATTTGGGCTGTCTGGTGTATTGTCAGCGTGCCGGTCCAGCCGAACAACTTCGTCTGGAACGAGCCTCGATGATCGAAGGGCAGAATGTAAAGAGGTTTATCAAAGCCAACGGTTTTCATTTGGTCTCCTTGTACTTCCGGTAGCGGCGAATCAAGTTGTTAGTCGAAGTGTCGTGGCCGAGCGTGAGTTCTCTCTGACTCTCCAGCTCTGGGATCATGCGTTTTGCCAGAACCTTGCCTAACTCGACGCCCCATTGGTCGAACGAATCGATGCCCCAGATAATGCCCTGCGTGAAGACGCAATGCTCGTAAAGGGCCACAAGCTTGCCAAGTGTTTCAGGTGTGAGACGCTCGACAAGGATGGTGTTCGACGGGCGGTTGCCCTCGAAAACCCGGTGGGGGACGAGCTGATCCGGAGTGCCTTCAGCCTTGACTTGCTCGCGCGTTTTGCCGAAGGCCAGTGCCTCGGCTTGTGCGAAAACATTTGCCAGCAGCATGTCGTGATGCCGGCCAAGCGGATTCAGTGGCTGGCCGAACGCGATGAAGTCGCATGGGATGAGCCTGGTCCCCTGGTGAATGAGTTGATAGAAAGAGTGCTGGCCGTTGGTTCCCGGCTCGCCCCAGTAAATAGGTCCGGTCTGATAGCCAACCTTGGCGCCGGTCAGCGTGACGTGTTTGCCGTTGCTCTCCATGGTCAATTGCTGGAGATAAGCGGGAAATCGTTTCAAGTATTGTTCGTAGGGCAATACCGCAACCGTTTCCGCGCCAAAGAAGTTGCTGTACCAGACACCCAGGAGCCCCATTAGTACCGGCAGGTTTCGCTCGAATGGAGCAACTCGGAAGTGCTCGTCCATCCGGTAAAAGCCGTCCAACATGGCACGGAAGTTATCCGGACCAATGGCGAGCATAGTCGAAAGGCCGATCGCCGAGTCCATGGAGTAACGGCCGCCGACCCAATCCCAAAAACCGAACATATTGGCGGTGTCGATGCCGAACTTTGACACTTCCGCCCCATTGGTCGAGACCGCTACAAAATGTTTCGCGACCGACTTTTCATCGCCGCCCAGGCCTTTGAGTGACCATTCGCGAGCCGTGTGCGCGTTGGTCATCGTCTCCAGCGTCGTGAAGGTTTTCGAAGACACGATGAATAGCGTTTCCGATGGATCGAGGTCGCGGACCGCTTCCGCGAAGTCCGTACCATCGATGTTGGAGACGAAGCGAAACGTCATCGCGCGCTCGCTGTAGTGTTTCAGCGCCTCATAGGCCATGACTGGTCCAAGGTCGGAGCCGCCGATCCCGATATTGACAATGTTCCGAATGCGTTTGCCTGTATGGCCCTTCCATGCACCGGTCCGAACGCGGTCCGAGAATTTGGCCATCTTTTCGAGCACATCGTGCACATCCGGTACGACGTTATGGCCGTCAACAAAGATGGATGCGCCGCGCGGTGCGCGCAATGCGACATGCAGCACCGCTCGATTTTCGGTGTTATTAATCTTGTCACCGCGGAACATGGCGTCGATCCGCGCTCGCAAGCCGGATTCGTCTGCCAGTTGAAGGAGAAGCTTGATCGTCTCGTCAATGATGCGATTCTTCGAGTAATCGAGGTAGAGTCCCGCACCCTCAGCGGTCATACGCTTGCCACGCTCTGCATCATCGGCGAATAGCTGCCGTAAATGCAGCTCACGAACCTTTTGAAAGTGAACTTGGAGGTCTTTCCACGCAGGGCGCTCGGTGAGCGGGCGATCGGTGATCGCGTCTACTACTGTTTCCATATCGGTGCTCCTTTTGTATCGTCAGAAAGATGTTTGGAAGGCGTCGTCGCTGGACTGGAGGTTCGCGCCGCAGTGGCTTTTTCCCAAAGCCGAAACCCTCCGATAAAGGCGTTGGCGTTATCGCCCGCCCGGCAACCCGGAGGCAAAGTCTCGAGTTGTTTTACGTTGCCGCCGCCCAGAACCACGTCTTCCGGCTCAAGAGCGGCGATCAAATGGGCTACGACGTCGGCCGCATGGCGCTGCCATTTGTGTTTCCCAAATCGCTCCAACCCTCGCTGGCCAACGTAATACTCATAGGTGTGCCTCTTGTAAGGCAAGTGGCCGAGTTCCATCGGCTCGACGATACCGTCCACAATCATTGTGGATCCCAGACCAGTTCCCAGCCCCAGAAACAGCATCTTGCCGCCTTTGTAGCTCCCCAGAGCTTGCATGGCCGCGTCATTGATCAGCTTCACGGGGTGTCCGAAAGCAGCTTCAAAATTGAAGCCGAGCCAACCGCGTCCTAAGTTGTGCGGGTCCGCGACAGGCCGATTGTGGAGAACCGGCCCCGGATATCCGATCGATACGACGTCATAAGTCCAATCGCTGGCAATCTTCTGGACCCCAAGAACCATACTTCGTGGAACCAGCGCGGGTCCGGAGTCAAACCTGCGAGACTCTTTTTGGCCGCTGGCGAGAACTTTGATATGAGTGCCACCGACATCGACAACCAACACATTCATAATTGCTTAACTCGCCTTCTTGAGCGCGGCACTCTTCAACGCGATCACACCCATTAGCTCGTTCCACGACTTGACAAAAGATTTGGCCCCTTCGTCCTGAAGCTGGGCGGCTAGCGCGTCGATATCAACGCCGGCCTCGGCAAACCGCGCGAGCACCTTTTCGCAATTACCGCCGTCTGCGCGCAGGCTGGCCCCGATTTCGCCGTGGTCCGCGAGTGCCTTCAAAGTGCCTTCCGGCATGGTGTTCACCGTAAAAGGCGCCGCCAGAGCTTGGATGTACAGAGTGTCGGAGGCCTTGGGGTCCTTAGTTCCCGTGCTGGCCCAGAGCAGACGTTGCGGGCGCGCTCCTAGATTGTAGACGCGCTGCCAACGCTGCGAGTTGAGCTGTGATCGATATGCTTTATAGATACGCTTCGCGATCGCGATGCCCAGCTGATCGTTGAGGCTGTCGGTAACCTTGTCCGTGACGGCGGTGTCCCAACGGCTAATAAACACCGAGGCGACGGAGTCGACCTTGGGATTGAGCCCGGCATCGATACGCCGCTCGATGCCTCTTAGGAAAGCTTCCGAAGCGGCGAGGTAGTGCTCTCGCGAGAACAGCAGAGTCACATTCACCGGAATGCCGGCGAAGATCGCTTCCTCGATGGCGGGTAAACCTTCGGCGGTGCCGGGGATTTTAATGAACAGGTTAGGTCGCGCCGCGCGTGTCCACAAATCTTTGGCCGCGGCCATCGTGCTGGCTGTGTCGTGTGCCAGCAGCGGCGATACTTCCAGCGACACCCAGCCATCGACGCCGTTGGTCCGATCGTAAATCGGTCGAAACAAATCGGCGGCCCGCGTGATGTCTTCCAGCGCCAGCTCGAAGAAGAGCGTCTCGCCTGATCGCCCGTTCAGGAGTTTCTCCTGAATCGGTGCGTCATACGCAGTGCTGTTCTTAATGGCGTGATCGAAGATCGTCGGATTGGAAGTGAGCCCTGTTACCGACAGTTCATCGATATAGCGCTTGAGCGTACCGCTCTTGAGCAGGTCACGTGTAATATTGTCCAGCCAGAGACTCTGGCCCAAATCGTGGAGTAGTTGTGTCGCTTTCATGTTGTCACCTCAATTTTCGTTGGCAAAGGATTTACCTGCCATGGGCGCGTGTGCAAGAGCGCTCGACCGGTTTGCACTGCTTGTCAAGTCTCGGAGCCGCTCGAAAGCTGGCCCGGACAGCATTGTTGGAGTGGCCCGCCAGCGCCAATTATTTTCGGTGCGGCCTGGCACATTCATGCGTGCCTCCGCGCCGAGGTTCAGCAAGTCTTGTAAAGGAGCGATCGCGAGCGCAGCAGGAGACGACCACGCCAGTCGCGTCAGGGCCGTGGCAGCTTCGCAACTCTGGCCGGACGATCGTCCCAAATAGTTCCAGAGGATTTGCCTCTGATCGTCAGGTAATGTTTCGAACCAACCCCGAGTCGTGTTATTGTCGTGCGTTCCCGTGTATGCGACCGTGTTGTGCGCGTGGTTATGCGGCAGGTGCGGGTTTCCGGAGTCGCCGTTAAAGCCAAACTGAAGGACGCGGGTGCCAGGTACCTGATAACGGTCGCGCAATGCTGTCACATCAGGCGTGATCATCCCGAGATCCTCGGCGATAAACGGCAGGGTCCCTAATTCCTGCTCGACCGCCTGAAAGAAATCGGCGCCCGGACCAGGTACCCAACTCCCGGACTGTGCGGTCGGCGCTCCAGCTGGTACGTGCCATGCCGCTGCGAACGCGCGGAAATGATCGAGCCGAATTACGTCCACGTGTGCCAGCAACGCGCGCAGGCGGTCGATGCACCAACGATAACCGTTCTCCCTCAGTACATCCCAGTTATAAATGGGATTGCCCCAGAGCTGTCCTTGCGCGCTGAAGTAGTCGGGTGGCACTCCGGCGACAAAGCGAGGCAGGTGCTGATCGTCCAATAGGAATAACTCCGGGTTGGCCCACACGTCGCTCGAGTCAGGGGAAACGAAGAACGGCAGATCGCCAATTAAGCGCAAACCCTTGGCTCGGGCATATTGCCTAAGGCGTCCGCCCTGGCGGCCCAACAGGAACTGGCCGAAGCGCACTTCCTGAATCTCGGTCTCCAGGTCCTGCCGAGCTTTGGCCATCGCTCCCGGTTGTCGCTTGACCAACTCCTCCGGCCAGTCAAGATAATAAGCTCCGTCGTGTTTGGCTTTTAGAGCGCGGAACAGTGCGTAGTCATCGAGCCAGTGTGACTGAGACTGACAGAACTCCTCGTAAGCCGGCCGCAGATCGGCGCGTACACCGCTGCTGAAATTGCGCCAAGCCGTTTCGAGCACGCGAACCTTGAAAGCGAGAACGGCGTCATAGTCAACGGAATCTGACGAGAATGATTGCCCTTCACAATCACTTGCCCGCAACAATCCGTCCTCGATCAGACCGTCCGGACTGATTAGCAGCCAGTTGCCGGCGAAAGATGAAAGCGCTTGATAGGGGGAGTTGGCATATCCTGTCGGCCCTAGCGGTAGTGCCTGCCACCAGCTTTGACCGGCGTCGCACAGCCGGTCGATCCACGCGTACGCAGCCGGCCCAATATCGCCGATGCCATATCGCGAAGGCAGCGACGTGACGTGCAGCAACATGCCGGCTGCGCGGTATCCGGCCGGAAACAGTGGAGCACTGACTGGACTATGGTCGAAGCTCATGCCCGCCTTCCGAGGACTTCAGCGCGCCATTAACGATCTCGCGCGCTTCGCTCAAAATGGTGTTCAGATGAGCCTCGCTATGGAAGCTCTCCGCGTAAATCTTGTAGACGTTTTCCGTACCCGATGGCCGGGCTGCAAACCAGCCGCCGGCCGCCATCACTTTTATCCCACCGATTGGCGCGTTATTCCCGGGAGCGCGTGTAAGTTTGTCGATGATCGGCTCACCGGCGAGGTTCGATTCCGTGACGGAGTCCGGCGAGAGCCTCTGCAGGCTGGCTTTTTGCTCCGGAGTGGCCGGAGCATCAATGCGCGTGTAATACGGCTTCCCGAACTTCGCCGTCAGCTCGCGATAGTGCTCGCCAGGATCTTTACCTGTACGCGCAGTGATCTCGGCTGCGAGCAGGTTCATGATCGGTCCGTCCTTATCTGTCGTCCAGACGGAACCGTCGAAACGCAAGAAGCTGGCCCCGGCACTCTCCTCACCGCCGAAACAGGACGAGCCATCGAAGAGGCCGGGCGCGAACCATTTGAACCCGACCGGAACCTCGGACAGCCTTCGTCCGAGCTTCTCCACCACTCTGTCGATCATGCTGCTGCTGACCACCGTCTTCCCTATTGCGGCATTCGCCGCCCACCTGGGACGGTTCGTGAGAAGGTAGCCGATTGCGACCGCAAGGTAGTGGTTCGGGTTCATCAAACCTGCAGACGGCGTCACGATGCCGTGCCGGTCCGAGTCCGGATCGTTAGCGAATGCAACCTGGTATTTGTCTTTGAGCCCAACCAGCCGGGCCATCGCATATGGACTAGAGCAGTCCATGCGGATCTTGCCGTCGTGATCAACCGTCATGAAGGAAAACGTCGGGTCCATGACTGGGTTCACGACGCTAATGTCCAAGTGGTAAAGCGAGTTGATGGGCTCCCAGTATGGAAGAGCAGCTCCCCCCAGTGGATCGACACCCAGCTTTAATCCGGCGCGCCGTATCGCGTCCACGTCAACGACGTTCGCCAGGTCGCGGACATAGGGCAAAACAAAATCTTCGTAATGGGTAGTCGAGGCGATGAGGGCGCGGTTGTACGGAACGCGCTTCACACCGGTGTTGCGGTTTCTGAGGAGCTCGTTTGCGCGGCCTTCGATCCAGTGCGTGACGTCGGTGTCGGCGGGGCCACCGTTTAAAGGGTTGTACTTGAAGCCACCATCTTCCGGAGGGTTGTGCGAAGGCGTAATCACGATGCCGTCGGCGAAATGCTCCTTGCGGCCACGGTTGTATACCAGAATCGCTCGCGAGATAACCGGAGTCGGAGTCACACCGTTGTCTCGCTGGATGATGGTTTCCACTCCGTTGGCGGCCAGGACCTCCAGGGCTGTGCGTTGAGCAGGATCGGACAGCGCGTGTGTATCCTTCCCCATGTATAGCGGGCCATCCGTTCCGTGAGCGAGCCGGTAATCACAAATGGCTTGAGTGATGGCCAAGATGTGTGCTTCGGCGAAAGATCCCGAGAACGGTGAGCCTCTGTGTCCGCTGGTTCCGAAGCTGACCATCTGGTTCGGATCGCTCAGGTCCGGCCGGCGTTCAAAATACTCGCGTTCAAGCCGAGCCAAGTCGACCAACATCTCTTTTGGAGCGGGCCGGCCAGCGAGTGGTGAGGTGTTCGCGCCGGGATGCGTCTCTACGACACTGGGCATGGCTTTAGCTCCCAGATGTCAGTTGCATATTCGGCGATGGAGCGGTCACTCGAGAACTTTCCAGAGCCCGCCACATTCAGAATGGCCTTCTGTGCCCAGGCATTTGGGTCGGCATACAGTTCACCGAGACGGTGCTGCGCCTGAAGATAGGACGTGAGGTCCGCCAGGTGCATGTAGTGATCGCCGTGCGTGAGCAGTGTGTCACGCAATGGAGCGAAAATACCGGGTTCATTGCGGCTGAAATGATCCGAAAAGATGAGGTCTAACGCGGCCCGGGTCTCAGGCTCGTTTTCATAGTGCCAATGGGGGTTGTACCAGGCGCGGCTGGTGGCCACCTGTTCCGCGGTGAGGCCGAACATGAAGAAATTATCCTCGCCGGCTTCCTCCGCCATTTCGATCGTGGCGCCGTCACGCGTGCCGACCGTGAGGGCTCCGTTCATCATGAACTTCATGTTGCTGGTGCCGCTGGCCTCATATCCGGCTGTGGAAATCTGGTTGGAAACATCACAAGCCGGGATCAGCCGCTCGGCTAGCGTAACGGAGTATTCAGGCAGGAAGACCACCTTAAGGCGACCACGCACCGCTGGATCCCCATCGATGGTGCCAGCCAGGTTGTTAATGAACTTTATGATGAGTTTCGCCAACTGATAAGCTGGCGCGGCCTTGCCTGAAAAGAAGAAGGTTCGCGGCGCTATGTCTAGGTCGGGGTTTTGGCGGACCCGGTTGTAGACAACTACGATCCGCAAGGCGTTCAGCAGTTGCCGCTTGTATTCATGAATACGCTTGATTTGGGAGTCGAAAATCGTGTCAGGGTCCACAGATACGCCGGATGTTGACTTGAGCCAATCCGCAAACTGCAACTTGGCCTCGCGCTTTGCCTTGTGGAAGCCGGACCGGAAATTCGTGTCGCTGGCTAACGGCTTGAGCTTGCGCAGTTGGCTGAGGTCCGTGATCCAATCGTCGCCAATAGCCTCGGTAATGGTGCGCGAGAGCGACGGATTGCATAGCAGCAACCAGCGTCGCGGCGTGACTCCGTTGGTCTTGTTACTGAAACGCTCGGGAAAGATCTCGGCCAAGTCCTTGACCGTCGTCGCGCGTAATAGTTGGGAGTGAATCGCAGCGACACCGTTGGTACTGTGAGATCCAACAATCGCCAGGTTTGCCATTCGGATCTTCCGCCCAGCATCCTCGTCCACCAGGCTTACCCGCTGAACCTTTCCCTCGTCGTCAGGAAATCTGTTCCGCACTGAAATGAGCAGCCGGCGGTTGATTTCGAAGATGATCTCGAGGTGCCGCGGCAGCATCAATTCAAACCACGCCAGCGGCCATTTTTCCAGCGCCTCGGGTAATAGCGTGTGGTTAGTGTACGCTAGTGTTCTTTGTGTGATATCCCATGCCTCGTCCCACCCGAGATGCACGTCGTCCAGCAAGATCCGCATCAACTCGGGGATCGCCATTGTTGGATGCGTATCGTTTAGTTGAATCGCAACCTTCTCGGGAAAGGCGCTCCAATCTGCGTTGGTGCGTTGGAAACGCCGCACCAGATCAGCCAGCGAGCAGGCGACCAGAAAATATTCCTGCACGAAGCGCAAGCCCTGCCCCATGCTTGTTGAATCGTCCGGATAAAGTACCCGTGTAAGAGACTCAGCTTCGAGAGTCTCGGCCACCGCACCGACGAAATCGCCGTGGCTGAATATCTCAAAGTCAAAGTAATCGGGCGCCGCTGCGGCCCATAGCCGGAGCGTGTTAATGGTTTTGCCGCCGTAGCCCACCACTGGTCGATCGAACGGGATCCCGATCAGCGTGGTGGGTCGGCCGGGGCGGGGGTGCAATGTTCCAGCCTGTATCTCGAACGAACAGTTCAACCTCACTTCCACCTTTTCATGCGGGCGGGCGACCTCCCAGGGGTCCTGGCGGCGGAGCCAGTTGTCCGGATGCTCTCGTTGCCAACCGTCCTCGATCGTTTGTTTGAAGATGCCGTATTCGTATCGCAGACCGTAACCCATCGCCGGGAGTTGCATGGTGGCCATGGACTCCAGGAAGCAGGCTGCCAAGCGGCCGAGCCCCCCGTTGCCAAGGGCGGCGTCAGGCTCCTGCTCCAGCAGCTCCACCCAGTTGAGATTCTCTTGCCGGACGGCTTCGTTCGCCAAAGGATTGAGGAGCAGATTCGTGACATTATTGGCAAGCGAGCGGCCGATGAGAAACTCCATCGACATGTAGTAAGCGCGTTTTGGGTTCTTGCGCTCGTATGTTTTCTCGGTAAGTGTCCACCGCTGCGAAAGAATGTCACGCACGGAGCGGGCGAAAGCCTCAAAACGATCGCGTCCGTCAGCTCCGGCCAAATCGATGACGTTGTCAAAGAGGAGATGGCGCTCATACAAACCGGTGTCAGTGCCGGCGAAATGTATCGGACCGCTGCCGTACTGATCAAGCAGCCTCGAAGCTGGTTGAGATTCCGTCCCTTTCAAGGACTCCATCACGTTTTTTGTAGCCATTAGGGTTTCTTTCTTTGAAATTGAATATCGGTCCTGTCTCTATTTCGACCCGTTCGTGTGGACGTGATGAGCGTCGTTCCACAGCCGGATCACAGGACGGGAAACATCGCCGTCATATCCTACCGCGCTCAGGCTCGCTGTGCTCAGGAGAAACGACATGCTATGCACTGATGGTTCGACTCCTATCCAGCGGGCGGCCAGCATCCGAATGAAGTGTCCGCTGGAGAAGAGCAGCACGTCCCCTTGAACGGCTCGTACGCGGCGCATCACATTATCAGCCCGTGAAATTACCTGGGTCGGCGATTCGCCTCCTGGGCAGCCGTCGCGGAATAGTTGCCAGTCCGGGCGCCTTGCCCGGATCTCTGCCGAGCGGAGACCCTCATATTCGCCGTAGTTCCATTCGACGAGATCGCTATCGACTTCGGCCACGGCCCCGAATCCAGCCAAGGCGCAGGTCTTGCCGGCGCGCTGCAGAGGACTGGTGAACACCTTGGCGAATGTCAGGCCCGTGAGCCGGTCCGCTAATGCTCGCGCGTTGCGTTCACCCTGCGGAGTGAGGGGCAGATCGGTAAGGCCTGTATGCTGACCTGTAAGGGTCCAGGGGGTCTCGCCGTGCCTGGCGATGTAAATGACAGGAAGATGACTGTCCATAGCCGTGCCCGCGCGGCCCTCTTACTTTCCTGAAGATGATTCGGATTGAACAAGAGACGCAAGTTTCGATACGAGCGGCTGAGCGGCCGGTGGTGTACTGGCGCCTTCGACGATTTCGCTGTTCTTAATGGGTTTGCCGTAGAGCGCTTTATCGCCGGAATCATCTGGTTTCAACGTCACGCCATCCAGGTCAAAGCCGGCGAACGCTCCCTTAGTCTGGGCGAAGAAGAGAATCTTTGAGTTGGGGTCGCCGTGGGCGGACTTTCCATTTCCCCAGGCAGCCGAAGCATCCGAACCGATGGTGAACCGATCCGAAAGCAGCTTCGAGCGTCGCTCCTTGTCCAGCGATAAGATCACGATGTCGATCTTTTCGCCGCCGAGCTGTACGCCTAAGCTACCCCCTTCCAGCGTTACGGCGCCGGGTGCTGACCAGTTATCACCGTTACGGCAGGAGATGAATCCCCGACCATAGCTAACACCCACCACTGCGGCGCCTTTTTTGAAACCAGGAATAACTGCCACGCAGTCGGCACTAGCGATCCGTTCCGGCCCGATGGCGTGGCTCGAGGGATCTGTGAGTTTGTTAAGAACCGCCGCGGCCTTTTGCAGCCTCGACGGTGTATCTTCCGCTACTGCCGGTCGAATGCCCCCTGCCATTGCCAAAACGAGAAAGGCATACGCGGCGTTCATGCCCTTGTTTGATCTGAGTTGTGAAGTATGCATTGATGAAGTACCTCCTCAAAGGGAAAGAGACTCGCAGGCGATCTCTTGTTTGAGCCACCTCAAAAAATCGCCAGTGTAGCCGAAATAGGATAGTGGTCTGAGGCCTGAATAGCGTTGTGTACGAATCCCTCCGAACGGACTCCATCGGACACGTAGATCCGATCGATACATCGGGCGCGTCGAAACGGCCGCCTGGCCGATGTAGTCGGGAGCTCAGGCAGTTGAACAGCGTCATGGAACCCGGCCCGGTGGAGCGTTGCAGCAACTGCTCCATTGCCGGCATCCAGATTGAAGTCCCCACCCACAATCACGACAGAAGACGCCGTGTGTTGCCCGGCGTCCTTCAACGTCTCCCTAAATTGTTGTAATCGGAGGGCGTCATTCCCTTTGCTTTCCAAATGCAGGTTGTAGGTCACGAGTCTTAGGTTGTAGACGATCGCTTCAGTAACCAGAGCGATCCTTCCTCCAAGCCGCCGTTGGAAGAGTTCGATATGAGGTACATACCAGCGGGGCTTCCAGAAATTTGACTGACGCTCGAAACGAATGATCCGACCATTCGATAGCGGCCATGGGGAAAGCGTCACCTGACCGTGCTGGGCAGGCGAGCGGCCTGAACCCGCGTGTAGCTCCTGGAATTCCGTTCCGAACACGTAATTCAGTTGGAGTGACCGGGCAAGCTCGCGGGCCACATCACGATGTTGCGTCCGGCGCGCCTTCAGGTCCACCTCTTGCAAAAGGATCAGGTCGGCCTCCGCGGCTCGCAGGAAGTCAAGAATCGCGGAAAAGCGCAGGCCTCGCTCGACATTCCAATTCACCACTCGGACGTAGTCTCGCGACCACGGCTGCCGGCGTCCAATCGCGAATCCTCCAGAAATGACCTCATCCATCGGAGAGATGTTCGGCGCTCCGTTAGGAGGCAGGAAGGCTTGGCAGCGCAGAGCTTTGGACCGGAGTAAACGTACGGTGAGAGTAAAGGGCTATGAGCCACACGACGTTGGCGCCCACCGCGGAGAGAATGAAAGCCACTTGCGTGATGTTGAAAAGAGCGAAAAACAGAAGAGCGTAAGGCAAGAAGCACCGGCGGACAATGAACTCAGTATGCCGGCCAATGTACAAGAACGGGTTAGACCGGCGACTGGCTGCCTGCGTCTGCCAGATTGTCAAAAGCTGCTCAGGACGCCCAGCGGTCAGGCGATGCCGCTGAAGCCCTGTAACAAAGAAGCTCATCACAGCTCCGAAAAGAAGGAGTGCACCCCATATCAGATAGCTTCGCGCGCCTGAGCTCCTCACCAGCCCAATCGTCATTCCGGCGAAGATAAACAAATAATAAAGGTAGTCGCAAATCGTCTCCAACCAGCAGCCGAAGTCGGATTCCTGAAGTTTCAAGCGAGCTACCTCGCCGTCGCATCCATCGAGAATACTCGCGAAAAGCGATACAACCGCGCCCGCTAGCATATTCTGGTACCCGCCCAATGCGAAAAACAAGCCGGACATGAAACTGACGCCGAGGGTAAACAGACTAACCATGTTGGGCGTGATCGGGAGCTTAATGAGCTGGCGGCTGATCGGTATCGAGATTCTTCGATTCGTTCTGGCGAAAATTCCATCCGTCGGTTTGACGAGCCAGCGGTCCAGTTTCTGCTCGGCCAACGCGCGGTCTTGCGGGGTGAGAATGCGTTGCCACCTGTCTTCCTGTACTGGCTCGCACTCTACTGAACGGTTTGACGTGAGCCAGCCATGCAGTTCCTCGATGCAGTCGATGTTTGCCGGCGAGTGCGTCGCAATATCCATGGCCACATCTCGAGAGATCGCATAGATGCCGGCCAACTGGCTACCGGTAGCGAGCGCCAAGGCATCGCCGTCTCCATTCCATTCGGCTGCACGCCGATGCAGTGACGGATGATATGTTCTGTCCCCAGCGATTAGAACCAGATGTCCGTCCACTTCGCCACCGAGTTGCCCTACTAAAGAAGGAACGGATGTCGCCCCGGCGCCGAGCTCAAGCCACTCGACGGACGGAGGAAGACGTCCAGTACCCTGCAAATCGCGCTGTACCCAACACCTCGTTTCTGGGCTCAAGCCAACGACGATTCTCGCAGCACCCGCTTTTTGGGCTCCTAAAATTGCTCGTAGCAAAACCGGGAGAGCACCCACCTTGGGAAGTCGCGCTCCAAAACCGCCATCGCTATGCAAATTGTGGGCAAGAATAACGGCAACGTGTCCCTGACCGGTCGTCGTCGGATTCTTCGGGAGTTGAATCGGGACCTGAAAACGGCCCTCCGACTGGCCGCGCTTTTTTGACTTAGACAACATGACCAGGCAGATGCCACCAATCGCCGCGCAGAAGAGCGCTCGAACTCGTCGAGTGAGTCCTAGGGTTAACCCGGCGGACGCACTCAGGCCGAACGTCCTCGCGATGAGCATGTTTCCGCCTTCATACGTACCGATATTCCCCGGATTGAATATGCCCAACAGATTGACTAACTTCGTCAGTGCTTCGATTGCAAGCGCGGCAAGGAAACTGACCTTCGCGCCCATGAGCCATAGGATCAAGTAGACTTCAAGAATCGCCGCACCGTGACATACCAGATTCAGCACGAAACTGCCCCAAAAGGCTCCGGGTGTAAGGTGATAGAAGTCAAGCAGCTTACGTTCCACAGAATGAATCAGTGAACGCTCGCGACCTATCCACGCGCTGAAAACGCGGATACGGCCCAGAATTTGCGCAGTGCCAGAAAACACAGGCCAACGTTTTCGCACTGCCAGCGCCGTCACAAGGACGATGCCGACGAGTATTGACGCAAACCCACGTGCGTACAGCGAGAGCGTATGGGGTATCGGCCAGACCACCAGCACTGTTATCAAACCGACTGTGCTTACTAGAGCGGCGCTAAGGACGAAAAACGCGCGATCCACCGTTACCGACGCTATCCCAGTGGCGAGCGGTATTTTCGAGCTCAGAAGCGAGACTCGCATGTTTTCACCGAACATCTGTCCAAAAGCGCCAAGCTGTCCTACCGCTTCCGAGCCGAGCCGCAGTCCGAGCATGCGCATAAATGAGACCTGGTGCTTTTCATCGAGTAATGTGAGCCGCCACGCCCAGGTTTTCACCACGTGTGAGACTCCGCCGAGAGCGATGATCAGAATGAGTCCCCACCCGAGAGCCGCAATGCTCTCGAGTAGCTTGGCTGGGCCGGCTCGCCAGACCAAATAAGACAGAAGCAAGACGCCCAACATCCCTGCAAACAGGCGGAGCGGCAGTCTTATTCTTGCAAGGATCCTAGACACTGGCCAAAGTCTCCACACGCGGCTCGTACAACAAGTGCTCATTGAAAATGCTTTCCGCATGGGCCAGGGCCTCGGGAGTATCAACATCTTGCCAGTGAGCCTCGCCGATCTCCAACGCACCCAGGCTTCGCTCTCGGGCTAGCTGGCGCATGCCATCCGAAAGCGAGCAGTTCCCATCCCTGGTTGCCGCTTCGAGTTTGTCGAACAATACGGGGCTGCACAGGAACATTCCCGTATCCAGTGCGTCGTAGTTTGCGATCTCCTTACCGATATCCACGATGTGATTTCCCTCGCGCCGAACCTTAGTTGCATCCTCGAGGTCAAACACGCGGTCAATGTTGGGATCCACCGCAAGAATGGCCTCGCGTGGCCCCAGCGGTTGCTTCATTAGCACTCTCGCCGTCTCTGGCTCAAAAACGTGATCCGCCATTAGCAAAAGGAAGTTCTGCCGAATTTGATCTCTAGCCTTTAAGGCCGAAATGCCGTTTTGCTTATGGTATTCGGGATTTTCAACCAAGGTCACTGAGACGTCGCCCAGCCATCGACTGTCAAACCAGCGACGAATCAAGTCGGAGCGATAGCCGACTACAATCACGAACTTCTCGATCCCGGCTTGGTGCGCCCTGTGAATGACGTGCTCGAGAATGGGCTTGCCGCGAAACTTTACAAGCGGCTTGGGAAGCCCGCCAGACACTGGCCTTAGGCGCGTTCCGTTGCCAGCCGCGAGAATGAGGCACTGATTTACCTTCGCCATTTTCTGCCCCCGCAGAGAAAGAGGCGGGAACGAATTCTTTTGTTTGCCAAACTATCTGGCTGGCTTCAAACACCATGCTGACTTTTTGGATCTTCCAGCTGGGGAGACATGCGGTGAATGTGCTCGTTATATTAGCCGGCCTCGTCTGGGGGCTGCCTCAGACCGCAGCGGCGCAAACACCTGCTCCGCCAGCGAATACCGGCGCTGTCCAAGGCACTGTATTTGTGGCGGACCAAGACGGCGGCCGGTCTTTTATCCCCGGGGCAAAGGTCAGCCTCAGCGGCGCTCTATTCTCGCGGCAGACGGTTAGCGATGGGAGCGGCAGATACCGGTTTGTAGAGGTACCTGCGGACACATATCAACTCGAGGTAGTCTCACCGGCGCTCCACGGCTTCAGCGTGGTGCAGTCGATTGCCGGCAAAGTGCTGGACATTCCCGTCGAACTCACGGCCGAAACGGTGCACGAGTCTGTGACTGTGACGTCTAGTGTCGCCTCTGATTCGATGGAGCCTTCGGATCAGTCGGTCTTAGACAAAGCCACAATCCTCAACGCGCCCAACAAAGAGGAGCGCATCGATGCGTTGCTACCACTCATTCCAGGTGTAGTCCGCGGCCCCGACGGTCTGATCAACATGAAGGGCGCACGCGCTTCGCAGTCGGGTTATCTCGTCAACAGCGCTAACGCAACCGATCCGGTGACGGGCAACGTTGCACTGAGCCTGCCCATCGATGTCGTCGATTCCGTCAAGGTGATTTCCGACCCGTATGATCCGGAGTACGGCAGACTAACCGGCGCCGTTGCGAGCGTGGGCACTATAACCGGGAACTTGAACACTTTCCGGCTCTCAGTGCAGAATGTCCTCCCACGGCCCAGGAAGCGCGACGGCACTTTTATCGGCATCGAATCAGCGACGCCGCGGATCACCCTCACCGGTCCGCTCATCAAAAACAGAGTTGCGTTCACACAGTCCTTTGAATACCGCTTTGTCCGCACTCCCGTGGAAAGTCTCCCCACGCTACAGCGGGATATGAAACTGGAGGCCTTCAACTCCTTTAGCCAGGTGGACGTGAATTTGACGCCGCGGCAAACAATGACAGCCTCGTTCGCGCTGTATCCACAGAAATTGAACTATTTGGGATTGAATACGTTCGTTCCGCAGCCGTCGACGCCGGACCTGCACCAGCGCGGTTACATGGCCGCCATCCAACACCGCTACGCCATCGGTCCGGACTCGATGGTCGTTTCACAGTTCAGTTATAAACGCTTCGATGCCGACGTGACCGCGAATAGCAATGATCCGTATCAACTCCTCATCGAGACAACCGCGGGCGGCTTCTTCGACCGCCAGCGCCGCCAGACTTATCGCACGGAGTGGCAGGAAACCTACCAGGTCGGAGCGCACGATTTTCTCGGCTCGCACCAGTTCAAGTTCGGAACCGATTTTGCGCACAGCGATTACGATGGCCGCATACAATTTCTACCGGTCAGCATAATTGGAATTTCGAATCTTCCGATCGAACGCATCACATTTGGGTCCACTTCCCGCTTTGATATTCACCAAAACGAGCTGGCATGGTTTCTTGCGGACAAGTGGACACCTTTCCACCGCCTGACTTTGGATCTCGGTCTGCGGTTTGACCGGGACTCCGTGACTGACTCCACAAATATCGCACCCCGAGCGGGCTTTGCCCTTGCGTTGACCGGCGATGCAATGACACTGCTCAAGGGCGGCATCGGCCTGTTCTACGACCGGGTGCCACTGAACACCGCCTCTTTTCTACTGCTGCCCGACCGCACTATCCTGAATCTCGATCCAACAGGGGAAGTCGTCGACTCGATCCCGTATACGAATACGATCTCCAGAGGCCTCCGCAATCCCCGAAGTGTGGGTTGGAACATCGAGCTCGACCGGCAAGTCACCTCCAGCTTGCTCATTCGAGCTGGATTTCAAGAGCGCAACACTACTCGCGATTTCGTCATCACGCCGGAGACGGACTTGAGCCACGGGATCCTCTCGCTTTCTAACAGCGGCCATAGTTTTTATCGCGAGTTCCAACTCACCGGCCAGTACAAGATTCGGAGGAACACGCTGAATGCGTCCTATGTTCGCTCGAAGGCATTTGGTGATCTCAATGATTTCAATCAATTCTTCGGCAATAACGCTATTGCCGTGGTCCAGCCAAATGCTCGGGCTCCGCTTCCGTTCGATTCACCGAATCGGTTCCTGTTCTGGGGCCAATTCGAAGCGCCCTTCAAGTTCACTGCGACGCCGGTTCTGGACGTTCACACCGGATTTCCCTATTCTCGATTTAATCAATCGCGCGAGTTCGTCGGACCTCGCGATTCGCTGCGGTTCCCACAGTTTAATTCCCTCGACCTGCAAGTCACCAGACCGATAGCGCTGCCCTTTCCACACAAAGAACTGAAGGCTCGAATCGGATTCAGTGTGTACAATCTTCTGAACCGCTTTAACCCCCGCGACGTGCAGGGTGACATCGACAGCGACCGCTATGGCGCACTCTTTAACGGCGTCGGTCGAACGTTCCGAGGCAAATTCATAGTGGAGTTCTAACATGCTATCTGGCCCTCTTTATCTGATGCTGCCGATCGTGATGGCAACCGGTGATTCGACCTCGGCGCCTCGCACTGCCGACGAGGTTGTCGCTAGGTTGATCGCACATGACAACGAACGGCAGGCAAACCTCCACGGTTATACGGCTATCCGGCGTTATGTACTGGAGAACCGGAATCATCATAAGCAAGCAGAAATGCTGGTTCGTATGATCTGCCGGGAGGATGGCTCCAAGCAGTTCGAAATTGTCTCCGAGAACGGCTGGGGTGGTGCACGGAAGCACGTTTTCCCGCGGTTGCTCGAAGCCGAAACCGAGGCCGCGCGTTCGGATCTTCGCGAAAGGTCCCGCATAACCCCTGAAAACTACAGCTTCGAAATGGCCGGGATTGAATGCGTCCGCGGTCGCCAAGCTTACGTGATCGCGATCGAGCCCAAGACTCCGAACAAGTATCTCGCCCGGGGAAGAATCTTCGTCGATGCTGAAGATTACGCGATCGTTCGAGTCGAGGGCAGGCCTGCGAAAAATCCTTCATTCTGGATCAAAAGTGTTCACTTCGTTCACGACTACGACAAGAATGGCCCCTTCTGGTTCCCTGTGTCAGACCATTCCGTAACTGACGCCCGCGTCTTTGGTCCCACCGAAATGACCATCGAGTATTTTGATTACAGACCCAATACCTATCCGCTTTCCCTCAACAGCGACGCTGTTCTAAGAAGCCTGCCATAATCGACCCCAGCCGCTACAGGGAGAGAAGCGACTCGCCGTTCAGCACACAGTTCGCTGACTTCACTCGCGTGAGCGAGATACCAGTCAAACTCATTGAACTTCTTAAGACACACAAGCCACGCACAGGGTGCAAACTCGTGTTTCCATCACCGCCCGGGAGCCGCGAGCGTCACATGCTTGACCACTGAAAGGAAGCCGCTAAGCGTGCTGGGCTCGACGAAGCGCAGTTCGATCTCAAGATATTTCCGTCCACGTATGCGATTCGGACATTAAGGAGCGGCTTTTGACGTTTCGGACCGCTCTTCCGAAGAGACGGATCCTGTTCGGAATCGCAGCCTATGCAGCGGAAATCGTTTTCGTCGGCAACATTGCGTCGCTGCCCGAGGGATGGTATATCGAGCATCTCTCGTGGCATTGGATCTTCCGGAAAGCGGTAATTGTAACCGCAATGATGGCGTGCGTCTATTACGGGATTCCGCGGCGGGCTGCCACGGCTACACGTCCCATCAGCAGAAGATACTGGGAGGCATCCAGGCGGCGAGAATGAAACCGTCGGCGGCGTGACGCGCCGCACGTCCTTTGACTGTTGAGCGAATGCCGACTGAGGCAGCGCCCACAGACCCGCAAGGTTCATTTGCTTTTCCTCGAATCCTGATAACATCCTGAGTCAACAAGTGCCACATGGCAACCCCTTCAGGGTGAGGCTCTGGCACTTAAGCTGGCTTTAGTCCCGTTTCATCCAGTTCTTTCTGTCGAACCTATCGATCGTCGCCCATCGGACGATTTTGCGAATGCTACCGAGCCTGGGATGCTCAGCTCGATTTCCGTACCGGAATCGACTTCACTCCAGATCGCCAGCTTACCGCCCACGAGTCCGGCGCGTTCGTGCAGGCCTGGCAGGCCGTGACGTCCGGGGAGGCCGCCTTCGACAAGAACCTGCGGGTCGATGCCCTTTCCGTCGTCCCGGACCCGCAACCGAAGCCGCCGTTTGTCGTAGTGGACGTCCACTTCGATCCGTTCCGCCTCTGCATGCCGAAATGCATTGCGCACCGCCTCGCATGCAATCCGGTGGACTTCATCCCGGACGAGCGGAGCGAGATCCCTGGATGTGCCTTCCACTTGCACACGAAATTCGGGGCAATTCTGACCGCTATGACCGGCGGCGAGCTCTTCTCCGAAAGTGCTGATCGCCCGAGCAAGGTCGTTGATAACCACCGTGGAGGAGCGCAACCCCTGCACCGCATCCCGGCCCTCGATGACCGCCTGCCTAGCCTGCTCGATGACCTTCTCCAGTGTCTGCCGCGCTTCTTCCGGGCGATCCGGGAGCTGGTACGTCACCGCGGAAAACTTCAGCAAGACCCCTTGAAAACTTTGCAACAGGGTATCGTGCAATTCTCGCGCGATTCGCGTCCGTTCGCTCACTCGCTCTTCTAGGCGAAGTTCCAGGAGGCGTCGCGCTATCGCCCACCCGAAGAATGCGGCAATGAGAACAGTGGAGAGCGCTGTTGCGGGCACGACAATAAGGATGCGGCGCTGAACATTTTTCATGTTTGCGACGGCACGTGGCAGCTCTTCATCGAGGTCCCGGTTAATGCTCTTGACATGGGCAGAAGTGGTAGCCTCGATTCGTTTCAGTTCGTTGTCAAGGCGAAGGCGAACAGCCTGCCAGTCGCCTGCCGTTGCCAGGGCGGCGATGTCCTGGAGCTGAAACGGCAGAGTGATCTCAATCGTGTCCAGAGCGGTCAGAAATGCTGGATCTACACGAAATTCAGGCGGCAAGTAAGCGAGAGTGCTCCTGGTTTGTCGAGTCTGTTCCTGGAGAGCTGCGCGTAATGGTTCGGCTTCGGTTACCAGGTGGCGCGCATCCTTGGACTGTGCGAGTTCATTCAGCCGCTGATGAAATGAGAGAAGACTTTCCTGAAGGCGCAAGACCGCGATCAACTGCTGACTTACGCTGGTGAGACGATCTGTTTGGAAGCTGGCTTTCTCGAACTGCAAAATCACGAGTCCGTTTCCGCCAAGAATCAGAGTCACTAACAGAGCCAACGTGAACGTCAAACGCCGGCCGATGTTGAGGTAGTCGCCGCCTGGTGACTTCATTCGATCTCCCTCAGACCTATTCCACGGGCGTTTCTTGCTGGGAACGGTAAGCCGGAACGGGCGCCAACGGCCACTCGTTCACCCTAGCGCACCTTGTCGTCCGCCGTCTGTGGGGGACCGGCTCGGAAACCCGTGATTTCGATCAGTTGCTTTTCCAGTTCTGCGGCGGCCTCAGGTGCGCTCCACTGTCCGGCCAGAACTGAATGCACGGCGTCGAAGTAAGCTTTCGAAACTTCCTTATAGGTGCTGCCGGCCGGGATTGAGGGCCGGGCGACTATGCTCGCGCGTCGAATCGTTCCCGGCGGAGAAATGTACGGCTTTGAAATCGACGGCGTGTCGGAGAATTCACCCTGCATAGAGCCGCCGGAACCGTCCTTTTCGCTGGCCTGCATCAGGGCGCGAAGCTGGAACCGGAGAAACGCAATCGATTCCTGGCGATGAGTCGAATGTAAGGAGACGGCCGTGCCGGTACCTCCTAATGTCCCGACCGATCCGCCGGCTCCCCCAGGCATTCTCGCAAAGCCGGTCTTGACCACCGGTGGCGAGAACGCTCGCCGGCCGATCTGGCGAGCTTGCCCGCTGCTGGTCATCGGCGTCAACAACCAGATGCGGTTAAAGGCGGCCCTGCCCGAGTCAAAAGCGAGTACGGAATCAAGCTCCCGGTACGCCAACACGCCGGGCGGTGATATCCAGCCAACCCAACGCTTGGCCTGTTGCCATGCCCGAATCGCCGCCGGATTATTCACGCTGATCGTCCGATCCTGCTCGATGATCCGCCCTCCTCCCGCGGAAGCTTGCCATTCCAAAGCATTGCAGGTCAAAGCTTCACCGGCTCCTCCCTGCCACACATAGCCCCAAAAATCTTTGGCGCCTTTGGCGCGCTCACCCGCCTGGATCCGCTCAGCCATGCTCTCGAGTTCGTTCCACGTCTTGGGGGGATGATCATAGCCGTATTCGCTGAGGAGATCCGTTCGATACTCCAAGCCGCCCAGCGGAACGTTGAACGGAACAGCCACAAGCTTTTCGTTCACTGTATAACTGGCCAGCAATTGCGGCTCAATTTGCTGGATTTCTGCCGCCAGGTAGGACCGCAGGTCGATCAAATCAGTTTCGAGAATCGGGGACCAGATCAAATCGATGTTCAGCAGATCAGGGCCGGAGCTGTCCTTCAGGAGCTGGCGTGCAAGATCAAGGTAATTGCGTGTGTACTCCGGAATGGGAATATTTTGCACGCGAATCCCCGTTTCCTGCGTGAACTGCTGAAACAGAGCCCTTTCTTGCGGTCGATCTTCGTTCCAGGAATAGGTATATCGCAACGTCACCGGTTCCCGTGGAGACTGCCGGCAACCAATCAGCGCGATCCCTAGCAGGAAAATGGCGGAGGTCTTTACGGTTGCTCGCGAAATCCCTCGTGTAGGCGTCACCCCGAGACCACTGGCGTTACCTTCCATCAGAACTTCCCGATCTCCGAGTTCTCATTGAACTCGGTTCAATCAATGTTACAGGATTCACTCCATGGAGCATACCTCATCCTGTCTCGATGAACGCTGCCGGTTCAGAGCGGCCCAGTGACGGACCTGGACCGAGATGGCGATTGTCAATTACGCTAAATCGTAACGACTGATAACGAGCTAGCGTTACGGAAACTCATAAGTTGCAGGAGCGTGATAGAACGCGCCACGTCTACCGAGAGTTTTTTGTTGAAGACGCGCGTAGGTGCCAGTGGGGATCGCTCAGTGTGGTGGGGATCAGTCGGAAATTGGACGTTCGCCCGATCCGAGAAAGGACGGCCCCTCGCCTTTCGAATGGAGTCAGATTCGACCCTCGAAAGATGATGCTTCCGGGGGCTAGAATCATGATCTCGGTGCCGGATTTGGCAGAGCTGACCCAGCGAGAACCCGGCCCTTGAGAGCCGCTGCCATGACTACCAAAAGAGGTATCGGTGAGATAATGCGATAAATAACGTGTCCGGCTCATGAACAAAGCCCGCAGAAGAAGAGAGGCTGTCGGATTAAGCATTCTACTGGCTGGGATGCTGCTAATGTTGTCCCCTGCCGCCTTCGCTTTGGAGACGTCACTCGACATTAGTCAGTACGCGCATACAGCTTGGAGAGTCCGCGATGGTTTCACCAAGGGAACCATCAGCGCGATTGCCCAGACGCCCGACGGTTATTTCTGGCTGGGGACGGAATTTGGATTACTGCGCTTCGATGGTGTCAGGGCCGTCCCCTGGCAGCCACCGCCGGGCCAGCGTCTCCCTTCCGCCAGCATTTTCAGCCTGCTCGCCGCGCGCGATGGAACTCTTTGGATTGGCACTACTAAAGGAGTTGCAAGTTGGAAGGACGGGAAGCTCACTCACTACCCAGAGCTCGCGGGAGAGACGATTCGTGCGCCAATTCTTGAAGATCGTGAAGCCACGATATGGGTCGGCGGATTGGCGTTCCCACCTCCGGGAAAGCTTTGCGCGATGCGAAAGGGCAGCGTCCAGTGCTACGGAGAGGACGGAAGTCTTGGCAATGGAGTTCGCGGTTTGTATGAGGACCGTGCCGGCAATCTCTGGGTAGGACTGCGGGAGGGGATATGGCACTGGAAACCTGGCCCTCCAAAATTTTATGCCGAAATGGGGCCCGGCAATGGAATCCAAGGTCTGGCCGAAACCGATGACGGAGCGCTCCTGTTCGGCGCGCGCACTGGGATCAAGCGACTCGTCGGGGGCAAGATCGAGCCATATCCGCTCCCCGGTAGTGTCCGTGACTTCACGGCCGCGCGGCTGCTGCGCGATCGCGATGGGAATCTATGGATTGGAACTTCGGATGCCGGACTTGTACACCTGCATGGCGGAAGGACGGATGTTCTTACCCAGGCCGATGGGCTTTCCGGCGATTTTATCACTGCTCTCTTGATCGATCGCGAAGGCAACATCTGGGTAGCCACCGATGGCGGCCTGGATCGTTTTCGAGAGTTTGCCGTTTCAACACTTTCTCTGAACCAAGGTTTGTCGAATGCCAGTATCCTGTCCGTTCTCGCGGACCGCGATGGCAGCGTTTGGCTGAGCACTCGCCGCGGCTTGAACCGGTGGAATAAGGGACAGATTACGATCTTCGGCGACAGCCGCATGAACGGGCTGCTCAATGGAAATTACGCAGGATCCTTGTTTCAGGATAGTCTAGGGCGCGTGTGGGCCTCCACACTGCGGGAGTTCGGTTACCTGGAGAATGGCCGCTTCATTTCCGTGAAAAACGTCCCCGGAGGGCCTGTGTATTCCATCACCGAGGACCATTCCGGGAGTCTGTGGATCGCGAACAAGGACCTCGGGCTTATTCATTTGCTCCAGTCCGGCGAAGTCCAACAGACTCCTTGGACCAGGATGGGACATGAGGACTACGCCTTGGCTCTGGCGATTGATCCTTCGCGGCGGGGCTTGTGGGCTGGGTTTTATAGAGGTGGCCTCACCTATTTCGCCGACAGTCAAGTTCGCGCGTCGTACTCAACCGCCGACGGGTTAGGCGAGGGTCGGGTGAACGGCCTTCGATTCGACCCGGACGGAACGCTCTGGGCTGCCACCGAGGGGGGGCTCAGCCGGCTGAAGAACGGCCGCATCGCCACGCTCAGTAGCAAAAACGGATTGCCCTGCGATTCCACTCATTGGGTGATGGAAGATAATTCCCATTCCGTTTGGCTGTACACGACTTGCGGCTTGGTGCGCGTTGCGCGCTCCGAGTTGGACGCATGGGCCGCCTCAGTGGACGCCAGCGCGATGGATGCGAAGCCTACCATCCACGCCACGATTTTCGATAGCTCCGACGGAGTAAGGACCCTAGAGGATAATGGCGGCTACACGCCGCACATCGCCAAAGCTTCGGATGGAAAATTATGGTTCTTACCTTCGGACGGCGCCAGCGTTGTCGATCCGCATCACCTTCCCTTTAACCGGCTCCCTCCGCCGGTGCACATCGAACAGATCACCGCTGACCGCAAGGCTTACCTTCCGGATCCTGACGGCAGTGGGCACTTGCGGCTGCCCCCGCTGCTGCAGAATTTGGAGATCGACTATACCGCGCTCAGCCTGGTAGCGCCGGAAAAGGTCCTGTTTCGCTATAAACTGGAAAACTGGGATCGCGATTGGGAGGAAGCCGGGACTCGCCGTCAAGCATTCTATACCCATTTATCGCCGGGCAACTACCGGTTCCACGTAGCCGCCTGCAACAACAGCGGAATTTGGAACGAGACTGGCGCAGCGCTCGATTTTGCCGTTGCACCCGCCTATTACCAGACCGCTTGGTTCCGCTTGTCGAGCGTGGCGGCAGTTCTGGTGTTGCTTGCGATTCTTTATCAATTGCGGTTGCGACAGGCGGCACGGTACTTCAACATTCGCATGGAGGAGCGCGTCAACGAACGGACGCGCATCGCGCGGGATTTACACGACACGCTGCTACAGAGTTTTCAAGGCGTGCTGCTGAAGTTCCACGCGGTGACGTATATTCTCCCCGATCGCCCGGCCGAAGCCCAGCGGACGTTGAATAGCGCCATCGAAGAGGCCAGAAAAGCGATCGCCGAGGGCCGGGACGCGGTCCAAGGTCTCCGCTCTTCCACGTTAGTCACAAACGATCTTGCCCGGGCGATCGGAACTTTCGGGGAAGGGCTCGCCGCTGATCAAAAGGGCGGGATTTCTTCCGATTTTCGCGTGCACGTGGAAGGCACACCCAGGGAGCTCGCTCCTATCCTCCGGAACGAAGTCTATCGGATTGCGGTCGAAGCGCTGCGCAATGCGTTCCGTCATGCAGACGCGAGGCGGATCGAAGTGGATATCGGCTACGACAAAAGGCAGTTTCGGATGAACGTCCGCGACAACGGCAAGGGTATCGACCCACAGGTTCTGGACGAAGGCGGCCGCGCCGCGCATCACGGTCTGCCTGGTATGCAGGAACGCGCCCAACTGGTGGGGGCTAAACTGGCTATTTGGAGTCAACCCGATTCTGGTACCGAGATCGAGCTGACCGTTTCCGCCGCCGTCGCTTACGCAAAAGGGGAGGTCGCGCCCAAGGCGAAGTCCGCGGGACAAAGCGTCCGATGAAACCATGAACCCTGGCAACGGTTCAATACGGATTCTAGCGGTCGACGATCATCCCCTCTTCCGAAACGGAATAGCCGCTTTGTTGGCAACGCAGCCGGACATGAGTTTGGTTGCGGAAGCCTCGAATGGGCGAGAGGCGATTCAGCAGTTCCGCGCTCACCGGCCGGACGTCACTTTGATGGACTTGCAGATGCCCGAGATGAATGGTCTGGAAGCGCTGCTGGCGATTCGCGGCGAATTTCCCGAAGCGCGGATCATTATGCTGACCACTTACAGCGGCGATGTCCAGGTCATGCGTTCGATGCAGGTCGGAGCCCGGGCGTATCTCCTTAAGAATCTATTGGATAAGGAGTTATTGGGGACCATCCGGGCCGTTCATGCCGGAAGAAAGGTGCTGGCCGCCGAGGCATCTTATGAGCTGGCTGAGCATGCCACCGATGACGCCCTGACACCGGGCGAAGTGGATGTGCTTCGCCTGATTGCCGCTGGGAACTCCAACAAACAGGTTGCCGCGCAACTTTCGATCACCGAAGAAACCGTTAAGGGACGAGTCAAGAACATCCTCTCCAAATTGGGCGCCAACGATCGAACCCACGCCGCGATGATAGGCGTAAGGCGTGGAATTATCGAACCTAAAGACTCAAAAGAGTGAGGAAAATTACCTTTTTGGGCTTCGTTTAGCATACCTTGATTTGAGACGCTGTGACAGGGCGCTTCTGCGACGTCTATTCTCAACCTTCGCTCAAGGCTGGCCTGGCGTGGGCCTCCTCTTGCTCCGGCTGATTGCCGCGATTGCCGTTATCGCTCAAAGCCTTACGACTGGTTCAGTGCTTCTGGACGGGCTCGCGATCGCTGCTGGAATCCTGCTTCTCTCAGGCTTATGGACACCTGTCTCCGGATCGCTTCTAGCGGTCCTGGAACTTTGGAAGGTCTTCTCACGACAACCCAGGGATCCGTGGGCCGACATCTTATTGGGGACCATCGGCGCTGCTCTGGCGCTGCTTGGACCCGGCGCATGGTCGGTGGATGCCCGGCTTTTTGGATGGAAGCGCATTGACCTTCGAGATCGACAGAGTTAGTTTTCTACCTCAAAAGAGTCACGAACGGCGGCGATTTGGGGTTTTTTGGGGGCCGAATCTGTTGCAAAATCGCGTGTGATGACGAACGATTCTCGCATACGAGTCTTGAGCATCGACGACCACCCGTTGTTTCAACAGGGGATCGCCGCAATCATCAACTGCCAACCCGACATGTCGCTCGTGGGAGCGGCCTCGAACGGTACCGAGGCGATCAATGCATTTCGCTCGCTGAGACCGGATGTTACTCTTATGGACCTCTGTCTCCCGGGTCTCGGTGGCATCGACGTCACGATGGCGATTCGCGCGGAATTCCCGGAGGCCCGGGTCATCGTCCTGACAACCTTCGAGCGTGATGTCGAGATTCAGCGGGCTTTGAAAGCAGGAGCTCGTGGATATCTGCTGAAGAGCATGTCCTCGCAACAGATGCTCGAAACGATTCGACAAGTCCACGAGGGCAAGAGGCCTGTTCCGCCTGAGATTGCCTCTCAGATTGCAGAACATCTCAGCGATGAACAGCTCACCAGCCGCGAGATTGACGTTCTGCGACAGGTCATCGAGGGAAATAGGAATCGCGATATCGCAGAGCGGCTCTTTGTCTCTGAACACACGGTAAAGACCCACCTCAAGCACATCCTGGGAAAACTAGGCGCTAGCGATCGGACACATGCCATCACGATCGCTGCGCGCCGCGGAATCATTCAGATTTAAGCAGTGGTCAGGATGGCGGCAACGCTGCCAGATGAAGAATCGGCTCCGCTATCCTTGACGAAGGCGAGCAGATCGGCATTGATCTGATCCGCATTGGTGGTGCACATTCCGTGTGGAACGCCAGGGTACACCTTAAGCGTCGCGTTCTTCAGTAACACGATGGAGTGATGACTTCGCGGCTTCCGTAACGCATAATGATGTTACGTCTCAACCACTGAGGCAAGCCGCCTGACGAATAAGGAGCGACTCAATGAAAAGCACTGACACAAAGAAGATCGAGGGCATCAAGCATAGGCAGGAGGCGCCACTTCTCACGCCCACCGGCTTAACGGCCGCGGCGACCAAAGATATTGCTGGAGCCATGAACGCCATCCTGGCCGACGTGTTCGCACTGTACCTGAAGACCAAGAATTTTCACTGGCATATGAGTGGGCCGCATTTTCGCGATTACCACTTGCTATTGGATGAACAGGGCGACCAGCTTTTCGCTATGACCGACCCCATCGCTGAGCGCGTCCGCAAGATCGGTGGAACGACGATGAGGTCCATCGGCCACATCGCCCGGAACCAGCGGATACTGGACAACGATGCGGAGTACGTGGAACCGGAGGATATGCTCGCCGAGTTATTGGACGACAATAAGGCCCTGGTCGCGCGCCTCCGCGAAGCTCATAACGTCTGCGATGACCACAATGACGTTGCCACGACGAGTCTGATAGAAGTGTGGATTGATGAAACGGAGCGGCGGATCTGGTTTCTATTCGAAGCCAGCCGCCGAGGCGATTCCAGCGGCCATTAGCCCGGCTCATTAAGCTAGACAAAATGACTAAAGGAAAACTCGCCGCCGTTGCTCTTGCCACACTCGTATTCGAATATGCAAAGGCAGCGCAACCTTCGCTCCGCTCGTCCGTGCGATCGCGCACGATTTAGAGAGAAGGCGCAGACATTTTCGTCCGCTGGGTGGGTCGGGACCGGTCGTTCCAGATCTGCGCGGGATCGGACGCTCGTCGCATCCGGCCGGCGGTTACTTCAAGAAAACGCAAGCCGCCGACATTCGAACCATGGTTGCGGCGCTCCGATATGACAAGGCTGCGCTAGTCTCGCGCGACATCGGGATCAATGGTCGCGTATGCCTATGCGGCGCGCTACCCCGACAAAGTCGAGCGGCTCGTAGTCATGGATCGCACACTATGCCCAACCCGCCGGGGCGATGCGAGCCTGGTTCGCGCAGTTCGCCGCATTCCCGCAAGATGTAGAGGACAACAAGATCTTCCAGCGAACTAAATTAACGATGCCGGTGTCGGTGGCGAGAAATCCTGCGGCTCTACCGAAGCGGTAGTGATGCGAAACGTGGCAAGCAATGTGCGCGAAGCAGTGGTCCCAAGCGCCGGCCACTGGTTGATGGAAGAGCGTCCGGCCTTCACCTTGCGTTGATCCAGGATTTTCTAAAAGATCGGCTTTCTGCGCCTGGCCACTAAACCAGTTCTACTGATCTCACTTCTGCGGCCCGGCGGCCCTTAAATTCTATTACGGTCATCTTTTTCATGGAACACGAGATGAGCTGGAGACGGCTACGAAGAGGCCATGGCCACGCGGCCAGCTACCCAGAATGGGGTATTTCTTGTTCAAATCTTCGCGGTAGTAAAGGAATACTCCATCGGGTGATTTATTCCTTTCCGCGATGCCGCACACTTACTAGCAGGAGATTGGCTACGTCCAAACAACACACATCATGCCCACTATCACGACCAAAGACGGTATAGAGATTTACTACAAGGACTGGGGTAAAGGACAGCCTGTAGTTTTCAGCCATGGTTGGCCGCTTAGCGCGGACGACTGGGATAACCAGATGTTGTTCTTCTTGCATCACGGCTATAGGGTGATCGCCCATGATCGCCGTGGGCACGGCCGCTCGACTCAGACCGCCGACGGCCATGATATGGACCATTATGCCGATGACTTGGCGGCTCTTACGGCGCATCTCGACCTGAAAAATGCCATCCATGTTGGCCATTCCACCGGGGGCGGCGAGGTCACGCGCTATTTGGCGCGGCATGGCGAAAGCCGGGTGAGCAAGGCAGCGCTGATCAGCGCCGTGCCCCCGCTCATGGTGAAGACGGCGGCCAATCCGCTCGGCCTCCCCAAGGAAGTGTTCGATGGTCTGCAGGCGCAACTCGCCGCCAATCGTTCGCAATTCTATCGCGACCTGCCATCAGGGCCTTTCTATGGCTACAACCGGCCGAGCGCGAAAGCTTCAGAGGCTGTCATTGAAAATTGGTGGCGCCAGGGCATGATGGGCGGAGCCAAAGCGCATTACGATGGTATCGTGGCCTTTTCCCAAACGGATTTCACGGAAGATCTAAAGAAGATCAACGTTCCGGTCTTGGTCATGCATAGTGAGGACGATCAGATCGTGCCTTATGTCGCCGCCGGTCCGCGGTCCGCTAAGTTGCTGAAGAACGCAACTTTTATTAGCTACAAGACCTTCCCGCATGGTATGCCCACCACGGACGCGGACACGATTAACGCCGACCTTCTGAAGTTCATCACAGCCGCCGCGACAGTCGCGGCTTGAATATTTCCCGGCTTTCATTGCCGCGAAGGCCGGGATCACTTACTTCTGTCCGGTATAGGTTCAGCAAAGGAGATTAGGCATGAACCGCAAAAGTATAGTGGTGATCGTATTCGTTGGAGTATTTCTCTTTGTTCTGGTGGCGCTGGCGATGGCTGCCCAGGATAAGTACACCGTGAAAGTGCCGGGTGGGCTCGCGTTCTCTGAGTTCAGAGGATACGAGGCCTGGCAGGTTGTCTCCATCAGTCAGGACGGACCCCTTATGGCCGCGATCCTCGCTAATCCTGTGATGATCAAGGCCTACATGTCCGGCATTCCCGGCAACGGCATGCCTTTCCCCGACGGCGCCAAGTTGGCGAAGATCCATTGGAACCCGAAAAAGATGGAGACGTTCCCTGCAGCGACGGTGCCAGGTACCCAGCATGACATGGACTTCATGGTGAAGGACAGCAAGAGGTTCGCGGACAGCGGCGGGTGGGGATACGCCGTGTTCGACTATGACGCTGCATCCGATACATTCACGCCGGGCACCATGGCCGGCAAGCCGCCGCAGGGAAACGACGCCAAGTGCGGGTTTGCTTGCCACACGAGGGTGAAGACCAGAGATTACGTTTTCACGGATTACGGGCATAGGTGAGGAAAGCGTTTTGATTAAGTACTTCAAGACTGCCGACGTTGCTGGCGTTAGGCTCTTCTACCGCGAGGCCGGGGAGCCTTCGAAGCCAACCATCGTCCTGCTGCACGGTTTTCCCTCGTCGTCGTACCAGTTCCACGACCTCATTCCGCTTCTGGCGGATCGATTTCATGTCATCGCGCCCGACTACCCCGGCATGGGATATAGCGAAGCGCCGGACCCGACCGTCCTGCGGCCGACCTTCGACGACGTGGCCATGGCCATCGACGGGTTCATCGCGCACTTCGCGCCCGGGCCGCTGATCTTGTATATGCACGACATTGGCGGTCCGATCGGAATGCGGATCGCGACGGCCCATCCCGAGCGGATCGCCGGCCTGATTTTTCAAAACATGACCACTTCAGTGGAGGGTTGGAACCCCGAGCGCCTGAAAGTCTACGAGCGGCTCGGCGGCCCTGAAACCCCAGAGAAACTAGCCGAGACGCAGCAATTTGCCACCGTGGACCGGGACATGTTTCTTCACAAGACGGGCGCGCGCCAGCCCGACGCCCTGAATCCGGATACTTGGGCGATCGACGCCTATGCTTTCTCGATCGGGGCGAAGCGGCTCTTCATGTCGAGATTGTTTATGAACCTCGCGACGAACATCCGGCACTACCCGGAATGGAACGCCTATCTGAAGGACCGGCAGCCGAAGACCCTCATCGTCTGGGGGCGAAATGACCCTCTCTTCATGCCGGAGGCCGCGGAATTCGTGAAGCAGCTTGTGCCGAGCGCCGAACTGTGCTATTTTGACGGCGGCCACTTCGCACTTGACGAGTATGCCGACGCGATCGCCGAGGCGATCATCAAGACGTTCTCGCGATCAAGAACTGAACCGATGAGACCGAGCGGCGTGGTTTCTTCCAAACGGGGCCTGGCCCCGACACCTTAAGGCATAGGAGAATCCATGAATACTAGTAGTCTGTCCAACCTCTCTCGGCGGCATTTCATCTCGGCAAGTCTTGGCGCCAGCTCGCTGATCCTGGCTCCGCGCCGTCTGTTCGCAGACGAGACGGGCGTTGTCCCCACCATGATCCAGGCGGCCTCGCAGGCGAAAATCGAGGTTAATCGACTTCGCCGGAACATCGCGGTTCTGGAGGGTTCCGGCGGCAACATCGCCGTGCTCACCGGCAAGGATGGCAAGCTTCTGATCGACGCCGGGTTTACGGTCTCCAGGCCACGAATCTCGCCAGCCCTCGATAGCCTGAGTACGGACCCGATCACCCGGCTGATCAATACGCATTGGCATGTTGATCACACCGACGGGAATGCCTGGCTCCATGCGGAGGGGGCAGCCATCACGGCGCAAGAAAACACCAAGAAGCACCTATCGACTTCGACTCGCGTCGACGACTGGAGCTATACGTTTCCACCTGCGCCGGCAGAAGCGCTTCCCGCAACGATCTTCGGTGACACACTCCGCCTCCGCCACAACGACACGGCCTTAGCTTTGAAGTATTACGGCCCTGCCCACACAGACAGCGACATCTCCGTGGTGTTTGAAGAGGCTGACGTGATTCACGTCGGAGACACGTGGTGGAACGGCTTCTACCCTTTCATCGATTACTCGACCGGAGGCGGCATCGATGGCATGATCCGGGCAACCAAGCGGAACCTGTCTGTTGTGACGGACAAGACGATCATCATTCCGGGCCACGGCCCCGTGGGAAATAAAGCCGCGCTGTCCGAGTATTACGACATGCTAGTAGCCATCCGAGGCAATGTCTCAAAACTCAAGAAGCAAGGCAAGTCGCTCGCAGAAACGATCGCGGCGAATCCGACAGCCGCTTACGACACCAAGTGGGGTCAGTTTCTCATGACCCCTGCGGTATTCACCAAGCTCGTCTATTCGGGAGTTTAGTTCGGGATTGAAAGGAACCTGAAATGACCACCTGAGAGAAACCACAGGATTTTCTGAAAGATTGGCGGCGCGGCCCGTGCATTCGGCCGCGGAGCGACGACTCATTCCGGCCGAATTCACGTTTCCACAGACCGCTGGCGCAGGCACGGGGCTCAAAAGGAGACCCCAATCACCCCGGTCTCTGTACCATCATGCTGCGAATTCCGGCAGACACGCATTGCCGCCCACGTCCAGGACGATCGGGTCGTTACCGTTGTGTCGGGGATTTGATATATCGGCTACGGCGATTCATTCAATCAGGCTCAGCTCGAGGCCCCGCCGGGCTGGAAGCTATTACACCGAACCGGCCAACCGCACGCACTTTGCGGAGATACGCAATGAACCAGCCACAGTGTAGATCACGGCAGTGGACCGTCCTCGACCAGCTATGTGGATCGCGCTTCCGACGCACAGCGGCACTCAGGGAAGTAATGGATCGGAAGAGTACCTCGAAAGAGGTAGTGCAACACCCTGCCGCAGAGGGATTCGCTCGGCGCTCCAACTAAGCTAAAATCCAGAAAACAGCTTTCGTAGTACAAGGCGCAAAGGTCGCATCATGTGGGAGATTCTCCAGAAGTTCGGATGGCTGCTTGGCGCTTCCCTTAATATTCTGGGGCTGGTTTCAGAGGTTCGCGGTGCCGCTGTAACCTCGTCCGGCGCGCCCGCAAACTTCCACCACACCGAGTGGAACGATGTCGGCGCGGTTTTTGATATCAAGCAATCTCCCGAGGGATATCTTTGGCTTACAACATCTAACGGCGTCTTACGCTTCGACGGAGTTCGATTTCAGTCTGTAGCCGAAGCGACACTCGGAGCCGTGCCGAGCAGCGAGATCGACTCAGTTTTCCTCTCGTCCTCCGGCGGGCTTTGGCTGACCACGGAAGGCGCCGGCCTGCTTTTCTGGAAGGACGGGCGGCTCACCGAATTTCGAGACCGGCGCTGTACTCCGACCCGGAAAATGGGGAAGCTGGTCGAGGACCGCAATGGCTCACTCTGGGTGCAAGGGGCGGGCGGCCTCTTCCATTTGCGAGGGTCGGTATGTGAAGCGGTTGGGCCAGAACAGGGATACCCTGGGGGCTTCGCTGCGGGACTCTTCGAGGATTCCGACGGAACTTTATGGGTGAAGACTCGCAAAGGTCCACTCCTGTTTCTGCCCAGGGGCCAGTCGAAGTTCCAGGAGAACGAGCATGGCAACGGCCCGTCTACCAGCTATGCTTTCTTGCATCAGGCACCCGATGGTACGATTTGGCTTTCGGACGATCAAGGGCTTCGCCGGGTCACCAGCAACTTGGCTGCGCAGGCGTACTCGCCGCCACGCCAAGCGCAGAAACGGAATTCTCAATTCGGTGATTTCACTTTCGCTCCGGACGGCTCTTTGTGGACGGTAACCGACAAAGGCGTGGAGCGGTTTGACCATGTAGAACAATGGTCAGCACCGCTAGCGGTGGAAACTGCTGCAAGCGAGAGATTCACACCCGGCACGGGGCTCAGTTCGGATGCAGGGTGGAAGGTGCTGATCGATCGCGAGGGCAGCGTGTGGGTGGGAACGAACTCCGGTCTCGACCGGCTTCGGCGCAACGTGCTTTACGCGGTTCCGCTTCCGCCGGCGCAAGAGCGTGAGTTTAACATCGCGGCTGGGGATCAAGGTTCAATATGGACCGGAAACAGCAGCTTGCCGCTTACCCAGGTTGCCGCGGATGGCGCCATTCTAAGTTTCGCTAAGGCCGGCAATCCCATGTGCATTCGACGCGATCATAACGGAACGATCTGGTCCGCCGGCGCGGGCAACTTCCACCTGTGGCGGTCTTCGCGCGCCGGGTTCTCTTCGCTGCACTATCCCGACGAGGACCTCGACGCCGTGGTATCGGTGGCGGTTGATCGCAACAACGACCCGTGGATTCTGGCCCGGAGCGGCCGAACCTATCACCTGTCGAACGGGGCCTGGATCAACCAGAACAAAGCGTTGGGCAGAAAGCCTGGTGTTATCGGCGCAATGGCCGATGACCAAGCAGGAAACATCTGGTTTGCATTTTCCAACAAGGTCGTCGAGTGGGACGGATCCACCTACCGCACATTCATCCGCGACGCGCGCGATGTGTCGGAAACGACGATGTCGATTCGGGGCGAGCGTGTGTGGCTGGGAGGACCCGGTGGGGTTCAGCTATTTACGCGGGGCCACTTCCACACGATTCGGTGGGCAGATCCGGAGTTGCCTGGCCGGGTGTCCGGCCTGGTCGAGAGTGAAACTGGCGATCTTTGGCTGAATGGTTTCTCAGGCATCACCCATGTCCCCGCCGCCGACTTGAAGAAGTGGCTCCGCGACCCCGATTTCGCTGTTTCGGCCGAGCGCTTCGATGAACGGGATGGTCTACGGGGTCTTTCTGGAGAAAAACTCCCCGAGCCATCAGTTGTCGAAGCATCCGACGGTCGCCTGTGGTTTGCGACCACCAAAGGTATCGCGTGGCTGAACCCGGCGGCCTTAGCACAAAATCGGAACCGCTTGGCGCCGACGGTGGTAATTTCCGCGGTTATCTCGAACTCGAAAAGCTATGCCGCTTCAAAGAAACTTATTCTTCCGGCACTAATTGAGAATCTGGAAATTGACTACACAGCCCTGAGCCTGGCCATCCCCGAGCGTGTACAGTTTCGCTACAAGCTGGATGGCGTCGATAGCGGATGGCAAAATGCCGGTGCCCGTCGCCAGGCATATTACACAAAGCTCCACCCGGGAGCGTACAAGTTCCGCGTTATTGCCAGCAATAACGACGGCGTTTGGAACGACGCGGGTGCAACGCTGAATTTTAATGTGTCACCAGCCTGGTTCCAAGCGACCTGGTTCCGGCTGCTCTGCGTTTTTTGCGCTATCGTTCTGCTGTCGCTGCTTTATAGGTTTCGGGTCCGGCAGGTTACGGCCGGGATTAATGCTCGCTTCAATGAGCGCCTGGCCGAGCGCACTCGTATCGCGCAGGAACTGCACGATACTTTATTGCAGGGCTTTCTGAGCGCTTCCATGCAGATTCACGTCGCGACCGACCTCTTGCCCGAGAATTCTCCGGCAAAGCCAACCTTAACGCGAGCGCTTCAATTGATGGGCCAGGTGATCGAAGAAGGCAGGAATGCTGTTCGGGGACTTCGTGCATCTCGCACGATGTCTCTGGATTTGGAACAGGCCTTCGCCGGAATTCAGGAGGAGCTTGGCCCAGAAAACACGGACGGGCCGCGCGGCACATACTGTGTCATTGTGGAAGGCCGGAAAAGACCCCTTCGTCCACTGATTCGCGATGAAGTCTATCGGATTGGCCGGGAGGCGTTGACCAACGCTTTTCGTCACGCCCGGGCAAGCAAAATCGAGCTAGAACTGAAGTACGCGCCTGATCGCCTTCGCCTGTCGGTGCGCGACAACGGCCGCGGAATGGATTCCGGCATACTACGAACAGGCCAGGATGGGCACTGGGGCATCACTGGAATGAGAGAGCGAGCAGATCGCATTGGAGCGCGGCTCCAGATCTTCAGCAACGCCTCGGCGGGAACCGAAGTTGAACTCTCGGTTCCAGGCCGCGTTGCGTTTGAGCAGCCACCGGATGGCGTGCTTCAGCGGCTCCGAAAAAACTGGCGGTTAAAAGCGGATGCTGGACAATCGCGGGTTCAGAATGAGAGAGGGATATGACCGAACCAGTCCGGATCCGTATTCTCAGCGTCGACGACCACCCGCTTCTGCGGGAGGGGATTGCTACCATCATCAACAGCCAGCCGGATATGGTGCTGGTCGCGCAAGCCATAAACGGTACCGAGGCGATCCAATACCATCGGGAACACCGGCCGGATGTGACCCTCATGGATTTAAGACTTCCGGATCTAAGCGGAATCGACGCCATGATCGCTATTCGCGCCGAATCTCCGGAAGCCCGTATCGTCATGTTGACCACTTTTGAAGGTGACGTTGAGATTCACCGGGCTCTGGAAGCGGGAGCTCGAGGCTATCTTCTGAAAAACATGCCGCCCAGCGAGTTGGTGCAGGTGATTCGACAAGTGCATGGCGGCAAGAAACGGGTTCCTCCCGAAGTAGTGTCGCATTTAGCCGAACACATGAGCGACGAAGCACTCACCCCCCGGGAAATCGAGGTGCTCCGGCAAATCGCTGGCGGGAATCGCAACCGAGATATCGGCGATAATTTGTCTATTTCCGAAGAAACAGTTAAAGTTCACATCAAGCACATCATGGACAAGTTGGGAGCCCGGGACCGTACTCAGGCCGTCGCGATCGCGGTGCGGCGGGGCATCATCCAGTTGTAGGTCCCCTGATAGTGGTATGTAAAGATTCCAAGAGCGGGGGATTTACCTCGCTGAAACAATCGGTATTCTACGGTAGGCCTGTTTCGTGTGGGCCTCTGGGGAGTCCTGATGCAACAGCTTTTTTTCGCATTTCCCGGCGGATGGCCGGGCGCCGGTCTGCTGCTGGTACGGGTTGTAATCGGGTTGGCGATTCTGGTTCAGGGCGGCTACTATGTCGGTGAGCCGGATGCTCCACTCGGGGCTTGGGCGGTTGGTTTGGCTGCGATTTTGGCCGGCTGCCTGCTGTTGATCGGCTTCCTGACGCCCTTGGCCGGCAGCTTTGTAGCACTGGGCGCTCTCGGAATCTGGCTCTCCCTAATCCCGCCATGTGCGCCAACGCTGTTCGATTCAGGAACCGCAGCCGTCTTTGGGCTGACGATCCTTTGGGCCATTGTGACCGTCGGGCCGGGCGCATTTTCTGTGGACGCTCGCATGTTCGGACGCCGCGAAATTATCTTCCCTCCATTGGTGCCCCGATCGTCAGAAGGACTCCAGCTCCAGATACCGAAACCACGGCAGTAGGAAAAGTTGATCCTATTCCGTTATGTTATTCCCGCTCCCAAGGTTCAGACTCTTAGTCAGAAGGTCTTAATCGAAGGAGCATCTCATGACCAAACTCAAAACAAAGGGGTTCTGGGCCGCCCTCATTTTGTTCTTCTACAGTCCCTGTCGCTGGCACAGCAGGATTTGCCGGACGTCCCAAATCAGCCTGGCATTACGCTGGCGGGCTATTCTGATGGTTCCCAGGTTGAAAGCAGGCGGCTTCATGGCCTGATTCCCAATTACCGCACGTCTCCAAGCCCCCAGAATTACGAGCCCCTCACCAGTTGCGAGAAGTTCAAGATAGCGTCCGAGGATGCATTCGATCGGGACACCATCGGCCTCGCCGCTGTGTTCGGCGCCCAACTGGCCAAAACCAATCGATCATTTGGACAAGTTGGAGCGGGATTTTGGCAGGTACGGCAGTCCCGCTCGCGGACTTCGCCACTGGGGATTACATGACGGAGGCCATTTTCCTCGATCAGGATCCCCGTTATTTCCGGCGGGATGCAACTCAGCTACTCGGAAATTGTTGGAAATTCTGTAGCAGTGACGATTTCGAACGCCTACTATGCGAACAACCGGCTGTCGATGCCACGTCCAGGTTCGGCACGCAGATCGGTGTCGATATGGCCGCCACTGTCCTGAAAGAGTTCTGGCCCGACCTGCAGCGGAAGTGCGGGCGAGAGAATGGCTGGAACATGGCGGCAAAATGAATACCCTCACGCAATGTTCCCGCCGAAAAGGGCGCCGTACGCCTATCCCGAAAGTGAGGCGCAATTACCACTATCGCGGTATCTCGCCCCCCACCGGCAGCGGTAGCCAAGAAACATTCGATCTCGGGATGTTTATTTCCCTGGTCACGCGTAATGTAGAAGCACAAGGTCCTGGTATGGCAAAACGCTGGGGCCTAAGGAGATTTGAGTATGGCAACCGTGGTCAATATGATAGCTAGCGCACCGTTGAACTCGGTAAGGCGCGAAAGCGAAATGATCGGCTCAAGCTTCGGACTCCGGCGGGTCCGGAACCTGGTCAAGATGGTCGCTCCAACGGATTCCGCTGTGCTCATCCAGGGCGAGACTGGTACTGGAAAGGAGCTCATTGCCAGGTCCGTTCACGAGGAGAGTCGGCGGAGTTCCGGTCCATTCGTAAAACTGAACTGCGCCGCGATGCCCGCCGGTCTGGTCGAAAGCGAGCTGTTCGGGCACGAACGCGGAGCTTACACCGGAGCCCTGACTCAGACCACCGGCCGCTTCCAACTAGCCGACCGAGGAACGCTGTTCCTGGATGAGATTGGCGACCTGCCGCTGGAACTCCAACCCAAGCTCTTACGAGTTCTCCAGGAGCAGGAGTTTGAGAGGCTCGGCAGCACTCGCACAATTCGAGTTAACGTTCGCGTGGTCGCAGCCAGTAACCAAAATTTAGGGCAAATGGTGCTGGGGCGGCGCTTCAGGGCCGACCTGTTTTACCGACTCAATGTCTTCCCAATCGCGCTTCCACCGTTGAGAGAACGTCCGGAAGATATTCCGCTCCTGGTGCGGCACTTCGTGAACAAGTTTGCAACGCGAATGAACAAGGAGTTCAGCTATATCCCGGACGAAGCAATGGAGCCCTTGCAACAGCACGACTGGCCAGGGAATATCCGTGAGTTGCAGAACTATATTGAGCGGGCCATGATTCTGTCCCCAGGGTCGGAGTTGCGCCTCCCTTCACATGAACTAAAAAGCGTAGTAAGAAGCGACACGCCATCTATAGACCGGACCCTGGCTGAAGCTGAGCGCGATCATATCATGCAGGTCCTGCGGGAGGTTGGGTGGGTGGTGGGCGGCAGCGATGGCGCCGCAGCGCGCCTGGGTATGGCCAGAACGACTCTGATCTATCGGATGCAGAAGCTGGGGATTGTCCACGCAAGGGCTGCGGCGGCTGGTGTTTCATAGGATCTTATATGCAAGAGAAATCGGAAATCGAACTGATCGCGCATGGCAAAAGTGGAAACGAGGCTGCGTTAGCGGAATTATTCGGCCGTCATTACGCCTCTTGCCTCCGGGTCGCCCGCGTTATTCTGCGTTCCAAAGATGATTCACAAGACGCCGTGCAAGCGGCATATCTCCTGGCCTTCCGGCACCTCCGCCGGTTTCGCGGAGACGCACGTTTCAAGACTTGGATCACCCGTATTGTTGTGAATTGCTGTCTCATGCAGCTTCGTGAAGCCAGGCGTCGAGCCTCCTGGGTTCAGTTGGAGGATCTCCATGGCGGGCAAGGGCCGGACGCTCTTGCTTCTCGATCTCCTTCCCCCGAAACGGTCACCTGGTCCCGGGAGATCGCCTCAGCCCTCTCGGAAGCATTCGCCAGACTTCCGAAGAATCTAAGCGAAACGTACGATCTCTACGCAACTTCAAACTTATCCTTAAAAGAAGTGGCAGCGCAGCTGGGGCTTACTTTGCCGGCCACGAAGACCAGGGTGTCTCGCGCCAGAGCCGGGATGCGACGCCATCTGGAGACAATTTGGTCAGGCTCTCGTTAACACGGGTCGCGTGTGAGGCGGAGATGATCAGCTCAAAATACTGACGCCTTCGGCTCTAGCCACATGAACCTCCGAAGTTAATCCAACAAAAAGGCCGTGTTCCACGACGCCAACCACATGATCGATTTCCCGAGCCAACGACTCGGCTGAGTCGATCGCCTCGAAGGCGCAATCAACAATATAGTTGCCGCCATCGGTCCGATAGGGGGCGCCATCTGGATCTCGCCGGAGGACCGGCTTGGCGCCGAGGGTTGAAAGGCGTTGCGCTGTCACTTGCCAGCCGAACGGCACGATTTCTATCGGCACAGGGACTTTGAGGCCCAGACGGCTCACGAGCTTATCGCCGTGGACGATAATCACCAGCTTCTTACTTGCGCTGGCTATGATCTTCTCCCGTAAGAGTGCTCCACCCAGCCCCTTGATCAGATCCAGATTGTCCTGCTCGACTTCATCGGCTCCGTCAATCGTTATGTCCACATGAGGGTTGTCCTCAAGGTTGGAGAGCGGAATTCCCAGGGCTCCTGCCTGGGCAGCCGCGCGCTCTGAAGTTGGGATGCCCACGATGCGTAAGCCCTCTAGTACACGCCTCCCGAGAGCGTGCAGGGCGAACGCCGCAGTAGATCCCGATCCGAGACCTATGACCAAGCCGTCCCTAACTTGTGCGACCGCCGACTCAGCCGCCGCAATCTTCAATAGACTCTCGTCTCGACTCATGGCAAGAAACTACATCCTACGATGACACAAAGGCGGCTGATTGAACCCTGGCAAATACCTGGGTTGTGTTATCACGAACCACTCCGAAAATGTTACGGCGAATTCCTCCTATGTTAACCCTGGCATTCGGTGTTAACATCGGCGAGCTCGTGCAGCATGAACGCCCGGGCTTTCCTGGCAGTCCTATGCGGCCAGCTCGAGCGTACGTCGTTCCTGGATCTTATTACGTGGGTCCCAGGACACGGAATGGCGTCGGCCGCAGGAGCGGCATTCGTACTCACCGTGGATCGGCCACATCACTGAGTCATGAAAATGCCTGCACCACAGAGTTCCGAGTAAGTTGACCCAATCACGCTGACGACCATCCAGCTCAACCGTTCGCTCCATTTGTCCCACCTTTTTCCACTGCTTCTTTTCAGGGCAAACAAAGCATTTTGCTAGCCAAGAACGCACCGCCCACCCGCATCGTCATAACTCATGAGACACCAGCACGCTACATTTGGAATGGAAAGGTGCAATTTTCCCGAGGCGTGACGAAGACGCCGATTTGGTGTCAAATGCCGGACTATTGATGAAAGTTGCTCTCAAATGACAACTCCCGTCGACTCCGCATAATTCTGGTTGAGAATTTCCCAGAATGCTCCAACGCGGCGTCTGTGGAAACGGCCCGGAGGACCGTTCTGCAAAATCTCGGCCGAGAGAAAGGGAGCCGATCGCGACGCTATGCTCCTCCGCCGGGCAAACAGACTGGCCTTCCGCCGATTATTCCGCGGTCCATAACTCATCTACGGACCGACTTTCGGCAAATGCAGGCGGGCGCTTGGCATTTTGTGAACGCGGTGTCTGCCGTGTTCCATTGTATTTGCTTGTATTTGTAGATCGGGATGTGCGTCGCCTTTTTTGCCGGCCAACTGCTTTTTAGATTGCGTGAGACGAGGAATACCTCGACTCCGCGAACACAAGGATGGAGCAGCGATTGAATACCGGCAACGCCTTCCTGTGGGTGGACGAAGAAGCGGAACGGCTTCAAAGAGTCCGGGCGGGCGAGATTGTTGTCTCGCCCGTCGGTCCGCTGTATCCAAAGAGAGTGCCGGCCGGGCTGATTCACGATTGGGTCGAAGCGCCTTCATTCACGACGCTACACTCCCGGACGTGTTGCAAGTCGTGCGCAGTTATGGGCGGTACAAAGACCTATATCAGCCAACCGTGATCGAGTCCAGAGTGAAGGATGCTAGCGCCAAGAAAAGATCGTTTTTCGACGCTGCTCATACACAAGTCTACATTTCTGAAGACGGCCCTCGACGCCGATTACGAATCCAGGTACATTTCACGTAAACGATCGACGTTTATACAGCGTCTCCCGGGCGACTCGCACCCAGGACGTAGATGAGTACGGTTCTCCGGCCTGGCGCCTCTTGCAGGAGGACGAAGGCAAAGGCATCATTTGGCGGTTATTCAGCATCACGCGCTATGCTGAACGCTACGGTGGCGTCTATCTGGGACTAGAGGCGATTGGGTTGAGCCGCGACATTCCGGCTTCGATTTCTGGCGGAACCGATAGTCCGCCGCGTTTTCGCGAGCGTCGCTCTCGACATCTCTTGGCCAAACAGAAGAGGCAGTTCGCTTGAGCACCCAACTCGCCGGCGGCAAAACGGAGAGAAGCGACGGATCGAGTGCGGCGACTCGTGGCCTAAACGCAGTTCACTCATATCCTAGAGGTCTAGCCAATGGCGCCGACGTGGGCCCCGCTGCTGACTAACACGATCGGGTTAGTTCAACAGATACCCTTGGTGGTACTGGAAAACAACACCAGCTCGTGATGCACTTTCCGCTCCAATTACTTAAGCTCTCAGCAAGGAGGTCACCATGATATTGAGTGCATTCACCATGTTTCACGTCGTATTGAGCCTGATAGGAATCGGTTCGGGCTTTGTTGTTTTGTACGGCCTGCTCACTTCGAGGCGCCTCGATGACTGGACGATGGTCTTTCTTACGACAACCGTGGCCACCAGCGTTACCGGCTTCCTTTTCCCGGTTCATCATTTCCTACCATCACACGCAGTCGGCATCCTGTCGCTCATCGCATTGGCGATAGCGATCCTGGCGCGCTACCGTTTTCGACTCGCAGGCCGTTGGCGCCGCACCTATGTGATCACCGCCGTGATAGCGCTCTATTTCAACGTCTTTGTCCTGATAGTACAGCTTTTCATGAAGGTACCTTCGCTGAAGGAGATTGCCCCGACGCAGTCTGAGCCGCCATTCCAAATGGCTCAACTCGTTGCCCTGCTGTTGTTCGGCGTATTGGCCGTCCGTGCCGCGATGAAGTTCCATAGCGAGCCGCCTCGGACAGCATAATCGATGGGGCATTGAGTCGATTAGAATAGCCTAGTCATCAGATATTTCACGGCGCGCGCGACGCCGGAGAGTGAGGTGCACGTGTTGATACGACGACTTGTTACGTGGATTACAATTTGTCTGATTGCCGTAAGCTTGACGTTTGTCGTCGGCTGCTCGAAGAATACACAGGCAGCGAACCCTTCCGAACCGCTGGTTGTCGAAGTAATCCAAGTCGAGCAGAAGGACGTTCCGATTTACAGCGAATGGATTGGTACGCTGGACGGACTAGTAAATGCCGACATCAAAGCCCAGGTCTCCGGTTACCTGATGAAGCAGGGCTATACGGAAGGTTCCTTCGTTCAGCAGGGGCAGTTACTGTTTGAAATCGATCCGCGCCCCTTCCAAGCGGCACTCGAGCAGGCGGAGGGGCAACTCGCCCAAGCGAGCGGGCAGTTAGCGCAAGCGAAAGCACAACTCCCTCAGACCGAGGCCCAGCTTGCCGTGGCGGAGGCGAATCAAGTCAGGACGCAACTCGATGTAGACCGATACGTGCCGCTTGCAAGAGAGCAGGCTATTACCACGCAGGATCTCGACAACGCTACGCAGAACAACCTGGCCGCCAAGGCCCAGATACAGGCGGCGAGAGCTCAGATCGAAACGGCCCGGGCTCAGATTCAGGCGGCTAATGCTGCCGTTCAGGCAGCCACGGCTAACGTTGCAGCTGCGCGACTCAACCTCGGCTTCACCAGGCTGATTTCGCCCATTGATGGAGTCGCAGGAATCGCCCAGCAACAAGTGGGGGCTCTGGTTAACCCGGGCAGCGGACCGGTGACCACCGTTTCGACCGTGGATCCCGTCAAGGTCTATTTCACTGTCAGCGAACAGGAATACCTCGACTTTCACCGGCGCTACGCAACGCCGACCACCCTGGACGCAGCCAGAAAGGGGTTGCGGCTGGAGCTCATCTTGGCGGATGGGACCGTTTACTCACATATCGGCAGCTTTTATTTCGCGGATCGGGAGGTCAATCAGGGCACCGGTGCGATTCGCGTAGCAGGTTTGTTTCCGAACCCTGGAAACCTGCTGCGGCCTGGACAATATGGCCGGGTGCGTACATCCATCAGAACCAAGCAGAGCGCATTACTCGTCCCGCAGCGGGCAGTAACGGAGCTACAAGGCGCTTACCAGGTTGCAGTGGTTGACACCGAAAACAAGATCGCCATTCGGACCGTCACGCCCAGTGACAAGGTAGGCGCCCAGTGGATCATTGACGATGGATTGAAGCCGGGTGAACGCGTGGTGGCCGAGGGTGTGCAGAAAGTTCGGGCCGGAATGCCCGTGGTTCCCAAGTCCTACGCTGCGCCGGCTGAGACGATCGGAAAGTAACCGCCATGTCCAAATTTTTCATCAACCGTCCGATCGTGGCCATGGTGATCGCCATCCTGATGGTGATCGTTGGCGGAGTTAGCATCGTCAGCCTGCCCATCGCCCTTTTCCCACAAATCGCTCCGCCGGAGGTCCAGATACAAACCGTATACACGGGCGCGGACGCACAGACCATCGAGCAATCGGTGGCCACCCCTATCGAGCAGCAGATGAGCGGCGTCGACAACATGAACTACATGTACTCGCTGAACGCGACTGCCAAAGGCGAGATGCGAATGATCGTCGATTTCGACGTAAACACCCAGCCGAATATCGATCTGATCCTGGCGCAGAGCCGCGAAACGCTCGCCGCCTCACAGCTCCCGGCGGAGGTTAATGCCTTTGGCGTCACCGTGCAAAAGACGCTCTCAGCGCCGCTGATGCTGATCAGCCTGAATTCACCGCACGGCACCTACGACGCGAGGTTTTTGGCCAACTTCGCCTATATAAACCTCAATGACCAGCTCACGCGAGTGCCGGGTATTGGGAGCGTCCAGATCTTTGGCTCCGGCCAGTATGCGATGCGGCTCTGGGTCAAGCCGGATCAATTGGCCAAGCTGGGCATAACCGTGCCCGAGATTGTCAGCGCGCTCCAGACCCAAAACACGGTGAACCCGGCCGGTCAGGTTGGAAGCGAGCCGGCGCCCCAGGGCCAGGAGTACACGTACTCGGTGCGCGCGCGCGGACGCCGGACGTCGCCGGAAGACTTCGGGCAGATCGTAGTTCGCGAAACATCGGACGGCGGGATCGTGCGGGTGAAAGATGTCGCGCGAGTGGAGCTGGGGTCCCAGGATTACGCAAATATTGGCCGTTTTAACGGCAAACCCAGCGCCATAATTGCCGTATACCAGCTGCCCGGCTCCAACGCAGTTCAAGCGGCGGAGGGCGTCAACAAGCTGATGGCCGAAGCCAGGAAGCGCTTCCCGCAGGATATCGACTTCGCAATTCCACTCGACACCACCCATGCTGTCACCGAGGGAATGAAAGAAATCGTCCAAACCCTTGCGATCGCCATCCTGTTGGTGATAGTTGTGGTCTACATTTTTCTACAGGGCTGGCGCGCCACACTGATTCCTCTGCTGGCGGTGCCCGTCTCCCTGGTTGGCACCTTCGTCTTCTTTCCACTCTTCGGTTTTTCCATCAATACACTTTCTCTATTCGGACTGGTGCTAGCGATCGGCCTGGTTGTAGATGATGCGATCGTCGTGGTGGAGGCCGTCGAACGTCACATAGAGGATGGTCTCGCTCCCAAAGCCGCGGCATTCAAAGCGATGGAAGAGATCTCGGGACCCGTCATCGGCATCGCGTTGGTTCTTTCCGCGGTGTTCGTCCCAACAGCTTTCATTCCCGGCATCACCGGACGGCTCTACCAACAATTCGCGGTAACGATCGCAATTTCGGTCGTTCTTTCAGCGTTCAATGCGCTTACGCTGAGCCCCGCATTGGCAGCCCTCATGCTCAAGCCGAAAGTGGAAAGTCATGGGCTCCTGAGAAGGTTTTTCGATTGGTTCAACCGGGTTTTTGGACATGTCACCGAGACTTACGTGCGATGGTCGGGCGCGCTCATCCGCAAGAGCGCCATCGCGTTGGTTATGTTGGTCGTCTTTGGTATCGCGGCAGGATTCTTCGGAGGTAAACTTCCTAGCAGCTTCCTGCCCGATGAGGACCAAGGCTACTTCTATGTCAATCTCCAGCTTCCCAATGCTGCTTCGCTGCAGCGCACCGACGAGGTTGCGAAGAAGATGGAGAAGATTATGCTCCAAACGCCGGGCGTCGAGTACGCCACAACGGTAGTTGGGTTCAGCTTGCTAAGCCTGGTGCGGACCAGCTACAACGCATTCTTCTTCGTGACCTTAAAGGAGTGGAAAGACCGGAAGTCGCGGGAGGAACAATTTCAAGTCATCAAGCAGCGCCTGAACCGGGAACTCAGCAAGCTTCCGGAGGGAATCGCCTTCGATTTCTCGCCGCCGTCGATTCCCGGCGTGGGAACAGCGGGCGGATTTACATTCGTCCTCGAGGACCGGGCCGGCAAAGATGTAGATTTTTTGGCGTCTAACCTGAATACTTTCCTTACGGCTGCGCGCAAGCGGCCCGAGATCGCCAGCTTGAGCACGACTCTTATTCCGAGCGTACCCCAACAGTTTGTCGACGTTGACGAGGATAAAGTGCTCAAGCAGGGAGTGCCCATCAGCGATGTCTACAAGACTATCCAGGCTTTTATGGGCGGGCTCTTCGTGAACTATTTCAACCGCTTCGGCCGGCAATGGCAGGTTTACGTCGAGGCCGAAGGCGACTATCGGACCAGGGCCGAAAATGTCGGCCAGTTCTACGTGCGCAACAACAAGGGCGAGATGGTTCCTCTTTCGGCCCTGACGAAATTCGAGTCGCGTCTCGGCCCGGAATTCACAATGCGCTACAACATGTATCGATCCGCGCAGATCAACGGCGGCGCCGGGCCCGGCTACAGTTCCACGCAGGCGATGAAGGCGCTCGAAGATGTTTTCGACCAGACCATGCCGCGTGAAATGGGCTATGACTACTTGGGTATATCGTTCCAGGAGAAAAAGGCGCAAGAAGGCGTACCGCCTGGAGTGATCTTCGGATTCTCGCTGCTTTTCGTATTTCTAATCCTGGCTGCGTTGTATGAGAGCTGGTCGCTGCCCCTGAGTGTATTGCTCAGCACACCGGTCGCGGTATTCGGCGCCTTTGCGGTTCTGTGGTTGCGCCGCGCGGTGCTGGGAGCGTTCTTGCCGCCTTACCAGGTACAGATCGAAACCGACGTGTACTCGCAAATCGGTCTGGTCATGCTCATCGGACTCGCCGCCAAAAACGCCATCCTGATTGTCGAGTTCGCCAAGGATGAATTCGAGAAGGGGAAGAATCTGGTCGACGCCGCCCTCGAAGGAGCCCGACTCCGGTTGCGGCCGATTCTGATGACTTCGTTTGCTTTCATTCTCGGCTGCGTGCCGCTATGGACAGCCACCGGCGCCGGATCCGTTGCCCGCCAGATTATGGGTACTACCGTAATCGGGGGCATGCTGGCCGCCAGTGTGATCGGCATTTTCTTCATACCAGCCATTTTCTATGTGGTGGAGAGGGTTTCAGGCGCCGCCAAACAATCGCCGGTCATTGTGCCGCGACAAACCGCCCCGGCGGAGGGGGACTGACTTATGCGGACATCGCCCATCGCGGCGGCGTTGGCTGCGGTCTTACTCAGCGGATGTACTGTGGGACCGAACTATCACCGGCCGACGATCCAGACACCTACGACGTTTCGCGCGCCAACCCCAACGACCAGCGACCCTGCATCCCTGGCCGATCTCAAATGGTGGGAGGTCTTCAAGGATGAAAGGTTGCAGGAACTGGAGCGTACCGCGCTGGTGCAAAACTACGACTTGCGGGATGCGGCCGCTCGCGTCGAGGCCGCGCGCGCAAACCTGGGAATCACGCGTTCCAATCAATTTCCGAACCTGGACGCTGGAGCGGACATCACCACTACCCGATTCTCCCGGAACGGATCACTGCCTTTGCCTGCGACCATTGCGCCCTCGCAGAATCGCACCTTCGGGCAGGCCACGCTCAGCTTGCTTTCGTTCGAGCTGGACATCTGGGGCCGGTTGCGCCGCGCCACCGAGGCCGCCCGCGCTAGTCTGCTAGGCGCGGAAGAGAACCGCAAGGCCGTCATGATCACGCTGGTAAGCGCGGTGGCGGACGCTTACTTCAGCCTGCGGGAGTTGGACGACGAACTTGAGATTTCACAGCGGACGCTCGTCACGCGCCGGGAATCGTTGGACCTCACCCGGAATCGGCAAGCCGGAGGCGTCGCGACCTTGTTGGACCTTCGCCAGGGCGAGCAGCTCGTGTATACCGCGGCAGAGACTATCCCCACGCTGCAGCAACAGATCGAGCAGACCGAGAATCAGATCAGCCTACTGTTGGGGAAGAATCCGGGCGAGGTTTTGCGCGGACGGAGCCTTACCGAACAGGAGATGCCCCCCGAGGTACCCGCCGGTTTGCCTTCCGCTCTCCTGGAGCGCCGGCCGGACATTCGCGCGGCCGAGCAAAACCTGGTCGCCGCCAATGCCCAGATCGGCGTCGCGAAGGCAGCTTATTTCCCGCAGATCAGCTTGACCGGATTCCTGGGCGGACAGGGTACGCAACTTTCCAGCTTGTTCAGCGGACCGAGCGCCGTTTGGAATTTCACACCGCAGGTGACTCAGCCCATCTTCACAGCCGGCCGCCTCAAATCGAGTGTGAGGCTGCAGGAAGCATTACGTGACAGTGCGCTGATCCAATACGAAAAAACGATTCAAACCGCATTTACCGAGGTCTCAAATGCGCTGATTGCTCATCAACGGGTGAGGGAAAGTCGCGTACAACAGGAGTTGCTGGTGGCCGCCCTACAGGATCGAACCCGGCTCGCCTACCTGCGCTATCGCGGTGGCGTGGACCTGTTGCTGAATGCGCTCGATGCCGATCGAGACTTGTTTCAGGCCGAATTGACGCTCTCGCAGATCAGATTCAGCGAGCTGGATAGCGTCGTGCAACTCTACAAAGCTCTCGGCGGTGGCTGGCAGTAGCGTTGCCTGGCCCAATGATGAACAGCGAGCACGCCATGCGGAAAAGGGATCGCCGAAAGATGTCTGTTGATTGATCTCATATTCACCAGCGTTGACGACGCAGCGTGGGCAATGCTGGATCAATGGCTTGAAAGCGGGCGCCCGGCCTCCGAAGCCAAGGCGCGAATCCAGCCGATGCTTGGCCAACCTGTCATTATGTTCGGAACACTTAAAGCTTCCGCATGTTCGCCAGCAAGCAGCCCGAATACATCAATGTCCAGATGTTAAACTGGCGTTCGGCGCTGCAAAGCTAAGCTCCCGAGGCCCGCAGGCTGCCGGGAACAAGTAGAGCCCCGCGTATTTTTGGAGACCCCTCGCAACAATAAGCTAAGCTGCCGGATGTTGGGCGCGAGTCCCCACCAAGCCGACGCTACAGTGCTAGACCGGCCGCGAAGATCTTACGGTGGCCTCATAGGTCTCGTAAAGACTCGCCAATGATGAGCAGCGCAGCCAGGAACAAAGCATGGGATTCCACGACCCATCGAACGTCCGCGAGGGTCGCACGCAGTGCCGACTCCAGCGCCGGCCGACGCATTCGGGCAGCTCGCGCAAACCGGAGATTCGCAGCTTCGCCGCTGGGAGGTGTGGCGTCGCCCCGCGGTGAGCCGAGGCTCACTGCTTCAACTCTGCGCTCGTTCCTGAAATCGACGGGGACTTCCGGGAATAGTCGAAATATTCGATGGTCATTTCAGTGGCGCCGAAGATGCGGACATCGGTAACGGAACGGTCTGACACCGGAAACCAAAATGGCCCACTCCTGTCGTAGTCGTGAATGAAGTGAACACTCTTGACCCAGAAAGAAGGCTTTTTCGCGGGCTCACCTTCTACCCGAACGATGGCGTATTCGTCAGCGTCCACGAAGATTCTGCCGCGGACGAGATACTTGTTCGGCGTCTTGGGCTCGATCGCGATCACGTAAGCCGGGCGGCCCCGAATGTCTTCCCGGCCTACGATTTCAAATGTGTAGTTTTCAGGGATGATGCGCGAACGTTCGCGAACATCTGGACGTGCGGCCTCACTTTCGGCTTCTAGCAGACGCGGGAAAACATGCTTCCGTGCAGCTCCCCAGCCGCTCTCGGAAAGAACGTCGAATTGCTTTGAGCCATCAGCTTGGCAGATCATGTGAACGAGCATTTCGGCTCGTTTATGATGATTCGAATTCTCCAGCACGTAGCGCCGGATCGCCTCATAGCCGTGGAGTGCTGCCTGCCGCTCGCTTTCGTTCGCGACCATCCTGTCTACCACCTGATCCGCAGTGGGAAGGGCCGGCTGAGAACCACTTTCCGCTATCACGATGGGAAGAACGAGAATTAGTGGGCTGTACATTAGTGCTAACTCGCGATCTGGATCAGCTCCGGTTTTTCTTCCGGCATCCGGCTTATGCCACTCAGGCTCAGGCGGAGTTCACGCTCGTAGTCAGCGATCCGAGCTTCGATCTGCCGCTCGGCATGCACCCGCTTGATGATGTCTTCGCGGTAGCGGCGCAGGAAGTAGTCAATGGTTTCCACGCGGATCCTTACAGAGCCGGTGGGCTTGTTCTCGTCGAGGTCTTTGAAAGAGAAATACGGCGTGTGCGACTTCTCGATGATGCCTTCGATTACGCCGTAAATAGGGGCATCGTGACCGCACTTGAAATTAGATATTTCCATCGCGACAAGATTGGGATGGCGCGCCGTGAACTTGGCCGCCCAGATTTTGTGATTGGTGCTCGCAGAGTAGCGCGTCTTCCATACATCGGCTATGTCCAGCGGATGCTGGATTACACCGGCGCGGACCTCATCGCCGAACAGCCGTTCCAGCAGGTCTTCATCGAGCGGTAGGGTGCTTTGCGAAAAGATTGGATACCCCAGCTTCTGGAACTCGTCCAAAATTTCGTGGTTCAGTCCGGGATCGTGATGATAGGGACGGCCTAGCATCACGATCCCGATGCGGTCCTCGCGTTCGAGTTGGTCGAGTACGTCGCGCGCCTTGCGCCGCATGCCTGTCTCATACTCTTCCAGCGCTTTGTACCCAACTTCAATAGCACGCTGGTTTTCGTCCGGCGACAGTCCCAGCAGAGGCTGGAAGGCGGTAAACATCTGGTGCGCGAACAGTTTTCGGTCCTGCAGATTAACAACCGGATTGACGTACTTTACGTGGTTTTCCGCAAAGACATCATTCTCTTTGGTGAAGGCTGCCTTAACGGTTTCCGGGCACGCCGTGACGGTTGGGCACGCGTTCGAACCGGTAAGATTGACCAGCGGCGTGTGGAGCACGTCCACCATCGGGAAGAAGATCAGGTCGAGTGGCTTCTTCGCTGCCTTGATGCTAAGCAGATTGTGGACATGCGCGATTCCGATTTTAGCCGGGAAACAGGGGTCGATGGCTCCGCGGCTCGCGCCTGCTCGATACAACTCCGGGCTGGTGTAATCGGAGTAAATGAGATTTTCGCCTTTGAGACCAAGACTTTCGAAGTACGCGTTGAACAGCGGCGCGTAGACGTACGCATTCAACACCCGAGGCATTCCAATGCGCAGGTCGGGTCGATTCTTCATCAGGGCTGCCCGCTCCTTGGTGGATTTCGTCCACGCGCGCGAAGGAATTGGATCGGCCACAATATCGGTCTTCTGCGAACGGAACGCTTCGTGCGCGGCCAAATCCACGAAGTTCGGGTACTGCTTCTTCGCCGCATCCAGCCCGGCCTTGATGTCCTTCATGTCCTCCATCTCTTCGACCGTGCCCTTCTCGCAGGTAGCGATGATCAGGCGTTGCTCGCCCATTTGCAATGGCACCTTGGATTTCGAAACCTTGGCGAGGGGGACAAAATTCTTGGAGGGCTCAGTCGTCCCGCCCGTGATGGTGAGGCTTGCGCCGGCGCCTCCAGTATTCACGTCAATGAATGTGCGCAAGCAATTGTTCTTGCAGAAGTAGCAGCGCGTGTTTTCGTTGCGGGTGGTGTGATACGTGATATTGCGGACCGCATCGAGGCCGATGAAGCTGGTACGCCGGCCGTTCCGGTAGATGCGCCCCGCCTCCACGGCCGCGCCTATTGCGCCGGACTCGCCGCAGTGCTCGTGCACGATGATCTCGGGCTTGCGGTCGCCCGAGCGAAAACTCGAGCGAATGAAGTCCACTTCAGCTTTGACCACGGCCATGTTGTTCTGCGTGCCGCCCTGCAACACGAAGCGCGATCCTAGAGCCGCCAGATTGGGAATGCTGGCCACATACAGGAAAATGTTCTTGGGTAGCACCGCGGCTAGACCGGCCAGAATCTCCTCCGCGCGCCAACCCTGGCGCTGGAAGTTCACGATGTCGGACTGCATGAAGACCGCGCAGCCGTACCCGAACACGGGCATGGCCGTGGCTGAGAACGCCAGGTCCGCATACTCTTCGACTTTCATGCCGAAACCCTCGGCCGTCGATTGCAGGAAGTACCCGTTACCGGCGGAACATTGCGTGTTGAGCTTGAAGTCTTTCACGCGACCATTCTTCAGAACGATCAACTTGATGTCCTGACCGCCGACATCCACGATGACGTGCGGGTCGTCGTAGAACTTCATGGCCGATTCCGTGTGCGCTACGGTCTCCACCAGCGCAACGTCGGCGTGCAGGACGTCTTTGAGAATGTCCTTGGCGTAACCGGTGGTGGCGACGCCGAGCACTTCCATCTTCGCGCCTTGAGACTCGACCTGAGCGCGCAGCTTCTCGAACATATCAATGGTGTCCTGGATGGGATTGCCATTCGAAAGCTGATAGGCCTTGCACAGGATGTCGCCATCTTCAGAGAGCAGCACGGCCTTGGTGGAAGTGGAGCCACCATCCACGCCCACAAAACCACCCACCGTGGTTCCGGATTGAAAAATGGCGGGAACAAATTTCTTGCGCCGGTAGGCCGACTTGAAAGAGTCTAACTCGTCTTTCGATTCGATGAGCGCCCCGCTTCCGGACGCAGCTTTCTCTTCGGTACGGCCGAAATCGATGTAATGGACCAACTTCGCAGAACCGCGGTAGCGGCCAACTTCATCTTCTTCGGTCTTGCCGAACTCGATGGCCCCGAGCGCGGCGAAATACTGCGCATTTTGGGGAACTTTGATCAACTCCCGCGGCGTCGCGCCTTCCGGAATCTCGACCTTGCGATCTTTCCACATACGCGGGATGTTGGCCTGCCACGCTTCCTGCATTCCTCGGATGAACGTGTTCGGCCCTCCCAGCAGCAAAACATGCGGCCGCAGCGTATGGCCGCGCGTAAGTACGCTCAGGTTTTGCAGAACAATGGCCTCAAACAGCGAAGCCATCAGCTCATCCGGCGGCGTGCCTTCCTTTTGGAGGCTGTTGACGTCTGTCTCAGCGAAGACGCCGCACTTGCCGGCTACTTTGTGCAGTTTGATTCCGTCGTAGCCTTGCATGCTGAGCTGCTCAGCAGGGATCTTGAGCTTGGCGTTGATCTTGTCAACCACCGCTCCCGTGCCACCCGCGCACTTATCGTTCATGGACGGGATCTTCTTCTTGCGCCCGCTCTCGGGATCGTCTTTGAAGACGATGATTTTAGCGTCCTGGCCGCCGAGTTCGATCACCGAGTAAACTTCCGGATGCATTTTCTCGACGGCCAGCGACACGGCGGTGACTTCCTGGACGAACTTCGCGCCCACCAGTTCGGCGAGCGTGCCTCCGCCCGAACCGGTCATGAATGCTCGCGAGTTTTCCGGAGTAACGCCAGCTTCCGTTTCTATGCGCTGGAGAAACTCCAAAACCTTCTCCGGTTGTTTCGTTTCATGCCGCTGATAGTCCTGCCAGACGATCTTGTCCGTCTGGCTCTCAGCGACAATAGCCTTCACCGTGGTCGAACCCACGTCAAGTCCGACCAGATAGCGTGTCTCCATGTCAGGCCACCTTCGGATCGGCCACCAGCGCTGTCGACCGCTTCCGCTTGCCCGTGCGCGAGTTCATCAAGTCGTTGACGTGCAGGACGAATTGCGCAGCCGTGCCAGCGATGCCTTCGCGATGCGGAACGTGGTAGAAGGGGCGCCGCAGCTCGCGATGATCGGCCACGAATTCCCGAATGTCGTTCAGCCTCTTGCCAGTGGATTGCAGTACGGTTTCGAACTCGGCCTTGGCCTTCGCTTTGGCCTCGCCGAGCGCCATCTGTACGCGGCTATGCGCGTTCACTTCGCCTTCTCCCGATGTTTCGATGGGCAGGAAGATCATGTCCTTGAATTTGTTGATAACTGCCGACTGAACGCCATCTGACTGCGACGACGGCATGCATCCGAACGGTTTGAGCGCCAGCACCATATGGCACTTGTGGTGAACGGTGTAGTACACGTTCTTGCCGACCTCGAGATGTCCCTCGCCGCCGCGCGCGAAGCGATGATAGAAGGGCTCAGCCAACCTAGCCAGTTCTCTTTGATCCACTAGCTTGTGAGCCAGCCCGCCGAGTTTCTCGCCCACCCGGTGATAGAAGTGCGCCCACATGAATTCCCCGATGGTGAATCCGAGAATCTTGCCTTCATAAGCCATCTCGCGCTTGAATTTTCGCTTGAAGTCATACCACGCAAGCCGCTCGTGATGCGCTTTGAATTCCTTGGTATTGAGCGCACGTGCCTTAGCCTGGCAAAGCAAGTACGCGACCCACGTGGCTACGGGCTCGACGATCACTTGCGCGCCCTCGCGCTCCAGGAATCGGAACATGTTGAAATTGCCGTCGCCTTCGGTGATCGAGGCCCAGAACTCACCAGTAATCTTCACCACCGGCTTTACCTTGGTTCGGTCTACTTCCACTTCGTCGATGCGCGCGCGGCAAGCTTCCAGGGCATCAAGGTATGGCTTGCCATACAGGTTCTCGTACACCTTGCCCCAGGAGTTCCAGAAACGCATGAACTTGTCGTGACTCTTGAGATAGCCCTTGGCCCAGTTCGGCGCGCTCTCAACGATCTCAAATGGCGGGCGTTCGCGTAGCGTGCGGGTCAAGGTTTCGCCGGCCTCCTCGAAGGCGCGGTCGGTCTCCCCGTGTTTCACTTCGAACGGGCGGACTTGGTAGATGATGTCGTTGAGGGTGTCGCCAACGTTCATGGCGTTGAGCATGCCCATGCCAAAGTCGACTGTGAACTTCAGCCCGGCTTCGCCCGAGGCGGCCTTGATGCCGTCGTTCTGCTGGAAAAGGAGCACGCGGAAACCGTTGAAGCCGGCATTCTCGAGCGCGAAGCGATACTCAGCTTCGTACATGCCGAAGCGGCACGGACCGCACGATCCAGCGGTGAAGAAGACGTAGTTATCGACAATGTCCTGCCGCGGCACGCCCTGTTTCTCGAGTCCCTGTAAGTACTGCACCAAGCAGCCGACTGTGAAATACGTCGGATTGCACTGGCCGTTATTTCCAAACTCCTTGCCGATCTGGAAGGCCGGCACATCCGGGACCGGGAGCGTTTCGCATTTGTACCCGCAGCCTTCGAATACCGCGCGGAACATGTTGTCGTGTTTCCAGGTGATCCCCCCGATAAGGATGGTGACTTTGCCCCGCTCGGCTGCGGTAAACGGTCGTTCCACCGGACGCTTGAATTGTTGCTGGATATTTACGAACCCGGCGGCAGATCGCAACCTGGCTCGCTCCGCGTCCACTCGTCTCTCGATTTCGTTCGCCGCGCCTTCCAAACGCTCCTGGACTACTTCTTGATCGGTTACTTCTGACATTTCTTCTCCCTTCCTGCTTAGTCGAAGTTGGTGGTTCCTTGGAACCGGTTGAGCGCCTGCCGCAACATCCACTTGATGACGCGAGCGTCGTTATAGCAGTACGCCAGGATATGGTTGAGGGTTGAGAAGCAGTGCGGCTGGCACGACTTCTTCATCTCTGTAAGCTGCTTCGTTTCAAACTTGTGGTTTTCTATGCTTCCCCAATCGTATGTGGCGTTGTACATGGGGAAACACGGCGCGAGCGTGCCGTCGGTTCGCACAATAAGGGAATTCCATCCAGCTCGGCAGTTCCATTCCTGGACCTTGCCGCGCATGAAGAGCCGCATCTCATCCAGGCGGCTGGCGGAGTTTACCATCTTGTATCCCGACCTCTTCTTCTCAACGAGCCAGTCCACCAACTCATCCACCTTGCCAAAGTCCTCCGGAGTAATGAACGTGAGGTTGTTCTCCATGTGCTTGAAATCGGGCTGGTCCATCATGGGCGATTCGTTGATGTGGTAGTCGGTAGCGATGCCGTGATCGTGCGCGATCTCAGTAAGTTCCCGGACGTCGTCCATGTTGTTGCGGCAGATGTTGATGTTAAAGAAGACGCTGTAGCCGTACTGGTATTGCTTCTTTACCAGGTAGTTGAAGTAGGAGCGCACCGGTGCCAGGGCTTTCGGCAGGCCGGGCTTTTCCTCCACCGCGTCCACGGCGAAATTGAATGTCGCGACGCCTGCGTCCGCCAGCCAGTCCGTTACCTGTGGACGAAGTAGGCGGGCATTTGTTGGCACATAAATCCAAAAGCCCTTCTTCGCCGCGTAATAGCAAACTTTGTGAGCGAATTGCGGGCGGAGAAGGGGCTCACCGCCCATAAGCGCAAGCACGCCAGCCCCCGTGTCGCGGAGCCAATCAATGGACCGCTTAGCGATCTCTTCAGTCATCCCCTTGACGCGATTGTCAAAGGCCCACCAATAATGGCAGTCCAGATTACATTTCCATTCCGTGAACAAGTAGGCGATGATCGGGTGGAAATTGCCAGGCAAAAGCCGAGATCTCAGCCAGGGCGCTGCCCACCCGCGGAAGGCGCGCCTGATGTGTTCCGCTGTGTAGTGCCGTTTCGGCGGAGGTATCGGCGGCCCTAAGCCGTCGTCGCCTAGCAACTCCGGGTGCTGGGGGAATACAGGATTGGGCAAGCTTGCTGGCTTGATTGCTGGAAGGACCGGCGTTCGTGAGCCAGGTTGCGTTAATAAGTTGTGTAACGGAACATCTAATCGAAAGTCTTCAGGCTGTCGCGTGTCAAGTGTTTTCGGGGTCATATTCTTCAACGGAACAATGATGCAAACTTTAGGTAAGGTCTGCTGTCGCTGCGCACCAATCGCGAATCGGGCATGCAGCCGATGAAACCAAGCGCCATTCTGGCCAATGCGGCAGCCATACTGACTGCAAGTTTAGATAACGAGGTTTCAGCTGAGGTTTCAGGAATCGAAAAGATTTTTGTTGAATTCCTGTCAGACGCGACTGAGTCGACTACTCAAATGACGAAGAGCGTGACTGACTTCTAAGACGCTAGTAAAGTAACTAGTTCAGATGCACTAGTAAAGTTACTTAGTCGTGGCCATGTATAACCGCGCCACCGGGAACTGGCGAGTTAGTAAGACGGTGCCAGACGCGATGATCATCTGCGATCAACTGATCTGCTTCGATTTGCCCGTCGGTGCCGGCAGCGTAGTTCGGGGAAAAGGGAGCAGGCAGCTTCGCCCAAGCCGCCTCAACAGGCCTCCTCAACAGGTGTGATGATGGCACTCAGCATCCACCTTGTCGCGTCGGGTGAAGAGCGTTGCGTCTCCACGCATGGAATCAAGCAGGAGCGTCTCATATGCCGGCGGAGCCGCTACTCACGTTTGGCTCTTGCCGGTCGCCAGGCACCGATTTGCCGCTGACCTCGCCAGGCCCATATTGTCCGCGCACGGTTCGTTTCGCCGCTTCGTCCACGGCCATTGGCCGAATCGACCTCAACACCTACACTTTTGTTCGCGCGCCGAATCAGCATCGAAGGCAATCGGCGAGTCGATGGTTGTCAAAGCCAAGAGTTGGAGTAAGTGATTTGCGACCATTTCAACGTGATCGATGTAGTTCCGGTTCCAGATCGGCTCAAACAAAGAGTTACCGAAGCGGAAGACCAAGATGTTCTGGACCGTCGCTTTCCCTAGGTGGTGATCGATTCGGTATACATTCTTCTCATCGAACGCTTTAGCGACTACCTCATTTAATTCGCGGGCCGACTTTAGAGATATCGCCGACGTGATAGTGCAGGCGATTCTGGAACTCGCGCCAGCTCTCGGTGAAGTTGCCAGCGTCGGTTGAGCTGGCGACTTTCTTTGGGCGTCTTTTCCCTTGCCACCCGTGGATCGCGATCGACTTTACTGCCTGGCGCTCACAACGTAGTTCTTGAAGTAGCTGGTGCTATCCGTTTTCGACCAGAGTCCGACCTTGCCTGCAACGGGCGGGCGGAGCACGGGATTGTTGGCCGGGAAAAGTTCTTGGTTCGGCGGCCCGTTCCTGCCGGCCTGTGGCTGGCTGCCGAGTGTGTATTCCAACGCTGGGGCGCCATCGAGCCATGCCTTGAAGCTTGCTCCGTCAACCGTCATCTTCAATTCATGCCAATCGCTGCGCTTCAGCATGAACGGTTTGGACCGGTCGCTGAACTTAATGTTCCGTCTTATACCGTTGTGAAACTCCCACAACGCTACGTTGTTTTCCGTGTCGTTGTAGCGGACCGCCAACCAGTCGCCGTTTTGCTTCACGTTGAAGAGAATGCCGGAACAGCGGTCCGAGTCACCGGCGACGGTCCTGAAGTTCATGCTGATGGCGCCGTCGGAGAAATTCTCGACGGTTTTGAGGATAGCAACTGGATAGTATGCGAACTGCTTGGCGTTGTCCATCAGCTCTTCGTTCGAGGTGCCATACAGCTTGCGCGCCGTTTGAAGTAGCAGCTTGGTGGGGTTATCCTTGCTCGCAACCCACGGTCGGCCATCGATCATGATCACTTTGTCACCGCCGTCCTGCGCGACGACCCATGTTCCGACGATCGGCTCGAACGTGATCGGCGCCTTGCCGACTTGTTCGCCGCTCAGATCGACCTTGATATCCGCCGCGCCGGCCAGCGCAGCCAGAAGAACCGCTGTAAAGAGAACAAGTCCGCCTTTAGGGACTGCCTTCATTGGAACCTCCTTCGTATTAATAGTCCAATAACTACGATCAGGCACGGCCAGAGAACATAGAATACGGTGCCGGCGCCCTTGGGCGGCACGGCCAGAGGCTGACCGCGAAAAATGTCCTCCTCGTTTTCGGGGGGCGGCGCGATGCCGGCGAGCGAGTAAATCGACTCCAGCACACCCTCGGCTGTAGTCACACGGCTCATCGTCCTGCGCCCACCCAGGTCGTACCAAATCTCGCCGTATCCTTGGCTCGTCTGTTCGAAAAGGCCGATCGACGTGCTGGATACATAATGCACTTGCAGTCTAGGCATAACGCGCCGCAGCTTCGATAGCGCATGATGCTCGAGGTCGACCCGGCGAGGATCCTCAGGCGCAAGATGCACCTCGATACGCAAGACCGTATGGATTTGGTGGAGCGCACTCTCGTCTGCCGCGGAGAACGAATTGCTTCGACCTTGGGATGTATCCCAGCTCGCATCGAGGAAAGTACACGCGAAGATACTGCCGATCGCGAGCACGCCGGTGCCCGCCGACTCGTACACACGGCGGCTCACATTCACACCCAGCCGCATCCAGACTGCCGCCAGCCCCAGGCCGGTCACTGTCAATACAAGCGCGATGAGCATGGTGTCCAGTCGCAGGAGACCATGCTGGAAATCGGCGACCATGGCGGCGGGCGTGTACCCGGAGGCGCGCTCCCACCAGCCACCCTGCACGGCACCAAAGAAGTTAATCACCCACGTGCCGACCGTGACGCTGAGCGTCAAAATCGCCGCCGTCGAGGGATGTTCGCTAACCGAGGACATGGCGGCGGCTAATCCAATCGTGAGACCCGCATTGAGCACATGGCCAATCGTGAGCGTGACCAACTCAGGCACGTAGACATTGCCACCGTAGCTTTTCCAGAGTAGGATGGCGCTCAGAGGCGGCAGCATGGCGACGAGCCAGCCTCCCAGGAGAACCAAAGCCTTGGCTGCGATGCGCACAAAGGAGGACATCCCTTGCTGGATTTCGAGCTTCAGTGCGCCGCTCTGCCGATCGCCGGCTACGAGACGAATCGCCACGAATGGCAGCAGGAATACGGCCGCTAGTTCGCAGGCGCTGAACGTCGGAGCCCAAACTCCGGTTAGGGGTGATAAAGCTTCGCCTACGCCCGCGGAGGTCCCGTTCAAGCCGCTCACCTCCGCATAAGTGCGGACAGCGCTGATGAAGGATACTCCCACTAGCGGTCCGATCCCGAACAGTAACACCCACCACGCCCTGGATACGATGAGCTCACGACATTCCTTGTCTACGAGCCACAAGAACGCGGCCCTAGGTGAGTGCAAGGAAAACCTCTTCAAGATCTCCGTTTGCTCTCGACAAATTTCGTGCCGCTGCCAGCGCCGCAAGTTCTTCAACCGTTCCTTCGCCACGCACGCGCCCACTGCTAAGCAGAACGAAGCGGTCGCAGAAGCGCGCGGCATCGCTGATTTGATGAATCGAGAGGAACAGCGTCCGCCCGCGGCCCGCGTGCAGTCGGAACACCGCCGCGATGTCGCGTGCCTGACGCAGGTCAAGGCCGTCGAAGGGCTCGTCGATGAGCAGCGCTGGTTGAGGCGTCAGTAGTCCGATGCCAAGGAGGACGCGCTTTCGCTGGCCTTTTGAAAGTGTCCCGACGGGTTGGTTTAGCAACTGCTGAAGATCGAGTTGTTCTGTCACTTCATCGCGAAGATGTGCTCGACCTCCCAGGAAACCGATCGCGAAATCAAGCGCCCATCGCACCGGCTGCGCGGGCCAGGGGGCGATCCCGTCGGGAACATAAAATAGCAGCGCGGGACGCTCGCGCGCTCCTACTACCTGGCCCCCTGCCCGTGTCTTGCCATTGTCAGACGGCAATACTCCGGCGAGGCACTCAAACAACGTGGACTTACCGGCCCCGTTAGGGCCTATCAGCCCCAACACCTCGCCCGCTCGTACTTGGAAACTTACGTTCGCCAAGGCAGCGATCCGGCCGAATCGTTTGGAAAGCCCTTCAACCTCAAACAGCATCGCTATAAGAGTATCCGCACCACTGCTGGCCGCGCAAACCCAAAGAGAGCACTGATTTTGTCTCCAGTCCAAACTGGCGAGGCTATTAACTAACTTTGTCGGTAGCATTCGCTGCGTGCCACGCCTGTATACCATTTCCCGGAGCGCAGCATCCTCGCCGCGAGACCTGCTATGATTCGGAGCCGGGTACAGAAGCTACGGGCCAACTTCGGTTTAGTCGGCCATCATCGAGCAAAAGTATTTCGCGAGTGCCGAGCAAGGCTGTTTTTTTTCTCAGATCAGATCGATACGGAAAACGTAGCCTCCCGATGGGCTGTTGAGTGGCGGAAAACCGGGATGCTGATAGGCGGGATTGTCGATCGACCATCCTGGATGCTCGCCGGCATCAACGCCATACAGCTGGCCGTTATAGACCGCGACATCGTGGATGTCACAGGAACCCGGCACGAATTCCACCACCTGGACGACTTGACCTGCCTTGACGTCATATTTGACGAGGCCAGGGATGTAACCCTCGTAGCCAGTTGTGCCTTCCTTTTGATGTCCCGTCACTTGCCAGATGAAGCCGCTGTCATAAGCGATGCCGTGCAGCCGTTCGGCGAGGCCTGGCACACGCGTCGTTGGGAAGATGTAATCGACCTCCCAAGTCTTGGGATCGATGCGGATCAGCGCTTCAAGGCGATTGGCATCTATCCAGATTTTGCCAACGTCAGCCTGCCACGTCATGCCGTGGGTGGCGCCGCCATCGTCCGGGGGCCCGAATGGAATCTGTCGATGGCTGATCTGTTTGCCGCTCATGTCGGTCTGGAATATCCCATTAATCGGCGGAGTGGGGTGCTCTATCTCCGACGCGCCATTGGCACCGCTCCAGACATAACCGTCGCCGAAACACATACCGCTGGTGTCCTTGCAGTTGGTCATCACCGTGTGCAGGAGCTTGCCTTTCCAGTCGATGAGCCAGGCAGCCTCCTGTTTGTTGTCATGGCGCTGTTCCTGAACCCAGAACCCTCTCTTCTGATCGTGGTCGATGTCGATTGCGTTGGGCCATCCGGGTGGCGTAAGGAACAGTTTAGTAGTCTTCGCCATCCGTTTCGGGATTTGCTTGCCGTGCGGGCCGGTCCCCGCGCGACGACCGAGCGCGTCGGTCCCCGGCTCCCGCGGCGCCGTCTCGGATGATTGAGCGAACGCCGACCTGGCACCGACGCTCGCGCTCAGGCCAATACCGGCGCCAAGCAACTCTCTTCTTCCTATTAGATTCCTCATTGGCGTTCTCCTTCTCTGACGAGAATTGTTGTCGAATGCCAAGCGGTCCGAGTGTGACCTTGATGTGGCATGATCGATCCTAATCGCATCAATGTTCGCGGCTAATGATAGCAGAACCTGAAGTCGTGGCGGCGAACTGACACATTTCAGTCAGCAACCCGACGCCCGTTATCCGACCTTCCTGCTAGGTTTTCGCTGGGTCTACCGTGGCCGGGCGCTTGGATCAAGTGCTCTCAAAGCGAGCGTAAGAATTCCACAATTGCATCCTGGTCCTTGGACGACAATCGCCTAAAGTCGTGTGTCGCCCGATCCGCTTCTCCGCCGTGTCGCAATATCGCATCGCGCAGGGTCACTGTGACTCCATCGTGCATCAACCGCGAACGAAGGCGCACACCCCATAAAGGCGCTGTGCGCACCCGGTTCCGTGTCTTCTCAAAGTTCTCGGACGAACACTCCGGGGGCATCTGACGAGCAGCGCGTCCGTAATGCTCCACGATGGGAACCACAATTCCGTCGCCGGTACCGACATCGTGGATCAGGAAGTCGCCGTAAGGATGGAAGGTCTTGTTTCCGAGCGCTGCTGGAATCGTAAATGTCCCGCCATTAATCATCGTGCCCGCGGCAGCTGTGGATAAGGCTCGCACGTGGCAGACCGCGCAACCGATTCTGTCGAAAAGATCGGAGCCTCTCCTTGCCGTAGGTGTAGCAGCTAGAGTCACGTCGCGCGGAGGCGCCTTCAATGCTCGGATGAAGCGAGCAAAATGATCGACGTCGGCCAGTCCGTCCGGCCCGGGTTTGTCGTTTGGCTCCGGCGCGGTGTTGCAAAGCTTGACCACCTCGTCAGGGAACAATTGCGTGGTAATGCCCATCTCATTCAGGTAGGCGTCGCCCGAGAAGGACAGCAGGCTGGCGTGCTGATTCTTCCAGCCAAATCGGCCTATACCGGCTTGCCCGGGGGCTTCGACGATAGGCACGTAAACAACTAAACCGCAGACTTTTCCATGCGTGCTTGCGCACTGGCTGCGGGCAAGGTCAATCAGAGTCAGATCCGAGAGGGCCTCCACAAAGCCGTCCCCCACGAGACTCAGGGAAATGCGCGTTGTCCGGATCGTCTCGCTCTCCGGCACACGTTCCTGGATCTCCGTATCGGGAAAAGCCGCGCTTGGGCAAATGGCCCGATCGTTCACTAGCGTACGCCCAGAGATTATTGCGGCTCCGTGGGCAATTGGGATGTCCGGGTTGACGAACCGATGATCCGGTCCCAAATGGCCCACTCGCAGCTCTGTGATCTGGCTCGCGCCACCGGATGTGGGATTCTGATGACATTCCCTGCAGGATTGCGCATTGTAGAGTGGTCCAAGGCCATCGGCTACGCCCTCCACCTCGTCGAACTTAACTTGATCAGCCTGATGTGTTGGATCATCGACTACACCGTTGCTTTTGTTGTCGAACCCTGCGGGCGCATCTGGAGGCGGTTGACTCACGGGGTTCTTGTTTGCCCGTTGCCGACCTTGCGCCCATCCCAGCGTCCACCCGGACAGTGCCAGCATCAGCGCGTACAACACCAGGATTGCCTTTGATTTCATGGCTCCTCCTGCGTTCTTCTTTCTCGATCTTAACGCTTTCCTCAAGGCATTCCAAGCTCGCCTTCGACGAGCGGATAGGAAGGTTGAGACTTGTCTGACGACGCTAACGACTGGAGCTTTATGAGCCGTTATCGGAGTCTACTCGTTCGGGCGTCCGTTCGAATTGCTAAACCATGCAACGACTACTTGGAAGGAATCCTGGGACCCGGATCGGAGCAGTCTCGCGATTGCTACGCTTTAAGGCCTTTCGCATACTTGTAACCATGGAGAGAAGGGGTCTCACACTATCGGGTAGCCACGTTCGTCCTGAACCGCTTAATCACAGCCATCTCGACGGCTTGGTAACTGCCGCCGCCGGGAGCTCATCCCTTTATCAATGGGCTCTCCTACTCCGAACGGCGAACGAAGCCGCGCGTTATATAGACACCGCCCTCGCGTGGCGGATGCTGGCGCCGCAGTCCCTTTTGCCATTGTCCTTTTAGGAGATGGAGCTGTTGTCGGGTCTACGCGATCCTGGAACCTGGAGCGGTGGCCGTGGCCAAAGAAGCATCTCCAGAATGGGCAAGTGTTTTCGATGTGCGTAACCAGCGTTCCGGGCCGCCATCGAACGGATCGGCGGGAAGTTCGGATGGGATTCTTCGCGCCCATCGGATGGCCGCCGACTACACTCCTCGCGATTCGGCTCGTTTTTTCAATCCTCGCAGAGGAGTGCCCAGTTGTAAAACAACAGGTGCGCAGCCTTCTTGATCGGGCCTGACTCCGCGTAGAGTTCTATCCACCAGTCAGAGGCGATGCGAGGTTAGAGAACGCGATCTTCACTTTCACTTGAGCTTCACAATTCTTGCCATTAGGCCGGACGAGATAGTCTGATCGTTGTGGAAAGGCGGTCAAACTGGCTTCAAGCTGATGAACTCGCGGTAGACTAGTCCCATGTTCCGTTCGAAATCGGGAATACGTATTGGCTTCACCGCATGCCTCTGTTGCGCGGCCTCATTCGCTCAACCCCTTCCGATGGCCAGCCGCCCGGAGGATGTCGGGTTCTCTTCCAAACGTCTCGAGACGACCAAAGCGGTCTTTAAAGGGGATGTCGACGCTAAGCGTTTGCCCGGCGCTGTGCTGCTGATGGCGAGCAATGGAAAGATCGCCTTCTACGATGCCGTGGGCTTTCAAGACCGCGCCACCGAGACCCCAATGAAAAAGGACTCCATCTTCCGAATCGCTTCCATGTCGAAGCCGATCACTACGGTGGCCGCGATGATTTTGGCCGAAGAAAACAAGCTCGACGTCGGCGCACCCGTCGCGCAGTACCTGCCGGAATTCAAAGTCGTCAAAGTTGGCACGGAGGGAGCCTTGCCGAAGCGCCCAATGACCGTTCAGGATCTCATGCGTCACACCTCGGGCTTGACCTACGGTTTGTTCGGGAACTCGCCGATCGACCAGATGTACCGAAAGGCCAACATCTTCAGCGCCAAATCTCTAGACGAGATGGTGAAGCTCATCGCCGGCATGCCGTTGCTACACCAGCCCGGCGAATTCTGGGAATACAGTGTTTCAACCGACGTCTTGGGCCGTCTGGTGGAAGTGGCGAGTGGGATGGACCTCGATAGCTTTGTGCGAGAACGCATCACCGGTCCGCTGAGGATGAACGACACCGGTTTCTGGGTTAAACCTGCGGCGGTTTCCCGCCTTGCAAAGCCCGATGGTCAAGCGAACGCGGCCTTCGAAAACCCAACGCAGAAGCCCAATATATTTTCCGGCGGAGGTGGCATGTTATCGACGGCGGGCGACTATGCCCGCTTTTCTCAGATGTTGCTCAATGGCGGGGAACTCGATGGCGTACGCATTCTGGCGCCGAAAACTATCGCGCTGATGACGTCCGACCAACTGCCGGCCACCGTGGAACGGCACACACCCGTCGCCATCGCGATCGGGTCGTTCGGTCCGGTTCCGGAAATGGGCACGAGCTTCGGCTTGGGCTTCGCCGTTCGTGTGGATGCTGGCCGCAATCCCATGCCCGGATCAGTAGGCGACTTCTCCTGGGGCGGAATTACCGGCACGCTGTTCTGGGTTGATCCACAGACCAAGCTCGTGGCGGTGCTGATGGCGCAGTCTCCGCAAACCATGCTCAATGTGATCTGGCGACAAACACGAACGATGGTCTATCAGGCAATGACCAATTGAGGAATAGCTTCAATGTGGCCTCCGAACGACTTTTTCCCGTTGAGAAATACCCAGGGCTACGTCGTCGATGTAAACGGTCGGTTAACTTTGAGAGGGTACCGGGTGTGAATGGATTACGATTTCGCACATGACCGCCACGAGAACGAACCACAAGAACATTACCGGAATGTGGTTACGCATATTACGGGGACGTGCATTGACCTTAAAATGGGTACCCGGCCGGCAGCCTGAGATGCAGTACCATAACGTTGATGCAGATCGACCTCGCTTTCGGGACGACTGGCATAAAGGCGAACCTGCCGGCCGGATTCCGATATCGCGTTTTAGAAGCCCGCTCCGCCCAGCTTTTGCCGGACTGGCAATCCACGCTCGAATCGGCGCTCGACCGGCCTATTGATGCTCCGCCACTTACCGATGTAGCGCGTGGCAAGCGGAGCGCCGCGATTTCAGTTTGCGATATCACCAGGCCGGCGCCGAATCGCAAAACGCTTCCGCCCGTTTTACGCCGCCTGGAGCAAGCCGGAATCCCACGAGAAAACATCACGATCCTGATTGCCACCGGGCTGCACCGGCAGGCGACCGAGGCCGAAATGCGAGAGATCTGCGGAGACGAGGTCGCCTCGGCTTACCGAGTCGAGAACCACGATGCGCGGAATCTGGCATCGCATCGTCATCTCGGCGCCACTGCCTCGGGCACGCCAGTCTACATTGACGAACGATTCATCGCTGCTGACCTTCACGTCACGCTCGGCTTCATTGAGCCTCACCTCATGCTCGGATTTTCAGGCGGCCGGAAGCTGGTCGCGCCTGGGCTGGCGGCTCAGGAAACCATAAAGGTGCTCCACAGCTCCAAGTTCATGCGAGACGCCAGGGCGGTGGAGGGCTCGGTCGAGGATAACCCGCTCCATCGGGAATTATTGGAAATTGCCCGCATGGCGCGGCACGATTTCATTGTGGACGTTGCGTTGGCGCGCGATCGCTCGATTGCAGGTGTATTCGCCGGACATCCAGAGAAGGCGCACCGGCGCGGAGTCGAGTTTGTCTCCGAAGTTTTGCTCGAGACCATCGATGAACCGGTTGACGCCGTGATCACCACTTCCGCCGGCTACCCGCTCGATCTCACGTTCTACCAGGCGATCAAAGGCGTCACAGCGGCTGCCCACATCGTCAAGCCGGGAGGGCCGATCTTGTTGGTCGCTGCCTGTCCGGAGGGCGCCGGTGCGCCTGAGTTTATGCGAATGCTGCTTGAAAATAGCTCGGATGCCGGATTTCTGAAACGAATCGAAGGCCAACCGGTTACAGTCGATCAGTGGCAACTCGAAAAGCTGGCTCTCGTAACAACGCGACAGAGGCTCTTGTGTTATGTGCCGGGTCTTCCCACGGAATACCACCAGAATCTTTGGGGCCGCGCGTATCCCACGCTGGACCTCGCGATAACGGCGCTAACCGATGGCCTGCCCGCCAATGCCAACATCGCGGTAATCCCGGAAGGTCCTTACGTGCTCGCCAAGGCGCACGCACGCGAGTTGGTCTCAGGGTGACGAATGCGCGTGTAGGCTTTTCACGCGCATACCGCTTTGACGCACGATCGCTTCGAAACATGCCACCGTCATCTTGTTGAGCCCGCCATCGATGTCTTCAGTGCGATCCGGACGGCCGGTCCGAAAACGGCTCGCAAGGTTAGCATGCTGGTCCGAAAAATTCACGAATGACCGCATCGAGCCGAGCAAGCTTCCGGATCTGGGAACTGCTCAAACCCGGACACGAAACTGGCACTGTTTTTAGCGAACTCATGACAGAAATTATTGTTTCAATATCCTCTTCGACGCTTGTACACTTCAGGCGCCAATCCGTGGATCTGGCACCGGATAACCGATCGCGAAATGATACACCACCTGTCTTTGCCCGGAGGTGAGACTAAGATAGCGGTGCACCTCGTCATCGTAGAACGCTCCGATGCCAGTCGCTCCCAACCCCAGCGCTTCGGCCGCGAGATACAAGTGCTGGCCGATCGCTCCTGCTTCGAAATGCACGTATCGATAACCGCGGTCGCCGTGTAAGCGGGTCGCGCGCTCCAAGTCGCCTATCATCGAGAACGCCACGCAGGCATTGCCCGCGAGATCCTGTCCCAGACTGAGGCCCGCGGCGGCAACGCGCTGATCTCCGGACCGGATCTGCTCCAACTGCGCTTGCCGCGGCCAGTAGCGGTACACGCCAGACGGTAAGTCGTCGACGCGGTGGACATATAAATAAAGCTGGACGAATTCTGAAACGCCGAAGTCCGCCGAAAGCGGCTGGCTCGCAGAGCTAAGGATAGCCGAAAGCTGTGCCAGCGACATCGATCCGGTTCCGCCCCGAAAGTCCAGCGCCGAACGTCGCAGTCGCACAACCTCGCCGAATGCTAGCTTCGATGAGGCCGGGGCAGGCAAGGTGATCTCTCCGGAACCCTCGTCCGCGCGACTGGCTGCCGCCTCGGCGGCCAAGTTGGATTTCGTCGCGGCGTGTATAGCATCTATCAATGGATAGCTGACCTGGTGATCTGAAAGCCGGTTCGCGCGTCCGCCGTACCATACGGGCTCTCGGGCGCCCCCTTGGGCCGTTGGAATTGAGCCGCCGCTTATCTCAACCATTAGCATCGGCCATTCGTCTTCACTCAACCGGCACGCTTGCGCAATTTCATCGTCCTGAAACTGGCCCAGCGCCAAACTATCGCATCCCGCGGCTCGTGCCGCCAACGCCACTGCTTGCCACGCGTGTCCCATGTCGTGCAGACAGTATCGATAAGCCCGGTCGCGATACTTCCATGCCTCGCGCCAGGCAATGCTGGTCACGATAAATGTGAGGGGAGCAGAGTCGCCCGTCAGCTTCATTTCGAAATCGCCGGTCGCGCGCTGTTCCACCATGTGTGACGACGGACGGTAATGATACAAACCGTCCGGCCATCCCTTTAGACCCCGCGTCACAAAATGAAATTCCGTCGGATGCAGATTGCCGGAAGACGGATTTACACGCAGCGCGTACCGGTCTCCAGTGGACGGAACCAGCTTTGAGGCGCTTATGGCGGCCGAATGAAATAGCAGCTCCGACAAGAAGCCGGGGCCATCTACGGCGCGCGCCGCGCCATACGCTCCTTGAAGCAATTCGAGCACTGGGATTTCAGGGCTGGGAGGGTCGGCCGGAAGGTCGAGCAGCGGCGCGCCTTCGTAATGCCGAAACGGATCGGGCATATTCTTCCAATCGAGAAAATGCTGCGACCGCCGCAGTGATTGAACGCTGTGCTTGGTGGATTCGTGATATTGGCGCCAGGTCATCGGCGACGGATGCCGGGGCGCTGAGCTTAAGCGGTCCCGCCGATGGGAGCCTGCCAACGGAACAGGAAGAAATGGCGGCCGCACAGAGCGCATCGGTAAGGCAACAGAATCCAATGAATGGCCTTCTCGATGGCGTTCCGGACGCCTACTCCTCTAAACTCGATCGATCGGCAATGCGGACATTTTGTAGAGAACATGCTTATTCCGATCTCGCCGGCCTCAATACTGCTGCGGACCGCGCCAGGCCGCCCCCGGATTCTCGACAACAGGCCGGCGCGGCGCCTTTCTCTTGTGAGCGGCTCCCTCTTTAGCGGCGGCGCGCTCATCCGCGCAAGTCCGCATAAGCTCCTCGCTAAAGACTATTGCGCGAGTCTCCTCGATGACGTCACCGCGTTCCAGCAGTCCCCGGCACATTAACGGCAGCTCTTGCAGCCGGATGCCGTATCTTCGACTCAGAGCAAGGTCGGCGCTGACGGTCCATCTGGTTCGTACCCGGTCCTCACCCATCCGTTCGAATGCAAAGACCCGGAATCCCAGCTCTTGCGTGAACCCGGTCAGGATGAACTGCATCTTTACGCCTCTTACGGGATTTTCCATGGTTTCCTCCCCGGCGCGGGCCGCCGTCATGTACGCACCGTCGAAGAGCGGTTACAAACGGGCTCGTATTCGAGCACCAGGCGATCCTGCCGGGCCGCTCGACGCGCTTCATCACAAATCTCGAACACAAATCCGGTCGGCAGCCGTTTCATGAGCGACGCACCGAGATCCTGCAGATGATGAAAGAGCGCGCCTTGTATATTGTCGGTCTCGCCGATATAAATCCATTCTCGCGCATTCGAGATTCCATAAACACCCGATGCAACCGGCGCGTGCGATTGGATGGCTCTGGCGATAAAAGGCGCCGGAACGAACTTGTCAAACGGCATCCTGCATCCTTCCCGCAGCGGCCGTTAATGAGATCTTAAGCAGTCGCACCATTTCTCCTTGGAAACGAGGATTTCTTGGCGGGGTCAGCTTTCAGCCGCAATCGTTCCACCAGTTTTTTTCCAAGGCTTACGTCCTCTGGGTTTGATCTGTAGCCCGGCATTTTCGGATCGATAAACTCCCTGCGGAATAGCTGATCCGACGCCAAAGACGTCAACAGCGCAAGTTCTCTAGTACTGAGTTTTACCGTAATGAGTGTCATTCTGCTGTCCCTGCTTGGCTGCCAAAAAGCGAGCCATTTTGAATATGACGCGAATGGGCCGAGAGGCTTATGTAGGGCAGCCCTAAGAACGAGCGCGTGCGGATCGCATCGATCTCCAGGCAATTGCACTTCTGCAGCTTCACGATCGCGATCAGGCGTTTCAGCGCCGTTTGGATCATCTGGGGCCGCCCAAATCCGAAGGCCGTCGTCTTAATCGTGCCGGCCATCAGAAAGAATGTCCATCCCGAGGCCGCGAGCTCCGTTTCGAGTTGATGGCGATCCGGATTATTCGTCACCCGCCCCCACCCGCTGCGGGTCATAGCGCTTTCGAGTCCTAACGGCGCCGGGAGAAACGTGTTCCGTTCTACCAATATGGAGCCGGGACTGATAGTCTGATAAATTTCTGATTGTGAGTTCATTCGCGATCTGTTCTAATCACGAATCTAAGGTCGAAAGTTCGGCTTGTTCGCGGTTCGCGCCTTCTCCAGCGCCAGCCGATCGTCGTCCTCGCGCTTCTTCTGTTTATCGATTTCTCGCTGCGGCGCTTGCTGCGTCTCCAGCCGGACCGCCTCGACGATTGCCGCCTGAGCTGCGGCGTCCGCCCGTTTGGAATACAAAATCATGGCAAAGCTGGACCGGTTTCCCGTCTGAACAAGGTTGTACGAGTATTCCGGGTCTTCCCACCGCGCTATCACCTGTGCGGCTTCGCCATACGTGGAGTGGTATTCGACCTCGGCCGCGGGCTTGGTGGCAGTCCCATAGGTCTGCGAGATAGCGTCGATCACGTCTTCCGTGGTCATTCCTTCCATCCGGTAGCGGTCATAGCTGACCACGATTCGAAAGAGCTCTCCATTGTAAAAGGAAAGCAGTCCGTCTTCTACCGGATCCGCCTGCGCCTGCTTCGCCTGTATCGGCCAACGCGGCCGCCAGTCCAATTGTTGGATTAACGCTGGCTGCTGGTGCAGTACCGTCGCCTCCGACGGATTCATCCCGGCCTGCTTGGCCGCCGCGGAAAGGTTCATGCCGAATTGGAAGCCGCGGTAACTGGAGAAGTCACCGGCTCGGAGCACCGGCAGTGCGAGCCCACCGCAGAGAATTCCGAAAGCAACTCCGCGCGCGCGGGTCATTTCGCCCTCCCGTCCTGAATCGCGATGGAAGGAATAGAGAGTTGCGACGACCTTTTCCAATTCATCCAAGCCAACCCCACGCACAGCGCCGTACCTACGCTGGCCAAGGAAACAGAAACATATCCATAGTGACCGTAGAACATCAATGCTGCGGGAATGAAGATGAAGGCTACAACCAGGAAGGCGACCGCCGTCGTGTACCCGGTCCCCGTAGACTTCTGCTGTGTGTCGAACATGGCACTCCTTCGTTGTCACGGATGGCCTAAGAAGAAGTGAATCAGATCGCCTGACTTAGTTCAGATGACCCGTGAGTGGGCAGAAGTGCTCAGACATTTACTATTATCAGTTAATTTATATTGCTTGTCAACCTATGCACGTGGCAGAATTGCATATAGATTGACTTCATCTGGTTAAAGATGGACGTTTCCCTTGTAATCAAAGAGCGCTTGGGTGCACTCGGCTTCGATCAACGGGATCTCGCAGCCGCGGTCCAGGTCACCGACTCTTACATTTCCCAACTCCTGACCCGCAAGAAAGCTCCGCCCGCGCCGGGACGTACTGACATCTACGATCGCATCGGCGAATTCTTGAAACTACCCGCCGGGGAACTGTCGAAGCTGGCGGAAGCGCAGCGTCAGGAGGAGTTGAAGAAACGTGTGGCAGCGCCACCCCGGCCACTGTTCCAAGAGTTCCGCGAGTTGGTTCTCCGCAAATGCGATCCGGAGACTCAGAAAGAAGTCCGCAGGATTTTTGAGAAGGAGCCTTTCGGTGAACTCGAACGCCTGGTGACGCAGAAGCTCCTCGACGTCACCCAAGGGGTCGCCAAGGAGGAACTGCGGAGCGAGGAATGGCTGCGTTTGATGGCCCAACTCAGCGGCCGGAGCTACGAACAAATGCGCGTAGCCATGCTGGACTTCCTGGATACCGACGTCTTCAATGTGTCGATTGAAAATTGCGTATCGTTCCTCGATCCCATGCTTGACTCCTGGGATATCGATCTAAAGACTTTTGGAATGGAAGTTGCCCTGAACCCCCGCTTGGCGCCCGGAAGTCTCAAGCGATTTGAGTTTGTAGAAGTGGAGTCGCACTTGCCCTTCACGCTGGAACCAGGCTTCGAGCAGTTCCTCAACGACCAAGTCTTGAGCGGCGACGCCACCGAGGAAGAGATCGAATTCCTGAAGACCCTGAGTTTCAAGGATAGGCACCCGTCCGCCATGTATTATTATCGGGAGTTGCAAAGCCTCCGGGATCCTCTGCATTTCCCCACCACGTTGTAAGCTATACAAATGGCGGATGACCTTAGTATCAAAACTACAGACGGGATGAACCGGCGCGATTTCGTGAAGACAACAGCCGCTGCGTGTGCCGTGTATTCCGCAGCGAATGGGCCGTCGGCGCTTGCGGCCTCCACCGACGATTTGGCCAAGTTAACCATCAGCCAAGCGTCCCGGAGGCTGCGTGCTCGCGAAATCAGCGCAACCGAGCTCACCCAAGCCTGCCTGGAACGGATCAAAACCTACAATCCTAAGGTCAATGCCTACATCACCGTCATGCAGGAAGAAGCTTTGGCACACGCCGGTCAATTGGACATCGAAGCCAAAGCCGGAAAATTTCGAGGCGCCCTGCACGGTATCCCGATCGCGCTCAAAGACAATATCGACACTGGCGGAACTCGCACCACTGGCGGCAGCGCGGTTTTCGACGACCGTTTTCCCGATGCAGATGCTGAGGTCGTTCGACGCCTCAAAGAAGCTGGAGCCGTGATCATCGGAAAGACGAATCTCCAGGAGTTCGCCATGGGCAGTACCTCGGTGTCCACCTATTTCCAGCCGGTGCGAAACCCATGGGCGCTGGATCGCATCTCAGCCGGTTCATCGGGAGGCTCGGCGGCGGCCGTGATCGCCGACCTCGCCGTCGGAGCGCTCGGCACCGACACCGGCGGTTCCGTCCGCATGCCCGCCGCCTATTGCAGCATCGTCGGCCTCAAACCGACCTATGGCCTGGTGTCTATCCGTGGAATCATCCCCCGCACTTACTCGCTCGATCATTGCGGGCCCATGACCAAAACCGCCGAGGATGCGGCCATCCTGCTCAATGCCATGGTTGGCTACGACAAGCTGGATGTCGCCAGCGTAGAACATCCCCAAGAAGATTACGTCGCCGCACTCAAGCAGCCGGTCTCGGGTCTCCGGCTGGGAATCCCGCGAGCGCCTTTTTTCGACCGTCTGGATGACGAAACATCCAAGGCCGTCGAAGACGCAATTGCGGTACTCGGCAAACTCACCAAAAGCACCAAGGACATGCATCTGCCGAGCCCCGGCACTTACTCCCGAACGTTTCTGGATGGCGAGGTCGAGGCCTTCCATTGGGAGTGGATGAAGCGCAGCGCCGGCCGATATTCGCTGAATCAGCGCCGCGCGCTCGAGGCCATCCATAGAAGAATGAATGACACCGCGAGCGAGACCTGTTCGGCCAGAGTCGTCGACTATGTTCTGGCGAATTGGGAATTGATCCGATTGCGCAAGACCATCGACGACGCATTCACCGATTTCGATTTGGTTTTGTTGCCCACCATGCGCGTCGTGCCAACTACCATCAACGATGAGCTGAACCGCGAAGAAGAACCCAAACCCCATGAACCGGAAGAGACTTCGAACTGTCCCGCGTTCAATACGTTTGGAATTCCCGCTGTCTCCATTCCCTGTGGATTCTCCGCCGGCGGCCTACCGATCGGGTTGATGATCGCCGGCCCGCGTTTTTCGGAAGGCCGTGTGCTGGCTCTCGCTCAGGCGTACGAAAAAGCGACGCAGTGGCATGCCATGCGGCCGAAACTCAGTCCCGATATGCGCGTCCCGCCGGTGAAGCGCAAGTCCTAAGGCAGGTCCCCGACCCGCCTATAAACTGGTATTCTGAGCCGAGCTATGTCGATGTCTTTTCGCATTGCCACACTTCTTTCCGTAGCGCTCATCTCCCTCCAAGCGCAAGGCCCGGGCGTCGGCCGAAACTACGGCCGGTCGATGGTAATCAGCCAGCAGGGCATCGTCGCTACCAGCCAGGTTCTGGCTTCGCAGGCCGGCGCGCAGATTCTCGCCCGAGGCGGATCGGCCGTCGACGCAGCCATCGCTGCCAATGCAGTTCTCGCCGTAATGGAACCGCTGATGGACGGACTCGGCGGCGACATGTTCGCGATTTATTGGGATGCCAAGACCGGACAATTGACCGGCTTAAACGGCTCTGGCAACGCGCCGCACGGTCTGTCGCCGGCCTTCCTGGCCAAGCATGACATTAAGAAGATGCCCGCCGAAGGTATCCACAGCGTGACCATTCCTGGCGCCGTCGATGGCTGGTTCAAAATGCACCAACGTTTCGGCAAGCTCCCGTGGAAAGAATTATTCGGCGCGGCAATCGGATATGCCGAACAAGGCTTCCCGGTTCCCGAGGGCATGTACGAGATCTGGGGCGCGCAGCAGACCATCAAGGAATTGAAGACCAATGACGAGTCGGCGCGTGTCTTTCTGCCCGGCGGCAAGCCTCCGCAACTCGGCGAGGTATTCCGCAATCCGGATATGGGCCGCGCTTTTCGTTTGATCGCAGAAAAAGGACCCGAGACTTACTACCAGGGCGAGATCGCGGCTGCTATTCTCAAGACCTCGCAAAAACTCGGCGGAACGATGACCGCGCAAGATCTCGCTTCGTTCTCCTCGGAATGGGTGACGCCGATTTCCATCGATTATCGCGGCTGGCACGTTTATGAGCTTCCTCCCAACGGCGACGGAATGGCCGCGCTCGAAATGTTGAACATTATGGAGACGGCGCCGCCGGCTGCGGAAGGCGCGTATAGCGCTCCTGAATGGCACGAACGCATCGAGGCTATGAAGTTGGCTTACTCCGACCTTCGCCGCTACGATGCCGACCCTCGTACCTATGACGTGCCGCTGGGCCGATTGCTCTCGAAGGACTACGCTCGCTCACGCGCGGCTTTGATTAATCCCAATAAAGCTAACTGCATGGTTGAACCGGGTGAAGCGCCGGCAGGCAGCACAACGTATCTGACTGTCGTTGACAAAGACGGCAACGTCGTTAGTTGGATTCAGAGCATCTTCGCCCATTGGGGCTCCAAGGTCACCGTGGACGGCATGGGATTCATGCTCCAAAATCGCGGCGCGGGTTTCTCGCTCGATCCCAGACAGCCTAATGTTCTGGCCCCTGGCAAGCGCCCGGTTCACACCATTATTCCGGCTTTCATGGAGCGCGGCGATATGCACATCGGCTTCGGCATTATGGGTGGCGCGGTCCAACCGCTGGCGCATGCGCAGTTCGTGTCCAATATGGTCGACTTCGGCATGAACGTTCAGGCCGCGATGGAAGCCCCGCGCTTCGCCAAGCAAAACGCCGACGGCTGCAACGTTGCTTTGGAATTCCGGCTGCCGCCGGCTACGCTGCAGCAACTTTCGGAGCTGGGCCATGAGCTGCAACTCCGAAAAGAATACAACCAGAACATGGGCCGCGGGCAGGCGATTCTGCACAATTCGAAAACCGGAACGAACTATGCCGCGTCCGATCCGCGCGCGGACGGTGCGGCAGTACCAGAGCCCATCCGCCCTTAGTGCTCGAACGCAACGCAAAAAACAACACCGCTAGAACAATCAAGGCGGCTGCACAATCGGCACGTCGAAGCCTCGCCGCGCGCCACTTGTTGCTTGGTTCCACCGCCGGAACCGAAGGTAGCCTTGACCTTGTATCCGGTTTTACTCTCAAAGCCAGTCCCGTAACTGTAAAGTTAGAGGATGAGAATTTATCTTCTGGTGCTCATGGCAGCGGGCATTACCCAGGCTCAGACCGCCAATGTGGTCAAGTATCACGCCACTATAAACGATGTGAAGTATCTCTACGGCCCGGCCGCGCCTGTCGCGCGCGTAAAACCGGGCGACATCATCGAGACCAATACACTCGACGCGTTCGGCAATGTACTGAAGAAGCCCGGCGACAAGCAGAGCATGGTCAAGGGAGACAACCCGCTAACCGGGCCATTTTATGTGGAGAGCGCGCAACCGGGCGACACGTTGGCTGTGAAGATTCTCGATTTACAGGTAGATGGCAACCAAGGCGTCGGGGCATTCGCGCCGGGGTTCGGGGCATTGAACCAAACGACCTATACCCCCATGCTGCATCAGCCGCTGCCGGAAAAGATCTGGTTCTATCCCATCGACAAGGCCAGCAACACGGCCACGTTCCAGGCGCTGGACTCGAAATTTTCGGTCAAGATTCCGCTACACCCCTTCTTCGGCTGCATCGGCGTGGCGCCCGCTGGTGGCGAAGCGCGCAGTTCGATCGTGCCCGCGGAATTCGGCGGCAATATGGACGCGCCCGAGGCCAGCGTGGGGAATACCTTATATCTCCCGGTCAACGCGCCCGGCGCGCTGCTATACGTGGGCGACGGCCATGCCGCGATGGGCGATGGCGAGGTGGCTGGCACGGCGATCGAAGTGGCACTGCTGGCCCGTATACAGGTCAACGTGATCAAGGGCAAGAAGATCAGTTGGCCGCGCTTTGAAAACGACGATTCCATCATGGCCGTGGGCGCCTACCGGCCGCTCGACGACGCGCTGCGAATCGCCTTCACCGAACTAGTCGATTGGATCCATAAGGATTACGGGCTTTCGAGCCTGGATGCCTACGAGCTGCTATCGAAGGTGGCGAAGATCCACCTGGATGAGATGGTAGATCCCAATTATGTCGTGGTCGCGTCCATCGACAAAAAGTTTTTGCCGAAAAAGAAGTGAGCTTCTAAGCCTTCTTCAACGCGCTGGCCATGTTATTGAGTGCCATCTCCAGAGTCTTTCGCGACGTCGCGACGTTCATCCGCATATGGTTTGCCCCACCTAAGCCATACGTATTTCCAGCGTTCAAGGCGACGCCCGCGTTCTTAGCAAGCCAGCGTTCGACCACCATCTCCGCGGTGACGGGTTTGCCACCAGCTTTGGTGGCTTCCGCCGCCTTTTGCTGTGCTCCGATTTTTTCGATCAGCCCACCGACCTCCACCCAAGTCAAATACGTCCCTTCAGGTTTGGCGCCGACCTTCATCAGGTTAGGCATCTTGGTCTTAAAGAACGACTGCACGAAATCATGGTTAGCGTCGATATACGACACACATTGCTCCAGCCACTCCTCACCTCCGGAATAAGCGGCCTTGCTGGCAATCATGCCCAGAGTCGTCAGATCCGCTCTGTTATTGGTTTTCACCCCGGCGAAATACTCCGGATTGGTCGTAAAGTACCAGGCGCACTTCATGGCCGCCAGGCCGAACGACTTGCTGGCAGCTTTGAAGGTGATGCTGTTGTTCACGATGTCCCTGTTCTCAAGAGTGCAGAAGGGGGTGTATTTTTGCCCCTTGCTGGCGAAGTCGCAATGAATTTCGTCGGCCAGGACCACAACGCGGCGCCGGAGGCAAATCTCACCCATCCGCGTGAGTTCTTCGCGGGTCCAGACATTCCCGGTCGGATTCTGCGGATTGCAGAGAATAAAGGTATTGGTGTCCTGTCCTATGCGCCGTTCGAAATCTTCGAAGTCGACTGAAAAGCGGCCGTTGGAGTATTTCATCAAACTCTCATTCGGCTTTAGATTGCAATAGGTGAGGTCGCTATAAAAGCCGTTATAGACAGGAGTGGTCAGAAGCACCGAGCTGCCGGGGGGTGAAAATGTCTTCAGCGCGGCGATGATGCCCGGATGGACACCGGTGGTGATCCCCATCAAATCAGGATTGATGTCGATACCGTAGTGCCGTTTGTTCCATTTGAGAATTCCATCGGAAAAGCTACGCGGCATATCCAGGTAGCCCCAGTTTTCGTGCTGGAGTCGATCCTGCAAAGCCTTAGTGATCACCGGCGCACATCGGAAGTCCATGTCCGCAATCCCCATGCCCGCCACGATGTGGTCGATTCCATTGTTCCGAAGCGCGGCATCCCATTTGATTGAATCCGTGCCGATCCGGTTGTAAGGTGTGTCGAAATCATACTTGCCGCCCATCGTGGCATCCGCCGCGAAAGCAGCCGCGGTCCCCAGCGAGCTCGTTCCTACCGCGCCCACTAGCGCCGTCATTCTGGCGTTCCTGAGGAACGACCTGCGATCCAGCCCATCGTTGCGAAACATGCGTTCTGCTCCTGTTCGGCCAGCTTGTCTTATTCCATCCTCATTAGCATACACCCACGCAAGGCCGAAAGCTCGAGAGGACCTAACTGATATACTGGCTTTCCGGAGGACCTGTAACAATAACATTATGTGGATAGTATGGCTTGCTCTCCGCCGGCCTTATACATTCGTCGTGATGGCTATCCTCATCGCCATCCTCGGTGTCACCGCCATCATCAACATGCCGGTCGACATTTTCCCCTATATCGACATCCCTATCGTGGCCGTCTTGTGGCAGTACTCCGGCCTTTCCCCCGAGGAAATGGAGAAGCGCGTCGTCACCAACTTCGAGCGCGGCCTCACCTCCAATGTCAACGACATTGAGCACATCGAATCGCAGTCTTACAACAACATCGCCGTAGTCCGGATTTACTTCCATCCCAACGTCTTAATCGACATGGCAGTCGCCCAGGTGAATGCGCAAATGCAAAGCGCTATCCGCCAAATGCCGCCGGGCATGTTCCCCGCCAATATCCTGAAGTACGACGCGGCCAGCGTTCCTGTTTTGCAGCTCGGGCTCTCCAGCAAGACGATGCGTGAGCAGGAGATTTTCGACTGGGGCCAAAACTTCATCCGCACTCCGCTCGGCACCGTGCAAGGCGCTGCTGTTTCATACCCTTTCGGCGGAAAGAACCGCGCGGTGATGGTTGACCTGAATCTGGATGAGCTTTACGCCAAGCAGCTTTCGCCGATCGACGTATCGAACGCGCTGACCCTGCAGAATCTCATTCTCCCGGCCGGCACCGCTAAGCTGGCCGAGACCGAATATCAGGTTAAAGTCAACGGCAGCCCGCTGGTCCTCAACGAGCTGAATAACCTGCCCATCAAAACCGTGAACGGCGCAACCGTATACATAAAGGATGTTGCGCAGGTCCGCGACGGTTTTTCCGTACAGACCAACATCGTTCGCATGAATGGCGCGCGCGGCGTACTCATGACCATTACCCGCACCGGCAAGGCCTCGACGCTCGCCATCGTGGACTCCATCAAAAAGGTCCTCCCCAGAATTCTTGCCACCATTCCGAAAGAGCTTAATGTCACCGCGCTGGCGGACCAGTCGTTGTTCGTTCGAGCGTCCATTCAAGGTGTAGTACGCGAAGCCCTGATTGCGGCCGGCCTCACTGGCATGATGATCCTTCTCTTCCTGGGAAGCTGGCGTAGCACTCTGATCGTCTGCATCTCGATTCCTCTCTCGATTCTCTCCTCCATCTGCATCCTCAGCCTGATGGGACAAACCATCAACGTGATGACACTCGGAGGCTTGGCCCTGGCCGTCGGCATCTTGGTGGACGACGCGACGGTCGAGATCGAGAACACTCACCGGAACCTGGGCATGAGCAAGCCGCTGGTCCGCGCAGTGCTGGATGGCGCTTCGCAGATTGCCGTCCCCACCTTTGTCTCCACGCTCTCCATATGCATCGTCTTCGTGCCCGTGTTGCTGCTTACTGGCACTGCCCGGTATCTGTTCACCCCGCTGGCGATGGCCGTGGTCTTCGCCATGCTCGCGTCTTATCTGTTGTCCCGCACCCTAGTCCCGACTATGGTGAACCATCTTCTAAAGTCGGAAGCCCACTTGTACCGGCAGGGAGCTCACGGGGAAGCGGCCGCTGGTCGCGGATTGTTCTGGCGCCTGCACTACATATTCAACCGGCTTTTCGAGCGCCTTCGCTACCGTTACATCGGCCTGCTCGATTGGTCGCTGCGGCATCGCGTGCGCGTTCTCACGGCTTTCATGGCGGTTTCGATCGCTTCGCTCGGCTTGGCCTGGCTAGTCGGCAAGGACTTTTTCCCCAATGTGGACTCCGGCCAGATGAAGCTGCATGCCCGCGCGCCCGCCGGCACCCGCATTGAACAAACCGAAGTCCGGTTCTCCGCCATCGAGCACGAAATCCGCAGCATGATACCCGCGGACGAGATGGACACCATCATCGACAACATCGGTGTTCCAAATAGTTGGGGCAGCCTGGCCCAAGGCGACATTTCCACTATTTCCAGCTCCGACGGCGACATCCTCGTTTCGCTGAAGAAAGAGCATCACCCCACGCGTGATTACGAAGTTCAGCTCCGCAAGCTCTTGCAGGAAAAATTTCCGGACACCGTCTTTTTCTTCCAGCCGGCCAACATCACCACGCAGATCTTGAACTTCGGTCTGCCCGCGCCCATCGATGTGCAGGTGGTCGGACGCGACGCCGTCGCAAACTATAAGATTGCTCAGAAGTTAGCCCAACGAATTTCCCGCATTCCCGGAGCCGCCGACGTGCATGTGCACCAGGTGGTCAACCAACCAGAAATCGAACTGAACGTGGATCGAGCCAAAGCCTCGCAAATGGGTTTGACGGAGCGCGACGTCAGCACCAATATGCTGATCTCCCTAAGCGGAAATGGGGCTCTCGCGCCGGCCTTCTGGTTGAACTGGTCGAACGGCGTCAACTACAACATTGGAGTGCAGACTCCGCAATACAAAGTGAATTCACTCGATGCCCTGCTTCGCACGCCGGTATCGGTGGCCACTAATGCCGTGAACACTACTACACCCGGGTCCCAATCCGGCGTGTCCGCGGCTGGAAATGCGTTCATCAGCGCATCACCGAACGGGTCTTCGCAAGCTTACGGAAATCCAGGCGCCATGCCCGGCAGCACGCAGTTGCTCTCTAATTTGGTCACCGTTCGACGGGACTACGCGCCGGTGATCGTGAATCACTACAATGTCTGGCCGGTTTTTGACATCTACGCCAACGTCGACCGTCGAGATCTCGGCGGCGTCGGTTCGGAAGTGGAAAAGATCATGCAGCAGGAGAGCGCGCATTTGCCGCGCGGCACCACGCTCGATCAACGCGGTCAGTATCAGACCATGCAATCGTCGTTCTTCCGCCTCGGTGTGGGCCTCGTCTTCGCCGTGGTCCTGGTCTATCTGCTCATGTCCGTGAACTTTCAATCCTGGCTCGATCCGTTTATCATCCTCACCGCTTTGCCTGGCGCGTTGGCAGGTATTTTGTGGATGCTGTTCGTTACCGGCACTACCCTGAGCGTCCCTTCGCTTATGGGCTCAATCATGTGCATCGGCGTCGCCACCGCGAACAGCATTCTGATGGTCACCTTCGCCAATGACGAGCGATCCGTTGTGGCCTCCGCCCGCGAAGCCATGCTGTCGGCCGGCCATGCGCGTATCCGCCCAGTGCTGATGACCGCATCCGCCATGATCCTCGGGATGCTGCCTATGTCGCTCGGCTGGGGCGAAGGCGGCGAGCAGAACGCGCCCCTGGCACGCGCCGTTATAGGTGGTCTGATGTTCGCCACCGTCACTACGCTTTTCGTGGTTCCGATCATTTATAGTTACCTCCGGACGAAACCTCCGGTCGATCACGAACGCCAACTAGAAGCCCAGAGGCGGGAGGGCCTTGCAGAATCCGAGTGGAATTTTGAACGTATCTAGAACATTGAATGCGCCATACCGAACCTGATCAACCCGAGTTCCAGGCCCTCGACGAGACCACCGAAGAGCGGCTCCGCCGGGAAAATGAAGAGCTGAAACGCCAGCTTCAGGAACACCAGCGCTTGGCCCACGGCTCTCCGCACGCGCCTGGGGGCGGGAAAGTGTGGCATCCATCGGCTATCACGATTTGGTCCATCACGCTTGTGGTCACTCTCCTGATTGCGGCGGCTTTCTTGGGCGGTTACATTCCGCTAAAGAAGCGCCAGGGCGTCATTCTCAACCAGGCCCGGGAACAAGAGGAGGCGTTGCCGCGCGTGGATGTGATCGAGGTGGGCCGATCCTCCGCACGAAGCGAACTGGAGTTGCCCGGCAGTATCCAGGCGGTCACCGAAGCGCCCATTCTGGCTCGCGCCGACGGTTATGTCAAAACCCGCATGGTGGATATTGGCGATCGCGTTCGCGCCGGCCAACCCTTAGCCGAAATCGAAGCGCCCGAGCTCGATCAGCAGGTTCTGCAAGCCCAGGCGAACTTGCAGCAGAACAACGCGGCGCTCGATCAGGCGCTTGCGAATCAGCGCCAGGGCAAAGCCAATACGGAGCTTGCGCGCGTCACAGCCGACCGCTGGAAAAATCTGGCCGGCAAAGGCGTCGTCTCGCGGCAGGAAAACGATCAGTATCAGGCCCAATACCAGGCCCAGGTTGCCAATCTCGATTCACTCGATAAGGCTGTAGCGGCTGCTCGGAGCAACGTTGTGGCTGCCCAAGCCAATGTGTCGCGTCTTAACGAAGTGCAGGGTTACCGCGTCGTCAAGGCGCCTTTTGACGGAATCGTCACCTTGCGGAACGTGGATGTAGGAGCGCTGGTAAACGCCGGCAACACACTGCTCTACCGGATCGCCCAGATGGGTGTGCTGCGCACTTATGTCAATGTCCCGCAGAGCAACTCCGACTCCATACACGTCGGCCAAGTCGCGCAGTTGACCGTTTCCAACCTGCCCGGCCGCAAGTTTTCCGGCACAGTGGCTCGGACCGCGAATTCGCTGGACCCCAACAGCCGCACCATGCTGGTCGAAGTGCAGGTGCAGAATAAGGACGGCGTTCTGCTGCCCGGCATGTATGCGCTGGTTGATTTGTCGAGCCCGCGCGCCAACCCCCCGGTGTTGCTACCGGGCGATGCGCTGATCGTCCGTGCCGATGGCACCGAGGTTGCGGTGGTTCGCGCGGATCATACCATCCATTTGCAGCGCATCCAAGTCGGCCGCGATTACGGCGACAAGCTCGAGATCATCAACGGTCTACAGCCGGGCGACCTGGTGATTGCCAACCCGAGCGACACCATCCACGAAGGCGTGAAGGTCGACCCCGTCGCTCAGTCGCGGTAGCGTGGCGTACGTACTCTGCGCGCCCGCGTCGGCGCTCCTGCCGACGCCGGTTTCCTTGCGCCGTTAGGACTTGAGATATGTTTTAACAGGTAGATATATGAATGCCAAGCAGACCTACCTTGTGAAGGAGCTCTGGATTCTCGCTTGGAACGCTTCGGCCCAGCGAGCACATCTGTACAGAAAGGGGCATCGAGCCCGGTTCAGAAAACACGCGCCTCTTTCGGCAGAAAGTCGTTAGTTATCTAACGTCCCAGGTCATTCCGAAGTACGGCGAAAATGAAATCGGCGAGGAGCAGCACTACAAGAATATCGATGAGCTTATCGACTATGCGAACAGCGTTGGGGAAAGAGTTCTGGGACAAGGTCGCTATAAGTACGGAGTTGCGCAAAAGCTCTTAAACCTCGCGCTGAAATACTACTGGTGCCTTGGCGAAATCACGGAGCCTCCTCACTGTCCTGTGGATCGGATCGTCATTGAGATGACAAGGCACAAAGGCAAGAACTGGACTAATATCATACAAAGGTCGGAGTACCAGACGATTGTTGAAGATATCAAGCGCTTAGCGGGGACACAATCTATCGCTATGTGGGAACTCTCCATCTATAGCCGCCGGTAGGGCGACCAACGCCCACTCCAGAAACCTTCCCGCTCTAGGGTAGAATAATGAGTAATGAATGCCGCGACACGGAACAATGCCTATACCCCCTCCCAAGTCTCCGCCGTCACCGGCCTTCCGCTCCCGGCGATCCACAAGGCGATTGAATACAAATTAATCCGCCCCAAGCGGGTCCACGAAGGACATCTTGTTCAGAGGCTACTCTCTAGATCGCAGGCGATCTATCTGCGGATGGAAGCCAAAGGATTAAGATCACTGCCGTTGGCTGCACGGCGCCAAGTCGCCCGAACAGTTGAACACGACTCAGGGATCGACGCCATGTTTATCTCTGAGGGAAGTGTTATCGTCGTCCAGTTCAAATCGGCGCGCAAAGACGTGGAGACAGGTCTTCGCCGCTTGGCCGAGGCCACACGCATGGTGGAATCCGATCCGGAAATTATGCGCGGTGCGCCGGTGTATAAGGGGACCCGAATTCCTGTCCATGCGATCGCTGACATGCTATCGCAGGGAGCGACCGTAGCGGAAATTCTCGAAGGTTATCCCGCGCTCACTCGTCAAAAGGTTGAGTTGGCGCCACTGTACGTCAAAGCATTTCCTCGCAGGGGCCGTCCGGTCGTGGGCTAAGCGTGCGCCACGACGGCTAAGCCAACGTCGCCTCGCGAGTTGATGAAGTTCCTGATCGATGAGTGCCTTCACACATCCCTCGCCGCCCTGGCGCATGACGCCGGACACGCGTGCGATCACGTGAACTTCCTTGGGCTTGGCGGGCACAAGGATTGGCAATTGATGACTAGATTCCGTCGAGAGGATTACACGTTCGTTACAAACAACGCACGGATTTCAGCGCGCTATACGCCAAGGAAGAACTGCATGCCGGCCTAGTGATTATCCTTCCCAACGCTATTCCCTCGTGCCAGCGGAAACTCTTCCAAGCAGCGCTGTCCCACGTTGGCAGGCGGGATCTGATAAACGCCATCTTAGAAGTAGATCTTGTCGGCGCTAAGGCTCGATGCCGGGAATACCAGTGGCCGCCTCGATAGAGTACATGGCGCGCCCAAGCCTCGCCGGCCGAACAAAGATTCATTACTGGACCGCAAGGGACTGAGAATGTGCCGCTGCATACCGAAGCAATCTCTGCGCCGTCGCATTTCTCGGTTCCAACGCCACTGCCTTACGCGCGAACTCCTCCCCCTCCTTGTATTGTTTCAACGTGAGTAGCGCCAGCGCCAGGTTGGAGTAGATCAGCACATCCGGTGGACCGATTTCGAGTGCGGCGTCGAATTGCCCCACCGCTTCATCCAACCGGTCCGCGCGAGCGTATTGAACACCCAGATTGGCGTGAGCCTCCCGGAACGCAGGCGCGATCCGGATCGCCTGCTCCAGTTTGGCGATCGCTTTCTCGGTGTCGTGAGCCTCCGAATATCGCTGGCTCTCCATCACCGCCCGGATGGCCTGCTTCGGAATCGGATGTTGAAGTTGATGAAGTGAAACGCTTCCTGCCGGGGGCTGGGTGGACTTCTGGTCCGGCAAATGCAGCACCAAAGAATTGCCGATGCCGATTGGGCGCGGCTGTTCTACCAACGGAGTTTCTCCCGGCGCCGTTACAACGCGAATCGTGTAGGACGAATCGGCACTGCCTTGGTCAAGACGGAAACTGCCGTCGCTCGAAACCGCGGTGCGCTCAACCACAACATGATTTCGCGGGTCATATAGTTCCACCCAAAGCGTATTGAGCGGCGTAGAGCCATTAGACTGAATCTCTCCGCTGAAGCTCAGCTCGCCGGTCGCGGGCCCCATCTGCGCGAATAGAGCCCCGCAAAAGAATAACAACGGAATGAATTTGTTGAAAGACACACTTCCTCCGGATTAATGGTTTCGGAAAAAAGACGGTCAAGAACAATGACCGGATCAGACTGGACTACGAGGAGATCAACGGGCCCACCAGGCTCGTCAGGATTATATTAAGGGAAGCCGGCGAAAACCGCCAATCGAAAGTTTCTATCTGCTCAATGGGAGCCCAAGAACGATCGCCGGTAGGCGCGTGACTTTTTCGCCCTTCGCCAGTTTATATAGTCAGAGGAACGGTGGCCGTCCAAAGACCGGCAGCACAAGTAGTCGCCGAGAAGCCAGACGAGCGTCTGCTGGTGGAAGCTGCCCAACGCGACCCCGGGAAGTTCGGAGATCTGTATAAGCTTCATTTCGAACGGATCTATGCGTTTATCTCCCGTCGCGTAGGCGATCGGCAAACGGCGGAAGATCTGACGTCGGATGTTTTTCACAAAGCGCTGGCCAACTTGCCGAACTACGTCGATCGAGGCGCGCCCTTCGCCGCGTGGTTGTTCCGGATTGCCGCCAACGCATTGGCGGACCAATTCAAGCGTACGGCTCGTGAGATCGCCGCCAGCGCTGAGGAATCGTCCGAACCAAGCGTCCAACCGGATTTGGAGGCAATCGAATATCGCGCTCGCCTGTTTCGGCTGGTGAAAACGCTTCCCGAAGACCAGCGCGGCGTGATCCTGCAGCGTTTCGTGGAGCAAAAGAGTATTCGTGAAATTGCGCAAGAGCTGAAGCGCAGCGAAGGGGCCGTGAAGCAGCTTCAATTCCGCGCTTTGCAGAGCTTGCGGGCGCAAATGGAGGGTGGCCATGCCTAAGCGCTCTCTGATCCACCAGACGGATGACGCGATACAAGGGCTGCTAATTGGGCGTCCGTCCGCCACTGTCGACCCAGGTGTCGAGCCCCTGGTCGCAATCGCGCGCGAACTGGTCGATCTTCCGCGCGAGAGTTTCAAGTCACGTCTTAAGTCTGAATTGGAAAGGAATGCATATATGTCAAGTCAAACTCAAGCAGCTGTCACTATTCGTCAAACGGCGGCGCCGCGCTTGCGCGTCAAGAATGCTGCGGCCGCCATCGAGTTTTATGAGCATGCCTTTGGAGCCAGAGAGATTATGCGCTTTGACGTCCATGGCCAGATCGCCCACGCCGAGCTTGCAATCGGGAACTCCACCATCATGCTGGGCGAGGAAGCTCCGGAATACGGCTTCCCTGGACCTGCGGCTCTGGGCGGTTCGCCAGTCAGTATCCGTCTTTCCGTGGACGATGCCGACGCCGTAACTGCCCAGGCGGTCGCGGCCGGTGCGCGGCTAGTCCGGCCGGTTAGCGATCAGTTCTATGGCGACCGCTCGGGCTTAGTCGCAGATCCGTTCGGATACACCTGGGACATCGCGATGCGCAAGGAGGAGATGTCCGCCGAGGAGATGCATCGCCGGTTCGAGGCAATGGAGAGAGAGCAGGCCGCCAACAGAACTGCCAGTAGCCCCATCCCGAAAGGCTTTCATACCCTCACGCCTTATCCCATAGCTCAGGACGCCCCGGGCCTGATCGATTTCCTCAAGCAAACCTTTGGCGCCGAGGAGAGATTCCGGGCGATTGGCTCAGCGGGCGGGATCCACGCGGAGGTTCGCTTGGGCGACTCCATGCTCATGCTGGGTGGCGGTGGCCCGGGGCTTTCATGGCGCGGTGAATCTCAACCGATGGCCTTTCACGTTTACGTGGAAGATACCGATGCCGTATACCAGCGAGCCGTCGCCGCCGGCGCAGTTTCCATCCAGCCGCCGGCCGATCAGGTCTATGGCGAACGCAGTGGAAGCGTGAAGGATCTCGCGGGTAATTACTGGTACATCGCCACCCATAAGGGCGACCGCCATATTCCCGAGGGCCTCCATGCCGTCACCGCGTACCTGCATCCCTTGCGAGCCGAGCCCGTCATCAGCTTTCTGAAGCGCGCTTTCGGCGCTGAAGAGCAAGAAAAATACGCTTCCCCGGACGGTGTGGTCCATCACGCCAAGATCAGGATCGGCGACTCGATGCTGGAGATGGGAGAAGCCCATGGCCCGTACCAGCCGATGCCGTCCGTGTTCTACTTGTATGTCCCCGATGTCGACGCGATGTATTCGCGTGCCGTAAACGCCGGCGCCACTTCTACTAGTGAGCCAGCTGACCAACCCTATGGCGACCGTAGCGCCGGGGTGAAAGATGTCTTCGGCAATCAATGGTATATCGCTACCCACATCCGGGAAACGCGTTAGTACTTGGGCCGCTGGCGCGGAGGGGTTCAGAACCTTTGAACTAGCCCGGACTAAAATAATCGCTGCCCAATCGCTAGTGGCTTTTAAGGGTCATCTAAGGGGTTTCTCTCATTCCTCGTACCGTGTTTGGATGATAATTTAGCACCAGGGACAAACGTTCCGTTCACAAATGGAGGCGAGGGAAAAATGAAAAAAGTCACGAATCTGGTTTGGAAGCTGAGGATTTGGAAGGATAGTCGAGGCCAGGACCTCATTGAGTACGCTTTGATGGCCGGCTTTGTTGCCGTGGCGGCGGGCGCGATTATGCCGAACGTTGCCAGCAGCATCAGCACCATCTTCAGCAAGATCTCCAGCGTCATGACCGCAGCTTCAACACAGAGCTAACGGCAAGACGCTACAAAGATCGATATAATCATAAATTTCCTGGCTCCGCGAGGAGACCAGGGGTGGGAGCGGCGGCCGATCTGGTCGTCGCTAATTTTTTTGGATCGCACATTTTTTGCGGCCGACACGGTAGGATAATGGCTATAGGATGTCTTTCAGACGGCTCCTGCGGATCGCTCTGAGCCTTGGGATTCTGGTCCTGCTGTGGATGCGAGTGGGACGGGAATGGCAATCCCATTCACCCTTGTGGGTGGGCGGAAGCGTGACTCTCTCGCTGATCTTACTGCTAGTGGTTATTTTTGAAATATCCGGAATCCAGCATAAGTGGCGCAGCCAGCGCGATCAAGTCCCCAAGAAACCCCTCGGATTAGACACCTGAACGCGGGGGTCGAGAAGTCCTCGCGCTAAACTGGATCGATGAAATTGCGCGCCCGCTTCATCGTCCCGGAGGTCGTGCAGACTTCAAACATGGATTGCGGACCGGCTGCCCTAAAGTGCCTGCTGGGCGGCTTCGGCATAAACGTGCACTACGGCCGGCTGCGCGAAGCCTGCCAGACAGATGTCGACGGAACCTCCATCGATACTATCGAGGACGTCGCCAACCAGCTCGGGATCCAGGCCGAGCAAATCATGTTGCCGGCGGATCACGTCTTGTTGGACGACGCTCACGCGCTCCCGGCCATTGCTGTCGTCGTGCTGCCGAACGGCCTTACTCATTTCGTAGTCGTGTGGCGGCGTCATGGCCGGTTGTTACAAGTGATGGACCCCGCCACCGGCCGCCGGCTGACGCCCGCAAAAGAGTTCCTGAACGAGCTTTACATCCACAAAATGGCGGTTCCGGCCGAAGATTGGTGCGAGTACGCGCTCTCCGACAGTTTTATGGGCCCGCTTAGGCGCCGCATTGATCGCCTGGGAGCATCGGATCAAATAGAGCGCATGCTTCGGCGGGTAATAAGCCACCCATACTGGCAACCCATCGCCGCGCTTGACGCCGCTGTTCGGATGGCCGAGTCCATCGCGAGTTCGGGCGCTCTAACCCGTGGCCACCAGACCGTTCGTGTGCTGGAAAACGTCTTGAAAGATACTGAAACGATCCCCGATCACTATTGGTCGGTCCGTCCTGCTAAGGACGAAGGACAGCTCTTGTTGCGGGGCGCAGTCCTGGTTCGAGCACTCGGGCGGTGGCCGGAAACCGAACGGAAAAAACGCCACGCGCTCTCGTCACCGGAACTGATTGCGTCGTTACAACAACCACCCGCCCGCCCCGGCCTGGAACTCTTGCGACTCCTCCGCGCTGACGGTATTTTCACGCCAGCAACTATTGTGGCAGCGCTGGCGCTGGGAAGCGCCGCAGTGGTAGTCGAAGCGATCTTGTTTCGCGCTCTGATTCAAAGTCCCCGGCTGGGACTAATGTTTGCTTTGATCGCCTTTTCCTTGGGTTTGCTGGTACTCGAAATTCCGCTGACTGGCGGCTTGCTGCGCATGGGCCGGCATCTAGAAACCCGGCTGCGGCAAGCTTTTCTACGCAAGATCCCGAACCTCGGCGATCGCTACTTCCAGAGCCGGTTGAAATCGGACATGGCCGAGCGCAGCCACAGTATCCATCTCATCCGCCGCCTTCCGGATCTCGGCGGCCAACTACTGCGCTACGTCTTCGAAATCGTCTTCACCGCGGCCGGCATCATCTGGCTCGATCCGTTGAGCGCGCCAATCGCGGTGCTGTCCGCTTTGGCAGCGGTCGCGATTCCTATCTTTTCGCAGCCCTTTCTGATCGAGCGAGATCTGCGTCTGCGCACGCATGCCGGAGCGTTAAGCCACTTCTATCTGGACGCGCTCCTCGGCTTGGTGCCGATTCATACTCACGGCGCGCAACCAGCCATGCGGCGCTCGCATGCCCGCCTGCTCACTGAATGGAACAAGGCTGGATTGAACCTCCAGCGAGCTGTAATCTCGCTCGAAACCGTGCAATTTCTCGCCGGCTTCGGGCTCGCGATCTGGTTGCTGGCATCGCATCTTGGCAGGACCGGGGAAACCGGCGCAGTCCTACTGCTCGTATTCTGGGCGCTCAACCTGCCAGCCCTCGGCCAAGAGGTCGCGTTGATCGCCTGGCAGTATCCGTCTTATCGCAATGTCGCGCTGCGGCTGCTTGAGCCGCTGGGGGCCATCGAACAGCGAAGCGCTCAGCCGGCTCCGATACTCGAGTCCCACGTCAGCGCGGCTGCCATCAAGTTTGAGAACGTGAGCGTGACTGCCGCGGGCCACACCGTGCTCCGCGATATCGATCTGACCATCAATGCGGGCGAGCACATCGCCATCGTTGGTCCTTCGGGTGCCGGGAAGTCCAGCCTGGTGGGAATTCTGCTGGGCTGGTATCGGCCGGCGGCCGGCCGCGTCCTGGTCGATGGCGTCGAACTCGATGAGCCGCTGGTTGAGCGATTGCGACCAAACGTCGCGTGGGTCGATCCGGCGGTTCAATTGTGGAATCGTCCGATGCTCGACAATCTGACGTACGGTCTCTCGAACGGCCCGTGCATGTCGATCGACGAAGCGATCGATGCCGCCGACTTACGCCGCGTGCTCAATAGACTTCCCGGCGCGCTCCAGACGCCGCTCGGTGAAGGTGGTGGCTTGGTTTCGGGCGGCGAAGGACAACGAGTCCGCCTGGCACGCGCTCTGCTGCGGCCGGACGTGCGGTTGGTCATTCTAGACGAGCCGTTTCGTGGCCTCGACATCGACCAGCGCCATATCCTGCTCCAGCGGGCGCGCCGGCTTTGGAGCGATTGTACCCTTCTAGTTATTTCCCACGACATCGCCGAGAGCATGGCGTTCGATCGCGTGCTGGTCGTTGAGGCAGGCCGCATCGTCGAAGACGGAAACCCGAACGAATTAGCCTCGATACCGGATTCACGTCTGCAGGCCATGCTCGCAGCTGAGCGTGCCGTTCGCGAAGAATTGTGGGCCACTGGAGACTGGCGAAGATTGAATCTCCAAAACGGCATGCTAATAGAGCAATGAATCCGGAGCTGACAGCGTTCGTTTGGCCCGCCGCGCGCTTCGAGGATGCACGGGCAGCACTGGCGCGCGAATCCAGTCCCCAGCACATAGGGCTGGAAGCATTGGCAACCGAAATGTCCTATGCGGATTTTGAACGCCAGCTCCCCAAAATCGGCCCCGCACTCCTGCACTTTCCAACTGAAGATGGTTTTCTTGCCATCCTGGCGAATTCGATTTTGCTATCGCCTGACCACAAGAAGGTCGCGATGGATCCGGCCGCTGTCCGCTCGGCGCTCTGTTACGAAATGGAGTCGCCGGTCTTGAAGCAGATTCAGGAAATACTCGATTTTGCCGAGGTCCCCGTCTCCCGGCAAGCTCGCGCGCGCGCGGCGATCCTGCGCGAACGACTCACCGCCGCTCCCATCCGTGGCATCTGGCTTCTGCGCCTGCCGCCCAGTGCGAATTTCTGGCTGCAGCTCCGCCAGGCAGGAGTGCCACAGCGCCTGGTCACGCTGGCGGCCGCGCACGCAATTCAGTACCTATTGTGGATTCTGGCGTGGTGGATGGTGGGGCAAAACGTGTTGAGCGGCCGGGGAAGCCAGAACTGGCTCGTGCTATGGGCGCTATTGCTGCTCAGTCTGGTGCCGATTCGCGTGCTGATCACCTGGCTGCAGGGCCAGATCGCGATCGGCGCGGGCGCCAAGCTGAAACAGCGATTATTTTACGGCGCTCTGAGATTGGAGCCTGATAGCATCCGGCACCAGGGCGCGGGCCAATTGTTGGGACGAGTCATCGAATCCGAGGCAGTGGAGGCGCTGGCATTGAGCGGCGGATTCCTCGGTCTGGTCGCAATCATCGAGCTCGCAATCGCGAGTTTTGTGCTGGCCGCGGGCGCGGGCGGTCTGCTTCATTCGGTCTTGCTGCTGATCTGGCTGGCAATCACGGGAGTGCTTGGCTGGCGGTACTTTGTAAGAAATCGCGCCTGGACCGATGTTCGACTTGCGATGACGCACGATTTGGTGGAAAGTATGGTCGGACATCGTACGCGCCTCGCGCAGCTTTCGCCCGATCGATGGCACGAGGGAGAAGACGAAGCGCTGGCGCACTATCGCAAAATATCTCGCGCCATGGACCGGTCCACCATGGCCCTGATCGCCGTCGTCCCCCGCGGCTGGCTGGTGATCGCTCTGTTCGGTCTTACGCCGGCATTCATCGGCGGCGGCAACTCTACCGCGAAAATGGCCATCACTGCCGGTGGCATGTTGCTGGCCTATCGGGCTCTCAAACGGCTATCTATGGGCACATGGCAAGTGGCCGGAGCAGCGGTCGCCTGGGAGCGTGTTTCTACCCTTTTCAATTCCGCCACGCGTCCGGAAATGCTGGGCTCCCCTGGCGCCTTACCGCCCACCGATTCGCCAGCTGTGCTCGACGCGCGCGATCTCGCGTATCGCTATCACGACCGTCAGGAGCCCGTGCTGCGCGGCTGCAACCTGCGGATCTATACCGGCGATCGCCTGGTGCTGGAGGGTCCATCCGGCGGCGGAAAATCGACGCTCGTTTCCATCTTGGCCGGGTTGCGCGAGCCGGACTCCGGCGAACTGCTCATCGATGGCTTCGATCTGCGCACGCTCGGCTCCCAGCGCTGGCGCGAACACATCGCCGCTGCGCCCCAGTTCCACGAGAACTATGTTCTCACCGAAACGTTTGCTTTTAATTTGTTTATGGGTCGCCGGGGGAATCTCCGGCCGCGGGATTTGGACGAGGCCGAGATTCTCTGCCAGGAGCTGGGTCTGGCCGATCTTCTGTCTCGCATGCCGGCCGGATTGCTACAGATGGTGGGGGAGACGGGTTGGCAGCTCTCGCACGGAGAACGAAGCCGCCTTTACATCGCGCGTGCGCTGCTCCAGGATGCCGAAGTGGTCGTGCTAGATGAAAGCTTCGCGGCGCTCGATCCCGAAAATCTGCAGCGGGCCGTGGAGTGCGTGCTCAAGCGCGCCAAGTCGCTGCTGGTGATCGCGCACCGCTGACGCTTATCTGAGGCCGCCGATCAGAAATAACGTCGTAATATCGCGCTGGAAGGAATACGCGAAGGATTCACCGTCCGGCGTCATCACGACTTTGGAGATCGCTACTCCGACCGGGTCTGGTGTTTTCAACTCGCGCCAAAGCTCCTTGCGCCCCGTGGACACATCTAGCCGGCTGATCTTCAATGACGACGGGCCGTCCAACTTGCTCAGGAACAAATGGCGTCCATCGGCGCTCCAGCTGATCACAGATTCACCGGGCTCGCTATCTGAAATTGGTTTCGGATCGCCGCCCTCGATCGGGTAAAGAGTCAATTTACCTCCAGCCACCGCAGTCACGTATTTTTGATCGGGCGAAACACGCGCGGCAACCGTTCCTTCGGAAGTAAGAGGCGCGAGCTTTCCATTCAAGCTCTGGATAAATGTCCTCAACGGGCGGTTCGGTTCATTACCGGTGACTAGAATCCGTTGCCCATCCGGCAACCATTCAACGCGCTCATAATGCATCCCTTCCGTGCCGATGGATCGTGCTTCACCGGCGCCGGTTGGCAAGAGATTCAGTTTGGTCTTCGGACCATCACTTAGAATGCAAACCACCCACTTGCCGTCCGGTGACAGCGCCGGCCGGTTGCCGTCGCCCAAGCGCACGGCCGGAGAGCCATCCGTTTTTCGCAAGTAGATCGCAACGTTCCGTGGTTGGCCGTAAGACAATTCGACGAACAGAATGGTCTTGCCGTCGGCAGACACGTCGTAGACGTACGAAGCGTCGAACCATGACAGATCCCGTTCATCCTTGTCGCCGCGAGACAGGAAGGAAATGCCCATGCGCGAGTCGGTTGTGGCGCCCAAAACCCGGCCCTCTCGATTGATGTCGTCGAGCGCCATGGGGGCCGGCATTTCCACCACCGTGCGTTCTTTGTTGCCCAGACTAACGGCATACAACGCCGCATTCACTCCGGCCTTAGATCCGCCAAACCAGATTTCATCGCCCTTTGGCGCCCAGGCCAGATTGCCCTCTGCTCGCCATCCGCGGGAAAGAACTCGTCTCTTACCGTGCAAGTCCAATACTGTTACGGCATAATCAGCCACGGCGTTGTCGAATTCGAAAAACGCAATTGAATCACCCTTGGGCGAGACTCGAAGGCTTACCGGCGGCCGGCCTACATTCTCATACAACACTGTCCCGATCGGGTATTCCACGCGATTCCGGCCGCCAATTGTGTGGGATACCGCCAATTGGGTTCCATCCGGCGACCAGTCAGCATCATCCACGTTTTCCAGGATCTCGCGCGGCGCTCCGCCGGAGAGCGGCACACGAGCAAGCGTACCAGGGTTTCCTAGCGCGCTCGAACCGAGCAAGATCGCCATTTCACCCGAGGGACTAATAGAGAGGATACGGGCCTGTGGAAGATCGAGAGAACGGTATTCGCGGCTTCCAGGGCGCATGGAAAACATGGTCAGCGGCTCTCCGCCCCATTGCGCGCTAAATAGCACGGTCTGCCCGTCGGGTGAGAATCTGGCGCTCTGTACATCGCCGCGCCGGTAAGTCAGCCGCTGGAAAGTCGGTTGTGGCGGGGCCAGAGCTTCGGATCCTACGTACGCGCCTCCCGCCAGCGCTACAACTACGACGGCCGCCCAGATCAGGAGTGGAAGACTTCGCTGGCCAGCCCGCGCAGAGGCGACGCCTTCGGCGGGAGTTTGCTTTCCCGATTCAACTTCTTCGAGCACATCCTCAAGCGCAACCTTGAGGTCGGCCATGCTTTGCCAGCGCCGTTCCGGATCCTTTCGGAGACAGCGCATGATGATCCGTTCCACCTCGCGCGGCACGCCCTCAGCAGACTGGCCCAGAGGTTTGGGTTCATTGTGGAGGACGGAAGCCAAGGTCGACAGTTTGGAGTCGCCCGCGAAGGCGCGGCGGCCGGTGATCATTTCGTATAAAACTGCGCCGAGCGAAAAAATGTCGGACCTCTCATCCACTTTGTGACCGTCGGCCTGCTCCGGCGACATGTAGGCCACGGTCCCAATAATCGTGCCGGCCTCGGTCTTCAACATGGCGTCCAGGTGAACACTCTCGGTGGCCGCGTAGAGGTCCGGTTCTTCGGGATCAGTCAGCTTGGCGAGCCCAAAGTCCAGTATCTTCACATCGCCTTGCTCATTAACGATGACGTTGGCGGGCTTCAAATCTCGATGGATGATACCCGCTTCATGGGCCGCCGCTAAGCCGTTCGCGATTTGTATGGCATACCGAAGCGCCTCGGTCAGCCGGAGACCCTTGCGCCCGATCAGCTTATCGAGCGTCTTGCCGGAAACGAATTCCATGGCGATGAACTCGACCGGCTGGCCGTCGATTTCGCCGGTGTCGACGTCGTAAATAGTGATGATGTTGCGATGGCTCAGAGCCGAAGCCGATCGGGCCTCTTGAGCAAAGCGAGCTCTGCGGTCAGCACTGCCTACTGCAGCGACCGGGAGAACTTTGATAGCCACGGGCCGGTCGAGGTGCGTGTCGAGCGCGCGATAGACCACGCCCATCCCTCCTGCGCCGAGCTTGGTCTCAATCCGGTAATGCTGGAGAGTCTGGCCGATCATTCGCTGAACTTGCAGTCTGAGCGACCATCTTATCATCAGCGTCGACCCGGCGACACCGTGATGTGATCATTACGATGCCACTTATCGCTTGGGCGGTGTTTTATAATCCTTATCGGTTACAGCGTCCAGCCAGGTTGTTGCGCCGCGCTGCACGTTGAATTGAGTTGCTCCCTGATCGGGCGACGCGCCATGCCAGTGAGCGACGCCGGGGGCAGCATAAGTGGTCTCTCCGGCGCGCAATTCGATAACGGGACCGCCTTTCACCTGAGTGCGCCCGACCCCTTCCTCGACTAAAATGATCTGCCCGCCTTCATGGATATGCCACTTGGTCCGGGCGCCCGCATCGAAGTGAATATGGGCAATGCCGGGTTTCGAGTCGTCTTCGATCCGCTTGATCGTGCCGGTAAAATTGGACTCCTGTTTCTGCTGGGCGTGTATGAGCCACAGGCTGGAAGCCACCAGGAACAGACCTACGTATAGCAGGCCAAGGAAGCGGCCGAGGCGCAATTTTCGGGTCATATTGATGGGCATCGTAGCACAAGTAAGGTGTTAACTGATTCGCCGGACCTCTTCCCGGATCACTCGGCGTAGCGTGGCTTCGAGTGGCTCTTGGGAGTGCGCAATGTGTTCCCGGAGCGCTTCATTAATCAGACTCTGGTAGCTCCGGCACAGACCTATCAAGCCGGCGATATCGCCAGCATCAGTGAATCAATTCGATTTTACAGATACTCACAGCAAGAAGGGGCTCGAACTCGTGTCGATCGGCGGAGACCAGAGTAGCGCCTAGCTTCTTAGCCAACACCAACGCGCAGCAGTCAGCCCAGCGATACCCTGCGGTAAACGGCTTTGAGGTATCCGACTTCACGCCAAACCTGCGAGTCCATGTCATCTCGCTCCTCGATTCCGAAGGTCATCAAATCGGTTATGGCTGATTCGGCCGCTTCCTGACTCGAGACCCGCCAGAAATGGTAGTAGACTTCGCACAGGTTCAAAGCGTGCACATAACACGCTTCTGTGCGACTGACGAGGTTCTGTACGACCTCGGCGCCTGGCTCGTCGAGAAGCAGCGAAAGCAGCGCGGAAGCGTCAAGAACCGTGCTCATCGTCTTCCAGCTGCAGTTCCTCCGACTTTTTACGAATGAACTGGGCTGTGCTCGTGGGCAAGAACTTGTACTTTCCTCGAACCTGCCGAGCCGCTTCAGCTCGCCACTCCGGAGTGGCGAGGTGCGGCCCCACCTTAATCTCCCGCGTCAAGGATCGCCGGACATCCTCAATCATTTCTCTTGCTTGACCCAAAGTCGGGGCCGGACCCTGAGCGTGTGCGATACCATTGCGCAACTCAAACCATTTTTCCAGTCGCCGCTGATCTTCGGATGCCCCTGGCTCCAAGACCGGTAAGGATGGACTCCAGGACAACGCCCGCGATCATCACCGCCTCTGCAGGAAGGTTCAACGCAATTAGCGCCTCCGCTTCATTCAAAAAACGCAAGTGTACTTGGCTGTTGGAGAGCTGGATCGCAGCCTCCAGATGCTCGGTAACTTCATGCGGCAGGGTGGGTGCGGCCATAGCGAACTTCTTTCCTTCTAGTATGAATGATTCCTCAATGACCGTCATCCTCACCTCGTGATGTAGTCGTTCGCGAGGCGCGCAACTCCGGTCCTCCTCCGACCACATCTAGTACGATAAAAGTATCCCCATGGGCGCGACTAGCGTGGACTATAAGAAAACTGTCAATCTCCCGCGTACCGACTTTCCGATGAAGGCCAACCTCCCGCAAATGGAGCCTAAACTGTTGGCACGCTGGGAGGCCGAGAACCTCTACGCCAAGATCCGCGCCGCCCGCGCCGGTCATCCCATGTACGTCCTGCATGATGGCCCGCCCTATGCGAACGGCGAAATCCACCTCGGTACCGGCTTCAACAAAATCATCAAGGACTTCGTCGTCAAAACCAAAACCATGCAGGGCTACGACTCGCCCTATGTACCTGGTTGGGATTGCCACGGCCTGCCCATCGAAGCCAAGGTCGACAGCCAGCTCGGCTCTCGCAAAGCCCACATGACCGCCGTCGAGATCCGTGCCGAGTGCCGCAAATACGCCGCCAAATACGTCGACCTCCAGCGCCGCGACTTCGTCCGCCTCGGGGTTTTCGGCCGCTGGCAGGACCCTTATTTGACGATGAGCCCGCAATACGAATCCATCATCGCCGGCGCATTCGTCGAGTTCCTCGATCGCGGCTATATCTACAAGGGCCTGAAATCCGTCAACTGGTGCATCCATCACCGCACCGCCCTCGCCGAAGCGGAAATCGAATATGAAAATCACACCAGCCCGTCCATCTGGGTGCGTTTCGCCCTGACGTCCGACCCGGCACTGATCGATCCCGCGCTAGCCGGCCGCAAAATCTACGGCCTCATCTGGACGACTACGCCCTGGACCATTCCGGCCAACGTCGCCATCGCCTTTCATCCCAAATTTGAGTACGTCGCCGCCGAAGTCAACGGCGATGTCTATATCGTCGCGCTCGAACTGCTCAAGACCGTGGGCGAGAAACTTGGCTGGAACGAGCCCAAGGTCATCGCCGGTTTCCCGGGCTCGAAGCTTGAAGGCGCGATCTTCCGGCATCCGTTTATCGAACGCGATTCGCTGGGCGTCCTCGGCGAGCACGTGACGCTGGAACAGGGCACTGGTGCGGTCCACACCGCGCCCGGACACGGCGCGGAGGACTTCGAGGTCGGCGCCAAATACGGGCTTTCGGTTTATTGCCCTGTTGATCCCGCCGGCAAAATCTTCCATGCCGAAGGCGCGGCCGGACGCCTGCCCGAGGAGTTAATCGGCAAGACCGTCTGGCAAGCGAATCCGATCGTAAATGAGATTCTGAAATCGCGGGGCGCGCTGCTCGGCGAAGAGAAGATCACGCACAGTTATCCGCACTGCTGGCGTTGCCACAACCCCACCATCTTTCGCGCCACCGAGCAGTGGTTCATCGGAATGGACCGCAACGATCTGCGGGCCCGCACGCTCAAGGCCATCCAGGCCGTCAAGTGGATGCCGTCCTGGGGCGACGAACGTATGTCCAACATGATCGCCACGCGCCCCGATTGGTGCATCTCGCGCCAGCGCATCTGGGGCGTTCCGATCATTGTCTTCTACTGCGAAAATTGCCAGGAGCCGTTCACCGATCGCAAGGTCCTCGATCGTGTGGTCGCGCTTTTCGCCAAAGAAACCGCCGACGCTTGGTACGCTCACTCGGCCGCCGAGCTGATGGGCCCAGGCGTCCAATGTTCGCGCTGTAGCCACAAAGAGTTTCGCAAAGAGACCGACATTCTCGATGTCTGGTTCGACTCTGGCTCCAGCCACCTCGCCGTTCTGACACCGGACAACCACCTGCCCTGGCCCGCCAACATGTATCTGGAAGGCGGCGATCAGTATCGCGGCTGGTTTCATAGCTCGTTGCTGGTCGGCGTCGGACTGAAGGGCGAGGCGCCCTACCGCGAGTGCGCCACCAATGGCTGGACCCTCGATGAGCAAGGCCGCGCCATGTCGAAATCGCAAGGCATCGGAATTCATCCCGATCAAGTGATCCCGAAACACGGCGCCGATGTCCTCCGGCTTTGGGCATCTTCGGTCGATTTCTCAGAAGACGTGCGGCTCTCCGACACCATCCTTGCCCGTCTCAGCGAGGCTTATCGCAAGTTCCGGAACACCTTTCGCTGGGCCCTCGGCAATCTGCACGATTTTGATCCCGCGATCGATTCTGTTTCTCCCGGCGAGATGCAGGAGATCGATCTTTGGATTCTTTCGCGAACCGAGACGCTGGTTTCTGATTGCTTGGCGTCGTATCAGGAATTCGGATTCCACAAAGTTTATCGCGCCGTCTACGACTTCGCCACTACCGACCTCAGCGCGGTTTATTTCGATGCCGCGAAAGATCGTCTCTATACAGCCGCCCCAAGATCTCGCCTCCGTCGAAGTGCCCAGACCGCGATCTATCGCATCCTCTACACGCTAGTGCGGTTGATCGCTCCGCTGCTCGCTTTCACCACCGAGGAAGTCTGGGGCTACTTGCGAAAACCAGAAGGGAGTCCGGATAGCGTCCATCTGGCGCTGTTCCCGCAGCCTGAAGAGCTCACCTCCGGGTTCACGACTGGGCAGCGCGGCCGGTTGCGGAACTGGGACGAACTGATCGCCGTCCGAGACGTCGTCTTGAAGCAATTGGAAGTCGCGCGCCAGGAAAAATTCATCGGTGCACCGCTCGAAGCCCGCGTGCGACTCAAAGCCGGCGACAAGCTTTACCCGCTGCTAGACGAATACTTGAACGACCTGCCAGGTCTCTTCATCGTTTCGCAGGTAGCTCTGGAGCGCGCGTCGGGCGATGAGCTGTCGGTCGAGATCGAACGCGCCCAGGGCGAGAAGTGCGAGCGCTGCTGGAAGTACACGACCGATGTCGGCGCTGATCCCGATTTCCCGACCATTTGCGCGGCCTGCAGAGATGCCGTGAAGGAAATATTGGGCGAGTGAGATGAATCACCGCGTTTTTCCTTTTTTCATTGCCGCCGCCGTTGTTTTGTTGGATCGTCTGACCAAGGAAATGATCAAGAGCCGTTTTTCGCCCTGGGATTCCCTGGCCGTGATTCCGGGCTTCTTCAACATAGTCCACACCGAAAACCCCGGCATCGCTTTTGGCCTGCTCGCGGATACATCCAATCCCTGGCGCGATGTTCTTTTGATTGGCTTCTCGCTCGCAGTGCTGCTCGTAATATCCGCCGTTCTGGTGCGGCCCGATCCTGCCGGCAACCATGGACCGCTTTTGCGAGCCGGCCTGGGGCTGGTCCTAGGGGGGGCGTTTGGCAACCTTTACGATCGCCTTGTACACAAAACCGTGACCGATTTCGTCGAAGTACATTGGGGCCCCTATTATTTTCCGGCCTTTAATGTGGCCGACAGCGCCATCACAGTCGGGGCTTGCCTGCTTCTGCTGGACATGTGGCGCACCCGCGAACGAAAGCCCGAAACAGTAAACGTGCCGAGGTAATAAGAAATGTTTCCCAAGCTGGTATCGATCGGAAAATTCTTCATTCCGACTTACGGCACTCTAGTCGCCATCGCGTTCTTGATCGCTCTGTGGGTCACCGTCCGGCTCGCGCGCCGCGGCAAGCTGCCCACCGAGCCGGTGACCAATCTCGCCATCTATTGCGCCCTGGCTGGACTAGCGGGAGCCAAGTTGTTCATGATTCTGTTCGATTGGAAGTCCTATTGGAACGATCCGGCTTCACTGTTTTCCCTCAGCACTCTGCAAGCAGCGGGCGTTTACCAAGGCGGCTTCCTGGTGGCGTTCATAACCGCCATTCTTTATATGCGCCACAACCGGCTGCCGGTGCTGGATACTTGCGACGTCTTCTCGCCGGGCATCGCTTTGGGACAAGCCATCGGCCGGCTGGGCTGCTTCTCGGCCGGCTGCTGCTGGGGGATTGAGTGCCATCTGCCTTGGGCCGTCACCTTCAAGAATCCCGAAGCCTATAATCTAACCGGCGTCCCGCTGGGAGTGCCGCTGCATCCCACTCAGCTTTACGAATCGCTGGCCGACGCGCTCGTCTTTGTTTTCCTGTATCGGTCGATCAGCAAGCCGCACTCGTCGGGCTCAATCCTGGGATGGTATCTCGCACTATACTCCAGCGCGCGTTTCATCATCGAGTTTTTCCGCTTTCACGAACAAGGCCTGCATTTCGGACTTTCTTACACGCAGTGGATTGCGCTGGCCACTCTGGCCGCCGGTATTGGGCTTCTTCTCTGGCCTCACCGGTCGATCAATCATCGACGTGAATTCGCTTGAGATGCGACGTCTCGCCGGCAACGATCCGTACCCTTGACTTCGCGATGCCCAGTTTCTCTGCCAGGAATTCGCATAGTGCGCGATTGGCTTTGCCTTTCTCCGGTGCGGCCGCGACCTTGACCTTCCATGTCCCGTCCGGCAAATAGCCGGTCAATTCCGTCTTCGAACTCTTGGGCGTTACCTTAACGCGGATGTCCATATTTGGCCCGCCGCGATTTCCTGCGACGTCGCCAAGGTCCAGACGTTCGGACCTGGCCGGTAATCGCGATCCAGAAAGAAGCATTTGGTAACGGCTTCTACACGACAGGGCGAATCGGCCGCGGCCTTCTCCCCGACGATACATTCGAAACCGATCTCCGAGATTTGATCAGCCCTGGTTCCCGGCGGCAGTTCGACAGTGGTCCGCACAAATCCGCTCGCGCTTTCGGCCGCGCCGCGAGTCCAGGTCCGGATCGCGAAGTCAGCGTGGCCCAGGTGCGAGCTGTACCAGCGCGGGTCGCCCTTCACATGCACTAGAGTCGCAACGAACGATTCACGCTTCGCCAGCTTCATCTCGAAGTACAAATAGTCGGCTGGATCGCTGACCTTCTCGCCATCGACCGCACCAAACGGCCGCAACTTACCTTCGCGCTGCAGCTCCTTAGTCATGACTTCGTAGGCAATCGGGTGTTGATCTATGACCTCTTCGCGAGAATGGCCGGTGAGATCGACTAAAATCGGCGCGATCTGATATCGGATCGGCGTCGGATTATCCGCCTCGCCGATCATATTGTTGTCGGTGATGGGCATCAGCAGAGGATGCGTTCCGTCGCGCGGCCCATGAAACTCGACCTCTTTGTGACCCGAGGCCTGGATGGTCGCGCGCGAGGCGAAGGCCCGGTACACGTACTCGACATCCGTCGTCCGGCCCCAGCGGGCCATTAGAGCGCGAGTGGAAGTGCCGCCATCTTCGTTCGAGAAAATCACGGTGTACTGCAGGAACGGAGTGCCGTTATCGGAGAGGCGTTCGCAATAAACAATGAGGGGGATATCCGTGAATTTCCCGATGGTGTTCGCGCGCGCATACAACACCGGCGCGTTGGCCAAGACGTCTGATGAATCCTCGTGAAACCGGGCTCCCGAAAACTCGACGCCCGGGCCGCGGACATCGACGTCGTGCTGCCCTGCTGAAAGTGCGCCGAGAAAAACCGTGTACGTGAACTTGCGGTCGCCGGAGTACAGCATAATCTGCTGCTGGGCTCGGCCGTCCACGAAGACCGTTGCCAACGCAGCTTCTTTGCCTTCCTGGCTCCAGTTGGTGCCCGGCGCGCGCAAATCGAGTTCGACGACCACTTCGCTTCGATCACGTGCTACCTTCACAGTCGCGGCATGGAGCACCGAGAAGCATACTAGCAACAGGCAGAACCGGGCGATGGTTTCGAGCAGCTTCCTGGACGAGCAGGGCTTGGTCAAGAAGGCATCCACCGGCGGCATGTTCTGATGTTCACCGCCCGAAAGCACGATGATGCGCGCTGCACCCGACGCCGCGCGGATCAACTGCATGCCGTCCTCCGGTGTTGGAAGCTGAAGATCCATGAGCACCACTTCGCAACCGGGTAGTCTATCAAGCGCCTCAGCGGCGGTTTCCGCGGTTACGACCTCATGGCCGGACTGTTCCAGAATCAGCCGCCGCACTTCTAGCTGACCGGCATCGTCTTCCACCACCAGGATGCGCGCCATTTAGCCAAACTCGATGCCCGCGATCACTACCTGCGGCATCTGGTTGTTCCAACTCTCTGGAATTTCATCGAAAGGCAAGCGGAATGAGCGCGACTCTCCCGGCTTCACCAAACTCTTGACGATGGGTACGCGCTTGCGGAGCACAACCTCACCGTACCTGTTATAAAAGATGCAGTAAACGTCGACTTCCTTCACCGTACGAGCGCCGCCATTGGTGATCTTGCCCTCGATTTCGGTCACCATCTGCTGGACATAGCTTTCGGTTGCCTTCATTGTGACGTCGGCCAACTGGAGATTGCGAACGTAGGCCTTGGCGTCCGGCGTGAGCGGTGGGGCGCTAGCAGCAGTGGCGGGATGATTGACGTACCAGACCACCGCTCCGCCCAGAAAGAGCATGGCGGCCAGGATGTAGATTGCGCGCCTACTGGCCACTAACAGTCATCTCCCCGATCATCACCGTCGGCGATGCCACGGAGCCGCGAAATTCCAGATCCGAGCCGATGGCTGCAAAATCCATCAACATCTGCTGCAGCGTCGACGCGATGGTGATCTCGGATACAGGATACGCGAACTCGCCGTTCTCAATCCACTGGCCGGCGGCGCCGCGCGAATAATCGCCGGTGACGGTGTTGACGCCGGACCCGATCAACTCGGTGACGTACAGTCCTTTTCCGATTGCACGGATGATCTCTTCGGGCGACCGGTCTCCCTTTTCCAGGAAAAGATTGCCGTGCCCCACGCTGGCGTTGCCGGTGAGGCCGCGCGCCGCGTTACCAGTGGTTCGAAGGCCCAGCTTACGAGCAGTATAGGTATTGAGCAGGTAACTGGTGAGAACGCCGCGATCAATTACTACCGTGCGCCGCGTGGGGACGCCCTCGTCGTCGAAAGGCGAAGTGCCGAAGAGACCCGGGATGGTGCTGTCGTCGATGATAGTGACGTTTTCCGAAGCAACGCGCTCGCCGAGTTTTTCCGCCAGGAAAGAAGCCTTGCGATAGACCGAGTCGCCATCAATGGCCTCGAAGATGTTGCTGATGAGGGAGCGGGCAGTGAGCTGATCGAAGACCACCGGTACTTTCTGGGTCGGTACTTTGCGGGAACCGAGGCGGCGAAGGGCGCGCTGGGCGGCTTTGCGTCCGATTGCGGCCGGGCTCTCGAGCTTCGCGTAACTACGGGCGTTCGAATACCAATAATCGCGCTCCATGGACTCGCCTTCGCGCGCCACGGGCGTGGTGCTCAACGAACAACTGCTTACCCGGTAGGTGCCCAGGAAGCCGCGGGAGTTGGCGAAGACGCGTTCACCGCTGTAGGCGTCAAACGATGCGCCTTCCGAGTTGGTAATGCGCGGGTCGGCGGACAGCGCCGCGTCTTCAGCCTGAAGCGCATGGTCGATTCGCTGCGAGGTATCGATGCGGCTGACGTCGTCCGAGTAAAGCTCTAAATCGCCAGGAAGGAAACCGAGTTCGGATGGGTCGGGTAGGCCGGCATATGGATCTTCGGTAGAAATAGCAGCGATTTCGATAGCCGAATCGACCAGCTTACGGATGCCCTCGCTTGAAAGATCGGAAGTATAGGACGAGCCGACGTGCTGGCCGAGCAAAATCCGCAGACCCGCTCCACGGGATCCGGCGTCTTTCAGCGTTTCGAGCGAGCGCATGCGGACACCGGCCGAAAATTCTTCGCCTTCCGAAAGCGTGCATTCGGCATCGCTCGCGCCGCGGTCGAGAGCGAGCCGGACCACTTGAGAGGCCAGCTCGGCGTCGATCATCCGGAGGTGCCGCCTACGGTCATGCGATCCACTTTAATGGTGGGAATCCCAACGCCGACCGGAACGGACTGGCCTTCCTTGCCGCAGATCCCGACGCCTTCGTCCAGCTTCAGATCATTGCCGACCATGCTGACATACTTGAGGGCTTCGGGCCCGTTACCGATCAGTGTGGCGCCGCGGACTGGCCGGGTGATGCGGCCGTCTTCGATCAGGTAACTTTCCGATGCGCTAAAAACGAAATTGCCGCTGGTGATGTCTACTTGGCCGCCGCCGAAATTGGCGCAGTAGAGGCCGCGTGGAGTGGATCGTACGATGTCGGCCGGATCGCTGTCGCCAGCCAGCATGAAGGTGTTGGTCATGCGAGGCATGGGAATGTGCTGGTAGCTTTCGCGGCGTCCGTTGCCGGTGACTCCGGATCGCAAAAGACGGCTGGACAACTTATCGAACAGGTAGCCGCGCAGCACACCTTTTTCGATCAGGACGTTCTTCTGCGTCGGCGAGCCTTCATCGTCGACGTTGAGCGATCCGCGGCGATTGCGGATAGTGCCGTCGTCAATTACGGTACATAGTGGGCTGGCCACCTGCTGTCCAATGCGATCGCTGAAGGCCGAGACTTTCTTGCGGTTGAAATCGGCTTCGAGGCCATGTCCCACGGCTTCGTGGAGCAGGATGCCAGGCCAGCCGGGGCCAAGCACCACGGTCATTTCGCCGGCCGGGGCCGGCACGGCGTCCAGTTGCACGATAGCCTGACGGGCGGCTTCCTGCGCGTAAGCCTCCGGCGACTTGTCGTTCTGGAAAAAGTCGAGCGCCACGCGTCCGCCGCCGCCGGCATACCCGCGCTGCGGACTGCCGTTTCCATCGCGAGCGAGTACGCCAACGTTCAAGCGCGCCATGGGCTGCCGATCGAAGCTAAGCACGCCATCGCTGTTGGCCACCAGTACGTGGCGCAGGCTGTCGCCGTAGCTGGCCTGGACCTGGAAGATCCGCGAATCATAGGCGCGGGCGGCCCGGTCGGCTCGTTTCACCAGATCCACGCGCTCGGTGAGGCTGGTTTCGTTGGGGGCCTGAAGAATCGGATACAGGTCGCGCTTGTTGGCTTCCTCGAATCCGGTCTTATCTACCTTCGCGGGCCCTTTCGCGATGCAGGCCGCGACACGGGCGGCCCGGCGAATCCTCTCCGGACTGAGATCATCGCTATAAGCGTAACCGGTACGCTCGCCGGCAATCACGCGCACGCCGACGCCGAGAGAGACTCCCTGGACGGCGCTCTTGACGATAGATTCGTCAATACTGAGGCTGCTGGTGGCCAGATATTCGAAGTAGAGATCAGCGTAGTCACCTCCGGCCGAAAGCGCCTGATCGATATAGGACTGGAGGTCGTGCTCGGTAATGCCGAATTTTTGCCCGAAGAAGGAATCGGATAAAGCCATCTACTTTCAGCGTAGCAAGACAGAAGGAGGAGGCACGAGGCAGAAGGTTGTTTTTGACAAAACGAACCCCACCTCCGGCGGACAAGCCAGCCAGGATTTGACGCATCGGGGGCCGTGTTGTGGGTCGAGGCGTGATTCGAAAAAACGAAGCCAGCCGGCGCGTGGCGAGGCCACAATCTCCCTCCTTTCAGTTCTGGTTTTAGCACGCGTGGCTGGGCCACGACCGGGTGGGAGCCGCGAAGTTGATGAATGTATGAGGAAATAAGCCTATGAAGAGGTTGTGAATTCCAGTTCCATATATACATCGGCGCGCACGTACGGAGAGGGCGTAACACGCTCTGGTGGTATGTGCTGAAAGCCGATCGATTCGTACAAACGGATGGCTGCCGTGAGTTTTTGGTTCGTTTCCAGGTAGAGACGTCTAGCACCCGAAGCACGCCCCGCTTCGATCACTTGCGTGAGGAGCCGCCGTCCGACGCCGCTCCGCCTCGAGGGCTCCGCGACCGCCATCTTTGCGACTTCAAATTCACCTGGGCGCATCGCGAGTAAAGCGCAACAGCCTACTATTTCCCCCTCCTGGACAGCGAATAGAATACGGCCGCCCCGACTCAAGATAGTGCTCTGTGGGTCTGCGAATGCGACCTCATCTTTGGGTTCCATGACGAAGTGGCGCCGTATCCACTCTTCATTGAGTCGCCGAAAAGCAACCTCGTCCCCAGCGACGAAGTCGCGAATGGTGAGTTCCGTATCGAGCGATTTCATCTGACCACCTCCTCGGGATCACCTCTTGTCCCTACGGTATTCAACCGGCGTCTAAGATGTCCAATATCTGTAATATGCTTATTTATATGGTCTGGATATGAGAGGAGAAGTTGAGCTTCGACATCTTAGGTACTTCGTGGCGGTGGCGGAGACGCTGCATTTCAGCAAGGCCGCACAGCGGCTGGGCATGGCCCAGCCCCCACTGAGCCAACAAATTAGGCGGCTCGAAGAAATCGTCGGGCACCGTCTCTTCGACCGGACGACGCGCGGCGTTAAGCTCACACTGGCCGGCCAACTTCTCGAGGAACGAGCGCGCACCACGATTGAGAAAGTGCAGGATGATCTAGCGCAGGTTCGGCGACTCGGACGCGGGGAGGAAGGGACACTGACCGTAGGATTCAGCGGTTCCGTGATGTTTACCGAACTCCCGGCCGCGATTGGGGCCTACAGGCGCCGCTATCCGAAGGTGGAACTCCGCCTGCGTGAACTGGCTACGTCGGCTCAGATTGCCGCCCTTCTCGATGGAACGCTCGATTTGGCCTTTCTGCGCGACGGGGATCCCACGGAGGGGATACAGATGAGCACCTTATTGAGGGAGCAATACGTGGCCGTGCTTCCAGCGGATCATGCGCTGGCTCGAAAACGCCCCTTGCACGTCGGCGATCTAAAGAAAGAGCCCTTCATTTTCTTTGCGCGCCGGATGGGGCCACTCGCTTTCGACAGAACCATCGGTTGTTGCGAGAAGAGTGGTTTCCGCCCCAACATAGTTCAGGAAGCGCCGCAGTGGCCTACTCTCGTACGACTGGTGGGCGCCGGTCTGGGCGTCTCACTCGCGCCCGCTTGTGTCGCAAATATCGCGATTCCGGGAGCAGTTTATCGGGACGTCCACGCAGGGTTCAGAACCGCGGTCGATCTTGGTATTAAATCGGGCCCAGACAGTGTTCTTCGCGGTAATTTCGTTCAAATTGCGCGTGAGTATCTGGCTGGACCTCTTGCCAGGCAAGCACCGCTCGTTGATCCGCGCCAATCAACGTGAGCGAGACTCCCACGCTCAGCCGTTCAAACCCCGTTCATTATCGAACTCGGTGAGCTTGGCGCGGCACTTCTCGCAGATCAGTAGATGTTCTTCCACTTCGCCGAGGCGCGGTTCCTCCAGCAGTCCTTCGCTGTATTGCGCCAGGTGTTGGTCGGGAACATGGTCGGTCATGATTCGCGTCGGCCCGCGAGGAAGGCAAATAGAAAAACGAGCTATGGCCCTGGAGCGTAGTATATCTATAGACTGGCGGGCCGGGGGTACGACCCCAGATTAGGAGATCGTATGAAGATACGTTCCGTCGCCGCTGTTATTTTCGGAGCCGCTTCGCTGCTCGCACAGCCTGCTCCGATTCGCGTGCTGGTTTCCAACGGTGTGAGGGCGGTGGTGGAGGATCTGCAGGCGCAGTGTGAGAAGGCCATCGGGCATCCGCTGGCGATCGAGTACAGTGCCGCGGCATTGCTCAAGCAAAAAGTCGACGCCGGAGAGCAGTTTGATGTCGCGTTTCTCACCACGGAAGTGGCCGATGAACTGATTAAGGAAGGGAAGGTCACGGCCGAGTCTCGTGTCGATCTGGGACGTGTCGGCGTGGGAATAGGCATACGCGCCGGAGCGCCGAAGCCCGACATTAGCAGCCCGGACGCGCTGAAACAAACGTTACTGAAGGCCAAATCCATCACGTACGCTAAGGATGGCGCGGCCAGAAAACTGATCGAGAAAATATACGACCGGCTCGGAATCACCAACGAAGTCCAACCGAAGATCATGCTTCAATCTGTGCCGGGACGTCCGCAAACTGCCGTGGCCGAAGGGCAAGCGGAAATGGTGATGACGCTGATTAGCGAGATCCTGCCGGTGAAGGGGGTCGAACTGGTGGGACCGGTGCCGAAGGAATTACAAAGCTACGTGAGTTTTCGCGGCGGCGTCAGCGCCGGCACGAAGCATGCCGAAGCCTGCCGCGCGCTGGTGAAGTTTTTCACGAGCTCAAAAGCCGCGGCGGCTTACAGAGCCAGAGGCCTGGACCCCGCTCGCTGATCCGTAGTAACTTTAGGCCGCGGCCGTCGCGGCCATTTTGATTGCATTTTCCGGTTTGGCGATCGCGCAGCCGGCGGAAGCCTTGCCGATCGCGGGCGGCGCCGTTGCCAGGGACGTGCCCGGCGCTAAAGAACTGCCGGACCCGAATATGACCTACAAGGTGTCTTCGATCTGGCGGCAGCCGCGCGAATTGAGTGCACAAAAAAGGCGGGCTAATCGGCCCGGCATTTCGTCGAACCTGATCCTGCCCGCCACTGGCTGTGCTGCTATTGAAGGATGTCCTACTTGCCGTAGGGAATAAATGCGTTGACCGTACGCTTATCGCTCACCACCTGATCCATCCTCTGATTGGCCTTCTGATGCTTATGCATACGGGCCGGATGGACACGCGGTGATTGCGAGGCGAGCGCTTATCTGCTCATCGCCTGAAATCCGCGTTGTAGTCACGTCGTTATTCTTGGCGGCAAAAAGAAGGCCGCCGGCGAGTAAGGAACCTAAGAGTACTTTTTTCATTATTTGTCCTCCTTCGCGGAATTGGAGTGCAATTTCAGTGCCTCGGAGATAAAGCTATCTTACGGAGGAAGATCGGGATTGTAACCCACCGTTTACTCTTGTAAAATCAACCCATGCCGAGCTACTGCCCTAACTGTGGCTCAGCGGTTTCCGGGCCATTCTGCGGGAATTGCGGCCAGAAGCTTCAAGCTTCTGTAACTCCGGGGCAGCCACCACCGCCGGTAACACCCGCTGCAGCCCCAGCCCAGCCCTCCAGTTCACGAAAACCCTTATTGATCGGTTGCACCATTGTAGTAGTTCTGTTTGCCGCGGGCATCGCGGGAACGGTGTACGGTTTCTATTGGTTCAAGAACAAGGCTATCGCTAAGGTTGCGTCCTACAGCGGCGGCATGGTGGGGACTCCGGCCGAGGTGCGAGTAGCACATGGAAACACGTGTTCGCTACTTTCTCGCGAGGAACTTCAGCAGTTGCTCGGGGTCACGATCGAAAAAACTGTTGAGATCATGGAAGGTTCCGCGCCGGGCTGCGCCTATTACACTAATCCTGCCGGCTTCGAGCAACTGCGCAACTTAGCCATCGAGCAAGCGCGCAAGCAGGCAGAGGCTGCGAAAAACGAGACTACTTCGAAATCCGATAATCCGCACACATTACTAAAGAACGTCAACCAACTAGAAGGCGTGGTGAAGGCTTTGAGCCTGACGCAAGGCGGCGACAAAGAGGGCCGCGCCTTTGCGTTTACGGTAGACCGGGGCTTCGGACGCGGAAACTGGACCACGCTTCGAGCCACGACGGCTTTGGTTCCGGGCTTCCAGGAGGTGCCGGGCCTCGGCGATCACGCTATGGTCGGATCGTTCGGGCACGTTCTGCATGTGCTTCAAGGAGACAGCCTAATCAGCCTGGAGTTGACGTGGGTACCGGACGCGCGCACTCGCGGCGGCGACATCGCGCGCAAGATTGCGTCGCATATTTAGTTATGAACTCGCTGCAGCTATGAACGTGCTGCTACGGGATTTCCGCTATGCCTGGCGGATGCTGCGCAAGAACTTGGGCTTGAGCGCGGTGGTAGTGCTTTCGTTGGCCATCGGGATTGGCGCCAACAGTGCGATCTTCAGCGTTGTCGACGCATTGCTGCTGCGGCCGCTGCCTTATCCTGAACCAGAGCGACTGGCCAACATTTGGCTGCATTCGCCTGGCATTGGGATTTTCCGCGATTGGCCATCGCCGGGACAGTATGTCGATATTCAGAAGGAAAATCATTCCTTCGAAGATATGGCCATCGCGCAACCGCGCGGCATGACGCTGACCGTCCGCGATCAGCCGGAGAGGATCGATGGAATGCGAGCTTCGTCTACCTTGCTGCGCATGCTGGGAGCGAAACCGCTGCTCGGACGCCTGCTGCTTCCCGAAGAGGACAAGCCCGGCAAGCCCGACGTTGCCATTCTTAGTTACGGGCTCTGGAGGCGATTATTGAGCTCCGATCCGCAGATCGTGGGCAAGAGCATCGAGGTCAATGGGAGCCCACGCCTTGTGGCCGGCGTGCTGCGCCCCGAATTTTCGATCAATACAGAAGCGATGCCGTCGGAAAGCCCCTTAGATAAACTCGATCTCTTTCTGCCGCTGCCGCTGGGCGCGGACGCCGCGCAACGGCGTGGAGACGAGAATTACAACATCCTGGTGCGGCTGAAGCCGGGCATTTCGGTGCAAAAGGCTCAAGCAGATGTTGACCTCATCGCCAATCGAATCCGAGTGAAGGACAAGCGGGGTCGCACGTTCGGCATGACAGTAACCGGATTGCAGGAGCAGGTGGTGGGCGACGTGCGCCGCGCATTGCTGGTGCTGCTCGGCTCGGTGGCATTGGTACTGTTGATCGCCTGCGCCAATGTGGCGAACCTGCTACTGACGCGCGCGGCAGGTCGCGAGAAGGAGGTTGCGATCCGCACGGCTTTGGGAGCGGGCGGGATGCAGATCGTCCGGCAATTGTTGACTGAAAGCGTACTGTTGGCAGTGACCGGCGGGACGGCCGGACTGGTGATTGCGCAATGGACGCTATATGTCGTCCGCAGCATCAATCCGGGGAATATTCCGAGGCTGGACGATATCGAAATCAACGGAGCGGTGCTGGCGTTCACATTCGGGATAGCGATTGTGACCGGCGTACTGTTTGGCGTAGCGCCGGCGTGGCGGGCGATGAGGGTGGATCTGAATACGGCGCTGAAGGCGGGCGGGCGCAGTGGACAGAGCGACGGTGGTTTGCGCCTGGCGCGAAATCGGTTACGTGGGCTGCTGGTGGTTTCGGAGCTGGTATTTTCCTTGATGCTGCTTATCGGCGCAGGGCTGCTGATCCGGAGCTTTGTGCGGCTGGAACGCGTCCCGCCGGGTTTCGCCACCGATCATATTCTTTCGATGCAGGTGACGGTGACGGGTGCGAAATACTACATGGCACAGGAACCAATGGCCCGGTTCTTCCAGGGTGTCGAAGATCGCATTCAGCATCTGCCCGGAGTGAAGAACCAAGGCTTGGTTTCCGCGCTGCCCCTCACCGGCACAGTCGGCTGGGGCGAGATCAGCGTCGAAGGATACAAGCCGCCGCCCGGCCAAGAGCTTCAGGTTGACATTCGCATCGCGAGCAACGACTACTTTCGTACCATGGATGTTCCTCTGTTGAAAGGCCGGTTCTTCGACCAGCATGATAACCGGACCAGCCAGCAAGTGGCGATCATCGATGAGAAGTTCGCACAGCGTTTCTGGTCGCACGAAAATCCCATCGGAAAGCATCTCTGGTTCGATCCCAAGAAGCCTCTGATGATTGCCGGTGTCGTGGGGACCGTGAAGCACTACGGCCTCGATACCGAAGGAAAAATTGTCGTGTATTTTCCTTACCAGCAGAATACCGACAATGGTATGTACCTGGTAGCGCGTACATCCTCCGATCCGGCGGCGCTCACCGGCGCGATCGTCAGGGAGATTCGTGCCGTCGAATCGAACGCCGCAGTTTATAACATTCGCACCATGCAGGATCGGCTCCACGATTCGCTCGCCCGCCAGCGGTTCTCGACTTTGATGTTGGGCGCGTTCGCGGCGTTTGCCTTGTTGCTGGCCGCGGTGGGAGTCTACGGCGTCATGTCGTACCTGGTCTCGCAAAGCACGCACGATATCGGGGTGCGAGTGGCTCTGGGCGCGCAGCCAGGTAACATCCTCGGCTTAGTGGTCCGGCAGGGAATGGAACTGGCGGCGATCGGTATTGTCAGCGGCTTGATCGGCGCGCTTGTTTTGACTCGCGCGATGGCCAGCTTGCTGTTCGGAGTCACCGCGACCGATGCTGTTACGTTCAGCTCGGTGGCTTTGATTCTCGGGGTGGTGGCGTTCGCCGCAACGGTGATTCCAGCGCTCCGGGCGACTAATGTCGATCCGATGGTCGCGTTGCGGGAGGAATAATCAGACTGATTTAATTGGCTAGTGGATCGGGCCTCAACTGGAAGTGCAGCACCTTGCTCATCGTGCCCTTCCCGGTTTCGGTATGGAACATGGCTCGAGTCGCGTAGGTCGACCACAGTCCTTTACCCTTCCATCCGGTCTTCGGGTCGTCGATCCGGCCGTCCAAGCCCTTGGCGAAGAATCCGATCGGATACGGCACGCGCAAAGTGATCCATTTGCCGTTCGAGAGGGCCATCAGAGCATCCTCGCCGTTGCCGGTGGCGATGGGAGTGTTCTTGCCCAAGCCGAAGGTATTGAACTGATCCACCCAGTCGTAGTAACTGGCCTCGGCGCTGCCTGAATCCTTCACGTTCTTGAACTGCGGCGCCGGGAACGGATAAAGGGTCCAGCCCTCCGGACAATGTTGTCCCGTCGCGGTGGGGCCGTTCAGTACTGCGCACTTGCGACGATCGAAACTGGCGAAGTGGCCGCTGGCGAGCACGGTCCACACGACGCCGTTGGTATCTATATCGAGGCCGCGCGGCGAGAAGCCTTGCACTGGGGCTTTGGGATTGTTCCAAGGCAGCTCGTAGCGTTCCGCCAACGCGGTCTCCGGAGGATTGGAACCCGGATTGAGCCGCACGATGGCGCCCGGGAAGCCGAGCACCGTTCCCCACACCGAACCATCCGCGGGGCTCACGGTCACGCCGTAGAAAGACCCCGAGATCCGCATGTCCTTTTTCGGATCGACGGGCTGGCCAGGCTCAACGTAAGCGTCGCGCTTGCCGTTGCCATTGGTATCGAGAACGAGGGCGGTCCAGCCCTGCGATTTCTGCTCGTCGTGCGTCTCCTCGAACATCTTGACGTTCAGCCATCCGACCACGTCGCCACCGCCGCCGCTCGAAGTCCATAGCGTGTGGTTAGCGTCTTCGGCGAACTGCAAATGGTGGGTGCTGAAACAGGTATCGATGAGCGTGAACTGTTTAGTCTTGGGATCGAACATCGCCAACTGCCGGCCGCTGCGGTTGACCGGAAATAGTTTCGCCGACAACAGCGGCGAGCCTTCCTTGCAGTACGCGGGATTCTCCGGAGGGCGAATCACCGACGTCAGCCACACGCGGCCTTTCTCGTCGAACATTGGGTTGTGGATGTTGGTGAGGCTGTCCCAGATGGCTTCGTCGCCCCAGAATGCAGAAGGCTTCATTGGCGGCGGCGGGCCCTCGGTCTTCGGATCGCGCACCGGCGCTTTCACAAAGCTCGCTGTGTTATGCACCGGATCGAGTATCGGTATATTATCGGTGCTGAGTTCGGGTGAGCCGTACAGCAGTCCGTTGGCGTTCACGGTGGGATTTCGTTTGTCGGTGGCGATCTCATCGTGCAAGTAAGATTTTGGACTGGCCCAATCCCACTCAGTAATGACGACATTTCGCTCGGCGCCTTGCGGGCGGGATGGTGCTGGAGGCAGTTCGCCTTGGGCGATGCGAGTGGTCCAGTCGCCGAACATGGCCTCGGCGCGCTCCTTGCCCATGCGGCCGATGCCGCCGACCATCGCGCTTCCAGCCTGTCCCGACTGAATTCTGCGGTCCCAAGCCTGGGCCGGCGAATCGAAATTGCCGAGCGCTTTGGGGATCTCGCGCGTCGCCTTGGTGCCTAATTGATGGCACGACCAGCAGCTATCGGTCTTCACCATTTCCAGCCATTCGGCCTGGCTCTTCATGTTCGGCGAAATGCCGTTGCCCTTCGGACCGGTGCCGGGGAATTCGTTCTTCTCGGGAACCTTCAGAAGGGAATACCAGTAGCTGGCCGGATAATAATTGGCGGCCGCGCGCGCATCCGGCGCAACCACGGCGGTGAGGTTCAGCGTCTTTCCCGGCATGCTCTGGACTTTCGGTCCATCGATCAGGCCGTAGCCACGAGTCCACAAGGTGTAGTTCGCTTTCGGAAGATCCGGGAGCACGTAGCGGCCGCGATCATCGGTGACCACGATTTTGGCGTACTTGGTCGGCAGGTCTTTGGTTTCGGCGATCACCCAGGCACCAGCCTCGGGTCCTTTTGCGCTGGAGACGACGCCGCCGATATCGTCGTTGTCGATGCGCACGTCATTACCGCTTTGTTGCGCGGTTAAATAGACGACACAGCCGGCCGCCACGATGCCTGCCAAATACAGAGTCCTTCTGGTCCGCATGCGAGCGCTCCTTTCGCCTTCCCTGACGGCTTAGTATATACCCGCTGGAGCCGGATCGAAAGGTTAGGAAAGAAGAAGGATCGAGGTTGGTTTAGAGGCCGGCTATTGCCGTGGCTTCGCTGTGCGAGAGCTCCAGATGCTGTTGCAGACGCGCTGAGAATTTCGGAGCTTTTGGTTCGGCCGTCGCTGGAATGGGCTGCGCTGGCGATTGCCCTTCGAGTTCCAACGGCTTGGTGCAAGGCTCGTACGACTTGATTGGAGGTTTCGCTGCGAACAGGCGCTCCAGCCCCAATCGGTCCATGGCTTTGAAATAGGCCTCTTTATGCTCAGCAGAGCAGTACCGGTCGTGAAGAAGTCTCATAGGTAACGAGAGGCTCGATTCACAGAACATACAAGTCGTAACCACGTCGCGTGATCTCCGCGATTGATTTAGCAGGTTGCAGACCAATCCAGCAATAGTTGGAAGTCACTGAGCCCAGAGCGGATTCAGCGCATCAAACTTCGGACGAGATAGGACTAGTTGAGACTTATTGTCACGGTACTCGGGTAGTGTGTGGTCCATTCTTGTTATTCCCGCGCTGCGATCAGGTGCGTGATCTTAGGCGGCTCAGAACCGCGATGAAAAGCCCGGGCCAGCGCTTCCATTTCTCGATCGGAGACAGTAACGCGCTCATGCTGGCGGAGGTGCTCGGCCCAACTCTCGACCACGAAGGTCTCGAGAAACCGTCCGGGCTCGGCGGCCTCTTGGTAGAGACCCCAGCGAATGGCTCCATCGCGCCGGCGGATTTGCCGTACGGCTTTCATGGCGAGCGCGAACTCCTTTCCGCGGGCCGGATCGACCAGGTATTCGACCGTTACCAATACCGGGCCGTGCTCGGGGTGGAAGCCAGCGAGCGGCGGCGGTTCGGGCCAATGGAGGGACGGCGTGGTGTCGATTCCGAGAGTGGCGAGCCTCAGGCGTGAAGTGGCGGCAGCGCCAGCAAGCAGGGTGACAGCCGCTATGGCTAGAGTTGTGCGAAGTCCTAAATACGATGCAACCTCGCCCCAGATCACGCTGCCGACGGCCATCGCTCCTTGAAAAACAAGCAAGTACACGGCTAATGCCCGCGCGCGGACCCAGGCGGGAAGCGAGGTCTGCGCGGCGGTGTTCAAGGTAGAGTTGGTACACATCCAGCCGATGCCACCGGCCAGCATCAGTGCTGTTACGGCGACGAAATTCTGGAGATAGGCCAGCGCCAGATTCACCAAGCCAAAGAGGACCACGGCGGAGGTGGCGATCGCGTCGGGCGAAAGCAGTTGGCGTAGTCGTCCGCTGATCAGGGCGCCGATGACGGAACCGACACCGAGGCAGCCGAGCAGGAGCCCGAAACCAGTGCTCTCACTATGCAGTTCGTTTTTGGCTACCAGCGGAAGCAACGACCACAAGGCGCTGGCCGAGATGACGAAGGCGCCGGATCGTAATAGCACCGCGTGCATAGGAGGAGCGAAGCGTATGTAGCGCATCCCAGCCCAGATCGCGTTGCCGACTCTTTCGGTGGATTTGGGGGCGGTGATTTGGTCACGCTTCCAAAGATAGAGGACCACCATTACGCCGACGAAAGAGATGGCGTTGAGGATAAAGGCAGCGCCGGCGCCGACGGCTGCAACCACTAGTCCGCCGAGTGCGGGGCCAATGGCGCGCGCCAGATTGAAGCCGACCGAGTTGAGGGCTACGGCGGCCGGAATCTCCGACATCGGCACCAGGTCCGGCATAATCGCCGCCCATGCGGGTCCATTGAGCGTGGCGCCGAGGCCGAGCGCGAAGGTCAGCCAAAGAAGTGTCCAGGGGCCGGTCTTGCCAGTGACTGTTAGTGCGCCCAGGATGCCCGCGGCGGCCAGCATTAAGCCCTGTGAGACGATCAGGATTTTTCGGCGGTCAAGGATATCGCCGATCGCCCCGGCGGGAACGCCGAGCAGAAATACGGGCAGATTGGTGGCGGTCTGGACCAAGGCTACAAGGAGCGGTGATGGAGCCAAGGTCACCATCAACCAGGCCGCGCCGGCGTTTTGCATCCAGGTGCCGATGTTGGATACGGCGTTGGCGATCCACAGCCATCGAAACCAGGTATAAACCAGGGGCGACCAAGTGCTTTGGCGGGGAGAAGTCGCTTGAGCCAATTCCTATTTTAGAGGGATAGCAGGCCGGAGACCTTGCTCCAGTAGCATCGCGATGATGAATGAACCCTTGGCCTTCGTATAGTCCAGCGAATCGGTGATGCCGCTAGCGAGGATTTGTTGCTTGGTGCTCTCGTAGGCGCTCCGCAGCTTGGAGTCGCGGCGGAGTGCATCACGGAACCCGATCAGTTCTCGATGTTCTTCCCTGTTGCGCTCAATAACGTGCGCGTGGATTCGGAAGATGCCGCCGAGGGCGGAAACAGAGGCCGCTCGCATTGGCCGTGTCTCTGGAAATGGCTCACGGCCGGATTGTCTTTGGAAGCCGAGCGCGTCGAGGGCGGTCTTGGCGAATTCGAGATCGTCAGCCAGGTATGTGACGGCGAGATCGATGATGCCTTTTCCGCGACAGCCCGGTACCGCAGTGCTGCCGATGTGTTCGACGACGATCCGGGGTTCGAGCTGCTCGATGGCGTGCTTGAGGAGTTCTGCGATTTGGGGCGCCGGGGATCGTAGTCCTCGAAGATCGCGGCAGCTTTCTCATATTTGCCGATTTCGAGCATCTTAGTTCTTCGGCAGCAGATGCTTCTGGACTTTTCCGAGTGCGTTGCGGGGAAGCTTATCCACCAAAATGAACTGGCGCGGGATTTTGAAAGAAGCAAGTTTTTCGCGACAGCAGGCTTCGAGGTCAACGGGATCGACTGGCCGCGTGGTGACGATGTAGGCGACGGGAACTTCGCCACGAACGCGGTCGGGTGCGGCGGCGACGGCTGCCTCGGCGACGCCCTCTTGCTCTTCCAAAAACTCCTCGATTTCGCGCGGATAGATGTTAAAGCCGCCGGAGATTATGAGATCGCTCTTGCGCCCGCACAATGTGTAATAGCCATCGGGAGAGCGTACGGCGAGATCGCCAGAGCGGAAATAGCCATCGCGGAAAGCGGCGAGCGTGGCTTCGTCGCGTCGCCAGTAGCCGGGGAAAATGTTGGGACCTTTGAGATAGACCTCGCCGGTTTCGCCGTCGGCCACCGGGTGGCCTTCGGGATCGAGCAATCGCACGGAAACACCAGGCAGAGGGAATCCTACGCTTCCAGGCCGGCGCTCGCCGATGTAGGGATTGCTGATGTTCATAACGGTCTCACTCATGCCGTAGCGTTCGAGGATAGTGTGGCCGAAGAGCGCATGGAATTCTTCGAAGACTTGAGCCGACAGCGGAGCGGAGCCGGATACGAAGAGCCGCATGGCCGCGCCGATCTGGCGGGCCTGGTTGTTGGGAAGGTCCAGCAGGCGAACGTAAATGGCTGGGACGCCGAAGAAGAGCGTTGCGCGAAAATCGAGAAACTCGGCGGCGGCTTTTTGGTGCTCGAAACGTTCGAGCAGCCGCATGCGGCATCCGCTGACGAGCCAACAATGCACACCGTTGCCAAGGCCGTGAACGTGGAAGAGCGGAAGGGCCAGCAGGAATCGATCAGCGCTAGTGATCTGCCAGCAGGCGGTGAGATTCATCGCATTGGCGGCGAAATTATTGTGGGTGAGCACGGCGCCCTTGGACGTGCCGGTGGTCCCGGAAGTATAGATGATGCAAGCAGGAGCATCACCATCGAGGGCGACTTGTGGACGCTCATTCGGGAGCACGGCAGCTGCTCGCGTGAGGTCGGCGGGATTCCAGATGGGAACGGAGCTCGCGAATTCGGTGGTAGAAACGACGGCGACGGGATCGGCATCGGTGAGGATGTGGGTAATCTCGCGGTCGCGATAGAGGATGTTGATGGGGACGAAGATAACGCCGAGTTTGACGCAGGCGAGGTAAAGGTCGATCATCTCGATGCAGTTGGCGAGGTAGACGCAGAGGCGATCGCCAGGATGGAGGCCGCGCTGGATAAGCACTTGGGCTAGACGATTGCTACGGCCGTCGATGTCGTTGAAGGTGTAGGTGACGCCTTGATATTCGAGCGCGGGGGTGTCGCGGCGGCCGAGGAGGGACAGGTCGAAGAGTTGGGCGAGATTCAAAGTGTTATTTCCGGCCTCTCACGGCAGGATGTCGTGCAACCGCTCATCGAACGGACTGCCCAGCATGGGATGCAACTTCTCCCGGAAGCGTTTGGTATGTTCGGCCGCCGAATGGGCCTCAAATGCCTGGCGTGTCTGCCAGACTTCGACAATGGTGTAGTGGTTGGCGCGGGAGTCCTGCTGCAGCACCTCGAAGCGAACAACGCCTGGGTCCTTCTTGCTTTCGGCGGCAAATTCGTGCAGCGCCTTGGTTGCATCGGTCGTGTAGTTAGGCGTGACGTCGACGTGCGTGACCACGTACACGCTCTTACCGCCTCGAGCAGGTTCTTGTGCAGTGACGTTCCAGACGATCGCTGAGCCAGTCAAGATGAGTGCAGTCGAAGCAAGAACCCGAAAGATTCCCATTCCAGGAGTATACGGCACCTTGGCACCGCTCTTGTTGGGTCCGGATGTAAAATAAATTCCAGACTTCTTTATAAATGCCTCAAGCCACTTACTGGGGTCCGCCGATGTCGGCGTCCCAATACGCCGTGTTCCGCTTCGACGTCAAAAGCATGGTTATGGCGGAGGGTGAGCCTTTGATCTTCAATACTCTTCCCGACGCCGAGCGCTACTGCCAGGAAAATATCGTCGCCACGGCATCGCTGGGCTGCCGCATCCTCGATCACAGGGGAAAACCTGTTCGGACTTTCTCGGACCAACAGATCTACGACAAACACCATGGACCTCCCGCCGCAAAGCGGAATGTCCTACTGGGTTCGGCGTTGCTTGTGGCGGGCGCAAGTTCGGTTGCGCTGGATGCCTGGTTGGGATGGCGCCTCGTCTTCGGCGTGTTGTTGGGCGTCCGTTTATTGTGGGCCGGCTGCGTGAAGACGATCGATGGCGTCACGTTCCTGATGCACGACCGCGACCCTAGGAACTGATCTTGTGCTTCTTCAGCCACTTGAAAATCTGGGGCAACAAGTTGCTCATCTGTTCCGGTGGAAACCCGTGCTGGCCGCCCTGCACCGTGATCAACTCCGCCTGATCGCCGGCCGCTTTCAATTCCTTCGTTAGCCGTACACTCTGATCGTACGGCACCACGGGGTCGGCATCGCCATGGATGCTCAACACCGGCGGCAGTCCCTTGCGGACGTAAGTGATCGGAGATAGCTTCTTGGCCAAGTCCATGCGATCTGGTTGCTCAGGAATCCAGGTCACCGCGTAAGACTGCAAGTGCGGCCCTTGCAATTGATCCGACACGTCCGAGATGCCATAGAAATTGATGATGGCCGCGATCTTGATGGATGGTCCTAGTCCAGCCGATTCGGGCGCCATGCCCACCATCATCGCCAGGTGCCCGCCCGCCGAGTTGCCGGTCACGATAATCTGGTTCGGATCCACTTTGTAATCCGCGGCGCGGTCGCGGAACCATTTCGCGGCTTCCAGAACATCGTTAACTGCGGCGGGCGCCGTGGCCGCCTTGGCGAGCCGGTATTCCACATTCGCCACTACGAAGCCATGTTCGACGAACGGCAGGCAAAACCGCTCCAGCATGCTCTCTTTGTCGCCCTGGATCCAACCGCCGCCGTGAATCATGATCACGCCAGGCCTGTTTTTTAATGCGGGCGCGCGCGCCTGGACAATATCGAGCACGGTCTCCGGATGGAGGCTGTAACGGATGTTAGCTTCGATCTGGTAGTCGGCGCCGCGAGCGAGCGCGGTCAACCCGGGCACTGATAAAAGCAGTATTACCTTGGAGGAAACGCGCAACTATTTTGCAGGGACCGCGCAGCCGCCCTTGCCTTTGCAAGAGTTCTTGCCCGCGCAGCCATTGTCGCCGGTCTTGCAACCGCCCTGCCCCTTACAGTCGTTCAAGCCTTTGCAATCGTGCTTGGCGGCCTTAGTCTTTTTCTTTGGATCATCTGCTCCATACAGCGCTGAGCCAGCCGCCAGGCCCGCGGTCGCAGCCCCGAGGGCGATGGAGAATTTTCTGCGATTCATTAACTGCCTCCCGAATGTCTGGATATCGCCTTTACCCCCACAGCTTAGCGGTATCAGGACCCCGCGTGCAACCTAACTACTTATGCTAGTCTTCAAAAGGGATCGAGCGCGCAAATTAAATGCAGCCTAATGACGTGGCCGAGTGCCCTTTCTGCCTCGGCCGCATGCAGCTCGAAGATCGCGATGGTGAAAGCTGGATGGTGTGTCCCAACGGCTGTCCTACCGAACTGCAAATCCCTGTGCCCGAGCCCGCAGTCCCCGAGACTCAAACCGGTGTTCCCGCGCTCCAGAAGGGCGCCGCCGGCTCTTCGAAGTGAGGTCTATCCATGCGCCGTACGCTCCTTCTATTGCTTGTCGTAATTCCGATTTCGGCTGAACTCGCGTATCAAAAACCGTCGAAAGAGATCCTCGATATATTGAACACGCCCGCGACGCCGGCGCTGGGTGTGAATCCAGCACGAACCTACGCGACGCTGTCGCAGTCGGAACGATATCCGTCCATCGCCGAAGTGTCGCAGCCCATGCTGCGGCTGGCGGGAATGCGAATCAACCCGCGCACCAACGGTCTGCACCTGGCGCCGTCAAGCTTCTCCATCACTTTGGTGCGGCTCGCCGATGGCGCGAAGATTCCTGTGTCGCTGCCGCCGAACGCGCGGGCCGGCTCGCTGCGCTGGTCCGAGGATGGGAAGCAGTTTGCCTTCGCGAACTCGACTGCCACCGGCATTGAGTTATGGGTTGGCGATCCAACGACGGGCAAGACCAGGAATATCGACGGCCTGAAGCTCAACGCCGTGCTAGGAGATCCCATCGATTGGATGCCCGATAATCGCACGTTGCTTGTAAAGGCCATTCCATCTGGCCGTGGATCCGCGCCGGCGGAAGCGACGGTCCCGGTAGGTCCCAGCGTCCAGGAGAGCTTAGGTAAGGCGGGCCCGGTGCCGACTTACGAAGACATGCTGAAAAATCCGCACGACGAAGACCTTTACGAATACTACGCGAGTGCGCAGCTCGTTAAGGTGGATGCGGCCACCGGGGCGATCACTCGACTCGGCCAGCCTGCATTACTCGAAACCGTTACGCCGTCGCCCGATGGCCTGAATATTCTGGTGACGCGCGAGCATCGGCCGTTTTCCTATCTGCATCCGGCGCGCGAGTTTCCCAAAGAAGTGGAGATCTGGAATCCGTCCGGCGCGATGGTTTATAAAGTCGCCAGTCTGCCATTGCCCGAGCGCGTGCCGCTGGGTGGCGTAAAAGTTGGTCCTCGACAGTTTCATTGGATCGCGAATCAGCCGGCCTCGCTGATGTGGGTGGAGGCGCTGGATGGCGGAAATCCGAAGGAAAAGGTCCCGCATCGCGATCGGCTGCTTGCGATTAAGGCTCCCTTCAAAGGCGAGCCTTCCGAGATCTTCAAAACCGAGCAGCGCTTCACCGGAATCCAGTTCGGCAAGAATTTTGCGCTGGTGGAAGATTACGATCGCAACACACGTATCCTGCGCACGCTGGAGATCGATCCATCGAAGCCTGGCGCCGACGCAAAGCTGGTCTGGAGCCGCAACCAGCAGGATCGCTACAAAGATCCCGGGCGGCCAGTAGAGCGACTTTCGTTGGGCGGGCGCGGAGGCCTTGGTTTTCCCGGCGGCGGAGGAGGCGGGGAATCAATGCTGGTGCAATCCGGCGACACTATTCTTTTGATCGGTCAGGGCGCGAGTCCACAGGGCGACCGGCCATTTCTGGATCGCTACAATCTGGCGACCGGGCAATCGGAACGGCTTTTCCACTCCGCTGAAACGAGCTACGAGACGGTGGATGCGGTGCTCGACGAGCAGGGCACGCGCTTTATCACGCGACGCGAGAGCCCGACTGAACCTCCGAATTTTTATCTGCACAATGGCGCCTCGGAAAAAGCTCTGACGGATTTCAAAGATCCGACGCCGCAGCTTCGCCGCATCAAGAAACAATTGGTGACCTACCAGCGTCCCGACGGCGTGCCGCTGTCTTTCAATCTCTATTTGCCGCCGGATTACAAACCGGGCACGCGGCTGCCGGCGGTTTTGTGGGCTTACCCGCGTGAATTTAACGACGCCGACACGGCCGGCCAAGTCAGCGGGTCCTTGAAGCGCTTCACGACCATCGCCGGCTACTCCGAACTGTTTTTCCTGCTGGAAGGCTATGCGGTTCTGGATGACGCGGCGATGCCGGTGGTCGGCACACCTGAAACCGTGAACAACACTTATGTCGAGCAGATTGTCGCGGACGCGAAAGCCGCCATCGATAAGGCCGCGGAGATGGGCGTGGTCGATCCCGATCGCGTGGGTGTTGGCGGCCATAGTTACGGCGCGTTCATGACCGCCAATTTGCTGACGCACTCCAATCTGTTTCGAGCCGGCATCGCCGAGAGCGGGGCTTACAATCGGACATTGACGCCGTTTGGGTTTCAAACTGAGCGGCGCTCGTTCTGGGAAGCGCAGGATATTTATTTGAAAATGTCACCGTTTCTGCTGGCCGATAAGATCAAGGTTCCCGTCCTGCTGATCCACGGCGAGGCCGACGATAATACCGGGACATTTCCGATCCAGAGCGAGCGCATGTATGAAGCGATTCGCGGTAACGGCGGTATCGTGCGGCTGGTCTTTCTGCCCGACGAAGCCCACGGCTACCGCGCCAAAGAAACCATCGAGCACGTGCTGTGGGAAAAGTCACGCTGGTTCGACAAATACGTGAAGAACGCCGGACCCTCGACCACGCGGACGGAGTAGCGCCAACATCGTAACAAGCCAAGTGGAAAAGCTGCACTCTAACCCTGCCTGGGACCAGCTACAACAAGCATTTCTCCGGACCGCTGATGCTGCTCAGGTCCTGAGCGGGCTGACAGAATTAATCAATGCTATGGCGCTTCAGGCGTACGAAGCATCGCTCGCTCGGGCCTTGCCTAACGGCTTGGCGATGCTGGCCGTCGGCGGTTTTGGACGGCGAGAGCTTTTCCCGTACTCCGATGTGGACATCCTGGTCCTGGTACAGCGTGAATCTCAAACGGCCATGCTCAAGGAGGCGCTCTCGGAATTCGTGCGGCTGTTATGGGACGCGGGACTGCGGCTGAGCCACTCGGTCCGGACGTTGGCAGAATGCTCCGAGATCCACGAGCAGAATCCCGAACTGAACATCAGCTTACTGGACAGGCGGTTGCTGAGCGGCGATCGGGAATTATTTGCCAAGCTCGAAAACAAATTGAGTGATATCGAAGAGCGGCAGTCGCGCGCACTGGCCCGTCATCTACGGCAACTCGCGCGTACGCGGCACGTCAAGTATCAGGACACTTTCTATCATCTGGAGCCGGATGTGAAAGAGACGCCCGGCGGACTCCGCGATCTGCACTTGATTCACTGGCTCGGAAAGCTGTGGAGGTCGAGCGCCGATGCCGCGGAAAGGCTGGCTGGACCGACTCGGTTCGTGCATTCCGTCCGCTGCTTTCTGCATTACCGTGCCGGGCGTGATCAGAATCTGTTGAGTTTCGACGAGCAGGAAGAAATCACCGGGCAACTTTTCGCTTCCACTGGCGGGCCGCCGGAATTCATGCGTGAATATTTTCAGAACTCGCGTGTGATCTATAATGAGGCGCGCCGCGCGTTGGATTGGATCGACAAGGGTGAGACCTCACTGCTGACCCAATTTCGAGACTGGCGTTCGCGGCTGTCGAACGGCGAATTCACTGTTTCGAACGAGCGCGTGTTTCTTAGAATGCCGGCGCAACTGGAGAGCGATCCGGCGATCGTCCTGAGACTCTTCGAGTTCGTCGCGCGGCACGGTATTGCGCTGGCCGCGGAAACAGAGCGCCGTCTGGAGCAGAACCGCGAAGTCTTCGCGGCCTTTTGTGCCGGACCGGGATTTCGGTGGCCTTCGCTGCGAAACATTCTGCGCCTTCGACGGGCTCCGATAGCGCTGCGCGCGATGCATAACGCGGGCCTGATTCAAGCGCTGTTCCCGGAGTGGCAGGGCATTCTATGCCTGGTGGTCCCGGACTATTATCACCGCTACACAGTTGACGAACACACGCTAGTAGCCATCGAAAAGCTCAACGAACTAGCCGCAACTCAGGAGCCAGCGGCACGACGGTTCGCCGAAACACTTTCCGAAATCGAGGATCTGGCCCTGCTGCGGTTCGCGCTCCTGTTTCACGATGCAGGCAAAGGGTCCAACAGCGGCGACCATTCCCATCGCTCCGTGGAACTGGCGCGCCAAGCCATGCAACGCATGCAAATGCCAGCCGATGACCAGAGTGCCGTCGAGTTCCTCATCGAGCATCATCTCGATCTGTCGGCAGTGATGAATTCACGCGACCTGAATGATCCGGCCACCGCGCGCGTATTGGCGGACGGTATCGGAACAATCGAGAGGCTGAAGCTGCTTTCGGTTATGACGTACGCCGACATCTCAGCGGTGAATCCAGGCGCGATGACGCCGTGGCGGCTCGATCGGCTGTGGCAAGCTTATCGCGCAACTCATCAGGAGTTGGTCCGCGAACTGGAGACAGATCGCATTCGAGACGTGCCGGCTGATCTTTCGGACCCGGCGTTCATCAAAGGGTTTCCAGTGCGGTACCTGCGCACGCACACACCCGCCGAGATCGAAACTCATCTTCGGCTCCGCCAACTCAGCCGTCCCACCGGCGTGGCGGTGCAGATCGATCGCCTTAACGGCGTGTATCGAGTCGATATCGTTGCGCGGGACATGCCGTTTCTGTTCGCCTCGCTGGCGGGAGCGATGTCGAGTTTCGGAATGGACATCCTGAAGGCGGAAGCATTTTCGAATGTTAAGGGAGTAATCCTGGACACTTTCGTATTCGCGGATCCGAAGCGCACCCTAGAGTTGAATCCGCCGGAAATGGAGAGGCTGCAGGAGACGCTGGAGCGAGTGGCGCTGGGAAAGGTCGACATTGATGCGCTCTTGCGAAGCCGTCCGCTGCCTCCCAGACTGAAGCGCCGAACTGTCCGGGCGGGCGTGCACTTCGATTCCGAGGCCTGCGAAACGGCTACGCTGGTCGAGATCATTGCCGAGGACCGGCCGCGGTTGCTGTATGATCTGGCCGCGGCCATCTCGTCTTCCGGCTGCAACATCGACGTAGTGCTGATCGACACCGAAGGCCACAAAGCGATCGACGTGTTCTATGTGGCGTCGGACGGAAAAAAGCTTACGCCCGAGATCCAGGCAGTGCTGGAGAAGAAACTTCTGGAAAGGTTGTAGGCTTCGCAACCGCTTGCTACGCGCGCGGCTCGGTAACTAAATGTCGTAATAGAGCGCGAACTCGTAGGGATGCGGCCGCAAGCGGATCGCATCGGCTTCGTTCTTGCGCTTGTAGTCAATGAAGGTATCGATCAGGTCCTCGCTGAAAACGTCGCCCTTGAGCAGGAAGTCATGATCGTCCTCGAGGCAGCTTAACGCTTCTTCGAGCGATGCCGGCATCGACGGCACGCTCTTCATCTCTTCGGGAGACAGATCGTAGATGTCTTTATCCAGCGGCTCGCCGGGCTCGAGTTTATTGAGCACTCCATCCAGGCCCGCCATTAGCATCGCCGAAAATGCAAGGTACGGATTCGCGGCCGGATCGGGCGGCCGGAACTCGACGCGCTTCGCTTTCGGGCTGGCGGAGTACATCGGAATACGGCAGGCAGCGGAGCGGTTGCGTCGCGAGTAAGCTAGATTCACCGGCGCTTCATAGCCGGGAACCAGACGCTTGTAGCTGTTCGTCGTCGGAGCAATGATGGCCGACAAAGCGCGGGCATGCTTAAGCAGGCCGCCGATATAATTCAGCGCCATGGGGCTCAAACCAGCGTAACAATCGCCGGCGAACAGCGGCTTCCCGCCTTTCCAGATGCTCTGGTGTGTATGCATGCCGCTTCCGTTATCGGCAAACAGCGGCTTGGGCATGAAGGTCACGGTCTTGCCATGCAGGTTTGCCACATTACGGATGACATATTTGTACAGCATCATGTTGTCCGCCGACTTCACCAGCGTGTCAAAGCGTTGATCGATCTCGCACTGGCCGCCGGTAGCGACCTCGTGGTGATGGCACTCGATATTCAGGCCGCACCCAATCATGGTCTCGACCATCTGGCCACGCAGGTTCTGGTAATGGTCGGTGGGCGGGACGGGGAAATAGCCTTCCTTGTAGCGGGGACGGTAACCCAGGTTGTCGCCTTCGCGTCCGCTATTCCAACGGCCTTCTTCGGCATCGATGAAATAGAAGCCGGAGTGCTGGTTTTGATCGAAGCGCACGTTGTCGAAAATGAAAAACTCCGCTTCGGCGCCGAAATAAGCAGTGTCACCGACGCTGCTGTTCTTCAGGTAAAGCTCGGCTTTCCGGGCGATCCAGCGCGGGTCGCGGTTGTAGTTCTGGCGTGTGATCGGGTCAATTACATCGCACACCATGACCAGGGTCTTGATCTCGTAGAAAGGATCGATGAATGCAGTGGATGGATCGGGAATCAAGAGCATGTCGCTCTCATTGATGGCTGCCCAACCCCGGATACTGGAACCATCCATGCCGAAGCCATCCTGGAAGGAATCCTCGGAAAGCTCGGTGATGGGATAGGAAACGTGGTGCTGTAATGCTGGAATATCGGCGAAACGCAAATCTAGCTGCTTGACTTCCTTTTTCTTGGCAAACTCTAAGACTTCTTTCGGATTCATTCAACCTCCCTGGGAATGAAGAGCAATGCTTTGGGGAACCTTACAGGGTAGCGCATTCGGCGACTCTGGAAGCATCCAAAATTTTGATGAAAGCTATAAATCGGCGCGAGGCGACCCGATGCTATTCCCGGTGAGTCGGGTCGATCCAGCGCGTCTTCGACGGCGCCTCGGGGCTCGGAATATCCAAGTTCACGACGATCGGCTCCTGACCGCTGCGCACTACCACCGCTTCCACCGGGATATCCGGGTTGGCATTTATTTCCTGATGAGGGACGTAGGGCGGAACGAAGATGAAGTCACCCGGTCCGGCCTCGTCGACGAATTCCAATTGCTCGCCCCAACGGAATCGAGCGCGGCCTTTGACGATATACAATACCGTCTCGAGATCGCCGTGGTGGTGGGCTCCGGTCTTCGCGTTGGGTTGAACGACGACCGTTCCGGCCCACAGCTTGCTGGCGCCCGTGCGCGCATGGTCGATCGCGGCGGCGCGTGTCATCCCTTCGGTCTGGGGCGTGTTGCAATCCAGTTCATCGGCGTGGACAATGCGGATGCCGTGGCGCTGCCAATCGGGCTTGGTCTGAGTGCTCATCGTGCGGCTGACGTCAGGGCCGGCGCGAGTTTCGCTTCGGCCGACGCCCTTCGATTTTGCAGAAACCCAGCGATGGCGCGGCATTCTTCAGCCAGTTCGCGGAACTGATCCGGGAACAGCGACTGGAATCCGTCGGAGAGAGCGCGATCAGGGTTGGGATGCACCTCGACGATCAGACCAGACGCGCCTGCGGCCACGGCAGCCAGGGCCATGGGGTGGACCTTATCACGCTTGCCGGTGCCATGGCTTGGATCTACGATAATCGGCAAGTGGCTGAGTTTTTGCACGGCCGGTACCACACTGAGATCCAGCGTATTGCGGGTGTGGTCGGCGAAGGTACGCACGCCGCGCTCGCACAGGATCACCTGGTAATTGCCTTCCGAGAGAATGTACTCGGCCGCCATAAGAAATTCTTCGAGCGTGGATGACATGCCGCGCTTTAAAAGGACCGGCTTGCGCGCACGGCCGGCGCGGCGCAGCAGGGAAAAGTTCTGCATATTGCGAGCGCCGATCTGGATGCAGTCGGCGAATTCTTCGACCAAATCGAATGTTTCGACATCGATTGCCTCGGTGACAATGCCGAGTCCAGTTTCGTCGCGGGCTTCGGCCAGGTATCGCAGGCCCTCTTCACCCAGGCCCTGAAACGCATATGGCGACGTGCGGGGTTTGTAAGCCCCGCCGCGAAGCAACTGACCACCAGCGGATTTTACGGCTCTGGCCGCAGCCAGAATTTGTTCGCGGCTTTCAACCGAGCATGGGCCGGCGCAGAGTGCCAGCTCGGCTCCGCCGACCAGCGTCCCTCGGATCTCAACGACGGTATTGTCCGGCTTCACTTCCCGGCTGACCAGCTTGTAGGGCTTTGAAACCGGAATTGCTTCGGCGACGCCGGCCAGGCTTTCGAACTCAGCCGACGGCACCGGACCATGGTTACCGGTAATCCCGATGGCGGTGCGCTCGGCCCCCGGCATAACGTGGGGGCGGAGGCCCAGACTTTGGATTTTCTCGCAAACACCAGCGATTTCGGCATCGCTCGCGTGCGCTTGCATTACGACTAACACAATATGATCCTCTTAAAAACCAGTGTATCGCGTTGCGCTGCTAGAATTGAACAAACTCCGTGAGGGCCCGCCTCGAGCAATACTTTCAACTTCGCGAACTCGGGACTAACTGGCGCACGGAAATCTTGGCCGGATGTACGACTTTTGTCACCATGGCGTACATCATCTTCGTAAATCCGGCGATACTGCGCGAGACCGGCATGCCGTTAACCGCGGTGGTGGCCGCGACGTGTCTTTGCGCGGCGTTCGGCAGCCTATTGATGGGTATTCTGGCGCGCTACCCGATCGCGCTGGCGCCAGGTATGGGCCTCAACGCCTATTTCACTTATTCGGTGGTGAAAGGCTTGGGTGTGCCGTGGGAGACGGCGTTAGGGGCGGTATTTCTTTCGGGTGTGGCATTTCTGATCCTTACAGCGGTGGGCGTGCGACAGATGATCGTGTCCGCGATCCCGTTTGAACTATACGCGGCCGTGGCGGTCGGCATCGGGCTATTCATCGCGTTCATCGGACTTCACAATTCAGGAATCATCGTGGCCAATAAGGAGACGCTAGTCAGTCTGGGCAATCTGCGAAGCCCTAACACGCTGCTGGCGATTTTCGGACTGCTACTGATCGCTTCGTTGATGGCCTGGAAGATCCGGGGCGCTATTCTGATTGGCATCCTCGGGACGACGGCTTTGGGCGTTGTATTCGGGCTGGTGCGCTGGCAACCGCAGACTTACTCATTCCAGGACATCACGGCCACTGCCTTTCACTTGAATATCCGGGGCGCGCTGAGTTACGGGTTGGTGGAGATCGTATTCGTTTTTCTTTTCGTGGATCTCTTCGACAATATCGGTACCTTAGTCGCTGTGGGGAAGCAGGCGCGGTTGTTCGATCAGACAAACCAGATCCCGCGTATCAACCGGATTCTTTTTTCCGATGCCGCGGCGACGATTGTCGGCTCCCTGGCGGGAACCTCTACGGTGACTAGTTACATAGAGAGCGCGGCTGGAGTGGCGGCGGGCGGCCGATCGGGAGTAACGGCGATCACGACCGGCATTCTGTTCTTGATCGCCATGTTCATCGCGCCGGCGGTGGGAGCGATTCCGGCAGCGGCGACAGCGCCCGCGCTGATTGTGGTCGGTTCGCTGATGATCGCCCACGCGGCCGAGATACCGTGGGCGGACCCAGTGATTTCAGTACCGGCTTTTCTGACGATAGTCACGATTCCACTTACTTTCAGCATCGCCAATGGCCTGGCGTTCGGGTTCGTCGCCTACACGGTGTTGAAGATCGCGCGTGGTGAATTTCGCACCGTGAACTGGCTGGTGTATGTACTCACGATCCTTTTTATCGCTAGGTTCCTATATCTAGGGTCGAGTTGATGTTGATTCTGGCGTTAGAAGGATATTCCAATCAGGAATTCGGCTTGGTTTAGCTGCGACGGCGGCACGAAGAATGTGGAGGCTGCGTCGCCGCCCCAGCGCGAATAACGAAGCTCGGGTGTAATCCTCACCAGCAAGAGTTTAAAGTCGACACCGCCTCCAATAGCGAAACCAGAGTTTGACAAGTAGGACGCCTGCGAGCCGACATGCCGAAAAATGGGACCGGCCTCGACATATGGCTTGACGATAGGCGTGTGCAGGAAGTGATATTTCCCGAGAATCGGAAACTCCCAGGAATTGATGTTCGGGGAATAATGCGCCAGCGGCTGGGGAACCACCGTGATGTCGGTCGTAAGATTGAGCGGGCGATATAAGGCATCGGCCTCAACTGCGAATCCGAACGGCAGCGAAAGTTCGACAGTAGGACCGATAACGTAGTTCTTGGTGTTGGAGAACGTATGAGTGATCACATCGACCCCCCTGGTGGTGGCGTCAGTGAAGGCATCGGTTAGCGGAACGCCACCTTTGATCCCAAATGAAAATATGTGCTCGGCCGCGAAGGCGGTCGTGAACGAACTCGCAAGCAGAATCAGAGTCAGACGATGCATACCTTTATTGGACGGCCAACTCAGCCGGTGGTTTCGTTCCTATGCTTCAAGAATTACAATCGCCAATCCCTGTTCAGCCGTGTGGGTTAGGGAAAGTGCAATATTGCGAACGCCGAGACTATTGGCGATTTGCGAAGCGACGCCGTGGAACTGCAGCGTGGGGCGGCCGGACGGCAGATTGGAGACTTCGAAGTCCTGCCAGCGGACTCCGCGTTTCCATCCCGTGCCGATGGCCTTCATGCCGGCCTCCTTGGCTGCGAAGCGGGCGGCATAGCGTTCGTAGCGATTCGCTTTTCGTTCGACGTAGGCAATTTCCGTATTAGTGTAGATGCGGCCGATAAAGCGGCTGCCGTAGCGTTCGATGGCCGCGCGAATACGGTCGACTTCCGCCAGGTCGATTCCGATGCCGACAATCACAACTCGGCGCCCGTGGACGTAATGGTCAGCCGGCCGTGCTTGACGCCTTTGGTGCTGATTAAGGCGTCCGCAATTTTCTTGACCATGCTCACGCGTCCCTTGACCACCAGCACCTCAAGACAATTGTCGTGGTCCAGATGCACGTGCAGGGTGGAAAGGATGTGGTGGAAGTGCGAGTGCTGCAAGTCGGTTAGCTTTTCGTTGAGGAGCCGGACGTGATGGTCGTACACCAGGGTGACCGTACCCACCACGTTGCTGTCGGGGCGCTCCCAGGTTTGTTGTACCAGCTCATCGCGGATCAGATCGCGGAATGCTTCGGAGCGATTGGTATATCCGCGGGTTCCGATCAGGTGATCGAACTTCTTCAGCAATTTGGAATCGATAGCCACGCCAATACGGCTGAGTTCGCTCATTTGTATAGACAGGGTAACAAGTGGGCGAGAGGATTGGCGGCGTCACACGCTTTGAAGATTCGTGCTACTTTGAAGCGTCAGCCGAATGCATATCCCGGACAATTTTCTGTCCACGCCGGTGTGGGCCACACTGGACGCGGTGAGCATCCCCGCCGTTGGGTTCATGGTGAGACGTGCCGGGCGGGAATTGGAAGACACCAGCATTCCGCTATTGGGCGTGATGGGCGCCTTCGTATTCGCGGCCCAGATGATCAATTTTCCCGTGGGCATCGGAACCAGCGGGCACCTGGTTGGCGGCGCATTGCTCGCGTTCACGCTGGGTGCGGCGCCGGCAACAATTGTGATGACTGCCATCATCGCCATTCAGGCCTTCGTTTTTCAGGACGGCGGGGTGTTGGCGCTGGGAGCGAACGTCTTTAACATGGCGGTGGCCGGAGTGCTGGCCGGATATCTGCCCTTTTGGATGTGGGGAGCGCGGCGGCGAAGGTCTGCAATCTTCCTTGGGGCGTTTCTATCGGTGATGGTGAGCGGTTCATTGGCACTGGGCGAGCTCCTGATTTCCGGCGTCGCAATGCCGCGGCCATTGATCCTCTTATCGATGGCTCTGTTTTCGATGAGCGCGCTGATCGAAAGCGCAATAACAATTTCCGTGGTGCAAGCTATCGAAAAGCTCAATCCCCGCCTGATTCAAAAACCGGAAGCATCGAACTGGCGCGCCCTCTCGGTGTTGAGTGGAGTTGCGCTGGCGCTGGGGTTGGTGGGTTTCGTATGGGCCTCGTCGGCGCCGGATGGGATCCAGCGGTTGGGCATACAACTCGGCTTGTCAGCCAAGACTGGTTTTCGCGCGCCCTTCGCCGACTATACCGCGGGCCATTTCGACTCAGCATGGTTGCGCAGAGCCACGGCCGGGCTGACCGGACTGTTGGTGGTTTATGCCGTCTGCGTGACATTCGCCAAAATGATCGGCCGCCGCCGGAGCGCCTGATGCATCACGTCCTGATGGATCAGTGGAGCCAAGGCTCCAGCCCGCTGCATGTCCGCGATCCGCGCTCGAAAATACTGGCTCTGCTAGCATTCCTGATTGTTCTGGCGACCACGGCGCCGGACGCGTTCCTGACTCTGGCCATTGACGCGGCGGTGCTAGTGGCGGGAATCCTGATCGCGGGTCTTCCGCCAGGGAGTCTCTTATTGCGCGCCATGGCGGTATTGCCGTTTTCACTAACGTTCGGGCTGATCAGTTGGTTAGCAGGAGACCGGCTGCGAGCAATGGGCCTCTTGGAAAAGAGCTATCTTTCGACCGTCGCAGTTTTACTAATCGTCGGAACGACCCCTTTGCCCCTCCTGCTCAATGGGCTCGAAGCGCTGGGAATACCCCGTCTGCTGGTGCTGGTGGCGCAGTTTCTTTATCGATACCTTTTTGTGGTTTCCGAACAGGCGCAGCATCTACGGTTGGCCGCGGCTTGCCGACAAGGAATAGAGCGCCGGCACCGATTGGGCTTTCGCGCGGCGGCCGGGGCGCTGGCAGTTTTGTTCGCACGCTCCTATTACCGTGCCGAAGGAATTCATCGCGCGATGATGGCGCGGGCGTTCTCCGGGAAATTCGTGCTCCTCAGGCGACTTCAATTCGGCGTAGCGGACGGTTTGTTCACGTTGGCAATCGCCGCCTTCCTGATCCTGGTGCGCATTCAATGACGCCGTTGATCGAAGTCCGCGACCTTTGTTTTCAGTACGAAGACGGAACAAAGGCTTTAGATGGGGTGAATTTCACGCTGCACGCCGGCGAAACGGTGGCGGTTTTTGGCGCCAATGGTTCTGGAAAAACCACCTTCGTGCTGCATTTGAACGGCATTTTGCGGGGGACAGGCAGCGTCGCGGTCTGCGGGATGGAAGTGAATAAAGACACGCTGGCACGCATCCGGTCGAAAGTCGGCGTGGTCTTTCAAGATTCCGACGAGCAGCTGTTCATGCCCACAGTGTTGGAGGATGTCGCATTCGGTCCGCTGAATCAAGGCCTGCCACCGGATCGGGCCATTGAGACGGCCAAGACGGCCCTGGAGCAAGCGGGCATGGAACATGCTCTCGCCAAGGCGCCTTATCATCTGAGTGCAGGGGAGAAACGGAGAGTTGCTCTGGCAGGTGTGCTAGCGATGCAACCGGAGATCCTGGTGCTGGACGAACCAACGACTTTTCTAGATCCGCCGGCGCAAGCCAACTTACTACACTTACTCGCAGGTCTTCCACAGGCTAAGCTGATCGTTACTCATCACACGCGCTTCGCCGCCGAGCTGTCGACCCGTGCCGTGTTCTTCGAGAAAGGTAAGTTAGTGGCGGACGGACCAGTGCAGGAAATCGTTCAGCGTTTCGACTGGATCTATCCAGCTTTGGACGCTGCTGACTTACGATACTCGGCCCAACGACGCTTTTGAGCAGCAGCGATGCGACGGCGCGCCGCGGCACTAAGCCGTCCAGTGCCCCGCTTATGGTTGGAACTGGGTGGACGGCCTCGCCGGCCCTTCCCCAGCAGGGATCGGACCTCTTGTATCTGCTCATCGATGCGCTTCTTCTGCAGTTCCAGACCCTCCAGAGCCGCGGTCAGAAGCGCGTTGTTTCCAATTGAATTTACGCGAGGCATTTCAAACTCCTCTTTTTTGGATGATGCCTACCTAATAGTCATTCAGGTGGCAGTTGCCCGTCCGGCGAATCGAGTACAAAAGTCACCGGCCCATCGTTTACCAGGTGGACTTGCATCCCGGCTTGAAAGACGCCGGTTTGCACGATAACGTTTCTTGAACTTAACCTTTCGATAAAGTATTCATAAAGCTCGCGAGCCTTTTGGGGCGGCGCGGCCTGATCAAAACTTGGCCGGCGGCCTTTTTTGCAATCCCCGTACAAGGTAAATTGCGAGACGACTAACAGGCTGCCGCCTACTTCCAGGATACTCCTATTCATGCGGTGCTCGGCGTCCGAAAAAATGCGTAAGTATATGACCTTGTCCGCAAGATACTCAGCGTCTTTTCTAGTATCGCTGGAAGCGACACCGATGAGAATCACCAAACCGCTTGAGATAGAGCCAACGGTTTTGCCATCTACGTCGACGTGAGCTTCTTTCACGCGCTGAAGTACAAGTCTCATCAGATGATTGGTCGCAAGGCCGACGCCTGTGGCACGATAGCAAACTTTCAGTATTACACTGAACCGGTATTAGGCTGAACCAGTATTAGACTGAAGGATGTGACAATCGAGACTTACGCTTACGCTCGTGCGGGTCTCCTGGGTAATCCCTCCGACGGCTACTACGGCAAGACGATTTCTTTCTTAGTCCGGAATTTCCGCGCGCGCGTGCTGCTGTATCCGAGCGCGCGATTAGAGATTCGTGCTTCTAAAGCTGATATGCCGGTCTTTGAAAGCTTGGACGACCTTTATGAAGCGACGCGCTGGCGTGGCTATTACGGAGGAATCCGCATCATCCAGGCGCTGATCGTGCGCTTCATGGATTATTGCCGCGAGAAGGGACTGGGGTTAGAGAACCGAAACTTCACCATCGAATACGAGTCCACCATTCCGCTGCGCCTGGGGATGGGCGGATCCAGTTCGATCATTACGGCGGCGCTCCGTGCGCTGTGCCAATATTTCCACGTTGAGATTCCTCTACCGGTGCAGGCAAATCTGGTCTTGGAGACAGAAACCAAGGAACTGGGTGTTCCGGCGGGCCTGCAAGACCGCGTGATTCAGGTTTACGAAGGCTTGGTCTACATGGATTTGTCGAAGCACCTGATCGACACGCAGGGCTACGGGAATTATGAGCGTTTGGATCCGGGTTTGTTGCCGAGCGTTTATATGGGTTATCGCACCAGCCTCAGTGAAGGGACCGAAGTTTTCCACAATAACGTTCGTGAGCGGTGGCGCCAGGGTGACCCGGAAGTCTTGGAAGCCATGCGGACCTGGGCAGGCTACGCGGAACTCGGCCGGACCGCTTTGCTCGAACGCGATTATGAGACTCTGAATCGGCTGATTAACGCCAATTTCGATTTGCGCGCCAAGTTGTACAAGATCAGCCGTGGAAATCTGGAGATGATCGAAGCGGCGCGTAGCGTGGGAGTAACGGCGAATTTTGCCGGGTCGGGCGGCGCTATCACCGGCTGCTATCCGAATGAAGCGATTTATCAGGCGTTGACGGAAAAAATGCGAGGTCTGGGCGTGGCGGTGGTTAAACCCGTCGTAGCCTGATGGCGTGACGGTGGGTAGGTAGGTCCCTGTTAGAGTACTAAGTAAATCAATCTATCCCCAAATCTTACCGAAGCCCTGATAATGGAGTTGATGGTCCACAAGGGCATCTTCAAGCGCAAACGGGTTCACACCAAGATGCCGGGAGGCTTCTTCAATTTTGAAGAAGAGGGCACCTCGACGCGTCTGTACGGATTCGGGCACGGTGATCATCTTCGTTTGCGCGACGAGTTCGGCAACGTTTGGCATGGCACGGCGGAAAAAGTCTCCGACGACCAGGTTCGCTACACCTTCCGCGATCCCAACGGCCGCACCATCACAGGTGTTTCCGACAGCTTCGGCATTGTGCTGCGCGACGGCCGGGGCAAAACCTGGCGCGGCTTCATCGACTAGCGGGCGCCCTCACGGCCGGTTCAAATACTTTTCGTATAGCCGCTTTTGCTTGTTGTCCAGGTCGACGGTCTTGCCTTTGATGAAAAGCTGCTTGACCTGAGTCTTGGCTTCCAGCGGATCGCCATCGGTGACCATCAGATCAGCCGACTTCCCTTCTTCAATCGATCCAAGCTTATCGGCGACGCCCCAGATCTGCGCGGGATTTATGGTGATCGCTTTCAGCGCCTCTTCATATGGCAATCCGAAAGCGACCGCCGTTGCGGCCTGATACGGCAGATTGCGGACGAATTCGTTATCGAAACTACCGAATGCAAACTTAACGCCGGCCTTGAAGAACTGATCGGGTAATGTGAATGCAGCATCGTAGGGATCGTCTTCGTGCAGCGGCAGGGCGAGCGTCGGGCCGAGGATAGCAGGAATATTGCGCGCCTTCAGCTCGGGCCCCATTTTGCCGATCTCGCGCGGATCAGCGATGACGACGTGCACTTTCTGCTGATCAGCGAATTGCACGGCATCGTGAATGGCTCGCTCGCGGTTGGCCATTATTACCAGAGGCTCCGTGCCGTCGAGTACCGGAAGCATGGCTTCGAACTTCAAGTCGGGTTGGAACCCCTTGGCGTTTGCGGTTTTCGCTTTTTGATAGCGGCGAGCCTCTTCGAAAAACTCTCGCAGCTCGCGCAGTTCGGCGTCGTAATTCTTCTTGGCTTCAGGATAAGAGAAGCGCTGGGCAATATCAGGCGGAAGGTCGCCTCCGAATCGTCCACCCAGGGAAAGAATAGTGGGGATGCGCATGGCCATGCCGGCCGATTTCTTCACGTCCATCTCTTCCCAGGTCCAGCCGTCCAGATGAACCAAAGCCGCTTGGCCCGCGATGATGTTGCCAGCACCCGCGCCGCGCCTTCCGCCACCTTCGCCGCCACTCATCGGAAGACTGATTACGGTAGTGATGCCATTAGCGCGGGTAACCGGGATGTGTTCACTGGCCGGATTGATCGCGACTTCGGCCCGAAGCTGGGGATCGAACTTGCCTAATTCACCAGTATCGACACTCTCGCGCGTCGAGCCGATCTCCGAGAGTCCAAGTTGCGTCGCGGAGTCGATCATGCCCGGGTAAACGTGCAGCCCTTTGCCTTCGATCACGCGGACGCCTTTGGGTGCGGCAAGACTGCGGCCCACGCCTACGATTTTTCCATCCTTCACCAGTACGGAGCCATTCTGAATCTCGGCGCCGGCCACCGGATGCACGGTCGCGCCGCGGATCAGGAAGCTGTCGTCATTGCCGGCCAAGAGCGGAAAAGCGAACAAAACCGCGAACGCGACGGATTTCATGCAGCAGGCCTCCTCACGGCGCCCGGCGCTGGTCTTCGTTGTTGCTGATTCTCCTTATCGAGAAGCTTCTTCTTCTCCGCGTCGTGCCCGGGCCGATCCGCTAAATCGTGGTCGCGATCGAAATAGAGCTGGCCGTCGATAAAGACTTTTTCCACTTTTGAAAAGTTGGAGAGCGGATGCTTGTCAAAGATAGTGAGGTCTGCATCTTTCCCGGCTTCGATGGAACCGACCCGGTTGTCGATCATGAGTTGCTTGGCTGGATTGATGGTGATAAGCGATAGCGCTTCGGTTTCGCTCAGGCCGCCGTACTTCATCGTCTTGGCCGCTTCATCATTGAGGTGCCGAATCAGCTCCGCCGAATCGCTGTTGAGCGACACCAGGACGCCCTTGCGCACCATGATGGCGGCGTTGTATGGGATCGCGTCGTAGGCTTCCAGCTTAAACGCCCACCAGTCGCTGAAGGTGGATGCGCCGGCGCCATGCTCGGCGATCTCTTTGGCCACCTTGTAGCCTTCCAGAACATGTTGCAGCGTACGGATCTTGAAACCGTACTCGTCTGCGACGCGCAGCAGCATCAGGATCTCATCGGCGCGATAGCAGTGCGCGTGCACCAGGCGCTTGCCTTCCAACACCTCCACCAGAGGCTCGAGTTTGAGATCCCGGCGTGGCGCCAGAACCTGCTCGCCGCGAGCGACTTTCTCGTTATAGTCTTTCCAGGATTGTTGGTAAGCCTTAGCCTGGGTGAACGCTTCGCGAATCACGTCCTCGACGCCCATGCGCGTGGCCGGATACCGTGGGGGAACGTTCGCGGCGCCCACGCGCAGGCCCGTCGGATTGCCTGCCCGCTTAGGGTTTTCGCCGAGCGCGAACTTGATGCCCGGCATGGCGCCTTCGAAGATCATGTCGTGCGCATCCTTACCCCAACGCATTTTCAGCACGGAACACTTGCCGCCAATAGCATTGGCGCTGCCGTGAAGGACATTGGCGGTGGTTACGCCGCCAGCCAAGGCTCGATAAATGGCGATGTCGTCCGGATTCAGAACGTCCTCGATGCCCACCATGGCCGACACTGAGACGCTGCCTTCGTTGATACTATCGGCGGCGATGTGTGAATGGCAATCGATAATGCCTGGCATCACGAACTTACCTGAAACATCGACAACCGTGGCGTCCGCGGGTACACTCACTTTTTCGCCCACTTCCGCGATCTTGCCATCGCGAATGAGAATCGATCCAGTGTTGAGCGTCCCTTTGGTGACGGTCAGGACGGTGGCGTTTTGTATGACAATCGGCGGCGCTGCCAGCATCGAGGCAGCACACGCGCCAGCAAGAAGTAGGAGCTTCATTGATTACCTCGACGCAGAACACTTCCAGAGGGAACATCGCCAGGACCTGGTGTACCGTCAGGGCGCACACCCGGCGGAAGAGGCTCTTCAACCGGTTCGAACTTGACTCCATCTACAAAGACATATTTCACTTCGGTCCGATCCTGGAACAAGTCGCCTTTCGTGACTACCAGATTTGCGATCTTGCCTTTCTCGATGCTGCCGAGGCGATCGGCAACGCCGTAGATTTCGGCGACCGAGAGGGTCATGGCGCGCAAGGCATCATCTGGCGAGAGCCCGGCGTCCAGAGCCCGTTTAACGGAGCGAATCAGGTCGGCGCGACGGTCAATGCCACCGGAATAGAGTGCGAACTTGACGCCGTTCTTGGCGAGAATGGCTGGTGTCGAAGGAGCCCGGTCGCGAAGTTCGAGTACATTCAGTGTGTCGATCTCCTCGGGATCGCTGTCTCGGGCTCGCTCAGGCCAGCGGAGACTGACCAGCGCCGCGGCGTTGGCCTTTTTCAATAGGTCGGCCGAGCGATAACCCTCCGGAAGACCGTACAGCACGGCTTTCAAGTGCAGTTCGTCGGCCAAGCGCAGCAAGCGATCCACATCAATGCGGCGCGTCGCGGGGAGCAAAACACGCGGCGAATCGAGGACCCCCTCGAGCGCGCGATCATATTCCGGACGCTGGGTTCCACGCGCGTGGGCCTTGTAGAATTGCTTCGCAAGCCGATAGTGGTCGGCATCCGAATAAACCTGTCGGACGTAGGCGATCACGCCCATGAGCGAATTCGGAAAGCCGCCGCCGAATCCCGGCGACGTGATGAACGTCACGTGTTGACCGGCATTGTCGTCCACTACCATGTCGCCGCCTTTCTCGCCCGCCATATTGACGATGGCCCCCTGACCGGCGAAGATTCCGCGCGGCGGGAAAGTGGCAGCCGTGGTGAAGCCTTCCGCGCGAGCCGATTCGATACGCCGGTCGGTGGGCCGCACCAGGTCGGCCGCTCGAATCCAGCTGGTGGTGTATGGCCGATCTTCGGGTCCACGAGCCGGCGGATTCGCGGGCGCCTGGGTCGCCGGAGCGGGCTGCGGCGGCTGATTGGGTCCACCTCCGCGTCCGCCACCGGTGGTTACGACCGGAGCTGCGTCCGGGATTCCAAAAGTGCTGAGCGCGTCAATGAGCCCTGGATATACGGTGAGGCCGTCGCCTTCGACGACCCAGGCATCCGCGGGAACGGCGACATCCGTGCCCACCGCTTCAATCAGACCGTTGCGCAGGATGATATTCGCTCGCGGGATGGCCGGACCGCTCACCGGAAACACGCGCGCATTATGAATCGCGATGGCGGTGGGAGCATCGGCAAACAACGCGCCCGCCGCTAGCAGCAGCATAGAAAGTCGCTTCATAGCCAATCGCTTATTATAGAATTTCCGCTGGAATGGTGAATGAAATGGCGTTGAAAAAGAGAATTGGTTACAAGGACGCGGGCGTCAATATTGATGAGGGCGATCGCGCCGTTGCTCTTATTCGAAAGCACGCGCGGGGCACCTTCACGCGCGACGTGCTCACTGATATAGGCAGCTTTGGCGCCGGCTATCTGCTGGCCGGGTGGAAAAATCCAGTGCTGGTCAGTTCCGCCGACGGGGTCGGCACCAAGCTGAAGATCGCCTTCCAGACCGGCCGGCACAACACCGTCGGAGAAGATTTAGTGAATCACTGTGTCAACGACATTGCTGTGCAGGGAGCAGTCCCGCTATTTTTCCTCGATTACTTCGCGGCCGGCAAGCTGGATGCCGAGGTCACCGGCCAGGTGATCGAAGGCGTGGCGCGGGGCTGCCGGAATAATAGTTGCGCCCTGATTGGCGGCGAGACGGCCGAGATGCCCGGCCTCTATCAGCCCGGCGAATACGACCTGGCCGGATTCATCGTCGGCGCCGTGGAACGGAACGAGATGTTGACCGGCAAGACGATCCGTGCGGGTGATGTTCTGGTGGGTCTCGCTTCGAACGGCTTACACACCAATGGCTATTCGCTTGCTCGCAAGCTGCTCTTCGAAGTCGCCGGGTATCGGATGGATCCTTCGCTCGAAGAAGAGCTGCTGAAGGTGCACCGCAGCTATCTGAAGCCGATCCGCGCGTTAATCGATGCCAAGATGTTGAAGGGCGCCGCTCATATTACCGGTGGTGGAATCACCGGCAACTTGCCGCGGATTCTTCCCGAAAGACTGGCTGCGAGGATCGATGTTTCGACCTGGACAATCCCGCCCATCTTCGAGCGGCTGCGCGACATCGGTAATATCGACCCAGCGGATTACCGGCGGACATTCAACCTCGGAATCGGGATGATCCTGGTGGTCGCTAAACGGAATGTCGCAAAAACGCGCGCAACTCTCGCGCTGCTTGGCGAACCATGTCCGGAAATCGGGGAGGTCATCGAGGGACGTGGGGAGCGGGTGGTCTACGTTGGTGACACCGGGGCGCGCGGTTGAAGCGGCTGGGCATCCTGCTTTCCGGACGCGGATCGAATTTCGAAGCGATCGCCGACAACGTCGCGGCCGGCCGCTTACAGGCCGAGATAGCCGCGGTAGTCTCTAACCGTGAAGAAGCGCGCGGGTTGGCTATCGCTCGCGAGCGAGGCTTGCCTGCGCTGTGCATTCCATCGAAGGGTGTTTCAAGGGAAGGCTATGATCGTCGCGTAGTGGAAGAACTCAAGGCGCGCGACGTCGAGCTGGTTTGCCTGGCGGGTTTCATGCGGCTGCTCAGCGCCGAGTTTTGCCGGGCGTTCCCCATGCGGATTCTGAACATTCATCCCTCGCTGCTGCCGGCCTTTCCGGGACTCGACGCCCAGCAGCAGGCGCTCGATCACGGCGTCAAGATCAGCGGCTGCACGGTGCATTTCGTGGATGAGCAGCTGGACGCCGGCCCGATTATTCTGCAGGCTTCCGTCCCGGTCCTCGATGACGACAACGAAGAAGCGCTGGCGGCGCGCATTCTCAAACAGGAGCATCGCATCTACAGCGAGGCGATCCGGATGATTATTTCGGAACGCTGGCGCGTCGAAGGCCGGCGGGTGCTCGCGTGGTGAAATCAGGGCGGTCTTGCTCTAATTTCCCGGTTTACATCTGAAGCTCTCCGCGGGAGACGGCAGTGGTATCTCGCTGACAGTCGGTAGGCCTAATGGCTGCCACTTGGGATTTCAACCTAGGGAAATAAGGACCAAGGTCCTATTGCAGTACGGGGCGTACCACGGCAAAATTAACTTTCAAACACATGGCAACCGCATCGATCCTGGAAATGGAAGTCCAGGCTGAAGACCAGAGTATTACGCCCCCTTTACCGGAAACTTTAGAGGAGACCGGCTTGGCACGTTCCGTGGTGGAGCAGCTCGTAATGAAGCTGCTGTACGCCCGCGGCGACATGCTGGGCCGTGATTTGTCCGAGGCGCTGGGTTTGAAATTCAGCCTGATTGAAGAGCTGATCGAATTTCTGAAACGCCAGCACTTCATACAAGCGAAAACGTCCCTCGGCATGGGCGCTAGTACTTCTTTGTTCGCCCTTACCGAAACCGGACGCAACTATGCACGGGAGTGTCTGGAATCGAACCAATATAGCGGGCCGGCCCCCGTTCCGCTCTATCAATACACCTACATTGTTCGCAGACAGCGTCGCGCCGAGGGCTGGCTTACCAAAGAAGCGCTCGCGGCGGCTTATCGAAAGATGGTGGTGACGCCCCGAATCCTGGCGCAGATCGGGCCCGCCGTGAGCTCCGGCAATTCGTTCCTGATCTATGGCCAACCCGGGAACGGAAAAACGTTTCTGGCCGAAGCACTTGGAAATGTGGACGACGATTGTATCTACGTCCCACATGCCATCGAATCCCAGGGCGCCATCATCCAGGTGTTCGATCCGGTCTATCATCAGCCCGTGCAGGACGAACAGGAGCAATCGGTTTTGGCGGTGCAGCACCACTACGATCGCCGCTGGATCAAGTGCCGCCGGCCGTTCATTGTCACTGGCGGCGAATTGACTCTTCAGATGCTGGACCTGAACTATAATGCGACCTCGAAAGTCTACGACGCGCCTTACCAGGTGAAGGCTAACAACGGCATTTATCTGATCGATGACTTCGGCCGGCAAATGTGCAGCCCAGCCGAGGTGCTTAATCGCTGGATCGTGCCCATGGAACGGCGCATAGACTACTTGAAGTTTTTCAGCGGCGGGAAGATGACGGTTCCGTTTGAGGCATTCCTCATCTTCTCCACCAACCTTAAGCCCGACCAATTGGGAGACGAAGCCTTCTTGCGCCGGATTCAGTACAAGATGCTGATGCGGAGTCCGGACCAGGGCGAATTCTCCAGCATTTTCCGAGGGTTCTGCGCGTCCAAAGAGCTGCCTTTTGAGGAGAGCAGTCTCAGCCGGTTCATCGAGAAACACTACCGGTGTACGGGCAAGCCCTTCCGCCGTTGCCAACCGCGCGACGTCCTGTCACACGCTATCGACTTGATCCAGTTCGAGAAACTGCCCTACCAGCTCACGGACGATTTACTCGACCGCGCGTTTGAAAGCTGTTTCCTCGAAGAGAGCGGCGAGTAGCCTCGCCGCCGAATTGCCTACAGAGCGGCCCACTAATTGAACCAGCTCCCAAACCGCTTTTGCTAGACTTTGGTCTTAAGGAGAAGTCATGGGAGAGAACTCGAATCCCACTCGCCGCGACGTGATAAAGACGGCCGGCGTGGTGACTGCGGTGGCTGCTGTTGGCGATCTAGAAGGAGCGCCGGCAATCCTGAAAGGACATGCCGCTTCCGATCAGATGAAGTACGGCATGATCGGCACTGGCGGGCGTGGCTCATATTTGCTGGAGCATCTCGCCAAGGTCGACAACGGACATTGCGCCGCGGTCTGCGATCTCGACGACGGGCGCTTGGACAAGGCGGCCGCAACCATCGGGACCAATCCCACGAAGTACAAAGATTACCGTGAACTGCTCTCCGACAAGAATGTCGAAGCGGTGCTGATTACCGTGCCGCTCTTCGAGCATTTCGAGGTTACCAAAGACGCGCTTCAGGCCGGCAAGCACGTTTTCTGCGAGAAGAGCCTGGTTTTCAAACCGGAGGAGCTGCACGCCTTGCGCGCGTTAGTACCGCAGTATCCCAGGCAGGTGCTGCAGGTTGGACTGCAACGCCGCTATAGCAAGTTTTATCAGCTCGCCAAGGAACTGGTGGACAAAGGCGTACTCGGCGACGTGACCCATATCGAGGCCATGTGGCATCGTAATCCGGGTTGGATGATGAACGGCTTCAATTGGCGCCTCTACCGCGAATATTCGGGCGGCTTGGCAGCGGAGTTGGCCTCTCATCAGCTCGACGTCGCGGATTGGATATTTGGCGGCTCGCCCGAGTTCGTCGTTGGCGTGGGCGGTTTGGACACCTGGAAAGACGGGCGCGACGTCTTCGATAACATCCAGCTCATTTACAAATATCCAAACGGCCGCAAGGTGATTTATAGCGCGATTTCGACCAACGTGCACCTTCCCTTCTTAGAAAGCACGCGGCCGGAATTCGGCGAGTTGATCATGGGCACCGGCGGCGCCATCGAGATTACCGTGGGCGATGGCGAGTCGACCATGCCTACGGCCATGTGGTTCCGCGATCCATCCAAAGTCACCGTTCAAAAAGCCGAAGGCAATGCCCCGTCCACTGCAGCCGGGGCGAGTTACGCGCTGGCTAGCAGCCAAAGAGGGCTGCCGATCGTTATGGCGACCGATCAGCTCAAGATCGACAATACCGATTCTTTCCTCAAGCGCGAAATGAAGTTCGCCCAGCGCTGGCTCTATTCCAAGGGCGTGATGGTGAACGACGAAGACACCAATCCGGTGGAAACCGAACTCGAAAGCTTCTTCAACGATTGCCACACCGGCGGTCATCCCAAGGCCGACCTCGAAGTCGGCTTGCGCGATTCCACCGCGGTAATGCTCTCCAACGTTTGTATGAACGAAGAGCGCCGAGTGTTCTTCAAGGAAATCGAAAGCATGGGTAGGGACGTAACGCCGCAGCAGATGGCCGCGAACATCGCAGCCGCGCAATCCAGTTACAGCAAATCGATTGCCGCCAAGAAGAAGGTTTCGGCCTAGGTGGGCTGGGTTTCGTTCCACAATCGGCGCGCGGCTCAGATTGAAAACGACAGCCTTCGTTTGACGATGACGGCCGAAGGCGGCCATATCGCTGAGATTTTGCACAAGCAGAGTGGCGTGAATCCGTTGTGGATTCCACCCTGGCCGTCGATCGAACCCTCCACCTGGAACAAGGAAAAGCATCCCGAGTACGGCGCCGATGCCGAAAGCAAGCTGCTGTCCGGAATCATGGGCCACAACCTGTGTCTCGATCTGTTCGGCGCGCCATCTCCCGAGGAAGCCGCCGCGGGCATGACGGTCCATGGCGAGGCGTCGATTCTTCCGTATCAAATCTCATTCGCCGACTGCGAGGTCACCGCCGCCTGTTTCCTGCCTGCTGCTCAGCTTCAATTCGAACGGTGTATCCGTGTCGATGGGGCTCGGGTTTTCATTACCGAAACAGTGGAAAACCTGGCAGTGCTCGATCGACCGATCGCCTGGACGCAGCACGTGACTCTCGGCCCGCCATTCCTTGAAAAAGGAGTGACGCAGTTTCGAGCGCCGGGCGCAAAGGCGCGTTCACTCGGCGCCGATCACGATTTCGAGTGGCCGGTCAAACCGGGTATCAACGGCGCATCGGAAGATATGCGGGTGTTTACGAACGCCCCCGTTTCCGCAGGCTTCGACAGCGTCCTCATCGAGCCTGGGCGCCGCCAGGCCTTCTTTTTCGCTTTCTCGCCCACGACCAGAGTGCTTTTCGGCTACGTCTGGAAGCGTGCCGATTTTCCGTGGCTCGGCATTTGGGAGGAGAACTACAGCCGCGACCACTCGCCGTGGAATCGCCGCACACTCACGCGAGGCATGGAGTTCAGCGCTTCTCCGGTTCCGGAAAGCCGCCGCCAGATGATTGATCGCCACTCTATGTTCGGCGTGCCGGGCTATCGCTGGCTTCCGGCTAAGACCAAAGCGCAGGTGGACTACTGGGCGTTCGTAACGAGCGCCGATTCAATCCCCGAGAGTCTGGAGCAGCTCCAGGTCCACGTTCCCGCCTGAGACGATCGCCCCGATCTTCCCGGGACTTTTCGGGAGCTTGTGGTGGAACAGCGCGGCCGCCGGAACCGCCCCGCTAGGCTCGACCACCATCTTCATCCGCGTCAACAAGAACTTCATCGTGTCGCGAATCTCTGAATCGTTTACCAGGAAGATGTCTTCGACGTTCTTCTGAATTATGGGAAAAGTAATCGCGCCGGGTTTCTGCGCGCGCAGACCGTCGGCGATGGTCCGAGGCGTTGGAATCTCGACGCGCGAGCCGGAGCGGAACGAAAGGTAAGTGTCGTTGCCGTCTTCCGGCTCGACTCCGAAGACGCGAATCTTCGGCTGAAGCGCTCTGGCCGCGATGGAGCAACCGGACGTCAGGCCGCCGCCACCGATGCAGACCACCAAAGCATCGAGATCCGGTATCTCTTCGAGTAGCTCCAGTGCCGCTGTGCCTTGCCCGCCGATGATCCACGGATGATCGTATGGAGGGACGATCGTCGCGCCGGTCTCTTCCGAGATTCGCTTGCCGATGGCCTCCCGGTTTCCGGTTAATCGATCGTAAGTGACTACCTCAGCGCCATACCCGCGCGTGGCTTCGAGCTTCGATTTTGGCGCATCGTCAGGCATTACGATGGTCGCCTGGATGCCCACCGATGCCGCTGCGATCGCCACCGCCTGCGCGTGATTCCCAGACGAATAAGTGACCACGCCCCGGCTCAACTGATCCTTCGGTATCGAGTAAACGAAATTCGATGCGCCTCGGATCTTGAATGCCCCCCCGCGCTGAAAGTTTTCGCACTTGAAGTAAACCTGTGCGCCAGCGAGAGCGTTGAACGTCCGCGAAGTAAAGACCGGCGTGCGGTGGGCGATTACCCGGATGCGTTCCGCCGCCGCGCGAATGTCTGAAAGCGTGACATCCGCGGTCATCGGCGCTCGTCCGTGGCCAAGACAATGATCGTATCGATTGGATCGCGCCCATCAGGTAGGCGGAGGATCGTTCCATCCTCCACCTGCCGCACTTCCACCGCCTTTCCATTCATCAGCACGGTCGCCTTAGTGACATTGGCGAGCTTTGGCAAAGCCAGTAACTGGTCCGGCCAATCCAATACGTGGACATAGACTTTGCCGGCCTTCTGGGTCGTTACTCCCCACGGCCTGGGCTTCACCGGCCCGCCCCGCGTCCCATAGATCGAATCGCCGTTCTTGCGCAACCAATCTCCCACCGCGTGCAGGCGTTCAACGAACTCCGTCTGGATTTTCCCGTTGGGCATCGGCCCGACGTTCAACAGAAAGTTTCCGTTGTTCCCCGCCCCCTTCACCAGGTATTGAATCAACTGACCCGGCGTCTTGAACCGTTTGTCGCCGCTGTTGTAACCCCACGCGCCATTGATCGTGTCACACGTCTCCAGCGGCAAAGTCCCGATCTCGGATTTCGCGTTGAACTCCGCCGTCCGGCCGCCCGGCAAGTCACGCTCGAACATCTGGAAATCTTCACCATCGAACGGCTTCAAGTGATGATTGCTGCCGATGAGCGCCGCCGGTTGCAGGCTGTGAATCAGCCCGTAGGTCTTGGCAAGACGCCAATCCGCATCGGGCTTGTCCCACATACCGTCGAACCAGATGCCCCCGATCTCGCCATAGCCAGTGAGCAATTCACGCAGTTGGCCGTCCATGTAGTCAAGGTATTTGTACCAATCGCCGCCTGCCGGCCGGCCAGCGGTCAAACCAGTCCTGCCGAGCGGAAAGTAATTCGGACTATGCCAGTCGAGCTGCGAGTGATAGAAAAATAGCTTGATGCCTTGCCGGTGACATTCGTCCGCGAGCATCTTCAGCACGTCTTTGTGATGGGGCGTGCGATCGACGATGTTCCAATCGCTCTGCTTCGAACCCCACATTCCAAAGCCATCGTGGTGTTTGCTGGTGATGGTGATGTACTTCATCCCCGCGTCTTTGGCCATCGCGACCCACTCGGCCGCGCTAAATTCAGTGGGGTTAAAGCGTGCCGGCAGTTTCTCGTATTCGGCTACCGGGATTTGGTCGTTGTTCATCACCCATTCGCCCTTGCCGAGGACGCTGTACACGCCCCAGTGGATGAACAGGCCGAATTTACTGTCCTGAAACCATTCGCGCGCCTTCAGGTTTTCAGGCGCGGGGTGGTAAGTCTGAGCCACAGCTCCGGAAGCCGCCAACATCAGCGACAGAAAGTATTTCATATCAGTAACCCGCTTTCTTGTCGACCACATTCTCCAGTGGCTGGCCATTACGGAAACGCTCGAAATTTTCGATGAACTGATTCATCGCCGCGTCCGCCCATCCCACAATGTGATCGGCCGAGTGCGGCGACAGCAGCACATTATCCAACTTATAGAACGGATGGCCCCCGGGCAACGGCTCGACATCGAACACATCCAGCGCCGCACCGCGAATGCGTTTTTCGGTTAGCGCGGCGATCAATGCGGATTCAACAATCACGGGCCCACGGCCAACATTGATGATCACTGCCGAGTTCTTCATGGCGCGCAGCTCCCCATCTCCAATCAATCCACGTGTCTCCGGCGTCAGCGGAGTCGACACCACCACATAATCCGACGCGCCCAGCATCTCGCGCAGCCCTTCCGGTGGATAAGCGCGTTCCAGATCCCGATCGCTGGCCGAAAGCCCCGCCCGCCTGCGGGCAGCGACCACTTTCATCCCCAGCGAACGCGCCAGGCGCGCGGTCTCGCGCCCGATTTCTCCGTAACCCACCACGCCCAGAACGTGGCCGCGAATCTGGACGACGTCGAACTGCTCCCACCTTCCCGCTTCCTGGCTGCTCACCAGCCGACGCAGATCCTTGGCGAAAAAAAGAATCGACGCCATGCAAAATTCAGCCAGCGAGTCCTTGAAAACACCACGCCCGTTCGTGACGGGCACAGGGCTCTCGATCAATTCCGGAAACAGAATCTTGTCCACGCCGGCGGAAAGTACATGTATCCATTTCACCTGCCGCGCGCAGGGAAGAACCTGGTGCAGCAGTTCGCCATGGTGACTGCCATTGAGTATCACGTCAGCCTCGGAAGCGTGAGTTTTCAGAAATTCAACATCGTTGCCGACGCGAACCTCCACTGGTTCGGGCAGCTTTTCCAAAAGGCGCAGATTGCTCGCGCTCGGGTCAGAGATCACCAATAGCCGGATCGGGTCCATGAAAGAAGGAAGATAACACGGTCCCGATGTCGCGCGCGCAAAGCAGGGCATCTAAGATAACATCGTGACTTGACCGCCCAAGAACAATTGCGCGATTTACCCGCCGTGGACCAGGTGCTCGCGAACCTCGCGCGCTTGGAAGGGCGCTTTCCGCGTCGTCTGATCGTAGACGAAGTACGGCGTGTATTGGAGGCGATCCGAGAAGAGATCCGCGCCGGAAAATATTCCAACTCCGCCTCCGTCGAAATTCGAGTTGAAGGAAACCTGGCCCTGCTGGAAGCGCCATCCTTGCGGCGCGTGATCAATGCCACTGGCGTCGTCCTGCATACCAATCTGGGCCGGGCGCCGCTGGCGGACTTTCAACCGCTGACTGGCTATTCGAATCTCGAATACGATGTCGCCCAAGGCGCCCGCGGCAAACGCGATGTTCATGCTGCTGCGTTATTGGAGCGCCTGATCGGAGCTCCCGGCATCGCGGTGAACAACAATGCCGCCGCGATTTACCTTGCCCTCAACGAGCTAGCCGCCGGATTCGAGGTCATCGTCTCACGCGGCGAGTTAATCGAAATCGGCGACGGCTTCCGGATTCCCGACATCATGCAGCGCTCCGGCGCGGTGCTGCGGGAAATCGGGACCACCAATCGCACCCGCATCGAAGATTATCGCGAGGCCATCAACGATCGAACACGCCTGCTGCTGCGCGTGCATCCCAGCAACTTCCGCATCCAAGGATTCACCGCGAGGCCCGAGCTGCGCGAGCTGGTGGCGCTGGGCGCCGAACGCGGAATTCCTCTCTACGAAGATCTCGGCAGCGGGTGCGTGGCTGATCTGCGCGCTTTCGGCATCGAGGAACCGCTGGTCGGCGACAGCCTGAGCGCGGGCGTCAGCCTGGTCTCCTTCAGCGGCGACAAGCTGCTGGGCGGCCCGCAAGCAGGGATCCTCGCTGGCGACCGCCGGCTGATCACGCGCTTGCGGCGCAATCCGATGTTCCGTGCCCTTCGGCTCGATAAGCTGATCTATCAGGCGCTCGAAACGACGCTTCGGAATCTATTGCTGGAACGCTGGGATCAAATCCCTGCGCTGCGGATGATCGCACAATCCAGCCACGAACTAAGAACCCGCGCCGAAGCTTTCGCTCATCGGCTCACCGGTATTCGTACCGAACTTTTGGAAGGCAGTTCGCTGATCGGAGGCGGGGCGACGCCAGAGCAGCCACTCGAAAGCTGGCTGGTCGCGGTCCAATGCGCCGACGTCGTTGAAGCGGAACGGCGATGCCGGCTGAGCGACCCACCCGTAATCGCGCGCATCGAAGACGACCGACTGATGCTCGATCTCAGAACCGTGTTCCCATTCGAAGAGGAAGAACTTGCCCGAGTGATTCTACAAGCTTGCTCATAGGCGCGCCAGCAACATCGCCAGTAGTGCCGTCCGGTCCGCAATCCGATCGATCAAAATGCTCTCATTCACGGCATGCGCGCCCTCACCGACGCCGCCCAAACCGTCTAACGTAGGAATCCCGAGAGCCGCGGTGAAATTTCCATCCGATCCGCCGCCGGTCGACGACTCTTCGAGCTGAACGCCCAGTTCCTTGGCCCAGCGCCGCGCCGATTCAAACAGCTTTCGAATACCGGGACTCCGCTCCATCGGCGGACGATTCAAGCCGCCTTCCACATGAATCGCGCAGCGCTTGTCGAACGGCCGCAGACCACGAAATTTCTTGTCCAGCGTTGGCGCGTCTTTGAGCCGACCGACACGAATGTCCACCTCGGCGCGCGCTTCGGCGGCGATTACGTTGGTGCGCGTACCTCCCGAAATTACCCCGGGATTTACCGTAATCCCTCGATCCAACTGCGTAAAGCCTGCTATGCGCTCGACCTGCCGCGCCAATTCGACAATTGCGCTAGCGCCGTTCTGAAAATCTACGCCGGCGTGAGAAGCGTGTCCCTTCACGGTAACTGTGTAGTCGCCGACGCCTTTTCGAGCAGTTTTGATTTTGCCCGCCAGCCCGGTGCCCGGCTCCAGCACCAACACTGCAGCGCTCGATCGCGCTGCTTCCTCAGTCAAAGGCCGCGAGGACTCGCTCCCGACTTCTTCGTCCGAGTTCACTTGCAATATCACGCGCCGGCCGACCGTAATGTCCAGCTCACGCAACATCTTTACTGCAAATAGAAAAAACGCGATCCCGGATTTCATGTCCAGAACGCCCGGCCCCCACAACCGGCCCTGCTTATTGCGGAAGGGCATTTGCGCGAGCGTGCCGAGCGGCCAGACTGTATCGGAATGCGCCAGCGCCAGAACGCCTCCATCGCGCCGCTTGCTCTTGCCCGGTAACTGGAACTCGCAGCGGAGATGTCGACCAAAGCGGCCACCCGGAAACGTTCGTACGCGGCCCAACCCGTCGAGCTTCGCGGCTAACAATTCGACGAACTGATTTACCGACGGCGGATGATCGCTGGGCGATTCGCACTCCACCAATTCACGAATCAACGCAGTGATATCCGATTGTTTCGTGCGCGCAAACGCAAGGAATGGATGCATCGCCTGTTATAATAGCCAGTTCGCATGCCCCTCCTCGACATTCAGGCGATTCGTGACATCCTGCCGCATCGCTATCCCATGCTGCTGGTAGATGCCATTCTCGAGCTCGAAGAGGAACGGATCGTTGGGATCAAGAACGTCACCGTAAATGAGCCATTTTTCGTCGGCCATTTTCCGGATTTTCCGGTCATGCCGGGGGTACTCATCGTCGAAGCCATGGCTCAGGTGGCTGGCGTTCTAGTTCTAAAATCGATTCCCGACCGCAAGAACAAACTCGTCCTCCTCGCTTCCATCAATGAGGCCAAATTCCGCCGGCCGGTCTTGCCGGGCCATCAGCTTCGTATCGAGATGAAGGTCACCAAGCGCAAGGCCAGCATCGCGAAAATGCACGGTCAGGCGACGGTGGATGGCGTCGTGGTGGCCGAGGCCGAGTTGATGTGCAAGCTGGCGGATCGGCTGCCTCTCCTGGCATCGTCCCCTGACGAAGAGACGGGTCCGGTCCCATAAGGCCGGCCATGGCGATTCATCCGACCGCAATCGTCGACGCTCGGGCCCGCATCGCTGACAGCGCGGACGTTGGACCGTACTGCATCATCGGCGCCGGAGTCGACATCGGAGCACGCACCCGGATCATGGCCCACGTCTACATGGAGGGCGTGACTAAAATCGGCGATGACAATCTTTTCTATCCCTATTCAACGGTCGGAGTCGCGTCCCAGGATTTGAAGTACCAGGGTGAGCCTTCCGAGACGCGCATCGGAAACCGCAACAAGATCCGTGAATTCGTGACAATTCATCGCGGTACCGAAGGCGGCGGATTGATTACCGAGATCGGCGACGACAATCTGGTGATGGCTTATTCCCACATCGCGCACGACGTCCGCATTGGAAACCACGCGGTCCTCTCCAATGGCGCTACTTGCGGAGGACATGTCGTCATAGGCGACTGGGCAGTGATCGGCGCGTTCAGCGGCGTGCATCAATACTGCCGCGTCGGCCGTCACGCCATGATCGGCGGTTACAGCGTGATTACCCAGGACGTCCTGCCGTTCTCCATGACCGTCAGCCCCCGAGAAGTGAAAGTCTTCGGCCCGAACAAGACCGGGCTGGAACGTCGCGGCTTTAGTCCGGCCGCCATCGAGCAGCTTCACAAGGCCTTCCGGCTGCTCTCCAAGGCCGGCTTGAACACGACCCAAGCCGTGGATCGAATCAGCAACGAAGTGGAGATGGGGCCGGAGATCGAAGAGTTGCTGGCCTTCATCGCTTCCTCCGAGCGCGGATTCGTGAAATGAGCAAATACGGCATGATTGCCGGGAATGGGCGTTTCCCGCTGCTGGCGCTTGAAACCGCGCGAAAGCTCGGTGACGAGGTGGTGGCGATCGGAATAAAGGAAGAAGCCTCGCCCGAAATTGAAGGACTCGCGGCGCGCTGTCACTGGATCTCGCTCGGCCAGCTCAGCCGCTTGATCGAAATTTTGAAACAGGAAGGCATCACCGAAGTCATCATGGCCGGGCAAGTTAAACACGCCAGTATATTCTCATCTATCCAGCCCGATCTGCGACTCTTCAAATTACTGGCCTCATTGAAGGGGAAAAACACCGATGCGCTGATCGGAGGCGTCGCGAAGATCCTCGAGGACGAAGGCATCCGGCTGGCCGATTCCACGCTCCTGCTGAAGCCATTACTGGCCGGGACTGGTGTGCTGACCAAGCGAAAACCGGATAAGGACGAAGAGAAAGACATTTCCTACGGCCGGAGGATCGCCAATTTGCTCGCCGGGCAGGATGTCGGCCAGAGTGTGGCTATTTCCGATCGCGCCTGCGTGGCACTCGAAGCCATGGAAGGCACGGATGCCATGCTGCGCCGCGCGGCCACGCTGGTGAACGGAAAGCCCCTGCGCCTGGTGAAGGTGTCACACCGCCGCGGGCATCTGCTCTTCGACGTTCCAGTCACCGGCACAGGCACGATCCAAGTGATGCAGGAGACCGGCGCCACTGCACTCGCCGTGGACGCAGGCCGCACCCTGATGCTCGATCGCGATGAAATGCTGGATCACGCTAACCAGGCCGCAATCGCCATTATCGGCTACGAACCGGAGGTTGGGTCTTGAGCAAAATCCGAGCCGCGGTGGTGGGCGCCGGTTCTTTCGGGCGCCATCATCTACGAATTCTGAGCCAGTCGACCAATGCTGAGCTGGCCGGCGTAGTCGACAGGGATCCACACCGCGCCTCGGCGGCAGCCTCTCAATATGGCTGCCCAGCCTTTGCATCGCTCGCCGATCTCGCTGGCAAGGTCGACGCGGCCGTTGTCGCGGTCCCCACCTCCGCCCATGCCGACGTCGGCTGTGCGCTGCTCGAATCCGGCATCGATGTGCTGGTGGAAAAGCCGATCGCGGCCGACCTGGCTTCCGCCCGGCGACTGGTCGATACCGCAGCTCGCACGGGCCGCATTCTGCAGGTCGGCCACCTCGAGCGTCTCAACCCCGCCATCATGGCGCTGAAAAAGATCGTGATCCTTCCACTCTTCTTCGAAATCCACCGGCTGAGCCTGTTTAGTCCCCGCAGTCTGGATGTCGACGTGGTCCTCGATCTCATGATCCACGATCTGGACATCGTGCTCGATCTGGTTGGTGCGATGCCGGAAGAGATTCGGGCGGCCGGAATATCGATCCTGTCGGACAAGGTTGACATTGCCAATGTGCGCCTCGCGTTCCCAGGCGGATGCGTCGCCAACCTTACCGCCAGCCGCGTCTCCACCGAACGCGTCCGCAAACTGCGCCTCTTTCAGCCGCATCAGTATATCTCGCTCGATTATCAAAAACAGGAGGCCGTGGCGTTCACCGTTTCCGGGGGCCAGCAGATCGGATTTCAGCCGCTCAATGTCCCTAAGGACGAGCCATTGCGCCTGGAAATAGAGGCGTTCCTCGAGGCCGTCAAAGACCGCAGTCAGCCTCCGGTTTCGGGCCAAGAAGGCCTTCGCGCGCTGGATATCGGGCTGGCGATTCTTGCTAAAATCAAGGAACACGGCAAGATAGTCGAGCAGCAGATTAAGTCGCGTTCTTAGCAACTTCGAGCCCTTTTTGGGCGTCTTTACATTGCCTTCAGCATGAACTCCGCCCTGGATTCAGGTCCGAATCTTCTGATGGACTGGCACGAGTCCACCGGTTCGTGGGGCTGGCTGCGCTCGGCGATCGGTTCCATCGTTTTTCACATCGGCTTGGTAATTGGAGCCATCCTGCTGGCTCAGTTAGATACGCCCGACCTCCGCACGGGCGCCCAAATCGTTTCCAACTTCCAGCGCGTTACTCCGCTCATCGCGCCGCCCACCCGCCTGACTCAGAAAGAGCCTAACCAGGGTAAAGTCAGCAAGGAAGTCAACGTCGAGAGCCTGCTCTCGCATTCGCAGAAGGCCGCTCCGCCTCGGCCGGCTATGCGGGCTTTCCAGCCTCCTGCGAGCCGGCCCGTTCCCCGCGAGCCTTCGTCACCCCGCTTCGCCGAACCGCCCAAAGTCGACAGCGCGATGGCGATTGCGAATGCGCCGCCGCTAGTCGATCCCTCGGTCACAACGCCCGCCCCACCGCCTCCTCCGCAGATCCAGCCCGAGGAGAAACCCAAGCTCGCTCTGGAAAATCCCGGTCAGCGCCCGCCTGTCAGCAGTCCGAACCTGGCCAAGCTCCCACCGCCAAAGACAACCGTGGATGATGCTATTCGAGGCCTTGCGCGCAGCGATATGGAACAGCCGCCCAATCTTGGAAATATGCAATTGGCTCCGCCGGCCGTGAACCTCCTCAGCGACCCCATGAATGTCGATTTCCGGCCGTATCTGGCTCGTATCCTGGCTTTGGTTCGCAGAAACTGGCTCACCGTCATCCCCTCCAGCGCGCGGCTGGGCAATCGGGGTATGGTCACAGTCCAGTTCATTGTGGACCGAAGCGGCCAAGTGCCGAAACTTATAATCGAGACGCCCTCCGGCAGCGAGGCGCTGGATCGCGCCGCGGTCGCAGGCATTAGCGCATCAGTACCGTTCCCGCCCCTTCCGACCGAATTCAAAGGAAGCGAGATCCGGCTACAGTTCGCCTTCAAATACAACATCAAGTAGATTCAGGTAGAGGCTGAGGCTGCCTTGACTAGCTTTGCGTGGCGCTCTACGAGGCTCGCAACAACACGACCGTAATATTGTCGGGCCCGCCGGCCTGTCTCGCAGCCTCGATTAATCGACGGCACTTCGATTCCAGATTGCCGTTGCCTGCCAGCGCTCTCTCGATCACGGTCGCATCCACAACACCATGGAGTCCATCACTCGAAAGCAGAATCTGATCGCCGGGATGAGGCTTCAGCGCGTAGGAATGCACCCGTAATTCGGGGCTTACGCCAATGGCCATCGTTAGCACGTGGCGCATGGGGTGCGTGCGAAGACTCGTCTCATCGATGCCCAGCCGCCGGCCCACCTCATGCACCCAGGTCTGATCTTCGGTGACGACGATGAGTTCGCCGCCTTGATAGACATAGGCGCGGCTGTCACCGACGCTCGCAATCAAAACCTCCGGCCCCGACTCGAGGGCCGCCACCAGGGTCGTTCCCATCCCTTCCAGGCTGGCATCCGAGGCGGCGGCGCTCATCACGCGATTGTTGGCCTCCTGGAACGCGCGTGCCAGCATGTCCGGGCCGGTCTGTTCCGCTTTCGCGATTACGTCGGCCAGCGTTTCGACAGCTAGCAGGGAGGCGTGTTCGCCGGCTTGTGCGCCGCCCATTCCGTCGGCGACAACATACAGCCCGGTCTGCGGCGACAGGAGATAACAATCTTCGTTATTGTTCCGAACGCAGCCGGGATCGGAAACTCCGAACGCTTCCAGCATGGGCTTTTTGGATTATACAGTCTTCCTGGCTGTGCTTTGGCGGGGCATTGGAATCGCGCGCGCGCTCACGGCTTTTCCGGTTGTAGCACGGCCTTCAATTGGCGATAGGCGCTCTCTTCGTAATTGAGCTTCAAACGTTCCAATCCCTCCGTCCGCGGATCTCCCGGACGCGGCCCGCTTTCCTTTTCGCAGTGCTCCAGCAGCAGGCTGGCCTGCGTGTCGGTGGGATCGCGGTCCAGCACAGTGCGAAAACTCTGTGCGGCCGCCTGGTAGTTACCGCGCCGCCAAAGGGCGTAGCCGACGTTGAACTGATAGGCCAGGTCACTCTCGTCCCCTTCCAGCGCCCGATGGAAATTTACCAGCGCGTCGGGCACATTCCGTCGGGATTCGGCGGCGCCCAGGTTGTTGTACACCTCGTTCAACGGCACTACCTTGGCCACTAGCTGGAAGGCCGTTTGGGCCTCCGCATAATCACCTGTGTAATAGCGCGAAAGCCCTAAGAAGAAATTCGATTCGTTGTAATGGGCGTCGCCAGCAGCCACTTTCTGGAACCATTCCGCGGCCGATTTATATTCCTTCTTTTTCCAGAATAGCCGCCCAAGCTGAAAGCAGGGTTGGGAATAATGAGAATCCAGCCGCACAGCCTGGGTGTACAGTCGATGTTTTTCGTCGGCGCTGGCCGCCAGCAAGCCGCGAATATAGCTTTCGATGGCGTCCACGCGCACCGCCGGATGCCGGCTTCTAAACTCAGCCTCCGTGGGTGACGCGCCCGATTTCACGAACTGCAGTACCTGCCAAGCCAGATGCTCCTGCAGCGCGGTCAGGTCTTCCAGCGCCCCCACCTCGCGAAACTCAGGACCGTTTTTGTAATGCTTGAGGTCCACCAATTTCGCGGTGATCTGCAGCGAGCCTCGGCTCTTCACAGCCGAGTCGGGAACCGGCGTTAAGTCGAATTGCCCGAAAAGTACCCGCTCGGCATCCAGTTCTTCACCGATCTTCAACACCGATGCTTTGGTAAGCAGTACGTATGGGCGCAGGGAAAATCGATGGTAGGCCTCGACGCGATCCTCGCGGTCCAGCGCCGTCAGTCCTTCTGAGGACAGCGCTTCCCGCACCGATTCGGCGAAACTTTCGCCGACCCAATTCAGATTTGGATTCTTCGAGAGATTAAAAAACGGCAGAACCAGATAGTTGTCCGCTCTTGCTGAAGACAGCAAACTGAACGCGCAGAACAACCATGAGAGGCAGCGCCGCATGTAACCAGTGTGGCACAGACATATTGACTGTGTTCTGGTCCTGAGCACCAAAAAAGCCGGCGGCAGGTTCGCTGCCGCCTTTATGCCGGTCTGCTGTGGAATTAGCGCGTCTCGACTTACCGTGCGCGCTCGTTGGAAAAAGATTAGTTCGTAGCGACGCCGTTCTTCTCAAAAACGAGCCGCGTGCGCGTGCCGCCGACGCGGATCTCGTCCACCTGCGTTCCAGTCAGGCGAACTGTTGTCCTCGAATACTTGGTGTCGTTGCTTTCTACTTTGACTGGCGATTCAGCAACGGTCTTGCCTTGTCTTAGAATCGCCTTATTGTCGTTGACCTCTACTTTGTAGTCGCCGGCTTTCAGGGTCGTGCCGTTGACCACTACCGGCTCAAAGAATGTCACGTTGTAGCCGGATGCCGCACTCGCTACAGCGAGCGCCAGAACCGCAAAACCGAATGTGAATCGTTTAACCACTTTAGTATCTCCTGAGCATAAACTTACTAACTTCACTTACTAATACGTAGTAGATTGAAATGAGTTCCTAAAGGATGGAAAAAAAACTCAGCACATCAGAATTCAGCGGCGACAAGCGCCAATGCCTTCTGTTGCACTACTGGCTCTTGTCCGAATCCAGACAGCCAGTGCACACTATGTTCTCTTCTGAACCAAGTTAGCTGGCGTTTAGCGTAGCGGCGTGTTTCGAGTTGCGTCGAGGCCACCGCTTGCTCCGGCGTCAATCGTCCTTCTAGCACTTCGAGCGCCTGTTTATAGCCCAGCGATTCGAATGGTTTTGAATCGCGTGGAACTCCCGCCGCAAGCAACCCTCGCACTTCATCAACCAAGCCTTGCTCGAAGATACGCATAGCGCGAGCGTCCATCCGTTGATAGAGCTGCTCGCGCGGCGGATTCAGGCCGATCTTAATGGGACGGAAACCTTCCAACGACTCGCGGCCGCGATCGAATAGCTTCGACATCGGCTTTCCTTCCACCAACCGAACTTCGAGCGCGCGGATAATTTTGTTTTTGTCGTTGGAATGAATGCGGGCCGCAGCCGCCGGATCGAGACGTGACAAAATCCGATGCAGGCTGCCCGGCCGCTGGCCCTCCCGGCGCTGCAGCCTCGCCCGAATTTCCGGGTCGCGCGCGGGGCCCGGAAACAGCCCGTCCAGCAATGCCCGCAAATAAAACCCAGTCCCGCCGGCGACTACCGCCCTGCGGCCGCGCTTCGCGATCTGACTCAATACCTCTCTCGCCACGCGGGCATAGTCGCCTGCTGTGAAGACCTGATCGGGATTCGCCACATCGATCAGATGATGAGGCACGCCCTGTTGCGCGCCTTCCAGAACCTTGGCGGTACCGATGTCGAAGCCCTTGTAGACCTGCATCGAGTCGCAATTCACGATCTCGCCGCCCACCGCCCGTGCAATGTGAATCGCCAGGTCGCTCTTGCCCGAAGCGGTAGGTCCCAACACGATCGGCAGCGCAATCATTCGTGCTGATGTTACCGCGCGCCCTCGCTCGGGACTCTAGTGCACCATCTTTTCGGCGTGCCACCCGTCGTCGCGTAAGCGAAATAGGAAGGTGGCGGGAGTGTCCGCCTGGAAATTGCCCTTCTTCACTCCCATTATCGGCAGGGGATTCGCAAAGCAGGTATGTTGAATCTTCACGCCGCCTTTGACGTCGGCCAATTTGGTGCCGCTCTCCGGTCCCTCCCGGATATTAGATACGTCGTCCACCTGCAAAGAGAGCGCGCCTCGAACCTGCACATACGGCTGGCGACTCGGTTCCATCACCACGTCGTCGTTGAATTTCAGGTCCTTACCTTTTGGATCCAACCGGGCCGTGCTCCGGTCCGGCGAAAATTGCGTGGGATGCTCCCACAGATCATCTTGTACCCCGCAATCGAATTGCATCGTAGTCAGTGTCACTTGTTCCCCGTCCAGCGTGATCGGCGCCGATTCCAGGATTTCCTTGGCCTTGCCTCCATCGAAATCTTCTTTGTTGCCACAGCCGCAGAAGGCCAAGGAAAGGCCTACTGTCGCGGCGAGGAGGCTGCGAGAGTTCATCATTTTGATTGCGCTGTCTTTCGATATTAACACCCGTGGCACAACATTTTCGGCCCCCCGAACTCCACCGACCTACTACGGCCAACGTACAATAAAAAGATAAATGAGGTTTACTGCGCAGGGGTTCAGTGCGCGCTTCTGGGCCCTTATTGGAGCCACCTTCCTCGGATTCCTCGGGATTGGGACGGTCTTACCTGCGCTTGCCCCGCACATTCGTCACGATCTGGGTGGTTCCGACCAGACTGTTGGTTTCGTTATCGGCAGCTTCTCATTCGTAGCGCTTGGCAGCCGTTTTTTCTCAGGACCTCTCGCCGATAGTCGCGGACGTAAGATCGCGTTTCTGGCCGGCCTGGCGAGCTGCGCCCTGGCTGGAGCTGCTTACCTTGCGCCGCTCGGCATCGCCGGAATGTATCTGGGACGAACCCTGCAAGGTTTCGGCGAGGCCTGTCTTTACACCGGAGCGGCCGCCTGGGCGGTGGAGGTTTCGGGCATCCATCGCAGCGCGCAAGCGCTTGGATATCTGAGCAGCGGAATTTGGGGAGGAGTTTCCGCCGGACCGCTGGTAGGACAATGGCTGGGCTCTTTCGAGCGCGCGGCAGCGATGCAGATGATCACCGCTTTGATCGCATTCGCGGTCCTGACGCGCGTGCGCGAGGATTATCAGCCCGAGACGCATCCCGGCCGGAGGCGCTGGGTGCCCCGGTCTTTGATCGCGCCCGGCATCGCCATCGGATTTGTCAACATGCATTACCCCGTGGTAGTCGGGTTCCTGATCCTGCATCTGGCGCGGCATGGCAATTCGGGACCGGCCGCTTTCTCCGCTTACGCCGGAGTGATCCTGCTCTCGCGCTTCTTTCTCGGCGGATTACCGGACCGCATGCCCGCGCGCATCACTTACAACTTCGGGTTGGCCGCTATGGCGCTGGCTTTGATCGTCATTGCATACGGACCGGGACCCGTGACCGCGATCAGTGCCGGAGCTTTGCTCGGATTTGGGTTTTCATTTCCGTGGTCATCGGTGGCCGCCACGGTTCTGAAGCGCACCCCCGAACGCGAGCGTGGCTCTACGGTAGGTATTCTGAGTGCTTTCTACGATCTTTTTGTGGGCATCAGCTCATTCGCGGCGGGCGAGGTATCGAGTCGATTTGGTTACCCGGCGGCGTTTGCGATGGCTGCAGCGGCCATCGGCGCGGCTGCAATCGCGGGAGTGTTTGTGTTCGGAGCCCGAAGCGCGAACCCTGCGCTGGTTGACACTCCCGAACCCGCCCTCGACGCGGCTTTAGACTAGGCACTTCCCAGAACTTCTTTTACCTTGTCCAGCAGCGCGCCCAACGTGAACGGCTTCTGCAAAAAAGCCGTTCCGGGTGGATAATTGCCCGAATAGATGGTCGAATCGTCGGTATAGCCGGAGACGTACAGCACCTTCGATGCGCCTCGCAGCTCATGGAAACGGGTCACCAACTCGCGGCCGCCGACCTCTGGCATGATGACATCGGTGATCAGTAGATCAATCGGTCCGGAGTGCTCCCGGGAGATAGCCAGCGCCTCATCTCCGTTCGCTGCCTCGAGTACTTCGTAACCTTGCCTCCGCAGGATCTTCCGGACCAGAGCGCGAATGCCAGCCTCGTCCTCCACCACCAGAATCGTTTCGAGATGAGAGGTAGGTTCGGCCAGCGCGGCTTCGGCAACCTTAGGTTCAGGTTTTCGCTCGAGTTCGCGCGTCTCCTGGTTGCGAGCCAGGAATAGACTGACCACCGGTCCTTCGTACGGTTCATTCGACACCGCGATATCACCGCCCCATTGACGGATGGTTCCATAAGCGCGGGCCACCGCGCTGGCGGAGTCGTCAGTGGGCTCTTTGGCGGACAAGACCGATTCGAACAGGTTGGATCTTAAGTCGCCCTCAAACGGACGCCCTGTACTGCGGATCGTGATTACCCCGTAGCCCCCAGGCTGAAGAGGGGCATCCGGACGCCTTAAATCTTCCCGGATATCGACCCGCGAGGTCTCGATTCGAATAAGCCCTTTGTCCTGCACGATCTGTCGCAAACGCTCCACGATAGCGGCGATAATCTGTTCCAACTGGCTCGGATCGGCGCTGACCACGTTCGATTCGGGCGATAGCCTCACCTCGAGCTTAGTCTGTTCTCCCACCAGCACACGCAGGTACTGCTGTACCGTGCTAAGCATCGTTTCCAGTTCGACCGTACCGGCAGGAGAGGCTTGCCGTCTTGCAAAACTGAGCAACTGGCTGGTCAATCCCGTCATGCGTTCGGTTGCGGTAAGAATCTCATGAACATCGGAACGCAGTGAACTACCCTGGGGCAAGCCATTCAGCAGCTCTTCACCGTATCCCGTCATGATCATGAGCATGTTGTTCAGATCATGCGCCAGGCGGCTGGAGAGTTTGGAGACGGCTTCCACGCGCTCGGCCTGCGTCAGTTGATCTTCGAGCAGGCGTCTTTCGGTGACGTCCATGGTGACGCCGGCCAGCCGGCTCGCACGACCGTGAGAATCGGCGACTACTCGGGCCATTTCTCGCAGCCACCGCGTGCGCCCATCCGAGGCCACCGCTCGAAACTCTGCGACATGCGCTTCACCGCGCTCGAGCGCGCGCTGATAGGATTGCGCCACCCAGTCCCGATCCGCTGGATGCACTCGGTCCATCCAGAAGGAAGGGTTCGTCATCCACTGCTCCGCCGGATATCCCAGCAAATGCTCTGCGCGGCGGCTCACGAAAGCGAACTTCTTGCCCGGCAAATCCAGCGTCCAAAGGACGGCATCCAGATTGTCGAGGATTTCAGCATCCCGGGCGTCTGACGGTGTGGACCTTGCTTGTGAGGCTTCGGCGGAGGCCGGCGCAGAAGGTGATTCCTTGCTCAGAGACAGCGAAAGTTGGGGAGTCTGTTCAGTGGCGGAGAGGTCTTCGATGCTAATGAGCGCTTCTTGCTCGGCGTCGTCATCCCAGCTCCGAATCGGAAGAATAGAGATCCGGAGACGCCGCTTTTCGTCCGTTTCAGGTTCTACAAGAACATTGGTTTGCGCTATGCCGGTCTTCAGCACTGCATTCACCCGGTCAAGCACCCATCCTGGCAGTAGCGCGTCCAGCCTGCCGCGCAAAGCATCACCGCTGCGCAGCCCAAAGATCGTCCGAACGGCCCGGTTGGCCGATATGATCAGTAGATCCGACGACAGCACCACCAGGCCCACCGGTATGGAAGCAACGATCTCCTGGTAGTAGCGGCGTTCAGTTTCGACCAGAGCAAGAAGACGCGCCACTTCTCTGCCCTTCCATTGCTCCAGGTCCGATCGCTCCATGATTGTCCTGTAATCAGTGTTGACTTTACTGGAGCCTTGGACAACCCGTATTTTCAGATTGAGAGTACTGGTACCACGCCCTGGCGGCTTCCTACTGCTTTTCCGTATTCTGCTTTTTCGCTTCCGGCCCCAGTACCTTCTCCACTTCGGCGAGCTGCTGCTTCACCTGCTCAATATCAGTAGCATTGGGGGCGAAGTGGATATAGTCGCGTAGCTGTTCCGCGGCGCCGGCATAATCCTTCTTCTGCGCCAGAATCGCACCCAGAACATGATTCATTGAGGCATAGTGATGCCCTGCGTCATGCGAGATCCCCTCGCGCGCGCTCTTTTCCGCCGCATCCAGGTTCTTCAGATAGTAATTGGCCAGGGAATTAAATAGCCAGGCCTGGGGAAAATCCACCGGGTTCAGGCGCAGCAGGCGATCGGTATCGTCGATGACTTCCTGCCATTTCTGCTCATGCGCGGCCATCATCGCAAGCTCCTGGTAAGGACTGACGAACTTCGAATCCGCGGCCAGAGCCTGGGCGTAAGACTTGCGCGCTGCATCCTCGTTTTTCTTTTCCTGCTGGACCAAGCCGAGTTGATACCAGGCCGATGCATACTTGGGATAGATATCTACCGCTTTCTGGAAATCCTTTTCCGCTTCATCCCATTTCTGTTTTTTGGCGGCCTCGCGGGCCTTTTCGAACGACTTCCTGGCATCCTTGGGAGCTAAAGCGCTGGTGGCGCTGATGGTTAATCCTTCCACTCCGGCGATCCGGTGCAGGAAGATTGTTCCCACATCGGGATTATCCAACGACCGGCGGGTACCTAAATGGACTTGGTCGGAACGAAAGCCGGCCAGAGCGGCCTGCAGATCGCAACTCATGAGATCGCGCTCACCCAGACCGTTCGGACTGCCTTGCGAACCCGTGCGCCCTGTCCCCGAACCATAGGGAGCGCCAAACCCACCTCCGCCAAACCCACCTCCACTGACCGGCTCGCTAGCGTCCATTAGCGCCGCGTTGTTCATACGATTGGAGAGGTCGATGCTGAATCCACCCTTCGAGTCGCTGAAACCTACCGAGCGGGGTCCTCCGTTGCAGACCAGTTGAATGGTGACCGAATCCGAGGGGGCCGTTCCGTCGTCCATCACTACCTTACCCATGAGTATCAGCGGCCGCTGCACCGTATCCGGCGTCGGAAAGTTACCTTGATTGTTTCTCGGCTGGGTTCCGATTCCGGGCTGGGTAGGAGAGTTCGGATTGGGAGACGTGGGAATTCCGCCGGCGCCTCCGGGACTGGATGGCCTCGTCTGCGCAAATAGACTGATACTCAGCGTCAGCCCCAGAAAGCAACGCAGAAAAACATTGGTTGTCATGAAAGTCTCCCCGCCTGGAGACATTATAATCCTTATCAATCGCAAGCACTGTGAAACTCTTAGCGCGAGCGCGTGGGAAAATGAAGACGTATGTCAATGCTCACATGGGGTCGTTTGGCGCTGCCGGTGGTTCTGTTGCTTTCCGGATGTTCTGAAGCCCCTAAGACTGCCGAGACAACCAAAGCCCCGGAAAAACCTCCCGAGCCGTTGACTGGAAGGCAAGCCTTTCAGATGATGTATCCACAAGCCCGCGGTTGGGCCCCGGATGCGCAGCCGTTAGAGCTGCGCAGCATCAATCTATCGCAGGTCAAACCAGAAAAGGGTAAAGCCGGAGGCTGGCAGGCCATCTTTGTATCGCCTTCGCTTGGAAAATCCCGGACTTACACCTATTCGGCGGTGGAGGCGGAAGGCAACCTGCATCAGGGCGTCTTTGCCGGGATCGCTGAAGATTACGCAGTAGGCCGAGGAGCGACATCGCCCTTCCTGCCTGCCGCCCTCAAGATCGACTCCGATGAGGCGTACGATACCGCTGCGGCCAAGAGCCAGGATTACATCAAGAAGAACCCGGACAAGGTGATTTCATATTTGCTGGAGCAGAACAAGCGCTTCCCCGATCCGACCTGGCGTGTGATTTGGGGCGAATCGGTGAGCAGCAGCGACTACTCGGTTTTTGTGGACGCTACTACCGGTATGCTGCTGGAGAAAATGCACTAGCAATTACTGAGCCGCGCCCAGAGGAAGCGGAATCCGCCTATTTCCGCCGCTTTCTCGCTTCCGCCTTGCGTTCGGATTCCAGGCCGGTGAGCGACATCGCCTGAATCACGGGGATCAATGAGTGTTGCGGCTCTTCGGCCGACTTTCTCGCTCGAACTGTGAATTCATGATTCAACGTCGAAACGAACTCTTCGATCTGCCGCTGCATGCCCGCCATTTTCTCGCGCATGTTCAGGATGATCTCGACACCGGCTAGATTCACTCCCAGCTCGCGCGTCAGTTTCAAGATCACTTCCAGCCGTTCCAGGTCATCGTCGGTGTACAGGCGCGTATTTCCGTCGCTTCGCGACGGAGCTAACAGACCCTCCCGCTCATACAGCCGCAATGTTTGGGGATGAATTTGATATTGTTCCGCGACGGCGGAAATCATATACGCGGCTTTGGATCTCGCTCTTGCCATGGCTTATTCCTTGGTAGTCTTACACCTTGGTCCAAATCTCCTTGCGAGGATCTTCCGTATTCGCTTGCGATAGCTCCCGCAGCAGTTCTCTCGTACGCTCGTCCTGAGCCTTAGGCGCCTGGATCACGATTTCCACGATCTCGTCGCCGCGCTTGTCCTTGCGCGCGTTCATCACGCCCTTCTCGCGCAAACGGAATTTCTGTCCATTCTGCGTCCCCTGCGGCACTTTGAGAAGAGCCCGGCCATCGATGGTTGGGACTTCAATCTTCGCCCCTAACCCGGCTTCCGAAACCGTCACCGGCACTTGGATGAGAATATCATCGCCTTCCCGGCCGAAAAACGGATGCGACGTCACCCGAACCGTGATGTACAGGTCACCTGCCGCACCGCTATTCCTGCCGGCATTGCCTTTCCCCGCCACCCGCAGACGCGAGCCGGACTGGGCGCCCGGCGGTATTCGTACTTCGACCACATCTGGCTTTGAAAGCCGCCCGTCGCCATGGCAGGTGGGGCACACATTGCGCAATCGGCCTTTACCGTCGCAGCGCGGGCACGTCAGGCTGAATTTCATCGCCCCCGCCATCTGCGTGACGTTGCCAGTGCCATCGCATTCCGGACAAACAGTCGTGGCGCCGCCCACTGAGCCCGAACCACCGCAGGTCTCACAAGTTTCCTGACGGACGATATTGAGCCGCACCTGGGTGCCGCGGATGGATTCCCAGAAATCGATATTCAAGCCATATTCAAGATCGGACCCTTTTTCGGGGCCCGCTGTAGGCCGATCGGCTCCCCGACCGCCGAAGAACTGGCTGAAGATGTCGCGGAATTGACTCGACCCGGCGGCGCCACGGTCAGCTCCGCCGGTTTGATTCACGTAATCGGAAAAATCGAAGCCGCCAAACCCCATGCCTGGATCGTAGGATCCGGCGCCCGGGCCAGGCCCCGGACCTCCGGGCGGGATATTGTCGGAATAAAAACCGTGCTGGTCGTAGACCTGGCGTTTCTTTGAATCGCTCAGGACATCGTAGGCTTCCTGAACCTTCTTGAACCGCTCTTCGGCGGCTTTGTCACCAGGATTCAGGTCGGGATGGTGTTTGCGAGCCAGCTTGCGGTACGACTTGCGGATCTCGTCGGCCTTGGCGTCGCGAGACACGCCCAGCAGCTCGTAGTAATCCTGTTTAGATGCGGCTGGCATTGGCGTTCTCAAATCTCCCGGTAGAACCCGGGTTTATTTCTTGTCGTCTACATCCACGAACTCGGCGTCGACGACGTTGTCTTTGGGCTTCGAGTCGCCCCCGGCTGCATGGCCGTCGCCGGCCGGACCACCCGGCTGTTCTCCTGGTTGACCGCCAGGTTGACCACCCGTCGGGCCCGCGGATTTGTACATCGCTTCGGCCAATTTGTGGCTGGCGGTTTCAAGCTTCGAGGTGGCCTGATTGATGCGGTCGATACCACCCTCTTGCATGGCCTTCTTGGTGTCTTCGAGCGCTTCCTCTACCGCTTTGGCGTCGGATGCGTTGACTTTGTCGCGATGCTCCTTCAACATCTTCTCGATGTTGTAAACCATAGCATCGGCCCGATTGCGGGACTCGATCTCTTCCTTCTTCTTGCGATCGTCGCCGGCATGCGCTTCGGCGTCCCGCGCCATCTTGTCCACTTCCTCCTTGCTTAGACCCGAAGAAGACGTGATGGTGATCTTCTGCTCGTTGTTGGTGGCCTTGTCTTTCGCCGTGACGTTCATGATGCCGTTGGCGTCGATATCAAAAGTCACTTCCACTTGCGGAATACCGCGCGGAGCCGGGGGAATACCGACCAGTTGGAAGACGCCCAACATCTTGTTGTCGCCCGCCATGGCGCGCTCACCCTGGTAGACCTTGATCTCGACCGAGGTCTGGCTATCGGACGCCGTCGAGAAAATCTCGCTCTTGCGCGTCGGGATGGTAGTGTTGCGCTCTATCAGCCGGGTAAATACTCCGCCCAGCGTCTCGATTCCGAGCGACAACGGTGTGACGTCCAGAAGAAGAACGTCCTTCACCTCGCCGCCCAGCACGCCGCCTTGGACCGCGGCGCCTACAGCGACCACTTCATCCGGGTTTACGCTCTTGTTGGGCTCTTTGCCGAACAGGTCGCGCACCTGTTGCTGCACCTTGGGCATGCGCGTCGATCCGCCCACCAGAACAACTTCATCGATCTGCTGCGGCGTCACCCCGGCGTCCGCCAGTGCCTGCTTGCAGGGACCGCTGGCCCTTTCCAGGATATCGGCCACCATCTGCTCCAGCCGAGCCCGCGTCAGCTTGGTGTTCATGTGTTTGGGGCCGCTGGCATCGGCCGTCAGGAACGGCAGGTTGATCTCGGTTTCCAGTACCGTCGACAACTCGATCTTGGCCTTCTCGGCCGCTTCTTTCAGGCGTTGTAGCGCCATCTGATCTTTGGAGACGTCGACCCCGGTTTCCTTCTTGAACTCCTGAATCAGCCAATCGATGATCCGCTGGTCGATGTTGTCACCGCCCAAGTGCGTGTCGCCATTGGTCGACTTCACTTCCACCACGCCATCGCCCACTTCCAGAATTGAGATGTCGAACGTGCCGCCACCGAAGTCATAGACAGCGATGGTTTCGTTCTTCTTTTTGTCGAGTCCGTAGGCCAGTGCCGCCGCCGTCGGCTCATTGATGATGCGCATCACTTCCAAACCGGCAATTTGCCCGGCATCTTTGGTCGCCTGGCGCTGCGAATCATTGAAATATGCCGGCACTGTGATCACGGCTTTGGTGACCTTTTCGCCCAGGTAAGCTTCAGCCGCTTCCTTCAGCTTGGTGAGGATCATCGCGGAAATCTCGGGCGGCGAATATTTCTTGCCGTTGATCTCGACGCGCGCGTCCGAGTTCTCGCCCGCCACCACCTTGTAGGGAACCAGCTTCATCTCCTGGGAAACCTCGTTGAATTTCCGTCCCATGAAGCGCTTGATTGAGTAAATAGTGTTTTCCGGATTGGTAACTGATTGCCGCTTGGCCACTTGGCCTACCAGGCGCTCACCGTTCTTGGTAAAAGCCACTACCGATGGCGTGGTCCGGCCACCTTCTTGGTTGGGGATGACGACCGCCTGTCCACCCTCCATTACGGAGACGACTGAGTTCGTCGTTCCCAAGTCTATGCCTATGATTTTGCTCATTTTTCCTCGGTCCTCCGGGTTAAATTCCCGGGTTCGTATATTAGCCTATGTCCATTATCAAACTTTAGTGTCTTCTTGTCAAGTATCCCATCAGACAGCCCGAGGCTAAGGGAGGTTCTTGGCCGCTTCACATTCGTGGTATCGCCGGTCCCACTCCGCCGCTTGCAAAGGATCGACTGGCACTCCGTGATAGCCATGGCGGTAAAGATCCGCCATCAGGCGCATCGCAGCGCCTTCTCCTTGGGCCGCGGCGAGACGGAGCCATCGTAAACCTTCCTCGGAATCGCTTTGGATACCCTCGCCAAGCACATACATGAAGCCGAGATTGTATTGCGCGTCGCTTTGCCCGCGTTCAGCTGCTCGACGGTACCACTGGATCGCCAGAACCGGATCCTTCGGACCCGTCCAATCGCCCGTTGCGAAGTAAGCACCCAAGTCGCGCTGAGCTTCTAGGCTGCCGAGTTCGCCTGCTTTGAGCAGTAGAGGATCGCGCTCCTCTCCCTTTGAGCAGTGGCTCAAAAAGTACACCGCGCCGGGGTGACCTCGATTGGCTGCGGTTCGTAAGAGGTCCTCCATCGCGGCGCGGACTTCGGCTTCCTCGTCGAAGCTATAGAACAGGTAGTAGTAGGCAGCCGAAATTGTGCTTCCAAATCACCTTGCTCGACGTATGGCCGCCACAGAGCTTCAACCGCAGACCAATTGTCTTCCTCGTGGAAGGCCTCCGTCGCATCCAGCAATTGTTGCCTCGTGGAGGGGTCCAGGCACTACTCTTCCCGCAGCGCCGTCAGTGGATCGATCCGCGCAGCTCGCCAAGCCGGAACAGCAGCGGCTAGCAGAACTATCGGCGTAACGGAGCAAAGAACTGCCAGATAGGTGGTCGCATCGGCCGGTCTTAGTCCGAAAAGCATGCTTGCCATCGCTCGACCAGCGGCCAGCGACGGTAAAATCCCAAGTGCCAGCCCGACGGCGGCGAGCCGGACTGCGCTCTTCAGGACCAGGGCGACCAGATCGCCGGGGGTGGCGCCCATAGCCGCCCGTAGCCCGAATTCGGAAGTTCGCTGAGCGGTTACGTAGCTCATGACGCCGTACACGCCTGCCATCACCAATAACAGCGCCAATCCCGCAAAGGCGCTGATCAACAGCATTCGGAAGCGCGGCCGGGCGATCGAATCGGACACCATGGTGTCCAAGGTAGTAAACTTCATCGCGATCTCAGGATTCAGGCTTCGCACCTTCTGGCGGACCGCGTTGATAAGCGATCCCGGCTCGACAGCGGTCCGCACCACCACTTGCAGCTCGTTGGCATGGTAGGGATGCTGTTGGAGCGGCATATAAAGCTCAGGACCCGGTGCCGAAGCTGGTGAATCCTGACGCACGTCGCCGACGACCCCGACAATTGTCATCCAGTTGGGAGAATCCAAGCCGCACTGCACGCGCTTGCCGAGCGGATCCTCGTTGGGAAAGGTCTCACGAGCCAGTGCCTCGCTGATAATAGCGACGAAGTTGGCATTGTATTGATCACGGGTAGAGAATTCGCGCCCGTGCAGCAGAGGAATTCCCATGGTCGCGAAATAGTCCGGGCTGGCCAGCCGAAAACCGGCGTGGGGAAGGCGCTGGCCAGGAGCAAAGATATGCTTGCCCTCAACCGCGTAATAGCCATCGGAGCCGTATTGTCCAGTAGGCAGTCCCATCGCGCCGGCTACAGACTTCACGCCTGGAAGGCCGGCTAACCCGGCAAATAAGCGCTCGAAGAGCCGGCCGACGCCGATCTGTTCATCCAGAGTCCCGGCCGGCGCGTGCGCGTACATCACAAGGATGCCGTCGGTCCGAAAACCCAGTTGGGCGTTGTTGAGCGCCACAAAGCTGCGCATCAGCAGGCCTGCGCCGACCGCCAGCACAAAAGATAGCGCGATCTGGGCGATAACCAGCCCATTGCGCAGTCGAGGAGAGCGGCCACCCAGAAGCCCGCGCGCCCCGCCTAGCTTTAGTGCGTCTTGAAGGTCGATAAGCGTAGCTTGCCAGGCGGGAACCAGACCGAAGATCACACTGCTGCCGAGGGAGATCACGGTGGCGAACAGTAAGACCAGACGATCCACATGGATGTCGTTCAAGCGGGGCAACTGGACGCGCTCGGACGAGAGACGTACCAGCAAATCGGTCCCGACATTCGCTAGAAGCAGGCCCAGTGCGCCGCCAGCGACCGCCAGCACGGCGCTTTCAACCAAAAGCGGCCGGATGATATGCCAACGCCTGGCGCCCAAAGCTGCTCGCACAGCTATTTCGCGCGATCGTGCTGTGGCGCGCGCCAGCATCAAATCCGCCACGTTGGTGCAAGCGATTAACAGGACTAACGCCACGGCGCCCATCAGCAAATACAGCGTGGTGCGAACCGGGCCGACCAGTTGATCCCTCAATGGAACCGCTACGAAGGACTTGTTGCCATTAGTGTCCGGGAAAGCGCTGGCCAACCGCGCGCCGATCGTCTCCAGGTGAGCCTTCGCGGTTTCGAGCGTGACTCCCGATTTGAGCCGGGCCACCGTCCGATAGTTGTAAGCCGTGCGATTCAAATTATCGGGCGTCACCGGCGCAGGCGCCCAGACTTGGGCTTCAGCAGGAAACTGAAAGCCTGCCGGAAGGACCCCGACGATTTGATAGGCCCGATTCTCGATGCGCACGGCGCGACCCAGGGCAGCCGGCCCGGTTCCGAAGTTGCGCTCGGCGAACGGCAGGCTGATCACGGCGGCGCGGCCCTGGTCGTCGTTCTCGAATACTCGTCCATAGATCGGGCCGACGCCGAAGACACGAAAGAAATCGGCGTTGACTAGATATGCGCCGATGAACTCCGCGCGCCCAGGTAGCTGAACGCCCATCTCGCCGCCGTTGTAGGAGCTTAAGGCTGAGAAAATCTGGCCATCCGCGCGAATGTCGACCAAGTCGCCGCCCGTCAACCGCGGCGTAGTCGCGCCGCTCTGCTTGAAGAACGTGGATACCACGACGATTCGATCCGGATTGGGATAAGGCAGCGGCGACAGCAGAACGCCATTAATGATGCTGAAGATTGCGGTGTTAGCGCCGATCCCCAGTGCCAAGGTGAGGATGGCGATGATGGCGAAGCCCGGATTCTTCGCGAGCGCCCGGAATGCGTGGGTGAGATCTTGCAACAGTGTCATGCTCGATCGTCATTCTAATACGGCCAGGCCGGCTTCGAGAACAATCCGCCATCCACCCACAGCGTCTGGCCGGTGATAAAGGCGCTCGATTCCGAGGCAAAGAAGACCACCGCGCGGCCGACGTCGAGCGGACTCCCGATCCGGCCCAGCGGCGTCAGCTTCGCCCAGGTTCCAGCAAAATCCTGTACTTCGGTTTTCGTGCGCTCGGTTTCGATGGCGCCGGGCGCGACGCAATTCACTGTGATTTGGTAAGGCCCTAGCTCGACCGCCGCCACTTTGGTGAACATTTCAATGCCGCCGCGGCTGGCGGTGTAGTCCACCAATTTCGGGAAAGCGACCTTATTCGAGCCTGACCCGATATTGACGATGCGCCCGCCTCCCGCGGTCTTCATATGCCGTGCAGCGCGCTGGGTGCACAGGAAGCAGCCCTTCAGGTTAGTGGCGATCACCCGGTCCCACTCGCGCTCTTCCAGATCGAGCAGCGCTTTCCAGGTTTGAATGCCGGCATTATTGACCAGGATGTCGAGACGTGGGAATTGTTCCAGTACAGTTTCGAACATGCGGTCGACCTCCGCGGCAGCTCCCACATCGGCCAGAACAACGAATGCATGGCGTCCCAGGCCCTGGATCTCCGCTGCAGTGGCCTCTGCGCCGGCCGAATCGGTAAAGTCGTTGATGGCTACGTCGCAGCCTTGCTTAGCCAGCTCGAGCGCGATCCCACGACCGACGCCTTTCGCTGCACCGGTCACAAGAGCGGTCTTGCCTTCGAGAAGCATGCTGACCATTCTAGCCGTCATGAGCCTTTTGTAACGAAAAAATGCTTGCCCTTCCAGGCATTTCCGAGGACACTGGGATTTGGTGTCTCTACACTTGGAGGTGACCGCGAATTGAAACTTGGTGAAGCTACTGTTTGGGAGCCGACCGAGCGCTGGAGCATCGTGGACGCTGGCGAACTCTACGACGTCGCCAGTTGGGGCAAAGGTTATTTCTCGGTGGGCTCAAATGGGCACCTGTGGGTCCATCCGACCAAGGATGCCACGCGCGGCATCGACCTTCGGGAACTGGTGGAGAAGCTGGAGCTGCGCGGCATCTCGCTGCCGATTCTGGTCCGGTTCGCCGAAATTCTGAAGCACCGGCTAGGGGAGATGCATCAGGCTTTTGCCAATTCCATCGGCGAGCACGGCTATAAAGGCACCTACTGCTGCGTCTACCCGATCAAGGTGAACCAGCAGCGGCAAGTGGTCGAGGAGGTTTTCAAGTTCGGCCGACCGTATCATTTCGGACTGGAGGCCGGCTCGAAGCCCGAATTGTTGGCTGTGTTGGCGGTGGCCGACAACGAGACACCCATCATATGTAACGGGTTCAAAGACGACGAGTACATCGAGATGGTAATGCTGGCCAAAAAGATCGGCCGGCAGATCATTCCAGTCGTCGAAAAATACAGCGAACTGGATCTGATCGTCAAACATTCGCGCCGGGTGGGAGTGGATCCGACCATCGGGCTGCGGGTGAAGCTGGCCGCCAGAGGATCGGGGCGCTGGAAGTCGTCCGGCGGTTATCGCTCCAAATTCGGCCTGACCGTGAGCGAGGCGCTGCAGGCGCTGGACCTGTTGAAAGCCGAGGGCCTGGAGGGCTCGCTAGAGCTGCTGCACTTCCATTTGGGGAGCCAGATCACGAATATCCGTCAGATTAAGGCCGCGGTGATTGAAGCGGCCCGGATCTACGTAGAACTGAAGCGCGCCGGCGCAGGTCTGAAATACCTGGACGTCGGTGGCGGCCTGGGCATCGATTACGACGGTTCGCAGACCGATTTCGAATCGAGCGTCAATTATACGCTGCAGGAATACGCCAACGACGTGGTGTATCACATCCAGAACGTCTGCGATGAGGCGGAAGTGCCGCACCCGATCATTGTTTCCGAAAGCGGGCGCGCCATTGCCGCTTATCACAGTGTTCTGGTGTTCAACGTCATGGGCGTTACCGGATTCGGAGACGATTCATTTGATCCCGTGCCGCAGGATGCCGAGCAGCCTTTGGTCGATTTGCAGGAGACTTACCGGTCGCTGAGCTCGAAAAACCTGCTGGAGAGTTTTCACGACGCCCAAACAGCGCTGGACTCGGCCTTAAACCTGTTCAGCCTGGGCTACCTGCCGCTGGCGCAGCGCAGCCAAGCCGAAAAGCTGTACTGGACCATTTGCCGCCGCGTCCACCGCATGGCCAAGGAGCTCGAATTCTTTCCGGAGGACCTGGAAGGGTTGGACGGAATGCTGGCGGATACGTATTTCTGTAATTTCTCGCTGTTCCAGAGCATGCCCGACAGTTGGGCGGTGAAGCAGCTTTTCCCCATCATGCCCATTCACCGGTTGAACGAAATGCCCTCCAGAAGTGGGGTTTTGGGCGACATTTCGTGCGATTCCGACGGCAAAATCGACCAGTTTATCGACCGGCGCGACGTCAAACGGACGCTCCCGCTGCATTCCTTCAACGGCGAGCCGTACGTCCTGGGCGCTTTTTTGGTCGGCGCTTATCAGGAAATCCTGGGCGACCTGCACAATCTATTCGGCGATACCAACGCGGTACACGTCAGCCTGGGCGACAACGGCGATGTGCTACTCGATACCGTGATCCGGGGCGACACCGTACGCGAGGTTTTGGATTATGTGCAGTTCAACTCCAAAGCTCTGCTCGAGGAGTTTCGCCGGGACGTCGAGATCGCGCTTCGAGAAGGCAAGATCGGGTACGAGGAGTCCGGCCGGCTGCTACGGTTCTATGAAGACGGCTTGAACGGGTACACGTACCTGGAGCAGTAACGGCGCGCGGTCGCCGCCAATTACCGCGAATAATTCTTTGAACGGATCAGGACGCGGAGATGAACCGAGGATGCATCGGCCCGCTCCATCACGACTTCATAGGTCCCCAGGAATCCTGGTCCCACTTGCCAATAGAATGTCCCGTTTCTTAGAGTTCCCCCAGCTGGTAACGGACTGCTCTGGCCGTCAATCAGTAAATGACCAGATACGGCCCCGGTCTGAAGCTCTATCCGGTCGAGTTCCTCCACTTCGATCACGTAAACGCCTTGAGTGTTGGGCTTGAGAAGTTGAGGCGGTGTATGGAGGTCATAACCCTTACGCAACAGGATTTCTTGGACTGGGGCAGCCGCCGGAATCGATCCCATGGGTGCAGCAGCGCTCGTACCGGCGTTCTCGACAGTGAAATAGCGGCTGCCGATTCCATCACCGCGCCCCTGGTTGTCATACGCCACCCAGGAGATGTTGTGTATGCCGTTGGTCAGCTGAGTGGTATCTAGGTAAAAGAAGCCTACTCCTCCATTGCTGTTGCAGAGTCCTGTAAAAAGACTCGCAATGTCGCTGCGGTTTTGGTTGTACCTAGGATGCCCTTCCGGCACGCCATCGATCATGACCGTGATTGTTGAACCGTCGGTTGGTACGCAGTAGGGATTCTGGGTCAGCACCCATCCAAAGTTCACATAGGAATTGCCGGAGATAGAACCTCCTTGAGCGGGCGTATCAATTGTTCCGAATGGTTTCTTGGCGTGGGCGTTGTCCACTGTGATGGTGCGGGTTCCCAGATCGGACTTCGTGCCGAAAGTATTCGTCGCGATAGCATGGAGCCTGTAGGTGCCGTTGCCGAGCCCAGGAACACCTCCGCTGTTCGGCAGGAAGTTAGTGAGCAGCATATAACCCCAGCCGGCGCCAAACTGATTGGGCGTATTGGGATACTTAGCGGCGACATCTGGCCGAGCGTCGTCGATAAAGACTGCGTCTCCGACATAGACTAATCCTGTTTCGTTTGGTAGGGGTTCGCGATATATGCGGACACCGAGCAGCTCGACCGGATCCAGCGCCCAGCCGGTTACCGGGATAGCGCCGGCAATTCCCGTGCTATTGTCGGCCGGAGTATCGAAGCTACCGAAAGGAGGGCCGGGATCTACTTTCGCAACATTGATCGCAATCTGTACGGATCCAATGGCGTGTGTAAGCGCGATAGTGATCGTCCCGCTGGGACCGGCTGCGGCGCCTACCTGAAAGCTGCCGCTACCAATGCCGGATACGGTCCCCGTGGGGGCGCCGGCGAAGAGGATGTTGGGCTGGTTAGCCGTGGCTGTCCAACCCACATTGGGTCCAGCGGCAGTGATGTTCACGAACACAGTTTGCACCACGCTGGTGGCAAGAATCGGAGGGCCGGTGTAAGTGAAATTCAGCGTAGTGCGATTCACTGACAATTTGGGCTGAGCCGTGGTGATCAGTGTTACGTCGCTGGAACTGGCGCTCAGTGATCCGCCGCCGGATACCGTGACCTGGTTTACTTGGGGCGACGGCGCATTAGAGGCCACATTCACCGTCACCGTGATGGCGGGATAGCTGGCGCCTGGATTCAGGACGTCGCTTCGGTTGCACATGTTGGTTGAGCAACTCCAGCCCGCTCCCGACATTCCCACTAACGTCAGCCCTGAGGGGATCGTTTCAGTGACGGTGACTGGCGCGTCAGTCGGGCCTGCCGAGGAGGGGTTTGACACGATTACCGTGTAGGTCGCGTTCTGCTGACCCGGAGGAAAATTGCCGATATGCGTTTTGCTAATGTTCAACGCGGCGGGTGGAATGGTGGACTGATTTACCGTGAACGTCTCGCCGTTGACGGTGATGGTTCCCAACCGCGGTGGTCCAGGCGGAGCCAGGTAGGCTGCTACCGCGAACTGAATTAGGGCGTAGCCTTTGCTGGAGGTTGGAGGCGTCAACGTAATCCATGGTGCGTTGCTTTGAGCCTGCCACGGACAGCCAGAGTTCACATTGAAGATGAACTGGCTGCTGCCGGCGGTGTAAGGTAACAACACACTGGAAGGTAGCGAAGGCACACAGCCGCGTCCGGTTTGAGTCACATCTATGCGCCGGCCGGCGACTACGACATGACCGGTCTGATCCGGACCGTATTCTGTGAATGGAACTGTGAACGCAATATCGCCTATTCCGGCGTGCTGTGATGGGCCAAGTATAAAATCTGGGGAATTCAACGGTGGGCCATTCGTATTCGGAAATGCACTCCAAATGCAAGTCGGCGCCGCACTGACATGAACGCTGGTGCTCAAACCCGACGGCGGGACAGTAAAGCTTACTGGCGATACAACGGTTCCGGCGCAAGTACTATCGTCGACGATCTTGGAGACGCCTATTTCAGCGCCGGGGCCCAGGTTCGTGGAGTTCAATATAGGATAGGTACCCATCACAGTTACAGCGACATATGCGGCATTGTTAGCATCAACGGCGATTCCCGATGCACCGGTGTTGACCCCTAGCAGTGTGGAGTAAATCATCGATGAGAGATCAGGTGCTAATTTGGTCAGAAACGCGTCGGGGCCCGAATCGCTATTGCGCTGAACGGCTCCAAGAACGGGATAGTCGGACAGAGCCGATGCGCCGGCTACCAACACGTTCCCAGTCGAATCGAGGGCGATTCCCGAGCAGTTCGCACCGTAATGCGAGTTTAAGAAAGTAGAAGCCAACAGCGCGCCCGTGTTACTGACTTTGCTTATGAAGCAGGTTGGTACCGAGCCTGGAAAGGGCTCCAGGGCACCAGCGGTGGTAGGAAAGTCGGGTGATTCTGATGATCCAGTGACGAAGGCGTTGCCACTTGAATCCACTGCGATGCCGGAGACATACTCCGGCAAGCTTCCGCTGAGAAACGACGAATAAATCAGTGCGCTTGCTGTACTGTTGAATTTCGCTACGAACGGGTGGCTGGACTGCGTGTCTGGCAAGGTCGGTTGAAAGGCGTGGAGAGTCGGCAAATCGGGCGACGTCGTACCTCCAGCTACGACAATGTTTCCAGTGGATGGCTCTAGCGCGATAGCGTCGATATAATCGTCGCCGGCGCCCCCAAAAAAAGTGCTGAACTCCAGTGCCGTCCCCGGAGGATTCATTTTCAAGAGGAAGGCATCTCTGCCACCCCCCGGCCGCAGTTGGAACGCATTCGTAACCGGCAAATTTGGATTAGGGGCAGCACCCACATAGGCAGCCCCTGCCGAATCGACTGCAATCGCGCCGCCCGGGAAATAGCTGGAATAAATGAAGGCCGATCCCGCAGGATTCAGCTTTACGATGAAACCCTCGCCCCCGGCGCCGATGTTGGGCAGCATGGCATTAAAGACCGGGAAATCCACGGAGATTGTACTGCCGGTGACGTAAGCCGAGCCAGCCGGGTCAACGGCGATGAAATTGGGGAGATCATCCATGCTGCCGCCCAGGTATGTCGAATAAATGAGTTGCGTTCCAGCCGGATTGAGCTTTGAGATAAAGACGTCCGGATACTGACCGTAGGTGGCGGCATTCTTACTTTGGATCGGTTGAACAGTTGGAAAGTCAGTGGAGTATGTCAGACCCATAACGTAGGCCGCTCCCATAGCGTCGACAGCGATTCCCCGCAGTTCATCCTGTCTCGAACCGCCGAACCGCGTCGAATAGACAAAAGAAGGATCGATGACCAGCGGAAGGTGCTGGTCATAAGCGCCTATTTCGAATGCGATGCTGTGGTCTTTGAGTAGACGATAATCGACCGAGACGGAACGCCGAATTCCGCCTTTCAGCTGATAGCCAACGGGCCGCCGTTGGATCAGGTCGCCTCCCCGAAGATGCAAGATCAAATCGCCCGCGCCATTTAGCTGAATCGACTGAGCCCCCTCAAATCGCAGCCGGATCCACAATGGATCGGCGCCCGGCGCGATCAGAAAATCGTACTCGAGACTGCCCTCTGTACCGTAAAAATCTGCGGAAATCGCGGGATAAACGTCCTCGGTGTGGACTCCTGCGTAATGTGGAATATCCTTCCGCCATCGAGATGGATCGTTCCCAATGAGATAATTGCTTTTGCCGGCCAAGATTTCGCGCCCTGCCATGCGAGCATTTTCATTGGCCCCCTGGAAGCGGAGGCTGACGGTGTCGGCGAAAATCTTGCTGGTTTCAGAATCGCGATATGGGAGTTTGAATAGCAATCCTTCCGGCTGCACGTAGACAACCCCGTCCCGCTCACGCACCAGGAACGGTGCGGACACCGTGGTCTGGCCTTGGTTGGGTTCAAACGCCAAGGGCAGCCGGCCGTAACGCCGGTCCAGCTTGTCCCCTGAAATATTCAGAGATGATAGCGCAGCATTAGGTAGGCCGGCAGGCGCACAGGTGGTTACGAAGACATAAATAGCGATGAAATCGCGGATTCGAGACATACTTTCGGTGTTTCAGGAATATATTACGACTTTTCGCGAAAAGATTCAGTACCATGACGGCCGTTTCTTGGTGCTGCCCACCCTGGTACTCTCTGAAGTTGGCAAGCCTTACCGACAACCTGCGCGTCGTCCTGGTCGGCCCCCGCAACCCGTTGAATATCGGAGCGGCGGCGCGGGCCATGAATAACTTCGGCTTCCCGCATCTGCGGCTAGTAAATCCCTATCAAGTGGCCTATCAGGAGGCTCGGTCGGCCGTACGCGCCACGGAAATCCTGAAAAACGCCAAAGAATACGACACAACGACCGAGGCCATTGCCGACTGCGGCCTGGTGGTTGGGACGACGTCACTCGGCCATCGCGAGCTGCAGCATCCCCTGCGAACGCTCGAATACGGCGGCCGGTTAATTCGCAAACGCCTCGTCTCGGCGCCGGTGGGTCTGTTGTTTGGATCTGAGAAGTTCGGATTGTCGAACGACGATCTGACTTATTGCCACTGGCTGATGCGGATCGGAACCGAGGGTTCGATGAATCTCGGCCAGGCGGTCGCGGTGTGCCTGTACGAGTTGACCCGAAAGGCGGCGGCGCCTAAGCCGGAAAAACGCAAGCCGGCGGCTGCACAGGACTTAGACCGAATCACGCGCCTGCTCACCGAAGTTCTGGAGCAATCCGGATATGTTCACGCCAACAGCACCGAGGCTAAGATCCGGCGCTTGATCCGGCGGCTCGACCTTCCGGCGCACGACGCGGAAGTGTGGCTGGGTATGTTCCGCCAGATTCAATGGAAGCTGGGTCGCGAGCGGCAGTGATATCCTGAGGGGTCGGATCTCGGGGATGACAAAAGTTCAATTGGAATACGATCTCATCCGTCCATTGACGGATGAGGATGCGAGTGGTGTCGCCGACGTACACAGCTGGTACGGCATTCTGAAGGTGCAACCAACGCCATCGCTGGACAAACTCGCCGTGGAGTATGACGCGTCGCGGCTGAGTGAAAAGGATGTGGAGGCGGTGCTCCATCGCTTCCGGCTGCCGATCAAGCGCAAGTGGGCAGTGCCTTAAGGCTCACCCGCGCTTCTCCGCCTTTCCCATCCGGCCTGGAATAACGGCAACGAATTCTCCTGCTGGTAGGGATGCCTGGCGATCTCTTCGATATTCAGATCGATGCCCAGACCGGGACGTTCGGAAATCTCTATGTAGCCATCCACTACTTCCACCGGATGAATCACGATCTCTTTTTCCCACGGCTCATTAAATTCGTCGAAGATTTCGTGGATGAAGAAGTTCGGGATCGAGGCGTTGAGCTGGACGCAGGCCGCCGAGCAGACCGGACCCTGCGCGCTATGTGGCGCCAGTACACCGTAGTGCGCGTCCACCATGTCGACGATCTTGCGGGTTGCGAACAGCCCGCCTAAGTTGAGCGGCTCGGGCTGCAGGATGCTCACTGCTTCATGCGTCAGCAACTCCGCGAACTGCTGTTTGGAGGAGAAGCTTTCGCCAGTGGCGATGGGCACTGGACTCCTCCGCGCTACCTCCACCATGGCCGCAATATTGGTATGCGGCACCGGTTCTTCAAACCAGGCCGGGCGCATGGGTTCCAGCCGGCGAGCGATCTGCACCGCAGTGGACACATCGAAGCGCGAATGGCCTTCAATCAGGAGGTCGACGGAATCGCCGACGGCTTCGCGCACCGCCCTTACTATGTCCATGCTGAGATCGAAATCCTGCCGGGAGAGAGTCCGCCAGGCGCTTCCAAAAGGATCGAATTTGAGTGCGGTATAGCCCCGGCGAGCGACCGTCTTGGCCTTTTGGGCGAAGGATTCCGGCGTCCGTGGACCGCGATACCAGCCGTTGGCATAGGCCCGCAGCTTTTGATGACAGCGCCCGCCCCATAGATTGTAGAGCGGCTGATTGGTAGCCTTGCCGATGATGTCGCAACAGGCAATCTCGATAGCTGCCACCGCGCACATGTGGATCTGGGCGCCTTCCGAGTACAGATCGCGAGTGAGCCGCTGCGAAATGATTTCGATCTGGAACGGATCCATGCCGATGACCAGGGGAGCCAGCTCGTGGATGGCGGCTTCGACGGTCTTGGCGAAGTAGTTGAGTGTGCCTTCACCCACGCCATAGAGCCCGTCCCCGGTCCAAACTCGTGTGAACAGCCAGTTTTTCCAAGGGTTACCAGCGATGAACGTTTCGATCTTGCTGATTCGCATATTCCTTTGATATTGAAGCAGGTCCAAGCTCGAAACGGGTCCCCAGCCGTGACGTCCATTAAGACGGTTGCCTAGCCCGGCCTCCAAATGTCAAAATAGATCGAATCGTCTCGTAAAGTCATGGAAGAGAACAATGCGGCCGAGCCGGTGAGTCCGCTCAGTCCTTCACTGCCCAAAAAGCGTTCCGTCGTCGGTGCGTTGATGCACTGGCTGCGCGATCTGCTTTTTTCAGTGGTTCTCGCGGTAATTGTGATCTTGTTCCTCTACCAGCCGGTGAAGGTGGAAGGCACCAGCATGATGCCCACCCTGGACGACCAGGAACGGATCTTCATAAACAAGTTCGTCTACCGCTTTCATTTTGAGAAAATCGATCGCGGCGATACGGTTGTGTTCTGGTTCCCGGGCGATCCCAGCAAGTCCTACATCAAGCGCGTGATCGGGATGCCCGGAGATCGCGTAGAAGTGCGCGACGGCAGCGTGATCGTCAACGGCCAGCCCCTGGAGGAAGATTACGTTCCCCTGGAGTATCGCGATCAGAGTGAAATGCATCCCACCACCATTGGACCGGATGAGTACTTCGTGCTGGGCGATCATCGCAGCTCTTCGAACGACAGCCGCACCTGGGGCATGGTGCCGCGCCGCTACATCTATGGGAAGGCTGTATTTATTTACTGGCCGCTCGAGAAGATGGGCTTGTTGAAGTAACGGCCTTTTCCAGTCACGCCGCTTCTCCGAATTTTTCCCGCTCAAAACAAACGACTAAGCCAAAAATCCGTGTTTTCTCACGGCAGTGGTGAAATATCCTGCCATTAGAGAACAAATGTCCTTGCCAGGAATTGATATCTCACGCTATCAGCAGAAAATCGACTGGGGCGCGGTAACCGCTTCCGGCGTTCAATTCTGTTTCATCAAGGCGACCGAAGGGGCTCGGGACGTCGATGTAGCATTCCAGCGGCATTGGGACGGCGCCGCAACAGCAGGACTCATTCGCGGAGCCTATCACTTCTTTCGGCCGCAAATTCCAGTTTCGGCGCAAGCCGACCTGTTCACCAGCACGATCGGCGAACTTCAACCCGGCGATTTGCCTCCGGCGTTGGATTTGGAAGGTACGGCTGGTTGGACCGGCATTCCACCAGCCAGCCGCGCTTCCCTGGCATTGAAGATGCTTGAGGCTATGGAAAGTAGCCTGCGTGTTACACCGATCGTTTACATGAGTCCATGGTTCGCGACAGAGATGCTGAACAGCACCGCTGCCCTCGCCCGGTTCCCAATCTGGATCGCGCAATACACCGAAGCGCAATCGCCCAATGTGCCGAAGCCGTGGAAGGCCTGGACCTTTTGGCAACATAGCCAAGGTGGAAAAGTGCCAGGGATCTCAGGCTTGCTGGACCTGGATCGATTTCAGGGCTCGCTCGAAGATCTTGAGCGGCTGACGTTGCCCTCGGAACAACCGACAGAGTTGCACGAGGGAAATAATTCGCCGCCGGTTGGCGTCACATAATGCCGGCGGGCGTCACATAATTGAGTTAGCCGGCCGTCCGCGCCGGACCATCATGCCTCTCCTCTTGCTGTCCCTTTTTCTCCTGACGGCCGTCACCTCTTACTCAGCCGATCTGGCGCCTTTGCCAGGCATGCCACCTGTGCTGAATTCGAGCGACATTTATGCAGCCGACCGGCCCGGCGATCTCAGTCCAGTGGTAAGAAACTACCCGCCTCGCATTTATGTGCCAAACAGCGGGAGCAATTCCTTAACTGTCATTGACCCGGCGACCTTCCGGGTGCTGGAAGAATTTCGAGTCAGCCGCCAGCCCCAACATGTCACTCCGTCCTACGATCTGAAGACCCTGTGGGTATTGAACGACAAGGGAAACAGCCTGACACGAATCGACCCTGCCACCGGCAAGAAAGAGAACACGATCCGCGTCGGCGATCCCTACAACATGTATTACACGCCCGACGGAAAATACGCCATCGTAGTGGCCGAACGCCGCAAGCGTCTGAACTTTCTGGATGCCGCCACGATGAAGCCGGCTCACTCGATGAAGGTTCCCTGCAAGGGAGTGGACCATATCGACTTCTCGGCGGATGGCCGGTACTTTATCGCGAGCTGCGAGTTTAGCGGCCTTCTGCTCAAGGTCGACGTCGCCGACCAAACCCTCTTGGGCAAGCTGGAGTTGGCCCCGCATGGCATGCCTCAGGATGTGAAACTCTCGCCTGACGGCTCCGTTTTTTATGTGGCGGACATGGTGGCGAACGGCGTGTACCTGATCGACGGGGTTAATCTTCGCCGGATTGCTTTCATTCCGACTGGTAAAGGCGCGCACGGGCTGTACGTCAGCCGCGATTCGCGCGTACTTTATGTATCAAATCGCGAGGAAGGCAGCATTTCGCTGATTGATTTTGCCGGCCGTCGGGTGGTTCGCAAGTGGCAACTCCCCGGCAAAGCGAGTCCGGACATGGGTGGCGTCTCAGCCGACGGCAAGGTGCTATGGCTTTCGGGCCGCTACAACTCCGAGGTTTATGCGATCGACACTAGCGACGGCAAGCTGCTGGCTCGCATTCCGGTGGGCCGCGGACCGCACGGTCTCTGCGTCTACCCTCAACCCGGCCGCTATTCACTCGGGCATACCGGGATTTTTCGCTGAGGCGGTGACTTCATGACCGCGCTGGGCATATGACTTGGTTCGGATCGGAAACGTTCCAGCTTACCAGGGCCGGCCTCCAGCGCGGCCTGGGATTGGTGTTCCTGATTGCTTTCCTGAACGTAGTGAACCAATTCAAACCTCTGCTGGGCGAGCGGGGGCTGCTTCCGGTGCGCCAGTTCGTCAACGAGATATCGTTCCGCGACTCTCCCAGCCTGTTCTTTTTCGCGCCGAACGACACTGCTTTCACCATAGCGGCCTGGTTGGGCGTAGCGCTTTCCTGCGCGGCCGTGATCGGCATCTCGGAAACTTACGGCGCCTGGGTATCGATGCTGGTCTGGGCGATGTTGTGGGTGTTGTACATCTCATTTGTCAATGTCGGCCAGACGTTCTATGGGTTCGGATGGGAGTCGATCCTGCTCGAAGCCTGTTTTTATGCGGTGTTCCTGGGCAGCCGAGTGACCAATCCTCAAACTGTCGTGATCTGGCTGGTGCGCTGGCTGCTCTTTCGCGTAATGTTTGGCGCCGGGCTGATCAAGTTGCGCGGCGATCCGTGCTGGCGCGCTCTCACCTGCCTGGATTATCACTACGAAACCCAGCCAATGCCCAATCCGCTGAGCTGGTTCTTTCATTGGGCGCCGGAATGGACCCATCGCGGCGGCGTAATCTTCAACCATTTTGCGGAGCTGATCGTGCCCTTCGGCTACTTCCTGCCGCAGCCGGTGAGCGCTATCGCGGGTGTCATCACCATTGTGTTTCAGGGGACCATCTTTCTGAGCGGCAACCTTTCGTGGCTGAATTTCCTCACCATGATTCTGGCGATCAGCACCTTCGACGATCGCGCGCTTTCGACCATTCTTCGAATTCACTCGCCGCAGGCGCACGCACCGCCGCTGGCTCTGAAAATCGCTGCCGTGGCTCTCGCTGTGCTGGTGGCGATTCTGAGTGTACGGCCGATACGTAATATGCTCTCGCCCAACCAGGTGATGAATACCGTCTACAACCGATTCCATCTGGTCGGAACGTATGGCGCTTTTGGTTCCATCACTCGGCCGCGCTACGAAGTAATTGTGGAGGGCACCGACGAAGCGGTGTTGACGCCGTCCACGAAATGGCGCGAATACGAATTCAGCGGGAAACCGGGCGCACTGGGCCGAATGCCGCCGCAAATTGCGCCATATCATCTGCGCCTGGACTGGCTGATGTGGTTTGCGGCTTTATCGAGCTACCAAGAACATCCCTGGTTCGTCCATCTTATAGGAAAGCTGCTGGAGGGTGACTCTGCCACACTGGGTTTGTTGAAGACGAATCCGTTTGCCGATCGGCCTCCTCGATATGTGCGCGCGCTACTGTACGAGTATCACTTTACGAATCCGGCGGAGCGCTCTCAAACCGGACAGTGGTGGAAAAGGCAGTTCGTGAGGCCCTACTTTCCACCGGTCTCGCTGCAATCGGGCTCATTTCGCGAAATGCCGGAACAGCAAGGATGGCTGGAAGGGGAGTACACACATTAGTCGCACAGGGCGGAAGTCGTGGCAGGAGGCCTTTGTTATTGGCTCCGGTCCGAATGGCCTGACGGCGGCCATCATTCTTGCTAAAGCGGGGCTTCGCACCACGGTCATCGAGGCGGAGCCGACCATCGGCGGCGGCGCTCGATCGGCTGAGCTCACTCTGCCGGGCTTCGTTCACGATGTCTGCTCGGCCGTGCATCCGTTAGCGGTCAGCTCTCCGGCATGGGCTACGCTTCCGTTGGCCGAACACGGTCTGGAATGGATCCAACCTCCGCTGCCGCTGGCGCATCCGTTCGATGACGGATCGGCGGCGATTCTAGACCGATCATTGGATCGCACGGCGGAACGGCTCGGCAGGGACGGCGCGGCCTATCAAAAGCGAGTGAACGAGCTGGTTCGACAATGGCCCGATCTCATGGCGGAGATTCTGCGGCCATTGGTACATCGGCCCGAGAATCCACTATTGCTCGCGCGTTTTGGGTCGCTGGCAGTCTGGCCGGCTGCGGCGGCTGCGCGCTACATTTTTCGAACTGACGCCGCGCGCGCCTTGTTCGCGGGTCTAGCCGCTCATTCAGTATTGCCGCTCGAAGCGTTCGGCTCGGCGGCCTTCGGATGGGTACTGGGAATCGCCGCGCATGCCGCCGGCTGGCCGATTCCTCGCGGCGGATCGCAGCAGATTGCGAATGCGCTGGCGTCTTACTTCAAAACTCTTGGCGGGAGCATTCGGACGGAAACCAGAATTCGTCTGCTCGATGACATGGGTCCATCAGCGCTGATCCTGTGCGATGTGACGCCGCGGCAGTTTGTGGAATTGGCAGGCAAGCGCCTGCCGGATCGATTCGCGGGTCAGCTGAATGCTTATCGATATGGGCCAGGCGTCTTCAAGATCGACTGGGCGCTCAGCGCGCCCGTTCCGTGGTCGGCCAGTGAATGTGGGCAGGCCGGTACAGTTCATCTGGGCGGAACGCTAAAGGAGATCGCGGCGTCGGAGCGAGCCGCCTGGAACCGGCGCGTGGTAGAAGCGCCCTTCGTTCTTCTAGCGCAGCCGAGCCGGTTCGATGCCGGTCGCGCGCCCGAAGCAAAGCATACGGCCTGGGCCTATTGCCATGTCCCGAACGGCTCCAAGGTCGACATGACCGAGCGCATCGAACGCCAGGTGGAGCGTTTCGCGCCGGGATTTCGAGATACCATTCTTGGGCGCCATGTCTTTGCGCCTGCCGATCTGGAGCGGCACAATGCCAATCTGGTGGGCGGAGACATTACCGGCGGCGCGCAAGATTTGAGGCAGCTCATCTTCCGGCCCACGCCGATGCTGTACCGCACGCCGCTCGAAGGCGTTTATCTATGCTCGTCATCGACGCCGCCGGGCGGGGGTGTACATGGAATGTGCGGTTTCCACGCCGCGCAGATGGCGCTCGCGGATGGGCGCGGCTAGAGTTCGGTTATTTCCGGAACATTCGGGCCTATCCTGCGTATACAAACCAAGGCCCAAAATGAACCCACTTCAAGACATCCGCTATGGCGCGCGAATGTTGGTGAAATCGCCGGGATTCGCGATCACCGCCATCTTGACCATGGCGCTGGGAATCGGCGTCACAACGGCCATCTTCAGCGTGTGCGATGCGTTGTTATGGAAGCCTGTGCCGCTGCCGCGCCTAGAGAGCCTGGTGACGGTCCTGCAGGGAAGTCCCCAGGATCTGCAGCAATGGGATAGCGCTACACCGGCCGATATCGAGGACATCCGGCGCGAGAATACGACCCTTGGCAGTCTGGCGAGCTGGGAAGGCGGTCTGGCGAACCTCGGGGCATCCGGCGGCGAGCCGGAGCGCGTGATCCAGACACTGGTCAGCGCGAACTTCTTCGAAGTGGTTGGAGTTCAGCCGGCGCGCGGGCGTGCGTTTCAACCGGGCGAAGATCAGCCGGGCCGTGCGCACGAAGTGATTCTGAGCGACGGCTTGTGGCGGCGCCGATTCGGAGGCGACCCTGGAATCGTTGGTCAAACTATACGTCTGGACGACGAGCCATATACGGTTACGGGGATCATGCCGGCGAGCTACGATTTTCCACTCGCCACTGAAATTTGGACTCCGATGGCGATGACGCCTGTTCAGCGCACCTCGCGACGCGCACAGATCCTGCGATCAATGGCGCGGCTTAAACCGGGGACGACAGTCCAACAGGCCGCGTCCGAAATCTCCGGTATTGGAGCGCGGCTAGAAAAGCTTTATCCGGATAGCAACAAGAATCGGCACTTTGTAGTTTGGCCCGCACTGAAGTTCCTGGTGGATTATGAGACGCAGCAATATCTGGTGATGCTGCTCGGCTCGGTTGCGTTCGTGCTGCTGATCGCGTGCGCCAACGTCGCAAATCTGCAATTCGCTCGCGCTACCGGGCGGATGCGTGAAGTGGCGGTGCGCAGGGCGTTAGGCGCCAGCCGAGGGAGAATTATCACGCAGCTTCTGACGGAGAGCGTGCTGCTCTCGATTGCCGCCGCGGGCCTGGGCCTGCTGATCGCGCAGTGGGGCATGAAAGTGATGCAGAACGGAATGCCGCCGGAGATCCGGCGCTACATTCTGGGCTGGAACGATATGCATCTCGACAGCCGCGCGTTGTTATTCACGCTGGCTGCGGCAATCGCGAGCGGCATTGTCGCGGGCCTCTCGCCGGCTGTGCAATGTTCTCAACCGAACCTAACGTTTGCATTGAAGGAAGGCGGCCGGAGTTCATCGGTGGGCAGAGCACGCCAGCGGTTGCGCAATATTCTAGTGGCCTCTGAAGTGGCTCTGGCGGTGGTGCTGCTGGTAGGCGCAAGTCTGATGGTTCGCGGATTCCGAACGCTCATCAAGAACGGCGAGGCGCTGGAACCCTCGACACTGTTGACGTTAAGGCTGGCCATCACCGAGAACAAGTACCCCGAGAAACATCAGGTCGCTGAGTTTTATCGCCAGGTGCTGGAACGCATTAATGCAGTTCCGGGCGTTCGTTCAGCGGTAGCTGTATCGGCGCTGCCTTACGCCGATCATTCTAGCGGGCGGGATTTCACTATCGAAGGAAGACCGGTCGAGCCCGGCGACCAGCCGAGCGGCATGTACCAGGTGGCGAGTCCCGAGTATTTCCAAACGCTGCACATTCCGTTGGTGGCGGGCCGTTTCCTCAGTCCCAGCGATGGCGCCGACGCGCCCAAGGTGGCGGTCATCAGCCAGCGCATGGCACAGCGCTGGTGGAAAAACGAAACGCCCCTGGGCCGGCGAATCAAGATCGGCGAGCCGGACTCCAAGAGTCCATGGATGACGATTGTGGGTGTGGTTGGCGATGTGATGCACGATCCTTACGACCGGGCCCCGCGCCGAACCCTATATCTTCCTTATCAGCAGGCGCCGTCGCTGTGGATGGACATCGGCGTGCGAACTGCAGGCGATCCTCTGCAGGCGGCGCCGGCGGTTACGGCAGCCATACGATCCGTGGATCCGGAGCAGCCCATAACGGACATGCGCACGCTGGAAAAATCGATCCACAACCGATCCATCGGGCTGAACTACATGGCTGCCCTCATGGGCATTTTCGGCGGAATCGCGCTGTTTCTATCAGCGATCGGCGTTTATGGCGTGATGGCCTATCTGGTATCCGAACAGACGCAGGAAATTGGGCTGCGAATGGCATTAGGCGCGCAGCGCGGGAGTGTCTTGCAAATGATTTTCCGGCGCGGGCTCACAACCATTGGAGTAGGCTTGATCATCGGCCTGCCGCTGGCCTATGGATTCGCGCGCTTGATGGCGTCCTTAATATTCGGCGTCACCAACACCGATGCAACGACGTTCGTCGGGATTCCGCTGGCATTGATGGCGGCCGCCGCGCTGGCCATATATATTCCCGCGCGACGGGCAATGAAGATTGATCCGATCGTAGCCTTGAGATACGAATAGCAGCCTTGAGATACGAGTAAAATCTGATTGTGTGTAGATTCCGGATCGCAGCTCTCTTGGCGGTCGGCCTCGGCGTCCCGGCGTGGGCGGGCTCCGGGTGGAGGCTGACGCACAGCGAGCACTTCGAGATCTATTCGCAATCGGGCGACGCAAGCGCGCGATCGGCGGCGCAGTGGTTCGAGCAATTGCGCGGATTTTTCCTGCAGCAAACTGGATTGACGCTGGACCATCTACGGGCTGCCCGAGTGATCGCATTCAGCTCCGCGAAGGAGTATGAGCCCTACCGTCTGCGGTCCGCGAGCGCCTATTATGTAGGAACCGAATCGCAAGATTATATCGTGATGCCAGGTCTGGGCGCCGCCGAATTTCGCACTGCCGCGCACGAGTATGCGCATCTGATTCTGCATGCCAGCGGGCTCCGCTACCCGGAATGGCTCAAGGAAGGGCTGGCGGAGTTTTTCTCTACCGTGCGCGTTGGAGAGCAAAGCAGCGAACTGGGCGGCGACCTCCCGGCCCATTCTCAGAATTTGCGGCGACGCGTGTGGATCCCACTTCCAGAGCTGCTGTCGGCGCCCGAAGGGCCGGTACAAGGCGACCTAGGCGGCAGGGAGCAGTTCTACGCCGAAAGCTGGGCGCTTACCGACATGCTGTTTCTGTCGGAGGCGTACAGCTCGCACTTCCTTGAATTAATCACGGCATTGAGCTTCGGCGAGCCGAGTTTAGGGACGTTCACGAAAGTGTATGGCAAGCCAGTCGACGAGATCACGCGGGATTTGCGTGTTTGGGTGAATGGCGGCAGCGTGGGGCGTATTCAACTTCCGGGCGTCCCGCCACAGAAGGTTGAGGTGGAAGTGTCGGATGTGTCCCTGTTTGCGTCGCGGACGCTTTTGGCCGACCTCCTGATGGCCACCGGAGAACTGGACCGTTCCGAGGCGCTCTATCGTGAAATGGAGCGGGAAGCTCCGAGGAATGCCGACATTGCGGCCGCCCTGGGAACCATCGCTCTTCGCAGAGGCGACCACGCTGGCGCGCGCCGCGAGTGGAAGCAGGCGATCGAGGCGGGAGTGACCGACGCCGATCTCTGTTATCGCTACGCTGTGCTAGCCGAAATAGTTGGTCTCGCTAACGAAGAAATACGTCCGGCGCTGGCGCGAGCGGTCGCACTTCGGCCCGAGTTTGACGATGCGCGATATATGCTGGCGCTGCTGGAGAAGAATACTGGCCATTATTACGCGGCGGTGACGCAGTTACGCGCCATGCGACGAGTCGCTCCCGCGCGCCGGTACGATTATTGGAGCATCATGTCCGACGCGCTGAACGAACTTGAGCGGCGTAAGGAGGCCACGGATGCGGCCGAACAAGCGGCCCGCTACGCGATTAATTCTATTGAGCGCGCGCGTGCGGCGCAACTCGCCTACATGGCCCAAACCGATCTGGCTGTCCAGCTCTCCCACGATTCGAGTGGTCGCGAGCAAATGGTTACGACGCGCGTCCCGCATGAATCGGACTGGAATCCTTTTATAGAGGCCGGCGATGAAATACGACGCGTTCAGGGCGCTGTGAAGGAGATCGATTGCGGCGATAAAGTGACACGTTTTGTGGTGGACGCCGCAGGAGGACGGCTGCGGCTCGCCATTGAGAATCCGTCACGGGTGCGCATGCGAAACGCTCCGGCGGAATTTGTGTGCGGTCCGCAAGAAGCGAATCATGTTGTGGTGGAGTACGCGGTTTCAAAGAATAAAGGGACGGATGGAGTGGTGCGAGGGATGGACTTTCAATGAACCAGGGCTGGATCCGTTTCTCGATTGTCCGGTCTCATTTCTCTTGAGCTTCTCTCATTATCCGCTGGATCTCGGGCTGTAGATCAGCCATCTGAGTTTGCGCCGCTTGGATCAGCTTGGTCAGGAGCGCAGGCATTTTTGCGAGCATTGCCCGGCCAGGCGGCGATCGGTAAAAGGCCAGCATGCCGCCGATTTCTTCATCCGAGAATGTGTCGTCATAGAGCTTGATGTAGAAGGGCCGCATCTTTTCCCAACTGATGCGAGACTTGACCAGATCCAAAATTTTGCTCTGAACTTCCTGCGCTTTCGCAGTCTGTTCCGGTGTTGCGCCCGGAGGCATCTGAGCCGCGGTCATGGCTTTGACCTGATCAAAGAGCTGATTGATGGTGGAGTCCGCGTTCATGGCGTCCAAGAGCCGTTCGATTTTGGCCTGTTTGGTTAATTGCTCGGCGCCGGCGAAAGGGCCAATCACCAGGAAGGTGAGAGCGAGAAGGGCGGCAGTCTTCATATCGACAGTCTACTTGATCACAGCCTAAAAGCCTATGCCACGTCTACTCCTGATCGAAGAGTTCGGAGCGGCTGATGCGCTCGCCCTTGAAGATCACGCTCTGGATGCTCTCGATCTGTTTGATATCCTTCAGCGGATTTCCGTCCACCAGCAGGAGATTGGCGTCGTAGCCGTCTTTAATCAGACCAATACGGTCGCCGACGCCAATCAGACGCGCGGCGTTGTAAGTGGCCGCCTGGAGCGCAACGGTGGGCGGAATGCCGGCTTCCACCCACAGTTCAAGCTCACGCTGAATGGTGGCACCGTGAAGGACCAGCGGATTGCCGGCATCGCTTCCGGTAACTAGCATGACGCCAGCGTTCCAGGCCGCCAACAGATTTTGTTTCGCCAGTTCCATGCTGATCGGAAAGCGCTTGATCTGGTCCCGCATCTTGGCGCCGTTGGCGGAAGCGAGAAACTTCTTGCTCGAATCGATCAGCGCGGCGGGTCCGGCCTGCAGCACCAGCGGCCGCTCCAGGGGATCGAGACTGCCGTTGCCGAGATCCAGAAAGGCTTCGACGACCGTGAGCGTGGGATCGTAAGTGACCCCTTGTGTCTTCATTTGAGCGAAGAGCGCAGCGGGAATCTTGTCTCGCATCGATCCGTGTTCAATGCCATTGATCCCAGCACTGAGCGCGTCGGCGACATCGTGTGAGTCGCCGGTATGAACCACGATGGGCAACTTCCGCGCACGTGCTTCTTCGGCGACGGCCCGTAGAATCGTCACGTCCAGGCGGTTAAAGAGCATTCCAGCGGCGCCTGCTTCGAGAATGGCCTTGATGCCGTCCACGCCGCGCAGTTTCAGCTCGTCCACCTGTTGGCGGGCTTCCTCCGCCGTCTTCGGGATACGGACTGTTTGCTCCTCGGCCGATCTGCGGTATTGCTCCGGCATATTCTTGAAGTATTCGGTGCCATGACCGCCGGAGGCCGTAAACATTGGCCCGCAAGTGAACAACTCGGCGCCCAGCCGCTCGCCGGAGTTGACCTTCGCGCGCAGCTGATCCAGTGGATCGCCGACGCTCTTCACCGCGGTGATGCCGCTGTAAAGGTAAGCCGCCAGCGCTCGCGGCATGGTCTTTTCGGGTTGATAATCGGCGGCCGATTCGGAAAATCCACCTGGGGCAACCAGGTGCACGTGCACGTCGATCAGTCCGGGCAGCAGCGTCTTGCCAGAGGCCTCGATCGCCTCGGCCTTGACTTCCTTCGGGTCGGGAGTAGCGCCTTCATAGATGCGCTCGATTTTGCCATTCTTCACCAGGACTCCACCCGACTCGATCACGCGGCCGTCGCCGGTAAAAATACGAACATCGCGGATCAACAGGCTGCGGCTGCGCATCAAGTCGCGATTCAACAGCCGCGCCTTGACGACGCTGTCCTTGGTACGCGCTTGATAGGCTCCTAAAATCAGGAACGGCGCGAATACTGCGACCAGCCAAAGCTTAGCCCGGCCGGGAATCTTTTCGTCCTTTTCCCAGCGAAATAGCTTTACACCCAGGAAAGTCCCAAGCACTGTAGTGAGAGCCAGCGCTCCGGCGGCCGTCCAGTTTTGAGCCAGCGTCTCGTTGCGGCCGAGAATGGACTGCATGCCGGTCATCAGATAGGTGGCGGGAATGAATTGCGCGAGGATCTGCACCCAATTAGGAAGGATGCTGATCGGAATTGTGGCGCCGCTCAAGAACAGCATCGGGAAATACAGAAGCTGAATCAGAATCTGGCTTTCCTGCATGGAATTCACGACCGAGGCGATGATCAGCCCCAGGGCGCGGAACGCCATCGCTCCAAGCGCCACGAAGATCAGCAGCGAGAGCCACTGCCGCGGAATGGCCATTCCATAGATAAAGTGAGCAAGCAGAATCATCAGAAACACTGACGGAAGAAAGTTCAGCAAGCCAGTCAGCAGCGAGGCCACCAGCATCGGGGCCGCGGAAATGGGCGCCACTTTGAAGCGGCGCAAGATGTTCGCCTCGCGATCCTGCACCGCGCGGATTCCGGCGCCGAAAAAGCCGCTGCCCAGGATTCCGATGCTGAGCACCATGGTCAATACCTGGATAATCGCCCCGCCTTGTTCGGCGTGAAACAACTGGGCGAAGATGAAAAAGAAGACCAGTGGGAAGAGATAGTTGAAGAAGATGACGGTGCGATCGCGAAAGGTCAGCTTGACGTTGATCGCGGCTTGCGCGGTGTAGCTTCTTATCATTCCCGGAGCTTCTTTCCGGTGAGCTCGATGAAAACATCTTCGAGCGTCGGCCGCTTCAAGTGGATATCGGCGAGCTCGATGGAGAGCTGGTCGATCCATTTCACTAGATCGACAATAGTGCGCGCGGGCTTCGTCGAATGGACCGTCAGCGATTTGCGGTCGTCCGAGAAGCTGTGTTTTTCGGAGGCGAGAAAAGATGGGAGATCGGCCGAGGGCATGGGTTGCTCGCATTGGATTTCGATCAGGCTCTGGCCGAGGGTGCGCTGCTGAATATCGCGGGGCGTTCCGATTTCGATGATCTGGCCCTCATCGATGATGGCCACGCGATCGCAGAGCCGCTCGGCCTCTTCGATGTAATGGGTCGTGAGCAGAATGGAACGCTTGGCGCCGCGCAGTTCCTCGATCAATCCATGGATTTCGAGTCGCACCTGAGGATCCAGTCCCGAAGTGGGTTCATCGAGGAAAAGTAGCTGAGGATCGTTGATAAGAGCGAGCGCTAATGCTACGCGCTGCTTCTGTCCGCCGGATAGCTTGGAGTAGTATTCATTGCGTTTCTCGGAGAGATGCAGCCGCTCCAGCAGTTGGCCCGAGTCGGTGCTACGCGAGTAAAACGCCGCGAACAAATCGAGCGCTTCGTGAACCTTGATTTTGTCGGGAAGATTAGTAGCCTGCAGACAAACGCCGATGCGATCTTTGATCTGGCGCGTTTCGAGGCCCGGGTCGTAACCCAGCACCAAAGTTTCCCCGGAACTTCTCTGCCGGAGGCCCTCCAGGATCTCGACGGTGGTGGTCTTGCCGGCGCCATTGGGGCCAAGAAGTCCGAAAACTTCACCGGGATAAACTTCAAAGGAAATGCCGCGGACAGCTTCGAAGTCGCCGTAGCTCTTTCGCAGACCACGGACGGAGATGACGCTTCCGTTACTGTTCGCCACTGACTTCCATAGAGCTAGAATACAGTAGCAAGTGGTCGGGAGTTCAATCCAGCAACCGTTCGCGGACGGCGTTGTATTCGCAGCCCAGCAAGCTGATGAGGGCCAGCAGATACATCCAGACCAGCAGCGCGATCACTGCGCCGATGCTGCCGTAGAGCACGTTATAGTTGGCGATGTTGCGGACGTACCAGGCGAAGCCGGAGGTCGCCGCCAACCACAGGATGGTAGCCAAAAAAGCGCCCGGCCATACGATACGAAACCGGATTGCGCGGTTTGGCCCGATCCAATAAAGCAGCGCGGTCACACATACCGTAGCCACTAACGCCACCAAATAACGCAGCGCGCCGAAGAGCAAGACCACCCAGGTTCGCAAATCCTCCTGCGGCAATAGACCGAGGGAGCTCAGCATCCATTGTTCGATGCGCGCTCCGAAGACAATGAGCGCGGAAGAACCGATGGCCGGCAGTGCGGCGATGAGGACCAGCAGAAGGGCGATGCCCCTCTGTTTGAGGAATGGCCGGCCGGAAGGCAAGAGGTAGGCCGCTTGATAGCCTTCCATCAAGCTGATGATCGCTCCGGACGCGGCCCAGGCGGAGAGCAACGTCGCTACGACGATCAGCCAGACCGGACGCTGGCCTTTGACCGTGAGTTGATAGCGAACCAGGTCCTGGGTGCCGGGTGGCACCACTTCAAACAGCAGCCGCGAGAATACCCGCACTACGGGTTCGGCATTCACTCGCGCCAGAATCGCGGCAATGGAGGCGAGCACCGGAAAGAACGCCAGCAGCGACGAGTAAGCCGCCCCTTTGGCTATGCCGAAGCAATTGTCTTCGTAGCAGGCGATGCAAGCTTGACGAAAGACGCCCCAGAACTTGATGAGCGGACCGGGCTGATCGAGATACAGTCTGGGGGAGGCCGGCATGCAGCTTAGTTCGTTGCTGTGGTGGTAGGCGGCTCTTCCCCCCAGATATATTTCGCGAACCAGTCATAGTTGTGCTCCATCACAGCCCGCTGCTGCTTTGGCTTATTTATGGGATGGCCGAAGCCTTTATAGAGGATCAGCTTCACGGGGACACCGCGATCTTTCAGCGCCTGATATAGCTCGAAGGAATTCGGCGGCGGAACGCGCTTGTCCTGGTCGCCGTGCTGGATCAAAGTCGGCGTCTTGGCTTTGTTGACATAGAAGATGGGCGAGGTTTTTTGATAGATGGCCGGATCTTCCCACGGCGTCGCTTTCAAATACTGCCGCGTGAACGGACGAATGTCGGTGTTGACGTAATACGTCATCCAGTCGGAGATGCCGGCCCCGACGGAGACGGCTTTGAAGCGGTCGCTGTAGGTGGTGATGAACGCCGAAATGTAACCGCCCTGGCTCCAGCCCATTGCCCCTACGCGATCTTTATCAACTAGACCCTTTGCGACGAGGGAATCGACGCCGGAGATGACATCCTGATAATCGCCCAAACCCAGATTGCGCACATTGAGGGCACGAAATTTTGCGCCGTAACCCGCCGATCCTCGGTAGTTCGGCCGCAGGACGAGCGCGCCTTTGGCGGCGAAGCGCTCGACCGGATAATAGCGGTCGGCTGAGGCGACGGGTGTGTCGATGCCGGTCGGGCCGCCGTGAATTACCACCAAGAGCGGGTACTTGCGCCCGGGATCATAGTCGGCAGGCTTTACCAGAATGCCTTGAATGGTCGTGCCGTCGGTTGATTTCCACTCTACGACTTCGCGCGTGGTGAGTTTGAAGTTCTTCCACTGGTCGCCAACATCGCTCAGATATTTCGGCGCAAAATCTTTCGCGGACGATACGAAGACCTCCGAAAAATGGTTGGGCATCGCGCCGACTGCGGCGAACGTCCGATGGTCCGGCGTGAATGAGGCGTTGTTCGTGGAAAATGCATCGGGCCCAGTGATTCGATCGATCGCCAGCGTGTCTGGATTCAATCGAAACAAGTGTCCGGAAGTCTTCTGTAGCGCGCCGAAATAAATGCCGTCCGGCGCCCAGTCGATGAGCCGGCTGTCTTCATCGAACTTCGCGGTGAGAATGCGGGGTTCGCCGCCGGCGGCGGGAATCACAGCGATGCGCGTGTCGGCGTAAAAGAAGAACGGATCACCATTCCCGGTGACAAAAGCGATGCGCAGTCCATCCGGCGACCAATGCGGGTTCTCGTTTGGTCCGTTCGATTCGAGCAATTTCTTGACATGCCGGTCGGCCAAGTCAAGCGTGTAGATCTGCGTGGTTTCACCAGAACTGAGATCGGGATCGCGGGCGGCGCTGAAAGCGATATGCCGGGAGTCCGGGGACCAGGAGAAATCGCCGACGCTGAACTTGTCGCTCTCAGTGAGAAGTTCGGGCTTGGGGCGCAGCTTCGGATCGGAAGGGATGTCGGCCGGCGTCTTCACCAGCCATAGGTGCACCTGCGCGTAGTCGCCTTCGATGATTTCGAAGTCGCCATATTTCTCTTTCCGGTCCTTTTTCGACTTGGCGTCGGGGCCGGTGGAAGTGAAAGCGATGGAGTTGCCGTCGGGCGCCCAGCGGAAGGCACCGACTCCATTGTCCTCGCTGGTGAGCTGCTGCGCTTCGCCGCCATGCGGATTAATTACATAGATCTGCTTCTTGCCGTCACGGTCTGAAATAAAGGCGAGGCGCTTTGAATCCGGCGACCAAAGCGGGCTCTGGCTGGACTTCCGGCCGCTGGTCAATTGATAGCGGCCGCTGGCGTCGGCATTGGCGATCCAGATCTGTTGTACGAACTCGTTCTCGTCCCAATCGGCTTGTTGGACGGTATAAGCGACGTAGTGCCCGTCGGGGGAAATCTCCGCATTCCCGACCGATTTGGCGCTCAAGGACTGATCGATGCTGGGAGTTTGGGCGGCGGCGACCAATGCCAGGAGACAAGCGAGAATAAGGGGCCACATGAGGACATTATAGGAGGTCGAGACCTGACGCCAGTGGCGATCGGGGCGGTTGGGATGTACGGCGTGGCCGGTTCAGCCGCCAGCAACTCTTTTGGCGGGTTGGTCCGTTGAATCAGACTCGAAATCCCCGAGGCTTCTTACGATCTTGCTCATCGTGCGGAACTGATACTGCACGAATGAGATCGCAAACATCGATCCTCCACAACGCACGACTTTGCCGTGTGCCACGAGTTGGAGCGGAACAGCGCCGTCCAGCAGGAGCGGCCACTCCACGTTCACTTCTAATCTTGAACCTGCACTGACTTCGTGTTGGGAGGACACCAGCAAACCGCCGCTACTCATGTTCAACGTGTGCCCGACTCCATTTACAAGCTGATGGCGGCCCACGGTCCGGTAACGAACCGTTAACTTGACCGGGTAACGTGCCTTGGAACGCCGTTCGATTGCTCTTTTATTAATTGCCGCTTCCATATGAATCCATCCTTCCGAACCCGTGATGGGAGAAGGCAACTCGGAGGCCAGTATCGCTGGGGTGGCCGTAGGATAATCTCCTGTTTTCAAGCTACTGAAAACAGGTCGTTTATTGGAGGCTATGGTTTTAGAATTCACAATTTTTGTAGGAGTCCGAGAAGCATATGATTCGGGCCGCTAACCGTTTTGATAGCGAGAGGCCGTTTTGATAGTGAAAGGGGCTACTTACATCCGGGGCAAGAGCAGGAAACTCTCGATCGACATCCTTGCGCTGGTGTCCCGACGAAGGGAGTCGCGATGAAAGATCACTTTGATCACGTCGAACTGGTAAATCGGCGTAGCGGCTGGAATCGCAAAATCCAGAGTCTCTCTTGCCGGCAATGCGCTGCCTGCCGCGGAAACCGTTCGCGACCTTGAGGTTACCACGATGCTCCCCAGGCTGAATGTGGGCTGGCTGGGGGGCTGAGTATCGATTAAAACCAACTCGAGCGCCACGGTTCCGGGAGATTGGTCCGTATTTAAAATCGCGATTTGAATTCCGCTGCAGCATTGGGTATCGACTTCCCTGCCTAACTTCTGGTACGCCTCCATAGACATGGGTGCGTGGTCTGTGGTCCGGAACGAGAGCGTCAGGGGATTTCCCTGCTGGACGTGCGAGGTCCGCGGCGGGCGATCAAATGGAGGCCGGTACATCCAGTATACCCCAGAAAAAGGGATGCTGAGCGGTTTAATGACCGCGATTTCAGGAGAAGTGCGGTTCCAGGAAAACAAAGGAGCGACGAGAAGGGGCTGTTCGGGCTTTGCCGTCGGCAACAGAATGACACCGGGGAAGCTGTTGTCGGTGATCTCGACGTTGCCCATAGGTGGCAAGTAGAGGTTCGTCGCCGGGTCTTTCGGCCGGTTTTCGCCATCTTCATCGAAAAACTTGTGGAGCAACGCCCGCGCACTTTGCAAGGGTCCGGCGTGACCTTGGAAAGACGGGTCCCAATGTGACCCAGAGGTGACACCACCAGCCAAGCCGCCAACCGTCAAACCGGCCGCCAGCACCAACGTAAGTAAAAAGCCGAGAATCGTGCGCGGCAGATCGCTGGGAGCTTCCGCTTCATAGGCGCCCGCGCGGAGCCCACACAAAGTGACCATCGCCACGCTGAGACAAAACAGAGCGGCAGCCAGCAGCGGATAGCCGATTGGAAAGATCAGCACGCCGGCTTGGATAGCCAGGGACGCGGCTAAGCCGGGGACCAGTTCCCGGAAGGGAGGCGCCAGCGGAGGATTGAAGAAAGGATGCTCGACGGAAGCAGGAAACGAGCACTGCTCAACCGGATGAACCAGGCGCCATTGGCCATAGAGCAGGCGCGTGGTACTGATGACCATCACCAGCGCAGCCGGCAAAGTCGCGGGAGATAATTGAGCCAGCAGTATGGTAGCGGCCGCGAACCAGACCGCGGTAGTGGAGGTACGCAACGCCATCTGGATCGCGTCGTCGCGGAGTGAATGGGCGATGAGCAGGTAGAGAGTGACGGTGATCAATGCGCTGGCCAGGCAGGCGAGCAGCGTATAGCTCAGCGTTTGGATGATCACATCGGAGAGCGATCCGCGATCCAATCGTGGCAGCACCGATATGGACCAGATCAGCCACGCGGTTCCGAGCAGGCCGGCGACCTGCACGACTAGCATTAAGTCGCGGCGGTGCGTCGCGGGATTGGGTTGTTCGGTTCTGAGAAGCGAGGGCACACATCCCCCTTAATCCACGACCGCGCTCCAGCCGCGCCGGGAAAGATCCCAATAAATGAACGCACCGGCCCCGAGACCTACGGCCATCAGGATCGAGCCTGTCACGAAATCCTTCAGCAGCAGTTTGCCGCCGCCAAAAAGAACCCCATAGATCAGGACGCAGCCGCAGATCCAATCGAGCAGGTTGGAAGCACCGTCAGTGGACGGGCGCACGTCGGGGGCTAGCCTGGCGATCGGCCTCCATCCAGCCGCCGACGGATGCGTTCGACGATAGAAAGCAACCAGTGTGTCCTTCGATTCGGGTTTAGTGAGGAATGTCACCGCCAGCCACACGACGGTAGTAACGGACACTGTCACGATCATGATCCAGGCGAAATCGACGGGTTTGTCGGTGTCAAGGCCGGCAACGGTCTGCATCAGAACCGAAACGACGAAGCCTGAAATCATGGCCGACACCTCGCTCCAGGCGTTGATGCGCCACCAATACCAGCGCAGCAGGAGAACACCGCCCGTGCCGGCGCCGGTGACCAGCAGCAGCTTCCATGCACCCGCGATCGATTCCAGGTAGAAGGTCACAACGGCGGAGACAATGGTCAAGAAAACGGTTGCCCATTGCGACATGCTGACGTAATGCTTTTCCGAGCCATCCTTCTTCAAGAAACGGCGATAGAAATCGTTCACCAGGTAACTTGCGCCCCAATTCAATTGCGTGGCGATGGTGGACATGTAGGCCGCCGCGAATGCCGCCACCATCAGGCCGCGCAGCGATGGTGGGAGATAGGCGATCATCACGCGGATGTACCCGGTCTCGGGATCGGCCAAGCCTGGAAACAGAATCAGCGAAGTCAGCGCCACCAGAACCCAGGGCCAGGGGCGAATAGCATAGTGGGCGATGTTAAACCATAGCGTCGCGAGCAGCGAATTCTTCTCGTCCTTAGCGCTGAACATGCGCTGGGCCACGTATCCCCCGCCGCCCGGCTCGGCGCCCGGATACCAGGTGGCCCACCAGTTCATGCCAATGTAAACCAGGAAAGTGATCATGGGCATCCAGGCCGAGCTGAGATCGGGGACGAAGTCCAGCACCGAACCGTGGCCGCCCTGCGCGGTTCGTAACTGATCGATGGCGAGCAGCTTAGCTTTCATCGCGTCCATACCGCCCACTGCCCGGACGGCAAAAACTGCCAACGCGGTTACCATGCCCATTTTGATGACGAACTGGAAAACATCCGTTACCAGGACCCCCCAGAGTCCGGAGAGAGTGGAAATAAACGATGTCAGCCCGATCATTCCCAGCACGATGAGCAGGGCGGTAAGCTTGTCGACGCCCAGAACCAGCCCCAAGATCTTGACCATCGCCAGATTCACCCAGCCGAGGATAATGCAGTTGATCGGAATGCCAAGATACAAAGCGCGAAACCCGCGCAGGAAGGCGGCGGGTTTTCCGGAATATCGGATTTCCGAAAATTCGATATCAGTCATGACGCCCGACCGCCGCCAGAGTCGCGCATAGAGGAACACTGTCAGCATGCCGCTGGCGACGAAGTTCCACCACAGCCAATTGCCCGCGATGCCGCCCCGGGCCACCATTCCAGTGACGGCGAGCGGGGTGTCGGCCGCGAAAGTGGTAGCGACCATGGAGGTCCCCGCCAGCCACCACGGGACGTTTCGACCGGAGAGGAAGAACTCGTTCACGCTTTTTCCGGCGCGGCTCTTGTAATAAAAGCCGATCGCGAGATTGAACAGGAAGTAAAGAGCGACAACTAGCCAGTCGGAGAAGGTGAGCTGCACTACTGAATTGTAGCCGACTGTGAACCGCCGCTTGATAGCAGCATGAAGGCTTGGCAAGTTACAGAAAAAGCTAATACTTCTTGCTCTCGGCGACGATATGAAAAGGAAGCGGTTCGGCAGGCGATCATCAAACCGAACAGGCCTTGCGCGAGAGCGAGGAACGTTACCAGCGGCTGGTGGAACTGTCTCCCAACGGGATTCTGGTTTATCAATTGGGCAAGATCGTAGATATGAATGCGGCGGGAGCGAGGCTTTTCGGTGCTTCGTCAATCGATAGAACTCATTGGTAAACTTCTTATCGATTTTGTCCGCCTCGAGTGCCGCTTGGCGGTAGAAGATCAGATGCAAGGCGTCGGCGAAGGGCCAGCACGCCGGGACGTCTTGGGCAAGAAATTGTGAACCAAGGCTTGGTAGCGGCCGTGCTTGGGAAAGCGGGATACAACGTTATATTGGCAGCGGATGGTCAGGAGGCTCTGGGGTACTTTGGATTACTACCGTTCGACCTGATCCTCATGGACGTACAGATGCCACGGATGGATGACTTGGCAGCGACCACGGCGATCCGCGCCGCGGAAGCGAGTTCGGGAAGGCACGTGCCCATCGTAGGCATGACGGCACACGCCATGAAGGGCGACCGCGAGCTGTGCATTCGGCAGGTATGGATGACTATCTCACCAAGCCGGTAGATCTATCCGATCTACGCGCCACCATCCGAAAGTGGACTGAGCAGGGATCAACAGTTAGTCTCCAGGCTTAACGGCGACAGGTTTACTTCTTGCTGCCATCGTCGGGATTCGCGCCGGGCGCCGAACCGCCCAGAAAGAGCTGCCGCCCATCGGTGAAGGTGAGCTTCGCCCCCACGCCCCGATTCGAGCCGTCTTTGGATTGATAGCCTTCGACGATGATCTCGGTTCCCGGTGGCAGCGAGTCCTTGTTGAAGCCCAGCCGGAACAGAGAGTTCGGGCTACCGCCTTCGATCATCCAGTTCACGACCGTCCCATCGGAACCTTTCACATCCATGCGGATCCAAGAATGCGGATTTACCAATTCCCACTTGGTCACCGTACCCCGCAACTTCAGCGGCTTGTTCACGTCGAACTCGGACCCAAAGGCATGGTGGGGCCGCGCCGGCAGGGCAGTCAAAAGCAAACCAGCGCCAATAGCTACGATGGATAATATTGTCCGCATCGGATTCGTCTCCTACTCTAATATGTTCACTTCACATTCTTCTTAGCGGCTTCCTCGTCAGCCTTCTCTTTCGCCCGCGCCGCACTGAGATTGTTCACCATATCAAAGTTTCCTTCATGACAGGCAAACTCGTAGATCGGGCCTTTAATTTTGGTCATGGGAAGCTCCGCTTTCCAGGATCGCGTGAACGTGGTCGGATCTTCCACGGTGAACTCATAAAGGATGGTTTCCGCGTCGACGCGCGTGAAGCGCTCGATTACATGCAAGTTCTCACCCGACCCATGGAAGTTTGTCTTGTCGTTGAAATTGGTCGTATCCACCACCAAGGTATTGCCTTCCCAGCGCCCGCGCGAATCTCCCAGATACTGGCGGATGTTCGGCCCCAGGTGGGGACGCCCATCCAATGGGATGATGCGGGTGTCGTGGATCTCTTCGTGAAGAATCGCGACGTATCCGGGCCCTTGCTGGATCTGCAGATTGGCGTTGTAAGCCGGGGGTAGCATCGGCGGTCCCTCATGCGCCATTACGATACACCGCTCACCCAGATTCCGGCTTTCCGGGCCGTCGTAAGGGCCGATTTTTTTCCTCTCCTCGGCACGTTCCGCCGCCCGCTTCTTCGCTTCCGCGGTGAGGGGAGGAATCTTTCCGTCAGGCGGATCCACGATCAGCGAAGTCCGCAGGTTGAGTCCATGCTTAGTCTGCGTCCGGTCCAGCCCGTACTGATGGAAATCATAATGCGCGATCGTTCCGGCGATTTCCTCGGCACTTCTTGGTGTCTCCGCCTTTTTTTCTTTCTCCGCCAGTTCCTGCTCGGTGTAGAACGCCTTCCCGGCGAGTTCGGCGGGGCGTTCCAGTGGCGTAATGGTGACGTTCGACCAGTAACCCTCGAGATCAGGCTGGCCATCGGGTGTGCGCTGCGTCCAACCCTTCGTTGTGACTTGGCCCGGCGCCGCGATCACTGCCAGCAGCGCCAACGCAAGCAAGTTGAGAAACGACTTACTTGCTCGGCTTTTTTCGAAGATGTCCATAGATCACCTCCTCGGCGAACTCGACACACTTGAACTCCAGCAACTGCGGATTCTTCTCGACATGGCGATACAGCGGCATGCTCATCTTCCACGGTCGCGTAAACACCTTCGGGTCCTCGATGGTCGCCTCGTAAGTTAGAGTATCAGGACTGCGCGGCGTATAGCGTTCCACCACGTGCAGTGCATCGCTGTGGAAGTCGCCTGCCCGGTCAAACCAGGTGTCTTCGTTGAAACTGGTGACGTCCACCACCAGGGTATCCCCTTCCCAACGTCCCACCGACCATCCCATCCAGGCTGGCGCGGGACTTTCACCAGGATTACTTAGAGGAATGTTGCGCACGGCGTCCGCATACTCATAGGCGATCATGATCGACTTCGCGCCCTGGATAATTTGAAACGGCAGGGGTAGATAAGTAGCGCGAGGGACGCCGGGAAGATAGCATTTAATCTCCGGATCGGCAGTCAACCGGTTCGCGAAGTTTTCCTTCTTCTTCGCCAAAGCCCACGGCTGATAGGGGATCTCACCGCCCTCCACTACGCCCTGTCCGGGAGGAATCGCGCCCGCTGCGCCGAGCGAGACCACCGTCCCCGCCGCCGCCGAATGATCCTGAATATCCCAATTCGCGGTGTTGAGCGCTTGCCAGATCCCGTTCAAGTCGGGATGGCCGTCCGCGGTCCGTGGCGCTTTATAAGCAGCAGTTTGATCTGCGGCCGAGACCGAACTCAGCCAGGGGCCGACTAGGGCTAGCACAATCATCTTCCGCCACATCGCCTTTGATTATATGCGAGAGTCCGCTACGATACGTGAATGGCTCGGACCGTATTCTTATGGATCAGTGCATCACTCTTAATCGCTTACGCCGCCGCGGAAGAAAGGCCGATCCCAGTCAAGGTAGTGGTGGTCACGATGTTCGAGCGCGGCGCCGATACCGGCGATGAGCCCGGTGAGTTTCAATATTGGGTGGAAAGAAGCAAGCTCGATCGCGTCATCGCGTTTCCGCAGGGCTATCATGACCTCCGCATGAATCGTGACGGCGTGCTTGGCATCGTCACCGGAGTCGGAACCGCGAAAGCTGCCGCCAGCATCATGGCGCTAGGCCTGGATCCGCGCTTCGACTTGCGAAAAGCGTATTGGCTGGTGGCCGGCATTGCGGGCATCGATCCAGCCGACGGATCGCTTGGGTCAGCAGCGTGGGCGGAGTGGGTGGTGGATGGCGACCTCGGGCACGAGATCGATGCCCGCGAAATCCCGCCGGATTGGAAGACCGGCTATGTACCGCTGCGGAGGTCCGTACCTTACGAGCAGCCGCACCTGGCCGCCGCCGACTCAGGCGAGGTTTACCATTTGAATGCGTCTCTGATGGATTGGGCGTTTAACCTGACTCGCAATGTGCCGCTCGACGACAATGACACGATGCGGAACGAGCGCACTCAATTTAACATTCCCAACGCTCGCCGCCCACCGTTTGTGCTCAAGGGCGACGAAATTTCTTCTTCTACGTTTTGGCATGGCCGGCTGCTTAATGAGTGGGCTAACGACTGGGTCCGTTATCACACCGACGGCAAAGGCAACTACGTGACCACTGCGATGGAAGACACCGGCACTCTGCAGTCGTTAACATTCCTGGCCAAGGCCGGGCGTGTGGACCTGGCCCGGGTGATGGTTTTGCGAACTGCTAGCGATTTCGACCAGCAGCGTCCCGGCATGAGCGCCGCCGAAAGCCTGGCCGGAAATAAGATCGGGAAGTACACCGCCTACCGGCCGGCGCTGGAAGCAGCTTGGCGCGTCGGAAATACGGTGGTGACGAAACTGGTCCAGAACTGGAAGGTGTATCGCGATCATATCCCGGGCGAAAAATAGTTTTATTTCGGCCCTAATGCCGCGCTCACCAGAACGATCCCCAACTCCCGCGCATCCTGCGCTGTGGGCGCCAGCGATTTGTCGAGCGTGAAGTCGAAACGATTCCTTTCCAACTTCATCCATGCCGCGGGAATATCGCGCTCGAATGTGTACTGCCCGGCCTTGCGAAAAGTCTCCGGCGCGAGGTCGTGATCGCCCAAACGCGCAGTCATTGTAACCGCCCCAAGCTTCTGGATGCTCGCATCTGGAATATAAAGCTGCAAGATTAAACGAGCGGTGCCCGTCCCGCCAAAAGTCACCGCAAACTGGCGCTTGGTCCAGCGGAAGCCGCCCGGCTCTGCCTCATACAATCCATCGAGCGTTTCTGGACGACGTACTTCTCGGGCCGATTCCTGGACGCTGCCCTGCCCGATCGTATCGGGCTGAATGTCGATCACTTCCGCGAAGGGAACACCACTGCGCTGAGGAACGGTGAAGCGTTGAACAGCGGGTCGCGTCTCGGCCAGCGTCTTGAGAAACGCTTCGGAGGCCTCGGGGAACTGCCGGTTCTCAGGGCCGTTTAACAGAAAGACGCCGCCGCGCCGGATTTCGTCGGGCCATGGGGCATGGGCCTCGTCGCTATAGATCTCGCGCGTATGCAGCCGGGCGCCGGTGAGGACATATAAATTGTTTTCGAGTCCCCAGTCCAGAATCTTTATTTCTTGCTCGCCATATTTCTGTGGAAGCTGGCGAGCCAAAGTGTAGATGCCGTCCGACCATGCACCCACGCCGCGCGTGCGATGCAAGCCGTCAATCGTCTGGACCTGCCAGGACAAAGCCGAGCTGAGATAGACAGCGGCCAGGCCGCCCGAAACACCTCGGCCCCAGCGGAATTGTGTCTGAAGAATCGAGCAAGCCAGAACCACGATGATCGCAGCCAACGGTACTAATGCGACCAGATGATGTTCCGACACGCGCGTTCGCGTCAAAAATAGAAATAGACTCAGCACCGCGAACGTGACGACGGTACCTCGCGCCCACAAGGAACGAGCGCGCCCCCAAGCGCCACCCATCATCGCGCAGATCACTAAGCTCGTCACAACTACAGCCGGAAACAGCCATCGCTGCCAGCCGGGCATCGCCGGTCCGTCCCACATGGCGCGATGCTCACGATCGGTCAGCAATGTCTCGGAAAAAAGCACGAGCCTGGTAAGCAGCCGGCCGCCTAAAGGCTCCGGCGCGACGAACATATTGGTCGCCTCCCAAGTCCCCAATTTCGAGTGGACTTGATAGATCAGAAAAGGCAGACCACCGGCGATTCCGCCCACCACCCACACGATCCAGTGGCGCAGCGGAAAGAGAAACTCTTTTCGCAAAACAATCAGCGCCGCGATAAAGATTGCAATGTCCAGCCACAGGAAATTGGCCCGCGCCCAAATTCCGAACCCCATCGCAGCGCCGAGCCAGAACGCAGTGCGCGTGCTCGAGCGTCGAACGTAACCCGAAAGCCCTAAACAGACCAATCCAAACGCCGCCATCCATACGCCAACCGTACCGTTGTCAAAAACCGTGATGTTGTCGTACGCGGGATTAATGGCAATCGCGAGAGACGCGAACGCAGCGGCTGGCCGGCTCACATGCTCACCGATGATCTTGGCCACGCCCCAAATTCCGATCAAGCTCAGAAACACCGAGGCAAATCGCACGACTTCCGCCCGCGTGCCGAACAGTGCGAATAGCGGCAGACACAGATAATCCTTCACCGCCCCCACATACCGGACGGTCATAAGCGGGAGACAGCGGTGGCGAAAACAATACCAGGTGTCGGGATCGTGCGGCAGCGTGAGCTCCGTCGGAGAATAGCGCATTTGCACCGAGCCCAGCACCAAGAGCGCCTCATCATAGTGCAGTCCGGGCCGCTGCAGGATCAAAACCGTCGCCAAAAGACAGTAAAGAACCACGGCGCCGAAAGCGATCCAGGTCCACTTCCGATCTTGAACCGGCGGTTCCATCAAGGCTCGACCGCTACTTCATGAAGAGCTGGTTTGCATCAAGGTACGGCATAGCGCCGTCGGTCATGGAAGTGAAGGTGCCGTGCTCCTTCAACTCTTTCGCGATGCGCTGCGTCAGGCCCATCGACGCGCGCATGGGCCCTGATCCGACGCTCACTCGCCGGACACCCAACCGCTCGAGCTCCGCCATGTTTGGAACGCCGGCCGTCGCCAGGATGTTGAGCGGGCCATTCACAGCTTTCGCCAGCCGTCCGATTGTCTCATGATCTCGAACTCCGGGAACGAACAAAGAATCAGCGCCGGCTTTCCGATAGGCATTCAGCCGCTCGACAGTGCGATCGAAGCGAGTGGCTTCGTCACCGACAGCGAAAAGAAAGACATCGGTCCGCGCGTTGATCACGATGTCAGAGGCCGCGCGAACCTGCTCGATGAGGCGAACTTGCGCCGCCAAATCCGTAAGTGACCCATCCAGGGAAGAGTCTTCAAGGTTCATTCCCACGGCGCCCGCATCCAGCACTGCCCGCGCTGTTCCAACCGGATCGCCGTAGCCGGCCTCCACGTCGGCCGTCACAGGAACCGAAACCGCCTGCGCGATGCGCTTCACCATCCAGAGCATTTCATTTCGCGGGATCCGCTCGACATCCGGATAGCCCAATGAATTCGCAACGCCCGCGCTGGTGGTGGCGATGGCGGGAAAGCCGGTTACTTCAAAGATGCGCGCGCTCGCGACATCCCACGCATTCGGGAGCACCAGGATGCGCGGGCCTTGATGCAACTTGCGCAAGATCTCAGCCTTGCCGGGCATTTTAGACCCCGCCGGCGAAGCGCCGGAAGAAGCTGTCCGGCTTCCACTGCGGGCGTGCGTTCTCGTCAGCCACGCGTTCAATCAAGTGCAGAATTATCTCGTTGAACTGCGCCGCGGCTGCCTTGTCCACCGGCTGATTCAAATCGTCGGACGGAGCATGATAGCGGTTTTTCAGCCAATCCTTGTGGAGCTTTTCCTCGGGCGTTCCCGGCATATATCCGAACTTGAATGCCAGCGCCGGAATACCATGACGGATGAAGTTGTACTGATCGCTGCGGATGAATAGATTGCGCTGCGGCTCCTTGTCGGCCTGCACTTCCACGCCCGCCTGGCCGGCCACGGCGCGTATGTCGTCGCCTAAGCTCGATTCCGCAAGCCCCTGCACTTCCAGGTAATGCAGCGCATGCAGCGGCAGGAACATGTCTAAATTAATATCCGCCACAATGTTCTTCTCATTGACCGTGGGATGGGCGGCGAAATACCGCGAGCCTAGCAGGCCTTTCTCTTCGCCCGTCACCGCCAGAAAAACAACCGACCGTTTGAGCTTCGCGTTCGATTCATGCAGCATCCGCGAGATTTCGAGAATGGACGCGATGCCCGACGCGTCGTCCATCGCGCCGTTATAGATAGAATCGCCGTTAATCGGCTCACCGACACCGACGTGGTCCAGATGCGCGCTCATCACCACATATTCGTTCTTCAACTTTGGATCGGAGCCGGGCAGCATCCCTGCCACATTTTGCGACTCCACTTGCGATTTCTTCAACTGAACGTGGGCTGCGATGTTCGCCGCCAGCGGAAAGTGAGGCAGTGGCTTCTCGCTATCGGCATCCGCCAAGATCTCTGCAATGGTATGCCCGCTCCCTGCGAAAAATTTGTCGGCGCGCTCTGGATTGATTGTGACGGACAGGCGCAAGCCCTGCGTCTCATCCAGGGCCGGATCGGCCAAGCTCATGGCGGGCATGAATCGCGCCAGCCGGGCACGCGACCACGGAATGTCCATGGACTTTGGATTCTGGATGGTCGCGATTCCAACTACGCCCGCGGCTTTCAGATACTTCCAGCGCTCGCCGGCCGACTGGTAATGCGACTTGAGCGGCCCAGGAATGGACGCCGGACCGCCCGCCAGATAAACGGCGATCTTGCCTTTCAGATCCAATCCCGCTAGATCGTCGTATTTCTTCTCGGGGACCTGCAGGCCATAGCCGACGAAGACCGCGCCGGCTTCCGTGTTCTCCTGGATGTCGCCGCGAAGGGCGAGCGTGGCATCGTCGCCTAAGACCAGCGGCTGCTTTTTCCCGTTACGCACCAGGGCGAGGCTGGATTGGTCTTCGACGATCTGCTTCACGTCGAACTTCACCGGCTGCAAATAGTCCGACGTCCCGGCAGGCTTCAAACCGGAGCGTTCGAATTCGCCCGCCACGTAACGCGCGGCCTTGAGATGCTCGGGGCTGCCCGTATTACGGCCCTTCATGTCGTCGTTCGCGAGGTATTGAATATGCGACCACCAGCGGTTGCCTTCGGCGTTGAAGTCAGTGGCCGCATAGAGCGCTACAGCGGCGGCGGCAAGCAGCAATCGGGAAACGAAGTTTTTCATTTGACACCAGCCTTGAAGGTTTTATATTCGGTGCGGCGCGCGCGCAGTTGGGCGGCGTGGCTCTCGGCGTGATCGGCATTCCTTTGCAACATCTGCTTCAGCGTCTCCGTCCCTCGTTCGGCATGGATGCCCACTCGATCGAATGTTTCTACCGGCAGATCTTTCAGCAGCTCGTAGTTCTCGGCCCGAGTCCGGCGAAAACTTTCGAGAGCCTGCGAGGTCTTGCGCCGGTCGTAATCCAGCTTTTCCGCCCAGGCATTCTGGTCGTACGCTTCGAGCTTTGGATTCTCTTCTGCAATCACATGCCGGAAGCGCGTGGTGGCGACGACCTCGGAATCGGCCAGATGCGCGACGATCTTACGGATGCTCCATTTGCCCGGCTCCGGCGCCCAGTCCAACTCCGCGCCAGCTGCGCCGGTGATGGAAACGGCCACCATTTCGGCGCCGCGCCGGAACCGCTCCAGTAGTTCAGAGATATCGCTCATCCGAGTGACTATTATAAAGGACCGTGCCCCTCCAAGTCGGAGCATGAGAAGATTGCTATTTGAGTGCGCTGTCCTTAGTTTCGTTGCTGGCGTTGTCGGTCGCGGCGCAATCCCAGACCACTCCGCCACCGCTCGGTCAGTTGGTCGATGTTGGCGGATACCGCGTCCACATATATTGCGCTGGAGAAGGACGTCCCGCAGTCGTCATTGCCGGCGCAGGATTTTCCTTCGATTGGGGTATGGTTCAGCCTGAGGTAGCGCGGCGTACGAAGATCTGCACCTACGATGTCTCCGGAACTGCGTGGAGCGATCCCGGCCCATCCTTGACGTGCGAAGTGCGGGTCAACGAAGTTCATAAGGTCCTCACGAATGCGAAAATAGACGGCCCCTATGTGTTAGTCGGCCTATCAGTGGGAGCGCTCGTGGCTCGGTTGTACGCCAGTTTGTACCCCAGCGAAGTTGCCGGCGTAGTGATCGTTGATCACGCGTTCATCGACGTTGGCGATCCTCCTCCGGCTAGATCGAGCTCGTCGTTTGCCGGCCTGGATAGCCCGCCGGTCCTGATCCACCAAACGCCCATCGTCTTGACCGTCGAAGATACTTCAAATTTTCGAAAGCTTCCTGAATCGATTCAGGAGCTCCATCGGTGGGCCGATTCCCTCAAGCCTGCGCTGCCTACCGTCGAAACGGCCCAGGATTGTCTGGTTCAACTGAAAGGAACGAGCCAAGCCGCAAACCCGCTCGGCAACAGGCCACTCGTTGTTGTCAGCACCGGGAACGATCTTCCCAATTACAAGAAGCTCCAGACCGAGCTGCTGGCGCTCTCCGGCCGCAGTCGACAGCTCATGGCAAATAGCAGTTTTCATTCGGTCGAAATTGATCAGCCGGAGGTTGTGGTTGAAGCGATCCGCCAAGTAGTAAACATGGTTCGGGAGATGCGGCAGTGACCGCGATCTCACGCAGTCCGGCGCTGTTGGTGCTTGTGATCGGCACCGGATGCGCGATCCATAAAGCGCCAATCCATTCCTATCGGTTGGTCCCGGCGGCCGTCAATCCGGTTTTAATTCCCCCCGGCGTTGCTAGCCCCGATGTGGCTCAGCGGACCTTTAACGCGAATGTCGCTGCAGGACGCGGTCAATGTCCGTCAACCGGCGGGCCGATTGCAATCCAGACCCGTCGTAAGCGCATTCGAGTGACAGTTACGCGTGAGTTGCTTCTTCAGGAACCGATCGGATGGTTGAATGAGTGGACGGCCGATCTCGAATCACAAGGTTGCATAGCACCCGGCACAAGCCCGAAATTAGCCGAGCAGATTGCCGAAGCGCTTCCGCTCGACATAGATCAGGCGTTTCACCTTCTTCACTCGAACCAGATCGACATCACTTCACAAATGAGGATTCAGGTGGTGAGCCCAATCGTGCGTGAAGGTGTGACGCCCAACAGCCCCATACCAGAGTCGGCTGAAACGTCGGGAAAGGGCAACAGCATTACCGTAAATATAAAATCTTCGGCGAGCCTGCTCGGCTATGAAACGGCATCGTACACGGTTCAAACCAAGTCCAATGGAATTGGCCTTAGCATCGTTCCGCTATACGCCGATCGTCACATCGGCGACGAAACCGAACGCCGCCCCGAACCGGCGACCAACTATTTTCAATTTCCGGCGGACGCCGCATTCTACCGGGTTTTTTACGAAGCGCAGCAGACCGAATACGCCGCGATCATAATTGCGGCCCGCTCCCGCGCAGAGTTGGAGCGGCGGACTAAAATACTCGGGGCAGGAATAGCATCCTGCGACAAGCTGAACAATGAACTGTGCGTAGCTGTTCCCAAACAAGTCGCCATAAACGGGCTGGTCCCCGTGACCGTCAACGGAAGCCAGACTTTTGTCACTTGGGGAACAAATATCGGGGGCGCGATTCGGGCGGCCGGAGAACGGCAGGCGAATCTCCTGTTGCCGAAACTCGCGATCTACAAACTCTACAACGGTAAGCCAGTCGGCGTCGAATTCGATCACGCCAACCCCGCCATCTTCAATGTGATAGTGAGCGGCGGCGAAGTGATCTCCTGGAAATGAGAACTCCGCTTCTGCGCGGGCTATAATGTCGATAGCATATGTACCGCAAACTTGGCGTCCTTTTTCTTGGCCTCATTTCTGTCTGCGCCGCCCAGCATAAGGAGTACGAACAGCCGGCCATGCACGCGGCGCGCGGTACCCACGGCGCGGTCGCCGGCGGCAGCGAATATGCCACTGAAGCGGGCATGCGCATCTACTTCCAGGGCGGAAACGCGGTGGACGCGGGTGTGGCCACCATGTTTGCGGCATCGGTCACCGAGTTCTCGCATTTCGGCATGGGCGGCGAAGCGCCCATTCTGATTCGCACCAAGGCCGGTAAAGTCTATTCCATCGCAGGCGTCGGCACGATGCCGAAGCTGGCGACCGCCGAAATGTTCCGTGAGCGCCGGCCCAAGCCCGGCGAAATTCTGACTTTGGAGCCCGGCGGCATGAAGGGCATTATTCCAGTAGCCGGAATCATGCCTGCGCTCGTGCCGGGCATGATGGAGTCCGGACTTGTCGCGCTCAGAGAATTCGGGACCAAGTCGTTCGCCGAGGTCGCGCAACCGGCTATCGATCTGGCGGACGGCATGGCTATCGATGAAATGCGCGCTGGAGCCATCGCTCGCTCACGCCGCTTTTTGGATTTGTGGCCCGATTCCAAGAAAACGTTTATGCCTGACGGCCAGGTTCCGATGCCGGGGGAAATTTTCCGGCAACCCAATCTGGCGCGCACTTTGCGCTCGCTGGTAGCCGCCGAAAAGAAAGCGCTCGCCTCGGGAGGCAATCGTACCGCGGGAATCGATGCCGTAAGGGATTTCTTCTATCGCGGCGACATCGCGCATCGCATCGACACGTTCATGAAAGATAACGACGGCCTGCTGCGCTACGAAGACATGGCGGCGTTTAAGCTCCAACCCGAAGAACCCGTCTCAGTCGATTATCGCGGGTACAAAGTCTACAAGCCCGGCTTCTGGAGCCAGGGACCCGCAATGCTCGAGGCGCTGAACATTCTGGAAGGCTTCGATCTGCGATCGATGGGTTTCAACTCCGCTGAATATATCCATAAGGTCAACGAGGCTCTTAAGCTCGCATACGCCGATCGCGATACTTATTACGGCGATCCGAAATTTAACCACATTCCCACCGATACCCTGCTGTCCAAAGACTACGCTGCCGAGAGGCGCAAGCTCATTGGGACCAAGGCCTCGCTGGACTTCATTCCGGGCACGATAAATGACAAGAAGGGGCGGCATCCGATCGACATGGAGATCGCACGCACCAAGATCGATCCTGAGCTGATGTCAAGCGACACCACCTGCGTGGATGCGATCGACAAGGATGGCATCGTCTTCTCGGCCACGCCGTCCGGCGCCTGGCTGCCGTCGGTAATCGCCGGCGACACCGGTATCGCGCTTACCGAGCGAGCCCAGAGTTTCCTGCTGGTTCCGGGATCACCCAACGAGTTGGCAGGAGGCAAGCGTCCGCGTGTGACCTTGAGCCCGACGCTGGTGACCCAACAAGGCCGTCCTTATCTGGCGTTCTCCACGCCCGGCGGCGACAATCAGGATCAGAGCCTTATCCAGCTTTTCTTAGACGTGGTGGAGTTCGGAATGAACGCGCAAGCGGCCGTGGAAGCGCCCCGCCTGCAGACCCGGCATCTAGTGTCGAGCTTCGATAATCACGCCTGGGTTCGGGGCGATTTGCTGCTCGACGAACGCATTCCGCAAAATGTCATGCAGGATCTGGCCGGCCGCGGCGATCGCGTCGGCATCCGTTCTCGCTGGGCCAGCGGCGCCGCACCGGTGATGGTTCGGATGCTGCCCGACGGCGTCATCGAAGCCGGGGCTGATCCCTACGGTTATCGGGTCGCCCACGCCTACTAACGGACTTCAACGCGCTCACCCCGCATTTCAGCGGCGCGTTTCCGTGTACCGACACGGATATGTGAGCACGCTCTCCTTGCTTGCCGTAGATGTGATGGCTACCGAGTCGTTCGAGCGTCTTTGCTAGCTCGCGACCCGCTATATTTCTCACACGGTGATTTCTACCAGCCCGGCCAAGTCCGCCGGAGTCTCGTCAGCCGAAATCGAAAGACAACCTTGGATAGCTTCGCGGATGTTCCTGGTAACTTCCTCCATCGTTTCGCCCTGGGAAACGCAGCCCGGTAATGCCGGAACGTCCGCCCAGTAGCCGCCCTCCTCAGCCTTGTGAATGATCGCTTGGATTTGCATGATCTAAGGCCATGTAACTACTCACGTGGAGAATGCGTCAGAATCAAGTTATGAGCGCTTCATCGGATCTGGTTACTGTTTATCGCTCCATGGATGCGACCGCCAAAGAAGACTGCGAGAGTATCATCGAAATGCTCCGCGAGGAAGGCATCTCCGCCGTCATGTTAGATGATTCCGCGTGGGGCGTGCCGGAGGGGACCTATGAGGTACGGGTGCCTGCACGGGAAGCCGCGCGAGCCGAGAAGCTCATCGATGAGAATCCGCTGCCGGACGAAGTGGAAGAGGTCGACGACTCCGCCGATCTGGATCTCGAAACAATATTTCACATCGAAGGTAGCAGCCTCACCGGCGAATTACAGGCGATGTCGATCAAGAACCTTCTGGAATCGAATGGGATCGCTGCCGTACTGGTGGGCGATTCGGTGCTCCCCAACTTTCCCTTTGAAGTGAAAGTGGCGCGCGAACAGGCAGAACGCGCACGCAAACTGATCGAAGATCTCGAAAGTGCAGGCCCGGCGGCGGCCGAAGAACTCGAAGCTGAATCCGAAAAGAAAACGCGCAGGTAAATTCCCGGTTAATTAACGAACCTGGGCGACCGCGCCCTTTCGGCCTCGGCCCTGGTGAGCAATCACTTCGCGCGCTTTGTCCAGCAACGCTTTCGAAGACGGCAGAGACTCTAGTGCCTTGCGCACTTCCGGATCAGTCTGGAAACCCAGCCGGTCGGACTCCTCGCGGCTGAAGGCGGTAGTAAACAGCTCTACCCGCAAGCGGTCCTGTATCCACGAACGATCGCGAACGAAATCCTCCGACGTGAACTCGATGCCGCGGCGTTTTATGAAGAAACTGAAGTCTTCCATCACCTGATCGTTCGGCTTCCAATCCTTGGTCAGATGCTCGTCGTGCGTCGCGAAGAACTCGGGCGCATAGAAGAAGAATGCCAGCCGGTTTTCTAACTGACTTTCCAGATGAGTCGCTTTAGGGGTTTCGTACTTCTCATCCGGTGCAATGCCGTCTCCACCGAATACGATTCGTCCGCTGTCGGTCTTCCTCATATCCTTGAGATTGTTCTGTCCCTCGTTGCGGCTGAGGTACTCATACAGACCTTGGTGGGAATAATCACGCTGAATCAGACGGCCGCTGGGTGTGTAGTATTTCGCGATGGTCAGCAGCAGGGCGCTGTTTCCATACAGCGGGAAGGGCGCCTGCACCAAGCCTTTGCCGAAAGTATTTTCTCCGAAGATCCAGGCCCGGTCGTGATCCTGCAGGGCGCCGGACAAAATTTCAGCCGCTGACGCCGTGCCGCGGTTCACCATTACAACAATCGGATATTCGCGCCCACGCTCGCCTTTCTTGGCCACGAATTTGGTTTCGGCCGACGCCCGGCCCCGATGAGACACGATCAACTGACCCTTGCGCAGGAAACGATCGGCTACATTGACAGCTTCTTGGACCAACCCACCGGGATTGTCGCGCAAATCCAGAATCATGCCGTCAATGGCGCTTTCCGGAAAGCGCGCCAGCGCCTGATCCACTTCGTGGCTAGTAGTTTCGTTGAAAGCCTCGATGCGCATGTACGCGATCCCGGGCCGAATCCAAAACGCATAATTTACCGTGCCTCGCGGGACGTTGTCGCGGACAACGGAGAAATGCAGTGGCTCCGAATTTCCCAAGCGCTTCACCGTGATGGTGACCGGAGTCCCCTTGGGGCCCTTCAACATGCTGGAAACTTCTGTGACTGTCGCGTGGGCGGTATCCGAATCGTTCACCGAAGTGATTTGGTCGCCCGGTCTAAGTCCCGCTCGAAACGCTGGAGAGCCTTCGAACGGGTACATCACTACTACCTTGCCTTCCGGCGCGCCGACGTACATGCCGACACCGTAATAGTGGCCCGATTGTCCTTCGCGCAGCAGTGCATAAGCTTTCGGATCGAAAAAATTCGAATGCGGATCCAACGTACGTAACATGCCCGGGATCGCGCCCTTGAATACGACCTGATCGGTGTCCACCCTGTCGGCGAAGTTGGACTCCACCGCTTCGTAAATCTGGGTGAATTTCTTGATTCCGGCGTTGACGTCAGCTTCAGATTGAGCCAGAAGGGGGTGAATAGGAGCGCATGCGAAAGCAAGAATGGCGACGCGCAGCCGCCAGCGCGAAATGGACATTTCTTAAAACCTCAGGTCTATATATAGTATCAATACTAAACGAGGTTGTCCCGTCCTTTTTCGCATACAATTCCTTACGGAACCGCGGCTGAGTACTGGTACGCTTGATGCGATGCCGCCCGTGGAAGGAAGGTTTCGACCGAAATTTTACTGCCGTCGGTTCGAATCGTGGTGAGCCCCTGCAGGTCCGTCCGCAGAATTGTCGCACGATGCGTCGCGAGGCGCTCCAGCACCTTAGGGTTTGGGTGGCGGAACGAGTTCTCAAAGCCATCCGAAATTAGCGCGAATCTAGGCGAAACAGCCTCCAAAAACGGCTCGATACTGGACGTGTTACTGCCATGGTGGCCCACTTTAAGGATGTCGGCCTGTAACGACTCCCCCGTCGCCAGTGCCTGCATTTCCATGGGCTTTTCCATGTCGCCAGTCAACAGGATCGATCGCTCGCCGTAGCTGATTCGCATGCCTAGAGAATCGTTATTCGTTGGGCTCTGGCCCGGAACATAATCGGGTGGCGGCGAGATTATCTCGACCTGCGTACCTCCGAAATCAAGGGTCCGGCCGCTGCGCATTTCAATGATCGAAACCTTTTGTAACTGGGCCTTTGCCTCCACTGCTGTCCATGCCGCGCTGGGTGCAGTGGCGCCGATCCAAAGCTCGCGGGGGTGGAAGTTTTCAATCAGCGCAGGGAGCCCTTGGGCATGGTCGTCGTGCGCGTGGGTCATCACCACCACGTCGATTTTCCGGATCGACCGGCGCCACAGGTAGGGCGAAACCACATCCTCGCCGATGTCGATCCGCGGCTTGGTGCGCCGGCCGAACGAGAGAGTCCCACCACCGTCCACCAGCATCAGTTTGCCGTCGGGAAATGCGAGCAGCAGACTGTCTCCCTGGCCGACGTCGATGGCTGTCAATTCCAATTCTCCCCGACGTACGTCGGGCGGGAATGGATGCCAGAAGACCAGCGCAAACAAGACTGCTACAACGAACGTCGAAACCCAACTCCAGGAGCGCGATCGCCAGATTGCAAACGCAAGCACGATCAGAGCCGCTGAAAAGGCGAAAACCAGCCAAAGCGGCGGATCGGGCACTCGCGAGTTGGGCTCGAATTGGACGTGCCAGGCCGCCACCTTCTCGCCTGCATCCAGCAGCCACCCGGCAATTACAGCAGGAAGGTGCCAACCAGTGAAGACACCGGCAAACCCAAAAGGAACAACCAATGCGAGCAACGGCACTACAATAATGTTCGCGGAGAAACCTGTGAATGAAATGCGATGAAAGTAGATCGCCAACGGCAAGGCCAGTGCAATCTGCATTACTGTGGAAATGACCGCCATCTCCCAGGCGTAGAAGAGCAGCCGTGCCGCAAACGCAAGGACACGCACAATCCAATCCTGCCGAATTCGCAAATAGTACTGCAGTGTTTCGGCGAGCAAGCGTAGTTCGACACGAAACTGGGCTGCCCGTGGCTGCATGCGAGCGTCACGGCTTACTTCACGAATCCCGAAGATACCGCGCGAGAATGGCGCGGACGTAGCTTCCAACAGAGGAATCGCTAGTGCGCCAATGGCCGCCACGGCCAGAAACGATAATTGGAAGCCGGCCTCGAACAGCTGGCCAGGATCCCCGGCCAAATAGATGATCGCCACTGCGGCCAGTAGATTCAGCACCTGCCGGCGGCGGTAGAAGTACCGCGCGGCCAGATACAAGCTGAATCCAGCGGCAGCCCGGACGGCCGGTGCGTTACAACCAGAAACCAGTGCATACAGCCATGCTCCGGCGGCTGTGATCGCCATTGCCTTCAGCTCGGGTACGAAACAGACTCGCAGCAGAAATAGAAGGAACGCGGCCAGGACCGTGATATGCAGCCCGTCGATCACCAACATGTGATACGTTCCGGTGCGCCGGAACTCCTCGGTCCAGATTCGATCAAGTTTGCTAGATTCGCCGATCAGCGTGGCTTCCATCATGCCGGTGGCGTAGCGGTTACCGGCATAGAGCCGATCGATCCGGTCGAGTGCACCGGTTCGTAACGCGAAGATTCCCGCCAGGAACCACGATCCGCAGCGGCCTGGCAGTACTTTCACGCTGTTTCCAGCGGCAATCGAGGCAGTCCAATAAATATCACTGCGCGCTGAATAAGCCTGATAATCGAAAGCCCCCGGATTTTGAAAATTTCGGATGGGCCGAACTCGCGCTTCTAATTCCACTGGCTGTCCGTAGTGGAGATTCGGCGGCGCCTCGCCGTCTCTAACCGTTAGGCTGACGCGGGCACGCGCGTTCGGGGCCAGTTCAATTATGAATTGATCGCGCCCTTCATAAAACGCTGGCGGCGAAACTACACATCCGCTTAATAGCACCGTTTCGCGCGAGCTGGCATCGATGTGGGGCGCACGGCCGGGCCGGTGAATCAACTCGAGCGCCGCACCGCTCAGCGCAACCGTGATGAAGCAGCACGCATATCCGATCCCCCACGAGCGCCTATAGGCCAGCAAAGTCAATCCTAGGAATAGTGGAAGACCGACTAAAAACGCAACTGCTCCGAGCCCAACGACGACTCGCGAGAAAAGAATCCCCAAGGCGAAGGCCACCAGGGGCATAAACAGAGGAAGTTTCACCTGACAAATGTGGTGTTTACGACCCTGGTAAAATCTCTAGGAAAACCTGAAACGACTTGTGCCGCCGGGAGTCCTTAGAGATAGTTGAGTGATGGTGTATGAAGCCGGTTGAAGTCCTATTAGTGGAAGATAATGCGGGGGACACCCTGCTTATTCAGCAAACCCTGGCCGAAGGTTCGATTCCTGTCAAGATTCATGTTGCCAGGGATGGCGAGCAGGCTCTCCAGATGCTGGATGATCCCGAGTTCAGTCCGGGCTTAATTATCTTGGACCTCAACCTTCCCAGAATCCCCGGCTCGGTGGTCCTGGAGCGATATCAGAACAAACGTGCTCCCATCGTCATATTCACGTCTTCCTGGAATGACGCCGAGATCAATCGCGCGCTGGATCTGGGCGCGCGCGAATTCGCTCAGAAGCCCACTGACCTGCAGACTTTCAGCGATGTAATCTGTGGAATAGTAAAGAGGTGGGCGATTCGCGAGGAAGACACCACCCTTAGCGGAGCTGGCTCTTAGCTCCACGCATGCAGAAAAAACGACTAGGCAACAGCGATCTGGAGATCACTCCACTCGGCATCGGCGCTTGGGCTATGGGCGGCAGCGGGTGGGCCTTTTCCTGGGGACCCCAGGACGATCAGGAATCGATCGCGTCCATCCATGCGGCGCTTGATCACGGAATCAACTGGATCGATACGGCCGCCGTTTATGGCCTAGGCCATTCCGAGGAGGTGGTCGCGCGAGCCCTGGAAGGCCGTTCCGCGAAACCCTACGTCTTCACCAAATGCGAGCGCATTTGGAATGAGCGCGGCGAGATCGCTAAATCGCTGAAAGAGTCTTCCATTCGGAAGGAGGTGGAGGGTAGTCTCCGACGGCTTAAGGTGGACGTCATCGATCTCTATCAGATCCACTGGCCGGAGCCGGACGAAGACATCGAAGAGGGCTGGACTGCACTGGCCAAACTCAAGCAGGAGGGCAAGGTCCGGCACATCGGCGTTTCGAATTTCAATGCCGATCAGATGAAGCGTGCGCAGGCCATCGCACCGATCACTTCACTGCAGCCTCCGTACTCTCTCATCTCGCCCGAAATCGAGGAGTCCATTCTGCCATATGCGCAAGCACACAATATCGGCGTTATTGTCTATTCGCCGATGAAGTCGGGACTATTGAGCGGCGGGATGACACGCGAGCGCGTAGCGGCTTTTCCGGCGGACGATTTCCGCCGGCGCGTGCCCAACTTCCAGGAACCGCTGCTTTCACGGAATCTCGAACTAGCCGAGCTGCTGCGGGCAATCGGCAAGCGGCAGGGGCGTACACCGGGCGAAGTTGCCATCGCCTGGACACTTCGGCATCCGGCAGTCACTGCGGCTATCGTAGGTATGCGGTCTGCGGACCAAGCGGAAGGCGTCATCGGCGCAGCGGAATTTCGCCTCACTCAGGCCGAGTTAGCTGAAATCGGGCGGTTTCGGATGGTAAAGGCAACATCACAAAGCTGAAGCCCCCGCGTCGGCACGCGTTGCGAGCTTTTGTACATATTTCCGCATTCTCGCGTCGCGCCGCATACCGGCCAGATTTGCCTCATCCAATGCTTTTTGACTATCCCATGCGTCGTGGGTCTTGCGATAGCACGCGATAACGGTTCCAGTTCGGTCTCGCCCGCCGTGACAGTGCACAAATACTCGGCCAGAGTTCGAATTTAGTTCCTGCATGATTCGAGAGATCTGCTGATCGGTGGGCGCTCCCATCTCCATTGGTACGCTCAAGAATTTCATGCCGAGCGCTTCCACGATCCGCTGCTCTCCGCGGATTTGTGGGTCTTCACGTCGAAGGTCGACGACGGTCTTGATTCCCATCTTCGCCAGCGCTTCAAATCCTTCGACGGTGGGTTGCGCTCCGCGGTAGATCCGGTCGTTCACTTGGTGAAAGTTGGGAACTCCCGTTGGATCCGCGGCTGCCAAGGCCAAAGGAATCGTCAACATCCCGATCACAAGTTTCGTCATAAGCGTCTGCCTATGAGACGAAGCCGCGAACGGGTAGGAATCACGGAACCCGGCCTGTCACGGTTCGGTAACGTGAGAGGATAAGGCATGACCGCTAAGTCTCTCAAATGGATGCACATATTTGGCATTTTATTTGCCGCCTCAGTCGTCGCGCAGCAAGCTCCACCTGCCCAGCCGGGCACGCATTGGACCGAGGAACAGCTTCGCCGGGCGGTCGCGCTGGCGCGGGTCGGACAAAAGCTTACTCCCAAGTCCTGGCCCGGCAACGCGCGAGTGGCCGTGTGCCTCAGCTTTGATGTCGATAACGAGTCTTATTTGTTAGCACGCGGCGAAACTTCGCCCACCACGCTCTCCGCCGCCGACTTCGGGGCCGAAGCGGGATTACCGCGCATCCTTGAGCTCCTCGACCGCTACCAGGTACCAGCATCGTTCTTTGTTCCCGCCGTCAGCGCGCTGCTGCATCCGGAGATGATCCCGGCCATACTCAAGAGCGGCCGCCATGAGATCGGCGTGCATGGATGGATTCACGAATCTCTGGTTGCTCTCAATAGTGAACCCGAAGAGGAGCGTCTGCTAAACCAGGCCATCAATTACCTCACCGAGGCCACGGGCAAGCGGCCGGTCGGCTATCGCGCACCAGCTTGGGCATTCAGCCCCTACACCGTAGGACTGCTTCGAAGAAGCGGCTTCCTTTACGACAGCAGCCTCCAAGCCATGGACGAACCATACGAGCTGGTTTCTAACGGCGAGCCAACCGGAATCGTCGAGCTGGCCATCGATTGGACGCTCACTGAAACTCCGTATCTCGGCCGCGGCGGAACGATGCCTTCGCCGGAGCTGCTGTATCAGCTTTACAAAGATGAATTTGACGGAGCCTACGAGCAGCACACTATGTTTGTGCTCACACTGCATCCGCATGTAAGCGGTCATCGCGCGCCGCTTCATCACTTGGACCAATTAATCGCTTACATGAAGTCGAAGCCCGGCGTATGGTTCGCAACCGCCGAGCAGATTGCCCGTTATGTCAAGCAAGTTGAACAAACACGGTGAAAACATGGCCTCGATCAGCGATGATTACCGGCGGCCAAAAAGCCACAGCACCACCGATAAAATCAGACTGATCAGCAGCGACGTCACGATCGGAAAATAAAAGACCGAATTTTTGCCGCGGATGACGATGTCCCCAGGCAGGCGGCCCAGACGGATGGGGAGTCGTTCGCCAATGGATACAATCAGGCCCAGCGCCAGGACGAAGAGCCCGATGATGATCAACATTCGCCCGAACCGCATGCTTAATTTTCCCACTCAATCCGGCCCAACGCGTGCGAGAATGTCGGCATGACCGGTGCGGTTCTCTGGGACATGGACGGAACACTGGTCGATTCGGAAGAATTCCATTGGCTCTCGTGGCGGGACACCATGGCTGCGGAGGGTCTTCCGATCACGCGCGATCAGTTTGTGGTGACTTTCGGACAGCGGAACGACTCGATCCTGCCGCGCTGGCTCGGCGCACACGCCGCACCGGATCGCATTCAACGAGTCGGTGACGTGAAGGAGGCGCTGTACCGGAAACTGGTTCGCAATAGCGGAATCGCTCCACTTCCCGGCGCGGCCGAGTGGGTGCGCCGATTGTATCAGGAAAAATGGCGCCAAGCCGTCGCTTCTTCCGCGCCCCGGGCGAATGTGGAGATTGTGCTGGAGGTGATTGGCCTGGCAGGCTGCTTTCAAGCCATCGTCTCGGCTGAGGACGTGACGGCCGGCAAGCCGAATCCGCAGGTATTTCTGACGGCAGCATCGCGCCTGGCCGTAGCGCCCGCCGAGTGTGTCGTTGTGGAAGACGCTGTCGCTGGCGTAGAGGCTGCCCGGCGCGCAGGGATGCGGAGCATCGGGGTTAGCCGCAATGCTGTGCTTGCGGCGAACGTTGCGGTCAGATCGCTCGCCGATCTTGCACCAGATTCATTCGAAAAACTGCTGGCGGGCTAAACTCTCCCCGTAGCAATGGCGCGTGCCCAGTCATTGCGTCCCACGGATGCGGCGCACTGAGAAGCGGGCCCGTAGTCGTAAGCTACTTTCTCAAAAGACACATCCCAAGCGGCTCCTGTTTTGGTCAGGATTGCGTAAGAGGCGTGTGGTGAATAGGTCTCCATGCTGTGCGGCACCGGCGCATCGTCGCTATAGGCAGGCAGCCCCACGCTGCCGGGATTCACAATCATCTGGCCATTCGCCAGTGAAACCAAGCGCGGAGTATGCGAGTGGCCGCACACAATCACAGGATGCCGGACGCCTTTCACCAACCGCAGGATCTCCGCTTCAGGCCGAAGCAGCGCCCTGCCTGAAGCCACGTCCTCGAGCAGATAGGTCTCATCGCTGGCGGGTGTCCCATGGCACAGAAAAATCTCCTCCTCGAAGATGGCGGTGGGCGGAAGGGTCTGCAGCCACTGGATCGGATCTTCGCCCAGGTCTTTGATTACATAGTCCAGCGTAGGGATCGCGCGGCGGTCCTGCTCGGTGGCATCGTAAATCTGGCGATCCTGGTTCCCGCGAATGGTAAGCAGATCGCCCAAGGTCTGAAGCCGGTTGAAGGTCTCGTGCGGGTTCAGGGGACCATATAGGATGTCACCCAGGTTGAACACCGTGTCCACGCGCTGCTTTCGAACGTCAGCCAGGACGGCATCCAAGGCCCAAACATTAGCATGGATATCCGCAACGAGAGCGATCCGGAGGGGGTTAGAAGCCATATACTATTAAGAAAGAGGAGCCGATCAATACCTAGTGTCACCAAAAGCCTTGCACGTTTTCAAGGTTTTCACGTCAGCCTGTTATAGGCATGGCGTCCGTAGTGCAGACATTTGAGGACTTTATGAGCGAGCGGGGAACCCCCTCTCAACTCGACGCCACCCTGCAATCCGCTCAGGAGCTGCAAAATCGCTTTATTTCCGATAACTTACGGCGAATCTTTCTGCTCATCTACCGGATCGTTGGGAACGTCGCCGATGCCCAGGATCTGACCCAAGAGGCCTTTATCAAGGCGCTCCAACGGCAGGATCAATTGAAAGACATCGAAAAGGCGGCGCATTGGCTGTCCCGGATCGCCAGCAATACGGCGATTGATTTCTTGCGGCGGAACGGCAAAGTCAACTTTTGCGAGATTGACACTTTGATGGAGCCGTTAAGCGAGCCATCGGAGAGTCCTGAGCAGGCTGTGCTTCGCTCCGAGTATCGAGCTTATCTCGAAGAAGGTCTCACGGTCTTAACCGAGCGCGAGCGGACCGCTTTATTGCTGCGAGACGTTGAGGGGCTTCCGGCCGAGGAAGTCGCCAGCCAGATGAATTGCTCCAAGGCGACCGTACGATCACACATCGCTAATGCCCGCGTCAAGTTTCGCCGGTATATCGAGCGCAGCCGCCGCGCGCAAGGGAGGAAGCCTTCATGAGGCGCCCCGACTCCATGAGACATCCGAGCGAAGCTCAACTGGCGCTGTTGGCCGGCGGAGATCTGACATTTTGGGACCGCTGGCAGGTGCGTCGGCACGTTTCCAGGTGTTCAGCGTGCGAGGGTGAAGTGGCGGCCTTGCGATCCGGGAGCGAACAGGTTCGGGACGCATTGCCGGACTTGCCGAAAGACCTCAACTGGAATCGTCTGGCCGAAGAGATGACTGGTAACATTCGCGTGGGGCTGGCAGCAGGTGAAGCGATCGCGCGCTTTGATCGGCCAGTCGTTCGCGTCCGTCCTGCCCGCCTGGGATTTAACGCTGCCCTGGTGCTGGCATGCGCCACGGTGGTGTTCGTGACCGCATTCTGGACCAGCCTTCCACGCGAACAGGCGCAACATCTGAGTTCGGCGTTGCAGAAGATTTTCACCGGTCAGAACGGCCGGCATCCGGCTGTTTCCCAGGACGATGTGATGCTGGAGGCATCCACTTCAGCGATCGAAGTGAAAGAGAACGGCCGCACTATGATGCTGACGCATCCGCGCTCGGATGGCGTCACGGTCTCCGTCAACATGCAAGGCTCGGCCGGCGTGCGCTATGTGGACGACGACACGGGCCAGGTGACGACCAACAAGGTGTACTATGCGGAGCAGTAGAGTGGCACCAGCATTGTTTGTAATGCAGGCTGTCCTATCGGCTGCCGTCCTCCCCAAGATCGACCTGCCTAAAGATTCACCCGTCACCGTGGTTTCCGCCGATTTCGGAGACTCGAACGAAATGGCGCGCGGCGGGGCGATGCTACTCGATTTGCACGCCGTGCTTTCGCTGCGCAATTCAGGCGCCCGACGCATCCGAGGCATCACTCTGCTGGTGCGCGCGCAGGAGGCTACGCCAGGGGGCAAAGGCTCCGTCACTGTGACCAGCCTGGATGTCGGTCCTCAAGAGACCTTTCCGCTGCGCGTCGACCTACGGCTGCTTCGGCCGCTACAAGCCTCGAGTGCGGCCCCAATCGAGATCGGTCTGGACGGAATACTGTTCGACGACCTCAGCTTTTACGGTCCGGACAAACTCAGCTCGCGGCGAACGATGATCGTAAGTGAATTCGAAGCGCGACGCGATCGGAAGTATTTCAAGTCGCTGCTGACCGAGGGCGGACAGCCAAAGCTGCAGCAAGCGATTCTCGAGAGGCTGGCGCATCAGGCGGATCGCCCAGCGTTCGATGTGCAGGTTGTGCGTGGTGGGCGGGCAACTAATTTCGAGCCCGAAAAAGAGGTCCAGTTCGCGTTTTTGAGTTTGCCTGATTCACCCATTGAGCCTCTGGAGGGCATGGCCCGGATCTCGGGCAACGAAGCGCGAGCCCCGCGCCTGGAAGTGAAGAACCGATCCGATCGCCCCATCCGGTATCTGGAAGTCGCATGGATCCTGCATGACCGGAACGGACGCGAGTTTCTGGCCGGATCGGTACCGGCGGAGTTGCAACTGGGACCCGGGCAGAAGAGCCAGATTCTTGAAAACTCGACCTTGAAGTTTCCTCAGCGCGGCGGCCAGCCGCTCGCGATCGAAGGCATGACCGGCTTTGTGAGCAGCGTCGAGTACGCCGATGGCAGCGTCTGGATCCCGAGCCGCGCCGATCTGGGCACGCCCCAATTGCAGCGCGTCGCATCGCCATCCGATGAAGAGCAGCGGCTGGTTCAGATCTACCGCAAGCGCGGCATCCAAGGCCTGATCGCGGAACTAAGTAAGTTCTAGCAGCCAACCCGGGCCGGCTTCACAACGCTGCCCGGCAACCCTCCTCGCAGTGGATTGAACTATCCTAAATAGAAAGGCCCGCTATGAACGTAGTCAAGCTCGCTCCCATCGCCTTCGTATTCCTAAGCTGTGAAAACCAGGCGCCAGCGCAACAAGCGGGACCGCCCACCAAGCCGCCCGTCGTCCTAGAGAACAAGGAGAAGCCCAAGAAGGACTCACCTTATCGGATCATCCAGGGCGTCGTAAAGGACCAATCCGATAATCCTCTCGCTGGAGCAATCGTGCAGCTCAAAGACACCAAAACATCAAAAGTGATCGATTTTGCCACCAAAGGCGATGGAAGATTCGCGTTCCGCGATCTCTCGATGGGGATCGACTATGAACTGCTTGCCAAGCGCGGTGATCTTGCATCCCCACCCAAAAAAGTGAGCATTTACGACACGCGCAAGGAGGTCATCATCAACTTCACGCTCCAGCCGCAGGTCAAGCAGTAGCAGGACGTGAATAGGAACGCAGTGTGCGACGCATACGGTGGCACTTGCGCCTGGCAATTTCAGCGAACTCCAGCAGAAGTTGACACTCGGCCTTCGGTAGAATTCCAACCGCGGACTTCAGATAGCGAACCAGGTCCTTGTATTCAGCGTAGGCCTTCTTGTATGCAGCCGTAACGCGCGAGCTACGAGCAGAGCCAGCGGCTCTTCCTTGACGCGTTGAACGCCGGTTGGAGGGTTTTCCTGCGGGGTGAACCATGCCACTACATAGAGGCAATTGGGTTACCAAGTGTTTCAGTGCTATACTGAAAACCGAACGTAGCAGGGGGTGTTGCCTCGACGACCGAAAATCACTGCTAAGTTCTCGACTGCGCGGGGCGTGGCTCAGCCTGGCTAGAGCGCCTGGTTCGGGACCAGGAGGTCGGTGGTTCGAATCCACTCGCCCCGACCAATATTTTCAAAGGTTTACATACGATGCGGTCGCGGAGTTCCGGTATCCCAGAGTACGAGAGTGGGTGGGCAGTTGGATGGCGCTGATTTTCCTGGTCGACGGTGCCTGCCGATTTCTTAGGGACGGCTCACGCTAGACCGCCATCTGAACGTTCCATAGACATTGCAGTCTCCTCCGCGATCAAGACCGAGCGCCCTTCGGCGGCCACCTCGGGGCCTCGACGCCGCACTGTTTGGCCTACGAGGCAGGTGCCGAAGCTCTGCCCTGCGGCTTGCTCTTGCCCTTGAAATTGAGCGCCACTGCAGCGCGGATGAAATCCGTCAAGGCCGCCTCGTTCACCTTCGCGCACTTTCGCGAGCGTCTTCCCGCGCCATTCCCGAGTTCCTTGATCTTCTCGTCGATTAATGCACAGGCACTTCGACGGGACGGGCCTTTTCATGTATCGCTCCAACCCTCGCACCGAACATCTGCAAAGGTAGGTTACGTCAAATCCCGGCTCACGGCAACGCGGCGGGCAACGCCTCGGTAACTGACTGATACCGGAACAAGGCAAGGCCGCGTTTGACCCTGCCCCGCTGCGAGGAAAGCGCTCGCGCCAGGGTAGCCATGCTTCGCGGGTGCGGTCTTAGGCGGTCCCAACTCTTGTCAGTGACTGTCAAGACAAGCCGGCAGCGTCAAGCACCTTTGTCAGGCAGTCCCGCATAGACAATTAGTTAAGAAGAAGCGTAGTTTCATCACTGTTTAGTTTTATGTACTTTCCCTCGATTACCCGCAGCCGCTTTCCTCTTCAATTTGATCTGATTGTAATCAACGGCGGCACGGACGAGATTTTTCAGAGCACGCTCATTGATCTTATCGCCCTCGAAAAAATCGATCGCTCGCCACACCTTGCCTTCGAGGCCCGCATTGAAGAGCTGGTCAGGATCCGGGAGGCTCGCCCCGTGGGAAAAGGTAAGCTTTACCTTACCTTTGTGGGCGTTGCCGACCGCGATTATTCCGTCGCGGGACCATACTGGGCTTCCCATCCACTTCCACTCCTCGATGATCTCCCGGTCGGCCGCAAGAAAGCTCTTGCGGACGCTGGCGAACGTTTTGCCGCGCCAGTCTGTGAGTCCTGCAATCAGTTGGTCAATACGTTCCGATGGAGTCATTGGATTTTATGCCTCGAATTCTTGTCCCGTTTTCATGCGAGTAGTTTCTCTGCGGCGCGTTGTTTGGCCGGTCTCTTCAAAATAAGACGTCGAAGGACATGGCCCTTCCACATCCACAATCCCGAAAGGAGCATTACAGGAACGACGACAAACCGAACACGGTCGGCGTACTTTGGAAGTTCTTCAAACGGACTGTAAATATAGCCAAGGATCGGAATGCTGAAAACGATGTGAATCCAGCGAAAAATCGAACGTTTGGTAGCTTCTTTCATGATTAATTTGTCCTCCACTCACGACTTTTGAGCCGCCTGAGGCGGCCGGTTGGGCGTTTCAATACCGAACTGCTTGGCGTACTCGGCCTTCAGCCGCTGCCAACCTTCGAACTTCATGGCCTCGCCACCGACGAGGCGGCCGATGGGAGTTCCTCTGAGAAGATGATCCAGAATATCCAGACAAATGTGCCAGCTCGCGGCGCCCCACGAGATGAAGCGGCGGTCGATGTTGTGCCACAGCGTCAGGCGCGTGCCGCCACCGACGGCTTCGAGTTCCCACCGAATATCGCCGTACTCCAGCACCTCGGGAGCGTCGGCTCGCGTCACTGTTGTTTCGAGCGGCGTGGGCGTTCCCACCCAGGTGAGCTTCACCGTTCCAACCGTACCCAGGCTCCCGGCGATTTCAAAGGGAGCCCATTCGCGCAGATGCGCCGGGTCGGTTAGCGCCTGCCAGACTTTTTCCGGCGAGTGGCGCAGTTCTCTCACGAGAATGAGCGTCCACTTCTCTCCGTCCCTCCGCACCTCCGCGCCGCTGGCCGGACCCGGTGTGTACCGCTCGCGATCAGTCATCTTTTTCTCCTTAGCCTGAGTAGCGTGCCAGCTGGGTGAGCTGAATGAGATTGCCGCAGGTGTCGTTCAGCATCGCAATGGTCGAGGCGGTCACGTCGGTGGGCAGCATCGTGAACTGGGCGCCTCGGGCCTTGATCCGCTCGTAGTCGCCCTTGACGTCGTCGGTGTAGAACATGGCCGCGGGCTGGCCCTGTTGAAAGATCGCCTGCTGATACGCTTTGGCCGCCGGGTTGTTATTCAGCGCCAGCTGCAGCTGAGCGCCGTCCGGCTCCTCGGGCGAGGCCACGGTCAGCCAGCGAAATGGGCCGTTACTGAAATCGGCCTTCTTGGCAAAGCCGAGTACCTCCGTATAGAAGCGCAGGGCTTTGTCCTGGTCGTCCACGTATAGGCTGGTCAATTTGATTTTCATTTCGTTTCTCCTTCGTCACGATCGCGGTTTGGGCCGCGTCGTTTTCTTTCGTGTCTTCCTTTTCGTTGATGTTGGTTGATCCATGTGATCCATGCGGTCGAGGTGGCGCTCGAGCGCATCCACGTGAGCGGACCAGAACCGGCGGAACGGCGCCAGCCAGGCATCGATGTCCTGAAGCGGCTCAGGTTTCAGCCGGTAGAGACGGCGCTGTGCGTCCACCGTGGATTCCACGAAACCGGCATCGCGCAGCACTCGCAGGTGCTTGGACACGGTCGGCTGCGGCATACGAAGCTGGCGCTCGATCTCACCAACCGACTGTTGTGAAGAGACCAGCAGGCTCAATATCGCGCGGCGGTTTGGCTCCGCAATGATTTCGAAAACAGATTCCACGCTCTTAATATACTCTCCAGAGCATATGCGTGTCAAGGTATATACAGGCCCGGGTGGTGCAACGATTTCAGTGGCGTGCTGGGATGCACCCTTTGACGCTGAAGCGTCGCGCCTCAGCTCGTTATTGTAGACGTGCGGACTCACTGGTCACCCCGCGGGGCAGTTGGGCTTGGGAGTGTGGCGGTGCGACTCTCGCCTCACTTCTATCCGAACACTGTCCCGGCTAGTTGCTGGAGAATTGTCAGCTTTTGTGATCTAAGACGGCGTTGCTTTGGAGCTTTTGCGCCACCGGTCTCACCTCACATACACTGATAAATCAGCGGCGCCGCCCCCCCGGAACGTCTCCGACATTGTGGAGCGCTTCGGTTGCAAGTGGGCCGTTGCAAAGGACGGCCCAGGATCGGGTCTCGTGCCGCCAAATACATTCGGACGAAATTCTAAGCACGAACAGCGTGTTATCCGGTCAAGTCGCGGGCATTCATTTGCGTGATGCGCTTGTCATAATTCACGATTCCGACCTCCCTTTCTTCCGTTCCCCCTCACCAAACTTCCCGATCTGCTCCGCATTGAGCGCCCAGCCGGCGCGTTATTCGGAAGCCATGGCCATTGCCACGTTTCCGCGAGCGATGGCTTCGTTTTTTCGAGTCATCCGTTCACGCCTAGGTCCTAGCAGTACCTACAAGTTGCGGATATTCTCGCAGTGCGCTATGGTGATCGAAGGTATTCAGGCTGCTGTAATACTCGTCCTTGGGTCCCTCCACCGGGGGGATCTCCTTTAATCTCAGGAGGATTGGATCGAATGCCGATCGTTCGCGTGCCCTCGTGCCGGCGCGCCGCATGTTTGATTTTGCCGCTTCTCATCGCGGCTCTGATGCTCATGATTGTGCCGACGCAAGCCTTTGCGCAGGCGTCCAGCACTGTGGGCGGCGAGGCGCAATTGGTCATTCCCGATCTTTCCCAGGCCACCTTCCTGGGCGGCACAAACGGCCGATCGCTGCTGATGTGGGGCTTGGCGGTCTGCGCTCTCGGTCTGCTGTTTGGACTCGTCACCTATACGCAGCTCCGCAACCTTTCAGTGCACCGCTCGATGCTCGAGATCTCGGAGCTGATCTATGAGACCTGCAAGACCTACCTCATTACGCAAGGCAAGTTTCTTCTAATTCTTTGGGTGTTCATCGCAGTGATCATCGCCGCTTATTTTGGCTGGCTAGCGCCGGTGCCGGGCAAATCGGTGGGCGTCACGCTACCCATCATCCTCGGCTTCAGTCTGGTCGGCATCGCCGGTAGTTACGGTGTCGCATGGTTTGGTATTCGCGTTAACACCTTCGCCAACTCGCGGACCGCATTCGCGAGCCTCACCGGAAAGGCATATCCCTGTAACGAAATTCCGCTGAAGGCCGGCATGAGCATCGGCATGATGCTCATCAGCATTGAGCTGGTGATAATGCTTTTCATCCTGCTGTTTATTCCCGGCGATTACGCGGGGCCGTGCTTTATCGGCTTTGCGATTGGCGAGTCGCTGGGCGCGGCTGCGCTGCGCGTCGCAGGGGGTATCTTCACTAAAATCGCCGACATTGGCGCCGACCTGATGAAGATCGTATTCAAGATCAAGGAAGACGATGCGCGCAACCCCGGCGTGATTGCCGATTGCACCGGCGACAACGCGGGTGATTCGGTAGGACCTAGCGCCGACGGATTCGAGACTTACGGCGTAACCGGCGTCGCCCTGATTACGTTCATTCTGCTCGCTGTGAGCAACCCGCTGGTTCAGGTCCAGCTTCTGGTCTGGATCTTCGTTATGCGTGTGGTGATGATTATCTCCTCGGCTTTGTCTTATTTCATCAACGGCGCCATCGCCAAGAGCCGCTACGGTAACGTCGCGAAGATGAATTTCGAGGGACCGCTGACCTCACTGGTGTGGCTGACATCGATAGTCTCGATCATCTTCACTTACATCGTTTCCAGCCAGATCATTCCCGATCTGGGCGGCGATACGACCCTATGGTGGAAGCTTTCGTCGGTGATCACGTGCGGCACGCTGGCCGGCGCCATTATTCCGGAATTAGTGAAAGTCTTCACCTCGATGAACTCGGGGCATGTCCGGGAAGTGGTAAAATCCTCGGCGGAGGGCGGGGCGTCGCTGAACATCCTTTCTGGTTTCGTCGCCGGTAACTTCAGCGCGTACTGGCTGGGGTTGACCATGATGGCCCTCATGGCGATCGCCTACCTGATCAGCAATCAAGGTTTCGGCGGTTTGATGATCGCCCCGGCGGTGTTCGCTTTCGGCCTGGTCGCGTTCGGCTTCCTCGGCATGGGACCGGTGACCATCGCGGTCGATTCCTACGGCCCAGTGACGGATAATGCGCAGTCGGTCTTCGAGCTTTCGACCATCGAGCAGATCCCGGGGATCTCGGGCGAGATCCAGAAGGATTTCGGATTTACGCCAGACTTCGAGAAGGGCAAGGAGAATCTCGAAGAGAACGATGGCGCGGGCAACACCTTCAAGGCCACCGCCAAGCCGGTGCTGATCGGGACCGCCGTGGTGGGCGCAACCACCATGATTTTCTCCATCATTGTGGCTCTCACCAACGGTTTGAAGACTGAGCTGTTATCGAATCTTTCGATTCTTCATCCGCCGTTCCTGCTGGGTTTGATTACCGGCGGCGCGATCATTTATTGGTTTACCGGCGCTTCAACGCAAGCGGTGACCACCGGCGCTTATCGGGCGGTCGAGTTCATTAAGGCCAACATCAAACTGGAAGGCATTACCAAAGCTTCAGTTACCGACAGTAAGAAAGTCGTCGAGATTTGCACGCAGTACGCGCAGAAGGGGATGTTCAACATCTTCCTCACGGTGTTCTTCGCCACGCTAGGATTCGCTTTCGTCGAGCCGTATTACTTCATCGGTTACTTGATTTCGATTGCGCTCTTCGGGCTCTACCAGGCCATCTTTATGGCCAATGCGGGCGGCGCCTGGGACAATGCCAAGAAAATCGTGGAGACCGAGCTAAAGCAAAAGGGCACACCGCTGCACGATGCCACAGTGGTCGGCGACACGGTGGGCGATCCGTTCAAGGACACTTCTTCGGTCGCATTAAATCCGATCATCAAATTCACAACACTGTTCGGTTTGCTCGCGGTGGAATTAGCGGTGTCGCTTACCCATGACCAAGGGCCCACTTTCACGAATATCCTGGCGGCCGTTTTCCTGCTGATCTCGATCTTCTTCGTGTGGCGGTCGTTCTACGGGATGCGGATCGAAAAGCAGTAGGCGCTAGCCCCACTGCATTAAGCGCAAATAATCATCGATGTGAATCTTCGGCGGTCTTTCGATACGTCGAAACTGCCGAGGAGATTTTTCGATGAGATCTTTCCCAATATTCGCAATCGCGGGCCTGCTCGCCGTCGGCGCTAGCGCCCAACCGCGGTATTATCCGGGCCCTCCCCCCGTCGATCGCTACAGTGACCGTGGCTCCTATAACGGCCGGTTCGAACGCACTCCTGGAGACTTGTTCAATCGCCTGCGATCCGACATCGAACGCGCCGAGGCGAATTCCAACTGGAACGGCGGCGACCGCCGGAGATTCAATAAGGTCCGCGAAGAGCTCAGTGAGTTCCAGCGCTCGGGCAACAGGCATGAGCTCAACGACACCATTTCGGCGCTGCAACATGTCGTCAATAGTAACCGGCTGGTTTACGGCGATCGAGAAGTGCTAGCGCGGGATCTGTACCAACTCCAGGATTTCCGGGTCCGTAACGGCTGGCGTTAACGGCGCGCTAACGTTTTTGTCACCGTTCTTAACGGGAAATAATGAATTTCGAATGAAGCAGGGGTTCTTTCCAGGGCGTCGTACAGGGCGAGGAGGCACATAAGATGAGGCATTTACTTCTAAGAACTATTGCAGGTACGAGTTTGATGTTGTTTGGCCTAGGCGTTACCGTGCGGGCCCAGCCGCCCCGCGACGATGATCGCTATCACCGGGATCGTGACGATTATTATCGCGGCGACCAATGGCGCGCGCGTATGTTCGAAAAGGTCCGGGACGATCTGAATCACGTCCAAACAACCTGGTTCACTGGCGGCGGCGACCAGTATCGAATCGAGAAAGCCAAGCAAGAGTTGAACGAACTTCAGAACGCGATGGCGGACCATCGCTATAATGAGCGGGCGCTGGATGACGTCCTCGGTGCTATCCAGCGGGTGGTAAGCGATAATCGGCTTTCGGGTCGAGACCGCGACATTCTGAACGATGACATGGCTCGACTTCGTCAATTTCGAGAACATCACGACGACTGGGATCGAGACCGTCGCTAACAGCTCATTCTTGTGGTTTCTTTAACAGGACTGCCACAAATTCCGGATCTGAGGCGGCAAGGACATTCTTAGGAACATAAGCATACCCCTTGTCGCCCCAGTCCGTTCCCCAAGAATTTTTCAGAATAAAGAAGTTCCCCGTATAACCCACAATTAGCATCGCGTGCCGCCCATGCCGTCCCCAAGGCGCTTCAGCCGCATTGAACACTCCATCGCGTCCTACATCTGAAAATGCGGACCCCGTGTTCATCGAAACGTGAACAGGGCAGCCCGCGCTAAGGACCTTGCGAACGTCGTCCACGGCGATAGGCAGTGGAACGCCTTCCAGGCGATAGCGCTCGGCATCTGCTACTAATTGCTGTTCGCGCGTGGCCGGTTGTGGACGGTCATCCGGCCACAGCTCCTGCCGGCAGGTTCCGTGTTCCACCAGTACGCCACCCGGATCGGGACCGCTGATAGTACCGTCGCCGCCCGAGAATGCATACTGGTAATCCTGTGCGTCACCTTGCATTCGCTGAAACTCCAACATGGTGAAGTTCGGACTTAGCCGAGGCGATTCTTCTTGCAGGATATTGCGCGACATCTCAGTGGCGTGAGTCCATGCGAATGCCGAACACCGCCCCGTCTGGCCCTGATCGCCGATAGGGGTGCAGTATTTCCTCAGATCCACGGCATCTTGCTCGACGACGTTCGCGAATGCGGGCGGCAAAGGCTGTGGCGGCACGGCATCGCCTTTGGGGGGCACGCCCACTTCCAGCCCGCTAAGATCGATGCCGCTATACCTGGCCATTAGCATCTCGAGTACAGCCTGTGACACCAGACCGAAGGCGAACAGTTTCCCATCGCGCTCGAATAGATGCACGGTTTCTGAGGTGCCTGGCGCGATCTGTTCGAAGGCACTGTTGAAGTGCTCATCCTGATAAGGCTGAAATCCTTCATCGGTCTTTTGCTGGATCAGAGTGTCGCCGAAGAACTCGTGGTCGCCGAAGAGATTCTGCGCGGATTGTTGGTAATCGTCGGCCGTCCAATCGCCGATGTCATCTTCGAAGTCGCTGGCATCGGCATTGGGAAAATCGGATGCACTGGCGAAGACGTCGTCATCCACGGGCGGCAGATCTTCGCCGGAGCTGAAATAGTCATCCAGGTTCTGGTCGTCGTTATCTCCATTGCCGCCGTCGCCCCCGTCGTCGTCAGGCTGCTCGTCATCTCCATCCGGATCCTGATCATCGGGATTCTCATCGTCCTGGCCGTCGCCAAACCCGTCGTCGCCATCGTCGCCGTTACCGCCATCATCGCCAAAATCACCGCCATCTCCGCCGTCACCGAAGTCATCGCCCATCCAGTAGAACCGGTCTTCCGCCATTTGAGGCCTCCTAGGTTGACAAACCTCTCAGTGTAATGTGAAACCGGGTATAGTGAACGACCAACGACGAAAAATACTTGCTGTGATCGGATCCTTGATTTTTCTGATGATCGCCCCCTTGACTGTTGTCGGTCTGATCCCCTATCGGATAACTCGCTGGCACATGGAATCATCGTATGGGACCTTCACACTGATGCGAGCCGTAGGCATACTGTTGATCGTTGTGGGAGTTTCTGTGCTTTTAGACTCCTTCGCCCGCTTCGCAACGCAAGGAATTGGGACCCCGGCGCCGATTTCCCCACGCGCCACCTGGTTGTCCAAGGGCTCTATCGCTTCGTGCGTAACCCTATGTACATTGCGCTGCTATTGGTAGTCACGGGTCAGGCGGTATTATTTGGCAGCGTTCGCCTTCTTGAGTACGCCGTCTTCATATGGCTGTGCACGCACTTATTTGTCATCGGATACGAAGAGCCGAGGCTGCGGGCCACCTTTGGCGACGAGTACAACGTCTTCAGTGCTCACGTGCCGCGTTGGATTCCGCGCGTCCGGCCATGGGACCATGGTGCTTGAATGTCGCTGAAGGAATACGAACGCAAAAGGTCCTTCGACAAAACTCCTGAACCCAAGCCCGCAACCCCGGCCGAGTCGAGGGGTAACTACTTTTGTGTCCAAAGACACGATGCTACGCGGCTGCACTATGACTTCCGTTTGGAAGTTGACGGCACGCTCAAATCATGGGCCGTTCCCAAAGGTCCCAGCCTGGAGCCGTTGTCGAAATCCCTCGCAGTCCATGTGGAGGACCATCCCATCGATTACGGCGGTTTCGAGGGAAATATTCCGAAAGGCGAGTACGGCGGCGGCAGCGTCATGCTCTGGGACCGCGGTACCTATGAGCTGCTGGGCGATGGCGTCACCGCTAACGCACAGATCGAGCGCGGTGACCTGAAGTTCCGGCTGCATGGCGAAAAGCTGCGCGGCGAGTTTGCTTTGGTCCTGATGCGCGGGCGGGGCAAGGGCAATGAATGGCTGCTGATCAAGAAAAAAGACGCCGAAGCGAGGACGGGCTGGAACATTGAAGACTATGCGCGCAGCGTGCTTACCGGCCGAAGCCAGCAGGAGATTGCCGAAAATCTCCCCGCGGTCGCGGGCCATTCCGCCGGAGTGCAAAGCCTCGCGGAGTTGAAAGGCGCGGTGAAATCACCAATGCCGCGATCTGTGACGCCGATGCTCGCTACTATCGCGAGCAAACCACCCGCTGGCGATCATTGGCTGTATGAAGTGAAGTGGGACGGTGTTCGCGCGCTGTGCTTTGTCGAAAACAGCCAGCTGTGCATGTTCACGCGCAGCCAGAAGCGCTGCGATCAGCAATATCCGGAGCTCAGTGTTCTACCGCGCTTCCTCAGGGCTTCGACCGCCGTGCTGGACGGTGAAATCGCGGTAGTGGACGATAAGGGCAAATCGAGCTTCAACCTGATCCAGCCGCGCATCTCCATCGGCGATCCAAACTCCATCGCGCACCTGGCGCGCTCTACCCCCGTCACGCTGTTTTTGTTCGACCTCCTCTATCTGGATGGCTACGATCTGCGTGGCGTCGCGCTGGAAGAGCGCAAGCGACTCTTGTCTGAAATCGTGACGCCCACCGAACGCATACGGCTCTCGGACCACTTCACTATCCCAGGCGACGCTATGCTCGAAGCCGCTCGCCAGCTCGGACTGGAAGGCATTCTGGCCAAGCGGCGGGGAAGCAAGTACGAAGGCCGGCGCAGCGGGGACTGGCTCAAAGTCAAAGTTCTCAACACCGAGGATTTCGTAATCGGCGGCTTCACCCATGGCGAACGCGACTACTTCAGTTCGCTGGTGCTCGGATGTTACCAGGATGGAAAGCTGGTGCATGCCGGCCAGGTCGGAACCGGCTTCAACGACAAGTCGCTCCCTGAGATTTACTCGCGGATCGAACCCCTCATCAGCAAGAAGAGCCCATTCTCCGGGCCGGTGAAAGCGCTTCGCGACGTCACTTGGGTGAAGCCTGAACTCGTGGCTGAGATCAAATTCCTGGAAGTCACGCCCGATGGACTACTTCGAGCACCCGTCTTTCTTGGGCTTCGGCCGGACAAAGACCCGCAGGAGTGTGTGCGCGAGAGTCCCGGCGATGGCGGCGCGGATGTCGAAGTCATTGGACCGGCCGGCTCGGAAACTCCTCCGCAACTCATCAAACGCGAGCCGCTGATTCCACCGAAATCGCCTGCAGAGATGATCGTGGACATCGACGGACGCCGCCTTAAATTCACCAACCTCAACAAGATCTTCTATCCCGGCGAAGGCATCGCCAAGCGTGACCTCATCAACTACTATGACGCCGTCGCGAACCTGATCGTTCCGCATCTGCGTGATCGTCCGCTGTCACTCAAACGCTATCCCAACGGGATCGACCACGATTTCTTTTTCCAGAAGGACGCCGAGGACAAAGTTCCCGGCTGGGTCCGGCTGGAGCCGATTTTCTCCGAGCACAATCAGGACAAGATCCACTACATCATCTGCAACGATCGCGCGACGCTGCTTTACCTCGCCAACCTGGCCTGCATCGATCAGAATCCCTGGATGAGCCGCCTGGGCTCGCTCGATAATCCAGACTTCGCTTTGATCGATCTCGATCCCACCGAGGGCTGCCCTTACGAGAAGATCGTGGAAGCCGCGCAATTGGTGAAGAAGACACTCGATTCCATTGGGCTGGCGGGCTATCCCAAGACCACCGGCGGCGATGGGATGCACATCTATATCCCGCTCGATCCGGTCTATACTTACGAGCAAGTGCGGTCCTTCGCCGAGATTCTGTCCATTCTAGTCATCCGCCAGAATCCTGATCTCTTCACTACGCCGCGAGCTGTGTCGCGCCGTAAGAAGGCCAAGGTTTATTTCGACTATCTACAGATCTCGAGCGCCAAGACGATCGCCGCTCCATACGTCCTGCGCGCGTATCCTGGAGCCGCGGTTTCCACGCCGCTCGATTGGTCGGAAGTGAAGAAGGGCCTCGAGCCGCACAACTTCAACATCCATAATGTGCTGGACCGTTTCGAGCGAGTCGGCGACTTATTCGCGCCGGTGCTCTCCAACAAGCAGAGATTTGAGGCGAGTCTGGAGCGGATGGGTCAGCTGGTTTGAGGACACCAAACAGCTTCGATAAAGCCAAACTGTGCCAGTAACCAGAGACCAATCCTCGAGTGATACTGGGCACCAGTTCTTGGTAGGTGGCATGGTACCGGAAGTACTGTCCGGTGTTGCTTAATTCGATTATCGTCTGAGAGAGACTCCACGCTACGCAGACTACTGCGGTGATGCCTCGCTTCAGAGATCACGGATCAAACCCCGGCCGGCGGCGGCAGGGGATGGCGGTCAAAGAATTTCGAATCGCTTGCGGCGAGTTTATCAGTGTCAGTGACGTTGACAGGGAAGAGTTGGAAATGCCAGGAACGGCTTTGGTTCCGCAAGGAATTCCCTACGTAGAAGGCATCTACGCGGCGCGCGCACGGGGCACTTCCATGGAACCCAAGATCGACGATGGAGCGTGGTGTATTTTTCACCCCGATGTGGTTGGCACGCGGCAAGACCGCATTGTTTTGGTGGAGCACCAGAGCAAAAGCGGCGTCAACCGTTATACCTTGAAAAAGTATCACAGCCGGAAGATCTATTTACCGGATGGCACGTGGGCACATGAAGAGATTCTCTTGCTGCCTTTGAATCGAGTGCACCTCCCTATACGCCTGGAAGATGAGGGCGCCTATCGCATTTGCGGCTGGTTTGTGGACTCGATTCCGCAAGTCCAGCGTATCGAGCAGCCGTGGTATCGAGATGGCCTAGATGAGTAGGAGAACCTCCCATTTCTCTAGAGACGACTCCTCACGGACACACGGTCATACAGGCCAGGGAGAAACCTTTTCGGCGGCTTCCGTGGCTGGCCAAAAGCTCTATGGGTCTCTGCCGTGAATGTAGCAGCGGCGCTAGCCCCAGGATTTAACCCGTGACGGCCTTCTCGATGGCGGGCTTCGGGGCAACTCCCGCCGAGCGCTTCACCAGCGTCACGCCGGTGAAGATTATCAGCATGGCTGCTATCTCCGGGGCACCCACGGTCTCCTTGTAAATCAGCCAGCCTAAGAACAAAGCGACGATCGGGTTGATGTAGTTATAGATGGTCACGATCGAGACCGGAAGCTGATCGAGCGCGTACACGTAGGCGCTGTAGCCGATTACGGAGCCAAAGGTGATCAGGTAGATCACAGCTCCGAAGCTGCGGCCGGTCCAGGGTATGGGCTGCGTTCGGGTAAGCAGCGCGGGGCCAAGAAATGCCAGTCCGGTAGCCAATTGCTGTATCGCACCGCTGACTACAGGGTGCGCCTTGGTCGTATGGCGACGCTGCAGGATCGAACCAAAAGCCCAGCCGCAGCACCCGAACTGAAGCAGCAGGAACGCTTGCAATATGGGACCGTGGAAGCCTTCATGAATCGCACTGGGAGTGACCAGCAGCAGCGTCCCGGCGAATCCCACCAACATTCCGAACAGAGTGGGCAGGTGTAAGCGTGCGCCGCCGGGGATCAGCGCCTCGATGCCGATCATCCAGAAAGGTGTGGTGGTGATGAACAAAGCCGCAAGACCGCTCGGAACCAAAAGCTCAGCGAAGGCCAGGCAGCCATTGCCGAATCCGATGATAATTACGCCGAACAGCGCGGTGTAGAAGAGTTCTCTGCCCGACGGCAAGTGCGCTTTAGCTAGAAACGCGGCGACGAGCAGGACCGTCCCCGAGACCGTGTATCGCAGGCCGACCAGCATCAGCGGTGGAACCGATTCCAGCGCCATCCGGATCGCCAGATAAGTGGTTCCCCAGAAAAAACACACGGCGGCCAGCGCCACATAAGCCAGGAGCTGGGAATGCCGCCGCAATAGTTCAGGTTAACATTGAGAGTTGATTATCACCCTCAGTATTAATCCTTCCATCGACCGGAATCTCTGCGTTGACCGCATTTTGGCATGCATGTGCAGGGATCATCAAGTGGCGAGAATGGAATTCAACCAAAAGATGAGAGCCTTTTTTTCCCTCACATAGCCGAACCAGCAAAGGACGTGCATGCCGGCAGCGCCGATTGGAAACACGATCCATAATAGTTCGACTATCTCCCACTGACCATAAGGAAAGGCCACGATAGAAACTGTTGTGACCATAACGAACATGAGTGGCCAGCCGAGTACGCCGTAACCGAAAAACACGAGCGAAAGAACAGTACCCCTTGCGCTTGGCGATAAAGTTATTGAGAGAGAGGGTCTATAAGGACTGTTCCAAACATCGGGGCGAACTATCTGAAAACCGTCCGCTGTTTCGCGACCGAAAACTTTATGCCCGATCCAGGCGGCTACAGCCGAATTCGCTAACCACCACGGAAGGCTAGTATCTATTGCTTCTGCAAGCTTTGTGCGGATATCGAAAACACTCAGTGGAGAGGTTATCTCCATTCGATCATGGGGGATCAGCAATTTATGGGCAAACGTCCATAGCTCGAAACCCGAAATCGTAGTGCAGCGCCAGGTGCAGCACAAACAGGAAGTGCCGGCGCAATAGTTCAGGTTAACATTGAGAGTTGATTATCACGCTCACTATTAATCCTTCCATCGACCGGAACGTATTCGTAGACCGGCTGGTGTTTGAGGATCGCGCGTACATTCTCTCGCGCAGCGATTCGGCAGGTGGCCGTGGCATCAATGCTTCTCGTGTCCTGCAGTGCTACGGCGCCAAAACGCTAGCAATAGCTACCTCCGGAGGCGCCAATGGGGAAAAGTTCGAAAAGCTGCTCGCCAAGTTGGGCTTCCCGACAAAACTGGTGCGCATCAATCGCGAGATTCGAACCAACTTCACTGTGACTGACCGGCAGGGATTGGCGGTGAAGATGAATGAGCCCGGACCGCTGATCACGCCGGAAGAGTTAAAGAGCATCGAAAAGACCGTCGACAGCCGGCTCGACGGCGCCTCCTGGCTGATGCTCTGCGGCAGCATTCCGCCCGGCGTTGCGTCCGATTTCTATACCAAGCTGATACTGCGGGCGCGTGATCGCAAGGTGAAGACGTTGCTCGATACCGATGGCGATGCACTTCTGCACGGTGTGGAAGCGGGGCCAACGGTGGTTACGCCCAACCAGCCGGAAGCGGAACGGCTATTGAACCGCGCTCTGATTACGCGGGCGCACTTCGTCGAAGCGGTGACGCGCATCAAGGCGATGGGAGCGGAGTCCGTGTTGCTATCGCTGGGCGGCCGCGGTGTGGTGGCGATCAACGAGAATCAGTTAATGGAAGTCCTGCCGCCGCGAATCGACGCCGTTTCCCCACTCGGCGCCGGAGACGCGCTAGCAGCGGCCTATGTCTGGGCAAGCACGAAGAAGAAAGACTTCGCCGATTCCGTCCGCTGGGGTGTCGCGGCAGGCACGGCATCGGCCCGGCTCCCCGGTCTCGAATTCGCGAGTCTGGAGCAGACCAAGGAAATTTACAAGTCCGTGGAAGTGCGGATTACGCGGTAGAACAACGCCGCACGAAAAATTCGGGCGCTACGGCTTGCGCCTTTGCGGCAGCTTGATCAAGACCACGAACAACGCCAGCAGGCATAGCAACGTCGCCACCGCTCCGATCACCAGATAGTCCATGGACTTGTGCGGCCCCGGCATAACGTTCACCAGCACCGCGACCGTGCCCGCGAACAACAGGATCATCAACGCCACTAGTGCCAGGGTCCGGTTCATCAGTCGTACTTTTCGAAAATGATCTGCTTGCGGTCGAAGCCCATCCCTTTGAGGATCGCTCGGACGTCATCCACCATCGCCTTCAGGCCGCAGATATATACGTCCAAGTCGCGGCGATCGCCGATAGCTTCGAACAGATGGAGTTGCACGTGCCCTGTCCGGCCGCGCCAGGATGGCTCAGCACGGCTGAGAGTTGGCAAGAAATTGAAGTTGGAATGGTCTTTGGCCAGCGCCTCGAAATCGTCGCGATAATAGATGTTTTGTTCGTGCCTCACTCCAAAAATGAGCGTTAGTTGCTTGGCCTCAGGGTGACTCAAGTATTCTGGCGCCATAGACCGGAACGGTGCAATCCCGGTGCCCGTGGCTACAAAGATGGCATCTTTGGCAGGATTACGGACCACGAAAAAACCGAGCGGGTCGGTCATTTCCACGGAGTCGCCCGGCTTCATCGCAAACAGGTGCGGCGAAAAAATGCCCTCGTGTACAAGGTTCAGGCACAGCTCGAAGTGGTTGCCCGCCGGTAGCGACGCGATGGAATAGGCACGGGTGATCTTCTTGCCGCCCAGCGTTTCATTGAAGGAAACGAACTGGCCGGGCTTGAAGTGAAGCTGCTTCACGGCAGGCGCTTCGAACACAAAGTGGCGGACTTCCGGGGCAATCTCGCGCGACTCGACCAGCGTGGCCTTCATCCGCGATCCTCGCCGGAAGCCTGGGCTTCACTGGCGCGATCGAGCAAAGCCTCGAGCAGCGCGGGATGTCCATCCAGCGGGGACGTAACTTCAATCTCAACACCACCATTTTGGCGGGAAGCCTCCTCAGCCAGACGCGGGAGATCGCGCTGCATATGTGTGCCGAGGGTCAGAAAATAAGGAATGACGATGATGCGCGAAGCCCCACGAGCCAGCAGGCGCGTAGTTGCGCCGGACAGATCGGGTCCGCTCAATTCGAGGAAGGCCGCCTCCACGATGTCGCCACGCGAGACTGCCATTTTGGCCGCGATGTCTCGGACGGCCTGATTGGCGCTTTCAACGCGCGAGCCGTGAGCAAACACGATAAAACCGGTCATACTTGGATCAGAGAAGGCGCATCCGCGGAGCCGTCTTGCTTCTGCGGGAAATAGCCACGCAAATAGTCGATAAACGCGCGGCCGCGCGGCCGTCCATTTCTCTCATGCAGACCGACGCGCTCCAGAAACACGAGAATCCCCAGGATTTCGGCGTCGCGGATGGGCGTGGATCCTTTCTCGGTCAATTCCTTGCGCAGCTCCTGGATCGAATCTTGAATTTTCTGCTGGACACCCGCGGCCAATAGATTGTTCGGGCGTGTCTCGTAATAGAGACCACTCTCGAGGGTGCGATACGTTCGGATCAGCGACTCAAGCGCTTCCTGGACGTCCGAATCGACTGCGCCCGCGATCTCCAGCGAAGCTTCGAGCAGCTTGGCCCCCAGGAAAATCAGCAGCGGCTCATGGTCGCGCAAGAATTCCTCGGTGATACGTACATCCTGGTTAGGCAGCGGCCCGGCGTTGGCGGCTGGAGGCTTTTCATGCTGCCGCGCTTCGACCAGGTAGACACAATCCAAGGGGCAATTCACGGTCACTTCACGCTCCGAACCGCAGCAAATCGAGCATATATCGCCACCCACGCCAGGACAGAAACGGCGCGGCTTGCGCGTATTGCAGATTTTGCATTTCATGATGGAAGGACCGGTCACTTCCATCGTAGCATCGGCATGGAACGGTCTATTTAGATTCCAGCTTGGTGTTTTGAGCGGTCTTCGAATCTTGTCCGGAGCCGGCGCCGCGCTTGCGGTCGAGGCCGAACCTGGGCTGCTTCGAGGTCCCATCCACTTTGATCTTGAGATAAGTTCCCGCACCGTGCTTGGAGAAGAAGGGATCGGCAGGCCGGAGCGCCCATCGTTTCCAGCCGGTCATAGTTTGCGACACTTTCGCGTCCAGTTTGAGCGCGCCGTGGAAATCGATAATATCCTTGGCCAAGTTGTAATCCCCGGCCACCTCCACGTTGGCGCCCGGTACGTCGAACGACATGGAGCGGAAGGTCATGAGCTGGTCTTCCAAACGGAATGAACCTTTCATGTTCGAAACTACTTCATCGATTTCAAGATTCTTGGGCTGGCCCTGCCCGCGCCGGCTCAATTGATCGATCTGCTCCTGAATGGTGGAGCGCAGAAACTTGGCGCGGCTAATATCGAAATCTCCGTCCAGCCGGAGCTTTTCTTTAACCGGGCCAGTCAAGGGGGGAATGTCGATTCGCGAGCGCAAGTTGATCTCGCCTTCCATGAAGGGCGCCCCTTTGACTGCCAGCCGCAGTAGATCACGCATGTCTCCACGCGGCATCAATACCTTGAGGCTGATAGTCCGGAGCGCCTGATTCTCATGCTTGATCACGGTGCCGGTAGTAGTGAAATTCGTTTTTCCCAACCTCGCCCGCACCGGCTGCAGGACGGTATTACCGTTGGTACCGTCCACCAGAACTTCAAAGCGGGTTGAAAGCGGTATGGAATTGCCGACCGCTTTCAGATGAAAATTCGGCACGTTAGCTTCGCCTCGGGCTCGAACGGTATCGAGCGTCCCATCGAACTGGCCAGTTGAATTGAGCGTGCCCGCGATGGCATTGAAGACACCCAAGTTGGCTTTGTCGAAGATGTAGTTGCCAACCAGCGGCGTATCTCCGGGCTCAAGCGCCACCCAGGGACCAAAACTTCCATCGCTATGAAGCGTCCCTGGCGGTTTTGGAATGGTCATGGCGGCTGTATATCTCATGGCCGAATCGACCCCCACCGACTTCATACGCAGATGCTCGATTTCGAATCGCAGCGGCTGCTTGTTTTTGTCCCTGGGATGAATGACGAGGAGCGCGTTATTGAACTGGGCGTCCTTGATGAGCACGTTCAGCTTGCCGGAAGCGTCCTTGCCCCAGCCCTTAGATACTGCCAGGTCAGGGCGATAGCCTTTCGGCGGAATATTGATTTCGACCCCGTCGAGGGAGACGAATTCGACAGTCTTGCGAGGCGCTGTCAGCACGCCGAGATCCACGATGAAAAAGAGCTTCTTGATCTGGAAGAGCGGCGGCAGCTCGCGCATACCCTCGAAGCGCATGGAAACTCCCTGGCCCTCCACCCCGACCATCGCTCCCCGTCCATGCCGCAACAGAATTTGGAAAATCGACATCTTGGGAGGGTTGACATGCAGCGATGCAATTTCGACTTGGCTATGAAACCGCTCGCTCAAATAGAGTATGGCCTGTTCGCGGATCATGGGCTCAAAGCGCTTGGCCATTGTCGACGCCGCGAGGAAGGCGCCGGCAACCGCCAATCCGACCAGGGCCCCGATCCCTGCCAGCCAATACTTTTTGCGGGCTGTCACCTAAATTCCCAATCTATGGATGGTGACTGGAGGCGGATTGTTTCTCGAAGTTAGAAGCTTCTTTAACGGGTGCGGGTCAGGCGAACAGGTTTTTGATTACTTCGCCCGCGACGACGGTGGGGCGCTCGGCTCGCCCGTTGTGCATGTAGGTTACTTGCAGATGATCGAGGCCGAGGGCCCACAACATGGATGCGTGAATATCGTTGACGTGAGCGGGCGATTCCTGGGCGTGCATGCCGATCTCGTCGGTGGAGCCCACATAATGGCCCTTCTTTACGCCGCCGCCTGCCATCCAGATGGTGAAACCCCAAGGATTATGATCGCGGCCGAGACCTTTCTCATTGAACGGCGTGCGCCCGAACTCGCCTCCCCAAACGACTAAAGTGTCATCGAGCAGTCCGCGAGCCTTGAGATCGGTCAACAGGCCGGCGATCGGTTTGTCGGACGCCTTGCACCACTTGCCATGGTTCTCTTCCACGTTATCGTGCGCATCCCAGCCGCTGCCTGAACCGGAGTACAGCTCTATGAAGCGAACGCCGCGCTCCACCAGGCGGCGAGCCATCAGGCAATTGCTGCCGAAGGCCCGAGTGGGCTCTTCATCGATACCATATAGCTTCTTGGTCTCCTCGGATTCCTTGGTGAGATCCACTGCTTCGGGCGCCGCGCTCTGCATCTTATACGCGAGCTCGTAGGAACGAATTCTGGCGTCGAGCTCATCGTCTTCCTGCTTATCCTGAGACCAGATTTCGTTCAACCGCTTCAGAAGTCCGAGCTGGTTGCGCTGTTGCCCGTCGGTCATGCCTTGGGGAGGTTTCAGGTTGATAAGCGGCGTGTCGCCGGTGCGGAACTGCATGCCCTGATAAGAAGCCGGCAGAAATCCAGCGCTCCACTGCTTGGCGCCGCCGATGGGATCTTTGTCGTCCAACATGACTACGAACGACGGCAGATTGCGATTCGCGCTGCCCAACCCGTAGTTCACCCAGGCTCCCAGCGACGGACGGCCGCTCAAAATCGAGCCGCTGTTCATCTCGGTCACGCTGCCCAAATGGTTGATGCCATCGGTCCAGCAGGATCGGATTACGGTCATATCGTCGACATGTTGCGCGATGTTGGGATACCAATCTGATACCCAAATGCCGCTCTGGCCGTACTGCTTGAACGTGCGCTTGGACGGCATCAGGCCATTCTTGGAAGTACCGGGCATGGCGGTAAACTTGGGCCGCATCGATTCCGGGATCGGCTGTCCCGCGAGCTCCGCGAGCTTCGGTTTGGGATCGAAGAGATCGACGTGGCTGGGACCGCCCTCAATGAACAGCCAGATGATGGACTTGGCAGTAGGACGATGATGGGGCTGTTTCGCCGCCAACGGATCTGCCCCGGCCGTTGCGGCCTGAAGCTGGTCCTCATGCAGCATCTGAGCCAAGGCGACAGCCGCCAATCCGCTGCCGGTGCGCGTGAAAAAATCCCGTCGCGTGGATATTCGCGGATAATGATTCGGATTACGCTCCATGGTCCGGTCCTTCCTTAATTCACGTACAAAAACTCGTTGGAGTTGAGCAGCGTCTGACAGAAATCCACGAAGGCTGCTGCGCGAGCGGTCTCGCCGCCGATCTCGCCGGCTTGCTTATTCAAGAAATCCAAGACGGCCTGTCGTTCGTCATCCTTCGGCGCGCGATTAAAGACAATTCGAAAGGCACGCTCCACTTGTTGATCCGGCGACAGTCCGGCATCGTTCAGCACCCTGTTGGCCAGCTCTCGCGACCATTGGCGTATCAGATCGTCATTCATACCAACCAACGGCTGCGTGGGGCTGACGGTCGCATAGCGGCGCGGACAGCTCTCGGAGGTATCAGGAAAATCGTAGGCCTCGAACATCGGGTAGCGCAGATTGCGCTTCACGAAAACATACACACTGCGCCGATCGGCTTCAGCGGGATCTTTCTCCGGCGTCCAAGCAAGGTACTTCGATCCGTTGCTGATTCCCTGTGGAATCGGCGGGAAGACTCCAGGGCCGCCCATTTTCAGATTCAACTGGCCGGCGGCCATCAGCATGGAATCGCGAATTACCTCGCCTTCCAAGCGTCGCCGATCGAAACGCCAGAGCAGCTTATTATCCGGATCGACTTTGGCAGCTTGCTCCTGATATGCCGACGACTGCTGATAGGTGTTCGACAGCATGATCAGCCGATGCATTTTCTTGATGCTCCAGCCGTTTTCGACAAAGCTGGTGGCGAGGTAATCAAGCAGTTGAGGATCGGCCGGCCGCTCGCCCATGACGCCGAAATCGCTGGAGGTTCCGACGATTCCCTTTCCAAAGTGATCTTGCCAGATGCGGTTGACCATCACGCGCGCTGTGAGGGGATTCTTCGGATCGGTGAGCCAATTGGCAAGAGCGGAACGGCGGCCCGTAGAGTTCAGGCCTTCAGGCGCTACGATTTTGGCCGGCGCCGGATCGAGAATACTCAGAACGCCGGGCTGTACTTCGTCGAGCGGGGCGTCCCAAACGCCCTTGAAGAGGACGAACTCGGGCGGCGCGTTGCGGCTGCCGTCGAAGATCGCTTCGGCCACCGGGGGATCGGCGGGCTTCAGGCCGTCGAATAGCGCCAGCTCTTTTTGCAGATCGGCGTACTGTTGTTTCGCGTCGCCTTTCAAAGCCCGCTCCAATTCCCGGTTGGAGGGAAGCCGGCTGGCGCTGCGATAATACATCTGCCATTGCATCGGGGTACGCTGCTCGGGAGGAGTAAAGACGGCATCCTGCGCCTCTTTGGGGAACATCCCGATGTCTTCTTTCAATCTCTCGACGCGGACCGAAGCCAGGAGCGTCTCCATCTTGGCGCGGATTTCGCGGGTCTGGTTCTCCCACTCGGCGCGCTGGCGCTGATAAGCGGCGGCCTGGTCGCCGGTAAGCAGACTGGCATGATCGTCGTTCCGGATATTGGCGAAGAAGGCCTGTAGGCGGTAATAGTCCTTCTGGAGAATCGGATCGAACTTGTGATCGTGGCAACGAGCGCAGCCATAGGTCATGCCCATGAAAACGGCGCCCACGGTATCGGTGATGTCGTTCAGAATTTCCTGCCGACGGAGAATCGGATTCGCCAGGTTGCTCTCGTCGGGCCAGAGACGGTCGAAGCCGGTTGCGATTCTCGCGGCCGGGTCGTCGGGATAAAGTTCATCGCCGGCGATTTGTTCCTTGACGAAGCGGTCGTACGGCTTGTCTTCGTTGAAGGACTGGATCACGTAGTCGCGGTAGCGCCAGACATTGGGGCGCGTTTCATCGGCCTTGAAGCCGGCGCTGTCAGCATAACGGGCCAAGTCGAGCCAATGGCGGCCCCAGCGCTCGCCATATTGCGGAGAAGCGAGGAGCCGGTCGACCACTTTCTCGAAGGCTGCGGGCGAGTTGTCGGCCAGGAACGCCTGGGTGTCTTCGGGCGATGGCGGCAGACCGGTCAAATCCAAGTAAGCGCGGCGGAGTAGCGTGACCTTGTCAGCGGGCGGATTGGGCTTGAGGTTTTGCGTCGCTAGTTTGGCGAGGACGAAGGCGTCGATCGGATTGCGTGCGCCGACGGCAGGCACGGCAGGCTTCGTAACCTTTTGGAACGCCCAATAATTGCGCTGCTGGGGGGTAAACTTGTGTTCGGCCGTGGTTTTGTCGGACGCCGGCGTTGCCGCGTTGAGCGGCGCTGCCGAATCCCACTCGGCGCCATTGTCGATCCAGGCCTTGATGACCGCGATTTCTGCGTCGGTCAGGCGCCAACCCATCGGCATCTGAGGCTGCGCTTTACCGGTGAGATGCTGGTACAAACGGCTGGCGGCCGCGTCGCCAGGAACGATCGCGGGTCCGTGCTGGCCTCCTTTGAGTGCGGCATCACGGCTGCGGAGGTCGAGGTTCGCCATGGCCGGGGCCGGACCGTGGCACTGTGCGCAGTTCTTAGCCAGAATAGGCGCGACGTCGGTGGCAAAGGAAACCTTTTTGGCGGTTTGCGCTGATGCGACAGCGCAGACAAGCAAGCTAATCACCGGCCAAATAGGCCGCCTTCCGATACGAAGCGTCATATCTGCGCCTCCCGCAGTACCTTGTTAAGTTTATCTTAATTTGGCTGAGCCTGACTAAACAAGGCCATGATGCACTGAAGCGATGGTGTAAGGTTTAACTGATGAAACCTTTGTCCGTGCTTGTAGTATCTTGTTTGGCGCTGGCCGGCTGTCACCAGGCGACGTCAGGATCAGGAGCATGGAACAAAACCGAGGTCATGATCCCGATGAGGGATGGCGTGAAGCTGCACACGCTGATTTTCGCTCCGGCCAGGACGGCCGCGAAGCTGCCCTTTCTGATCGAGCGCTCGCCCTATGGCTTCGATGAGGGCCGGGGTGAGCGTACGCTGGCAACGCGCTACAAGGAATTGGCCGATGAAGGCTTCATTTTCGTGTTGCAGGACATTCGCGGTCGGTACGGCTCCGAAGGCCAATTCGTGATGCAACGTCCGGTGCGCGATCGCGCGAAGCCGGATTCAATCGATGAAGGCAGCGACACGTACGACACCATCGAGTGGCTACTAAAAAATGTCCCGGGGAACAATTCCCGCGCCGGACTATTGGGGATCTCCTACGGGGGATGGCTCACGGCCATGGCGTTGATTGAGCCCCACCCGGCGCTCAAAGCCGCGAGTGAGCAAGCCTCTCCCGCGGATATGTTCCTGGGCGATGATTTTCACCACAACGGCGCGTTTCGTTTGAGCTATGGATTCGAGTACGTCGCACGCATGGAAACCGGGAAGATTCAATCGCACTTTGATTTTGACAAGTACGACACTTTCGATTGGTATCTCTCGCTGGGGCCGCTATCCCAAATCGACGAGCTCTACTTCCATGGCGAAAAGCCGACCTGGAGTAATTTCGTCAACCATCCCAACTACGACGCCTTTTGGCAATCGCAGGCCGTACAGCGCATTCTCACGAAGAATAGCGTGCCGAACCTGAACGTCGCCGGGTGGTGGGATCAAGAAGATTATTACGGGCCGATAAAAATTTATCAAACGCTCGAAGAGAACGATAGCGATCACAAGAACTATCTGGTAGTGGGTCCGTGGCGGCACGGCGGGTGGGGCGGAGACGGGAAGACCCTCGGTCCGATTGACTTCGGCGGCGACCAATCGCATTATTTCCGGGAAAGAATCGAGATGCCCTGGTTCGCTTACTGGCTGAAAGACAAGGAGTCGCTAAATCAGCCGGAAGCCACAGTCTTCGAGACGGGCAGCAATTCCTGGCAAAATTACGCCGCTTGGCCTCCCAAGGACAAGATCGAAAATCGGAAGCTGTACACGTCGGTTAGGGGCGCGCTCTCGTTTGAACCGCCGCATGAAAAATCCGATGATGCCGCCGACAGCTACGTATCCGATCCGGCGCATCCAGTGCCGTACCGGCATCGTCCGATTCCGCCGACCTATTCATCCAATTCCGGATGGACGCAGTGGCTGGTGGAGGACCAGCGCTTCGTGCACTTGCGGCCGGACGTGCTGAGCTGGTCCACCGAACCGCTAAAAGATCCTTTAACCGTCGCCGGCGATGTGGTGGCGCACTTATTCGCTTCCACTTCGGGATCGGACAGCGACTGGATCGTAAAGCTTATCGATGTTTACCCGGAAAACGACGAAAAACTTCCGGGCTATCAATTAATGATCGACAGTGAAGTGTTTCGAGCGCGTTTCCGGAACAGCTTCGAGAAGCCGGAGGCGGTTCGGCCGAACCAACCTTATGAGTACGCCATTGATGTTCATGCGGCGGATCACGAGTTCCGCCCCGGCCATCGCATCATGGTGCAGGTTCAGAGCACGTGGTTCCCGTTGATCGATCGCAACCCGCAGACTTTCGTGGAGAACATTTTCGCGGCTAAGGCGGCCGACTACCTAGCAGCCACACAGAAGATTTACCGGTCGGCGAGATATGCGAGTTACGTGGAGCTTCCGGTGCGCATGAAGTAGCGCGTTGTTAGTTCATTCGCTCGTAGGTTGCAAATGTGACGCCCGCGGTTTTGCCGGTCTCATCCATTCGCATATAGATGATCCCGATGGTGTTCCCATCCGGGGAGAGGACGTTGGTGAGCACCTGCGCTACCTTGCCATCCTTCTTATAGACAATCTCGTTAATCGCGGCATTGATAACTTTGACCGACCCGGTGTCCGCGCCGGGATTGCCGGTGATGGGGGCGTCTTTTCCATCGAACTTCGTGGTGTAGAACCATTGTGATTTCGCACCGTCCTTGCTCACTGCGTCGATGGTGATCTTCATCCCGTGGGTGCCCGACGGCTCGTACGTCATGATATTGCTGGCCGGCGCCGGGGCGTTCGATTTCAATTTCCATTTTCCATAGCGAGGATTCGGGCTTTGCGCCCAAGCGACGTGGAGCAGCAGCGTGATCGCCGCCGCGGCGTTCAAAACTTGATGCTTCCGCATGTTCTGTTTTCCATAATATCTCGTCGGCCGAAAAATCGAACCGAAACCCAAAAAAATGATTTGCGCCGGTGACGGGTTTCGACTATGCTACTGAAATAAGCCTCGTAGCTGTGCAGGGTGTTTCGCCGGTTGAATTTATGAAAAACATAGCGCTCGTTGTGGTGTTTCTGCTATCAATTGCCGCGTATACGGCATGGGCTCAGACCAGCGGATCGGGTACGATCGCCGGCACTCTGACCGATCCCAACGGAGCGGTCATTCCGAATGCGACAGTGACGATCTTGAACGTCGATACAGGCATCGAGCGCTCGCTCACGACCAACGGAGCAGGGCTTTATACGGCGCCGTTCCTGCAGCCCGGCCATTACGAAATCACCGCCAGCAAAGCCGGCTTCTCGAAGATCGTCCGCAAGGACCTTACCCTGCAGGTGGGCCAAACGCTCACGGTGGATCTTCCATTGTCGATCCAGACAACATCGGAGACGGTGACGGTCACGGGGCAAGCTTCGCTGGTGGATACGGATAAGACCGAGATGTCACAAACAGTCACCCAGGTACAGCAGGAAAATCTGCCAATCGCCGGCCGGCGCTGGGAGGGCTTCGCTTTTCTCACGCCCAATACTACGAACGACGGCGGCAGCGGGCTGGTTTCTTATCGCGGCATTTCGGGTCTCTACAATCAGAGCTCGGTGGATGGCACCAACAACAGCCAAGCTTTCTTTTCGGAGACCAAGGGACGGACAACGGTACCTTACGTGTACAGCATGGACTCGATCCAGGAGTTCCAGGTAACATCCAGCGACTATAGCGCGCAGCTTGGTCAGGCTGCGGGAGGAATTGTGAATGCGGTGACCAAGTCGGGCACAAACGCGATTCACGGGGACCTGTTCTATTATTTGCGTTACCCCTCGCTGAACGCTCTGGATCCGCTCCAGAAATCGTTCGGTAACTACACCCAGCCAGTGCACCAACAGCAACAGTTCGGAGGCAGCGTGGGAGGCCCGATCATCAAGGACAAACTATTCTACTTCTTCACCTATGATGGCTCCCGGAAGGTGAATCCGATCAGCTACACCAGTTTTGCGACCTTCCCGCTGGGTTGCCCGGGTGGGGTAACGGCAGCCCAATGCGCCGCGGCAAATCACTTCTTCAGCTCGCAGCTGGGCGCGTTTCCGCGTTTTGCCAATCAGGATGTCGGGTTCGGGAAACTGGACTACCAATTGAACAGCGCCAATCATCTCAGCGCTTCCTTCAATCTGGATGACTTCCATTCGCCGAACTCCTACAACACGGCTACCACTTCTTCTAACAATTCGCTCACGGCGAACGGCACGGCCGTAACCCGCGAGCGGATTTTCGTTGCGACCTGGGATTCGACGATTTCACCGACGATGGTAAACAACTTCCGTTTTCAGTGGTCGCAGGATCTGGAAATTATCGGCGCCAACGGGACGGCGCCCAGCGTCACCGTTGCAAATGTGATGGCCTACGGGCTGCCCAATGCACTACCGCGCCCAGCCTTCCCGAATGAACATCGGCTGGAATTTACCGACACGCTCTCGAAAACAGTGGGACGTCACACCTTCAAAGCCGGCGTGGACGTCAACGCTATCCACGAGCTGCTCATCAATCTGTTTCAGGGCGGCGGAGTCTACACCTACTCCGGCAGTTCGGCATTCAGCAACTGGGTCGCAGATGTGCAGGGTATCAACCTGGGCGACGGGTTGACCGGCCGGCACTTTAGTACGTTTGTTCAGGTAACCGACCCGGTCACCGGCGTGGGGAAGGACGACTTCTACGATAACGATTTCGCGGGTTTCGTCGAGGACACCTGGAAGGCTCGTCCGAATCTGACGTTTAACCTGGGTGTGCGGTACGATCTGCAACTTATCCCGCAACCGCCCAAGCCTAATACGACGACCCCGCTGACGACGCTTTACACGTCCACGATCAATATCGACAAGAATAACTTCGCTCCCCGCCTGGGCATGGCCTGGCAGCTTGCGAAGAATACAGTGCTACGCGTTGGCTACGGCATTTTCTACGCGAAGACCAGCAACAGCACTTATTACGCCACGCGCGTGGAGAATGGCGTGTTCCAGCAGACGTTCAACTGTAATCCCACAACCTGTCCAGCTCTGAAGTTTCCCAACCTGATTTTCACGCCACCGGGCGGCACACCAGTAGCCCCGTTCCCTGGCGCGCTTACGCCGGTGGTGACGAACTTCACGCCTCCTTCTCTGACGCAGACGACTCGGGGCCAAGTACCCGACTGGGTGAATCCGCTGGCGCATGAGGGCGAGGTGACGATCGAGCACCAACTGCCGTTGAACATGGCCATTTCCGGCTCCTACGTGGTCGGCCGGACCTTGCATCTGCCAATTTTCGTCGACACGAACCTAGCGGCGCCTACCACGACCAGGACCTACGACATAACCAGTTCGAGCGGTGCGACTCAGAGCACGATCACAGAGCCGTTCTACACCGGCCGAATCGATCCCACCGGTCCGGTGCTGACGGGCTTTAGCGACGTAAACTCCTGGTACAACAGCCTGGTGGTGACGCTCCGCAAGCGCATGAGCAGTAGCGTGGAGTTCGCGTTGAATTACACGCTCTCCAAAGCTGTGGACGGCGGGCAGGTTCCGGGCCAGTTTGGAACTTTTAATGGAACTGATTCGCCCATCGATCCTCGGAATCGTAAGCTCGAGTATGCTCTTTCGGATCTCGACCAGCGGAGTCGCTTCGTGGGCAATGTGGTTTGGATCCCGACCCATTTCAGCAAGCTCTCGAATCGGGCGGCCAAGGCAGTTCTTGACGGGTGGGTTTTTTCGAGCATAGTGACGGCTGCCAGCGGCCAGCCGGTTACGCCCGGAATCAATGGTTTCCCATCCGGCGGTCCAGCAGGCGGCCTCACGGGCGGAACGGTGAACAATTCCGGAACAGCGCTATCGTCATCGCGCTTTCCAGGACAGGTTCGGAACGCTTTTACGGGACCGGGTTTCTGGGATGTCGATTTCCGCATCGGCAGGAATTTCACGATTCGCGAGAAGATGAAGCTTTCGTTCATTGGCGAAGCTTTCAATCTCTTCAACCACACCAATATCTTTGGAGTGAACGCCACGGAATTCAACTACACCGCCGCGGGTTCCGGTGCGTGTGCGGGGCACAGCAATGGCTGCCTGGTGCCGAACCCGACGTTCTTCGCGCCGACGGTGACAAACACGGGGCTATACGGAGCGCGGCAGCTGCAGATTTCGGGACGGTTTACGTTCTAAAGGCAGGTCGGGGGCTGTCGGCGAACTTCCCCACGTTAGCGCAAGCGGCACTTGATCCAGCAGCGCAGCACTTCGGCGACGCTCCAGGCTTGTGCGATGCAGCCGCGCGGCGTGAAGGGCGGCTCGGCGTCGAAGATCTCGCTGATGGATCCGATGCAAGCGTCCGTCAAATGCTGCTCGAAGCCGTCCAGAAATTTGCCGGCGGTTTCGAAGTCGCCGGGATGGACTTTGAGCCAGGCGTCGATGAATGCGCCGATCAACCACGCCCAGACCGTTCCCTGGTGATACGCTCCGTCGCGGAGCCTGAGGTCACCGTCGTACTTGGGTTTGTAATCTTTGTTATCGGGCGATAGCGATCGCAGTCCAACGGGAGTAAGGAGCTTGGCGCGGGCTGCCTCCACAACTGCCGCCCAGCGCGATTCATCCAGGACCGGATTTTTCAAAGAGATTGCAAACAATTGGTTGGGACGGCAAGCGGGATCGTCGCCATCGGGGCCATCGACCACATCCAGAAGATGCTGCAGCGGCTCCGACCAAAATCGCGCGTTGAAGGATTCGCGAGCCTTCTGGGCGTACGATCCGACGCGGGCGGATTGCTCCGGTTCGTTCTCTTCGGACAGCCAGCCTTCCAGTAGCTTCAGGGCGTTGTACCAGAGGGCATTAATTTCAACCGCTTTCCCCCGGCGCGGCGTGACCACCCAGTCGTCCATCTTCGCGTCCATCCAGGTCAGCGCGAACCCATCGGCGCCTTGTTTGAGCAAACCATCGGAAGCTTCGACACCGATGCCGAAGCCGGTCCCCCGCACGTGCCATTCAAAGATGTCGAGCAGCTTGGGCAGCGCCATTCTCAGCACAGACCGGTCTTTGCTGGTGGAGGTGTAGCGATCGAGCGCGTGAAAAAACCACAGGGTGGCATCGGCGGTGTGATAGAGGCCGGCGGTCTGGCCTTCAGGGAAGAGATTGGGGATGAGGCCGTCGCGAATGTAGTGCGCGAAAGTGCGGAGAATCCAGGCTGCCTCGGCGTAGCGGCCGGTGGACAGCGTCAGGCCTTCGAGCGAGATCATGGTGTCGCGGCCCCAGTCGGTGAACCAGTGGTATCCCGCGATGACGGTACGTACCTCGTCCCCAACAGCGCGCGCCCGCGTAGCGTCGTTTATTCTGCCGGCCGGTGTGATCACGAACTGATCCGCGGCCCAGATCAGCTCAGCGCAAGTGGGATTGTTGTTGACCAGGTCGTTGAGATCTTTGCCCAGTCTGTCCGCGGTCGCCGTTAACATCCGGCGCTTCCTCTCCGACTCAGACTCGATAGCGGAGGTTGGAGTTAAGGCGCGCATGTTCTCCCAATACTCCGCGGAAGCGATCAGGGTCGCGTCAGAGTCCTGACGAAGATCCACGTGGAAAAAGCCGGGGCTCCACAAATCACCGCGCGCGGGATAGCCTCTGTTCCCCTCTATGCGGTAAGCCACTTGCTCGATGCGAATGCGATCCACGGTGAGCGCCGCGTTGTGTCCTCGCAGAATAAGCCGGAGCGGGGGAAGCTCGTTGCCGGCTGAAATTTCGTAGCGATCCTGGCCAACAGTTAATGTGTAGGAAGAATCCAGCTGGGCGCTCACGGGATCTTCATGCGGCCGAAAGTGAAAGGAAGGCCGAAGCACGAGTCGCACGCTCTCATCGCCCGAAAGCAGCGAGTAGTTGAGGAAGCTTGTATTTTGGCCGTGCGGCATCACCAGCCGTTTTTCCAGCACGATTGCGCCGACTTCGTAACGCCAGACGGGAGTGCCGGCTTCCAGCCGGAACTCGGCCAAATAATCCATGACCTCGAGCTTGGCCGGTCCATCCGCACGTTCTTCACCAGCCAGTTGGACGGAGCGGCCATCGGCCAACTCTATGCGCTCCACTAGATCGTTGAGCATCAGGATGCGGCCGAATGGCGCAGGAAGGGCCGCCACCAAATAGCCGTGATAGCGTCGTGTGATGACACCCGACAGAGTTCCTGAGGCATATCCTCCGAGTCCGTTTGTCACCAGCCATTCGCCGTTCAGACCGGCTGCGGCGTCGTTCTTGCCCGGCCAAGGCAACCGGATGGCGAGGTCATTCATGGTTCATCTCCCGGCATGGTTCGAGCTCCGGCTTTAGCAGGACGGCGGCGTAGCCTGGGATCCGCCAGTTTTCTTCAGTATCCAGTGGTGGTGTACCAGTGCCACCGTAGCGGGGATGTTCGCTCGACCATAACGTAGTCCATTCGGTATCGGCCGGCGGAGCAAGAAGCGGCTCGGGGGCGGGATCGAGATGCAGGTCGCGGCCTAGATTTACGAGGAGTAAGCGGTCGTTTCCATTTTCGCCGAAGAAACGGAGCAGGAAAGCTTCTGGAGCGAGTACCGCACCGTCGACACCGCGTCGTTTCTGCGCGTGCAACACGGGATCTTCGCGGCGCAGCTTCAACAGATCGCGATGCAGCTCGTAGGCCTGGCGATGAGTTTCGCGCTCGGAATGATCCAGCTTGCAGCGCTCAAAGGTCGTAGGTGATGCAGGATCCGCGAAATACTCGGGCATTTCGGGGGTTGCGAGGCTTACAAACTGCGCCAGGAACTCTACGCGGCCCTGGCGAATCATGTCGCAGAGCGCCGCATTCTGATCGGCAAAAAAGGGGAACGGACTGGAGGCCGCGAATTCCTGACCTTGAAATAGCATGGGCGTGCCGGGGGCAAGCAGCAGCAAGGCCGTCATCGCGCGGAGTTTGCCGGGTGCAGCCAGCATGTGGCAGCGGGCGCCGTAAGCGGAGTTAGCAACTTGATCGTGATTTTGAATAAAAGTGATCAGCGATGCCGGGTGCATGTCGAGTCCCGCGGAGCCCCGACGCATCTCCTGCCATTTGTAGCGCTGCCCCTGGTAGAGATAGCCATACTTTACCGCGGAAATGAATTCCTGAGGAGTGCCGAGGTAGTCGGTGTAGTAGGCTTCGTTGTGTCCGGTCAGTGCGACCATGGCGCTGTGATGGAAATCGTCGTTCCACAGGCCGTCCAGTCCGTAGCCACCTTGATCCGGCGGCTTCACCAGACGCACCTGTTGCGGCTCGTTTTCGGCGATGAAGATCACGTCGCGAGGAGCGGCGCGCTGGCGGGCTTCGCGGGCCATGGCCCGCAGGATCTGGTCTTCAGAAGTGTCATGGATGTCCTGCGTGGCGTCCAGGCGAAGACCGTCGAGATGGAATTCGTCGATCCAATAACAGGCGTTCGCGATACAGAATTCGCGCACTGGGCCGGAGTCTGGGCCGTCGAAGTTGATGGCGGGCCCCCAGTCGGTATTGATGTCGTTGGAAAAATATTGCGGCGCAAATTTGGGGATGTAGTTGCCGTCGGGACCGATATGGTTGTATACGACATCCAAGATGACGCCGAGGCCGAGAGAATGGGCACGATCGACAAACCGGCGAAAGTCGTCGGGAGCGCCGTAGAGGTGCGTGGGTGCGAATAACTGGACGCCATCATAACCCCAACCGAAGCGGCCGGGGAATTCGGCCACCGGCATAACTTCCAGAACCGTTATGCCGGTCTCGGCGAGCTGCGGCAAATGCCTCTCAGCGGCTCGCCAGGTGCCTTCCTTGGTAAAGGTGCCGATGTGCATTTCATAAATCACTTGGCCGGGCAGCGTAATGCCGCGCCATTTTTGATCGGTCCACTTGAATGCTGAGGGGTCGACGACTTCTGAAGCGCCATGCGGCCCCTCGGGCTGGAAGCGGGAGGCCGGATCGGGAAAGGCTTCCCCGCCATCTAGCGCGTAGCGGTAGCGCGAGCCAGCGCGGGCGCCGGAGATAAAGCCCGAGAAGTAGCCTGAGCCTTCGGCTTCCAGGCGAACGGGCCGGCTGGCCCCGATCACCACGTCCACCGTTTCTCGGATCGGTGCCCAAACCCGGAAGTGAACGCCGGAACCGGTCACATCCGCTCCCACGGGACAGCGTCTCTTTTGGGGCGTCGGCCTCACTGGCGTTCCGGACTCAGCAAACGTGTAACGCTCGCCGGCTTGGCGTCTCGGGCGACGACGAGTGAAAGCGGCACCAGCTCGACCGGCGAACCGGGTTCGGAATACCGCGTCTTCGGTTCCAGTGCGGGATCGTTGGTGTCGATGATGATCTCCCATTTGTCAGCGATCACCGGCTTTGGCATGTAAAACTGAATCGGCTCATGATGACAATTCAGCATGATCAGGAACGTGTCATCCTTCACCGGTTCGCCGGCGTCGTCCACGTCGCTTAGTGTCTCGCCGTTGAGCATCAGGCCCAGGCAACGGACCCAGCCGAGTCCCCATTCCTCGTCGGACATCTCCTGTCCGTCGGGCCGCACCCATACGATGTCCTTCTCTTCGGTACCGCGAATGGGGCGTCCCTGATAGAACTTGCGGCGATGCAGGTTGGGGTGCTCGCTGCGTATGCAGATCAGTTTCTGCGTGAAATCAAGCAGCGTGATCTTGCGGTCGTCCAGATTCCAATTCATCCAGGTAGTCTCATTGTCCTGGCAATAGGCGTTGTTGTTGCCGTTTTGGGTGCGGCTTATCTCGTCGCCGCCCAGAATCATCGGCACGCCTTGCGAGAACAGCAGGGTCGCCAGGAAATTGCGCTTCTGGCGTTCGCGCCTATCGACGATTTCCGGGTCATCGGTGGGACCTTCGACGCCCATGTTCCAAGAGTAATTGTCATTTGAGCCGTCCTGATTGCTTTCCTGATTGGCGTCGTTGTGCTTGTCGTTGTAGCTGACCAGGTCATGCAGGGTGAAGCCATCGTGGGCGGTAACGAAATTGATGCTGGCCGAGGGCCGCCTGCCATCGCGGTCGTACAAGTCGCTCGATCCGGTGAGCCGGTAAGCAAAGTCCGATAGCTGGCCTTCGTCGCTTTTCCAATAGCGGCGCACGGTATCGCGAAAGCGGCCGTTCCACTCTGCCCAGCCGGCGGGGAAATTGCCGACCTGATAGCCGCCGTCACCGACGTCCCACGGCTCGGCGATCAACTTCACTTGCGAGATGACCGGGTCCTGATGAATGATGTCGAAGAAGGCCGAGAGGCGATCGACATCGTGCAGCTCGCGCGCCAGGGTCGCGGCCAAGTCGAAGCGGAAGCCATCCACGTGCATCTCTTCGATCCAGTAGCGCAGGCTGTCCATGATGAGCTTCAGAACCTGCGGGTGGCGGGCGTTTAGACTGTTGCCGGTGCCGGTGTAATCCATGTAGTAACGCGGCTGATCGTTTACCAGCCGATAGTACGTGGGGTTGTCGACGCCCCGGAAGCTGAGCAGCGGGCCCATGTGATTGCCTTCGGCGGTGTGATTGTAGACTACATCGAGAATCACCTCGATGCCTTCGGAGTGGAAAGCCTTGACCATTGTTTTGAACTCGGCCACTTGGCCGCCGCGATCGCCAGATCCGGAGTAGCGGGAATCGGGACTGAAGAAGTTGGTAGTGTTGTAGCCCCAATAGTTGGTGAGCCCCTTCTCAGCCAGGTGCTTATCGGTGAGAAAGGCATGCACCGGCATGAGTTCCACGGCAGTGACGCCGAGCCGCTTCAAATACTGGATGGACGGTTTGGCGGCCAAACCGGCGTAGGTGCCACGGAGAGCTTCGGGTAGATCGGGATGGCACTTGGTGAATCCCTTGACGTGCAACTCATAGATTATAGAATCGCTCAGAGGAATAGAGAGCGGCCGGTCTTGTTCCCAATCGAAGTAAGGATTCACGACCACGCATTTCTGCATACCGGCGGCGTCATCGTTTTCATCAAACGAAAGGTCGGCGTCGCCGTTGCCAGCCTGATACGGAAATATTGACGATTTCCAATCCACTTGGCCGGCGAGAGCCTTGGCGTAAGGATCAATCAAAAGCTTATTGAAATTAAATCGCAAGCCCTCGTTCGGTTGAAACGGACCATGGACACGGTAGCCATACAATTGTCCGGGCTGAAGTCCGTGGATATAGCCATGCCACACGTAGGTAGTGCGCTCGGGCATCCGAATGCGAGCGGTCTCAGTGGCGTGGGGCTGATCGAAAAGACAGAGCTCCACCGATTCCGCGTGCTGCGAGTAGATTGAGAAATTCGTGCCGGCGCCGTCCCAGGTCGCGCCCAGCGGGTATGGGCGACCCGGCAAAATATTAGTTGACATATCCGAACGGTAGACGCCGCAACATGCCAAGTGTTAACAATCGGGTTACGTGATTCGTCGAGGCTGTGGCGGCGTTTAGCTGAGCGATGAACCTACTCGGCTGCCGAGACCGATGCCAGATGGTCCATTTCGCGACTCGATCGATATCGCAGTGGGCGAAGTCCGGGCGCCAGGAGGCGAAAAAGGCTTCGGTCTGCGATCGTTCTGAGTTTCAGCTCGTTCTCTGGCGCGTTGTGCGGCGTGAAGGAGCATGTCCTCCTCCGAGAACATCAAACTAGGAAACGGTTCCTCGCCGACCTTCGAAGCCAGCAAAAAGGAGCACATCAGGGGAGCTTCCTGCAGGGGAATGCCATGCTTATGGAGTAAGTTCAGATCGACTCCGACACTAAACGCTGTGCGGGTTCGCCGATCTTCCCCGATCCCTTGGAACGAATAATAGCGTATGTTTTCGTTTTGACGAAAGCCCGCCAGCACAAATTTCATTGTCCCCCCGCGCAGTCCGACTATGTGACTCTAACGGCCTAGGAAGGTTTCTAGGCCATGCTTCAGATTGGCGGGCTCCACTGACGAGTCCCCCACGAAGATTCCCCTTGCTTACCGAGAGAAGCTCCTATATACTCATCTAGGATACCGATATGAGCAAGCCGAACGACCTCGTCCAGGGTACGCTTGATCTGCTCCTGCTGAAAATGCTGGCGCTGGAGCCCTTGCATGGATGGGCCATCAGTCTCCGCCTGAAATCCATTTCGGGAGACGTCCTGCAGGTCAGCGAAGGATCTCTCTACCCTGCGTTGCACAAGTTGGAGCAGGAAGGCTGGATCACCGCCGAGTGGAAGCAAACCGAAAATAACCGGCGGGCAAAGTTTTATTCGCTCACGCGTTTGGGCAGGAAACAGCTCGAATCGGAGGCGGCGAACTGGCAGCGTCTATCGACCGCCATCTCGCAGGTCATCCACCTTTAGGAGGCTTAGAAAGCGTTATGTGGATGGAGCATTCCTGGTTCGCGGCCCACTTACGGCTCAGGTCCATTCTGCGCCGCGCCCGTGTGGAGCAGGAACTCGATGAGGAACTACAATTCCACCTGGAGCACAAAATCGAGGAGGGCATCGCCAAAGGTCTCTCGCCCAAAAATGCACGCTACCGGGCGATGCGCGCGATGGACGGATTGGAACAACGGAAAGAAGAGATGAGAGACATGCGACGCATACATTGGTTGACGGATTTCCTCGACGATGCCCAGTACGCAATCCGGAGCCTGCGCCGAACCCCCGGACTCACCGCGTTCGTGGTGATCACGCTCGCGCTGGGCATCGGGATGACCTCGGGGACTTTCAGCATGGTGGATGCGCTGATCTTCAGGCCTTACCCCGTGCCGCATCCGAGCGGCGTGGTCACTCTGGTGAGCACTACGCACGATAATAACTTCGACAATTTCTCCTATCGCGAATACCTGGACATTCGCGGCAAAACCATGAGCTACGACGGCGTTATCGCCAATGCGGATATGGAGGCGGTGGGCTTCAGTGCCGAACCCGAAGCCACACCGCACGTAAGGGGCGGAATGATGGTTTCCGCTAACTACTTCCAGGTGCTCGGCGTGGAGCCTCGGCTGGGTCGTGGTTTTCGGGAGGACGAAGATCAGGTGCCGGGTCGCAATGCCGTAGTAGTCCTGGGGCCGGACTTCTGGAGGCATGAATTCGCGAGCGACCCTTCCATCCTGGGCAGGAAGGTTCGCCTGAACGGGACGGAGTTCACGGTGATTGGCGTGGCTCCGCAAAGCTTCCCGGGGATGCTAATATTCGCGCATCCAGACTTCTACGTGCCGCTCGGGATGGCGCGGGTGTTTGCGACTAATCGCCAGAAGAATTTCTTCGAAGACCGCGACGATCGCGAGTTGAATGTACAAGCGCGATTGAAACCGGGGACGACGCTACAGCAGGCGCGGAATGAGCTCGCCGTGCTCGCGAAAAATTTAGAACGCGAGTACCCAAAGTTTAATCGCAGCCACGGCGCGGCGGTGCACACCCAGTTCGAAATGCGGACTCGAGATGACGACATTAATTGGAAATTCGGCGTGATCTTTGTGATCCTTGCCCTGGCGGTCTTGCTGGTGGCATGCACCAACGTTGCGGGACTTCTTCTGAGCCGAGCGCGCACGCGAACGCGCGAAATCGCCGTACGACTGGCGCTGGGCGCCGGGCGTTTCCGGCTCATCCGGCTGTTGTTGACCGAAAGTCTGATTCTGGCGTCCTTGGGAGGATTGGCCGGGATCGCCATCGGCTACGGCTTCGTGGAGTGGTTCCACACGAAACAAAGTATTGTGCTTATGACCGACTTGCCGGTTTCAATCCCGTTCCAGATGGACAGGCGCGTGCTGATGGCAAGCCTGGCGTTGTCGCTGGTGAGCGCACTCCTTTGCGGTCTGGCGCCGGCGCTGCAAAGCACGCGCGCGGACCTAGTGACCGGACTCAAGTCAGCCGAGGCGGATGTGCCCGGACGCAGACGCCTGTGGGGCCGGAATGTGCTGGTGGTGGCGCAGGTTTCCACGTCCCTGATGCTGCTGACGGCGTCGTTCTTGATGGTGCGGGGTTTCCAACAGAGCTTGCTGGAGGGAACCAGTTTCGCGAAGGACCATCTACTAATGACCAGCTTCGATCCGCGTCTAGTGCAGTACAACACAGCTCAGTCTCAGCGGTTCTATAAGCTGCTGGCCGAACGTGTGCGGCAAGCGCCCGGAGTTCGGAGCGAGGCTCTTACCGAGAACGTTCCGCTTGGACAGAATGGATTTGACGGCGTGGCGTTCGTGCCGGACGGTTTCCAGATGCCGCGCGATCGCGAGAATTTCAATTCGACCATGGACACCATTGATGAAGGGTACTTCGAGACGATGGAGATTCCGATTTTGCGTGGCCGCGGCTTCCTGGTGTCCGATACGGCGGACGCGCCGCGTGTCGCCGTAGTGAATGAGCAGTTCGCAAAACACTTTTGGCCGGGCGCCGATGCAGTCGGCCAACACATCCGCCTGGATAGCCGCACCGGCACGCCGGTTGAGATAGTAGGGGTCGCGCAGACCATCAAGTATCAAAACACTTTCGGGCCGATGGATTTTGTGTATATGCCGCTGGGCCAGCATCCTATTCCACGCATGGTCTTGATGTTGCGGTCGAGCGGCGATCCGCTGCAATTGGTCAAGTCCGTGAAGGACGTGGTCCGGACGCTTGATCCGAATCAGCCGATGTTGGAGACCAGGGCTTACGAGGACTTTTATCTGAACCAGGCCGTGAGAGGGCCGCGAATTGCGATCGACCTGGTGGGCAGCATGGGCATGGTAGGCCTCCTGCTGGCCATCGCCGGTTTATATGGATTGGTGGCGTACAACGTCAACCGCAGAACCCGCGAGATCGGCATACGCATGGCCCTTGGTGCGGCGCGCGCGGACGTGTTGCGCCTAGTAATGGGCAAGGGTCTCGTGCTGGTGGGGACTGGAACGGTGATCGGGCTGGCGATGGGTTTCGCGCTCGAGCGGCTCATGAATTCCATGCTGTTCAATGCCGGCGGAGTAGACATTGTGGCTTATGTCGTCGTAGTGCCTTCGCTGTTTGTAGTCACAATGTTGGCGGCTTATGTACCCGCGCGAAGAGCAGCCCGGATTGCACCAACACAGGCGCTGCGCTACGAATAATGTAGTTAGTTCGTAAAGCCAGATGCGCGGCGCACGCTGGCCGAGGTTTTGCAACAGTTATATTCAAGAAAGGGCTTCGTTCCGGCGAGGATTAATAACGAACCAGATCATTGCGCCGGCCAGAATCGTAACCGCCGCAACATCCAGCGCCGCTACCCAGCCGAATCTTCGCGCTAGTAACGGCGTGAGGACCGGTGACAAAATTCCCCCTACATTGCCGCCGCAATTCATAACCCCGCTGATCGTTCCGGCGTACTTTTGAGAAATATCGATGGTCGTGGCCCAATGCGATGCGAGCGCGAAATAGATCGCTCCGGCGCCGAAGGAAAGCCACAAGATCGCGATCGAGATACTCTCGACTCTCGCCCCGATCAGCAATGAAACGCCGGCGGCTGTCATTCCACCGATGGATATCAAGCGGCGCGCCCACCGTAAATTGATTTTCCTGGCGATCACATCGGACGCGATTCCTCCAATTGGCGTCAAGACGGCCATGGCGATGAACGGACCGACGGTGTAATACGAACTCGCCATTTGCGTGAGATGCCGCTGCTCCACCAGGTACGTAAAGAACCAGGTCATGTAAATGTAGACCATGTATCCGCAGGTCATCGCGCTTAAGAACAAGAGCCACATGTTCCCCTCCCGAACGAGACTTCGCCAGGGAATCCGGCGGGCGCTGGTCTTCAAGGGCGCTGGCCAGCCGGCGTGAATGATCTCAAGCTCGGCCTGATTCACGCCCGGATGCTGCTCTGGCGTGTCCCGCGAGCGAAGGTACCAGATGGCGCTGCCGGCGACACCCAGAACAGCGGACATGAGAAATGCCCAACGCCATCCGTAGGTCAACATAAGCCAGGCGATGAACGGCGGAGTGATCGCGGCGCCTACGCCGCCTCCGGCCAACGGCACGCTAGTGGCGAAGCCGCGTTCCTTGATCGCCATCCATGCGGCGATGGTTCTATTGAAACTGGGCCACGCCGCAGCTTCCCCCATGCCGACGCAGAACCGTACCAAGCCGAGCGAAAGTACCACCGGCACACCTGCGAGATCTCCAACCCACGCTGTCGCGGCGGTTGCGAGCGACCACCACAGCGCTGAAAACGCCAAGACTCTGCGGGGACCGAACCTGTCGGCCAACCAGCCCCCGGGAACCTGGAACAGCCCATAAGCAAAAATGAACGCGCTGAAGATTTTGCCCATCTGCACGTCATCCAGCCGATATTCGCTGGTGATAAGTCGCGCGGCTATGGAGATGTTGACGCGATCCAGGTACGTGATCATGCTCAGTAGAAGCATGAGCCCTAGAATCTGCCAACGGACCGTACTCGGCCGCGTCTGCGCGGAAAGTGCCTCGCGCGACGCAGTCACGGTTTAGCCGCGACAGGCCAGCCGCCCCAGGACGTCCAGCCTCCGTCGACGAAGAGAACCTGGCCAGTGACGTACGATGCTTGCGGCGAAGCCAGGAAGAGTGCAGCAGAGGCAACTTCAGAAGTCTCACCGAAACGGCCCGCTGGAGTTCGTTCGAGCACTTTAGATCCGTCTAATAGCCCGCGTTCGAAATTCCGGCGCACTAGATCTGTCAAGATCGTCCCCGGGGCGATGCAATTCACCCGAATGCCGAACGGCGCCCATTCGCACGCCAGCGCTTTTGTAAACATCATCTTTCCGGACTGTACAGTCGAATAAATCACTCGATGTGGCAAAGCCAATTGCCCCGCGACGGATGCGATGTTGATGATCGATCCCGAGTTCTTGCGCTGCATCGACTCGCCGGCGAGCTGGCAAGCCAGAAAAACCCCTTTGAGATGCATGTTTAGCATCGAGTCCCAGTCATCCATCTGCATTGACAAAAAGGGCTTGGTCAGCCCCGCGCCGGCGTTATTGACAAGAACATCTATGGACTCGAATTCTTGCGCCGCCCGGTCGAAGAGCACCCGCACCGAGTCTTCCCTTCGAACATCACCTTGCATGTGAACCGCGCGTACACCCATTTGCTGGATCTCGGCGGCAGTGCGCTCGGCTTCTTCGGCATGTTCGAGATAATTGAAGAGGATATTCGCTCCTTCACGGGCAAATTGAAGGGCGATGGCCTTTCCAATTCCTCTCGATGCGCCGGTGACTACGGCAGTCTTTCCCTGGAGTAGCATTCTAAACCTGGTAAGTGACTCGCCCTTTGGAAATCGTCATCTCGACCGCAACATTCTTGATGGTGTCCGCCGCGACTTTCAGAAGGTCGTCCGAGAGCACAACTACGTCGCCACGTTTGCCGATTTTGAGCGTCCCTGTTTCGTGCTCTTCAAATCCGATATAGGCGCTGGTGGACGTGAACATCTTCAACGCTTCGAGAGGCGTGATCCGCTGCTCAAGCTCAAAGTGGTTCACAGCCGCGTGAATTCCCCAGATCGGACGGATGGGCGTAACGAAACTGTCGGAGCCTCCGCCCGCCGCGACCCCTGCGTCCAGGAACCAGCGGTAGGGATGAACCCGCTTGACGCGTTCCGGACCGAGCCGCTGTGCATACATCGCATGGAACTGCTCCGCGAAAAACGGCTGGACACCGGCGCAGACTCCCAGTTGCGCGGCTTTCCAAACCTGGTCGCGCAACGGGAAATAGAAATGATCGATGCGATGGCGATGATTTGGCCGGGGCGTAGCTCGCAGCGCATTCTCATAAGCCGTAAGCATTTGTCCGATCGCGCGCTCGCAGGTGGCGTGCACCGTGACCTGCATGCCTGCCTGGTGGCATCGCAGCACCCATTCGTTCAAATCAGCTTGTTTGTAGTATTCGGGGCCGCAGGTGTCCGGTTTATCTGAATAAGGCTGATAAAGCGCGCCGGTGTGAGCAGCGGGACTACCGTCGATCAGCACACATCCGCCGATTCGCGGAAGACCGAGGCTCTGTATGCGCTCCAAATCCATGATCTGGTAATACAGAACCGTCGAGACCGGCAGTTGGTCCTGCGCGGCGAGAAAAGCGTCGACGTCCGGATCGCCTTCGATCCGCCCGCCTTCCAGGCAATGGACGGTAGTGACCCCGCCCTCGACCGCGTGGCGGGAGATCGTAGACAAGCACTTGCGGCTCACCTCTGGCGGGAGCAAGGTCATCAGCCGGACTTGTGAACTGAACGCGACCTTTTCGCGAAGCGGACCGGCAGGCAGTCCCGTATCGGACTCGCGCTCAACGCCAGGCGTCGAAGGATCGAGCTTCAGCCATTCAATGGCGCGGGTGTTGAGGGCGCACGAGTGTCCATTCATATGCAGCAAATAGACAATGTGGTCCGGAGCGGCTTGGTCCAGCTCATGACGATTCGGATACCGCCGTTCTTCAAGCTTAGTGTCGGCCCAGCCCCGGCCCATAACCAACTGCCCGGGCGGAGTTGCGGCGGCTTTATCGCGGATCGCTTGTTGGAGATCTCGAATGGTGACGCTGCAACGGAGATCGACCATCTGGTCCATTAATCCACTGCGCCAAAAGTGGACGTGCGAGTCGATGAAGCCGGGGAACGCGTGCCGTCCTCGCAAATCGATGGCGTGGGCGCCGTTTGGAAGGCGTCGGGCTTCATCCGACGCACCAATAAAGATAATTCGCCCGTCGCGAATCACGATCGCTTCGGCGAGCGGTTGAGATTGGTCCATGGTGTGAATGGCGCCATTGAAGAGGGTGATGGTTTCACCCACCGGAGCTCTTTCCGCTGACGGAACCTTCGTTTCAAGACCGGTCACTCAGGCCATGCTCCTTCCGCCATCCACGGGGATGGTCGCTCCCGTCACGTTTGAGGCTCCCTCAGATGCGAGAAACGCGGCGACGCTTGCAATTTCCGCCGGTTTTGCGATGCGGCCCAGTGGATATCGTGCTCTCACCGTCTCTCGATCCGCATCCGAGTGCAGCGACGATTGAAGCAGCGGTGTCTCGACCGCTCCTGGACAAATACAATTTACGCGGATGGCCGGCGCCAGATCGAGTGCCAACGCCTTGGTCAGCGCGATCATTCCGCCTTTCGACGCTATATAGGCGGGCCGGTTACGGATCGGAGAAATGCCGGCGGCCGACGAAACATTAACGATTGAGGCCCCCGCTTCGCGCATCAAGGGAACAATATGTTTGCACATCAGGAACGCAGACCGGAGATTTACATTCATGATCTTGTCCCACTGCTCCGCGGTTGTCTCGGCGAGGGGCGCGACGAGATCGATACCAGCGTTATTCACTAAGACGTGCACGCGACCGAACTCCTGCGCTGCGACTCTGCCGACTTCGACGGCGGTCCGTTCCTCTGAGACATCGCCGCGCAAGATTGTGTGGCCCGGCCCAACTTCAGAGGCCTGCAGATCGACCAGAATCAATTTCGCGCCAAGCTGTGCAAATAGTTCCGCCGAGGCGCGGCCGATTCCTGAAGCCGCCCCCGTGATCACCGCGACCTTTCCGGACAAACTCTCCACACTCCCTCTAGAGCGAATCTTTTAGTTCCAGTGCGAGTTGGTCACAGCGATAGAACTGGATGTCCTCATGTTGTTGGATATGCCGAATCAGCCGCTCGAGCAGAGTGATGCGCGAAGGACGTCCGATGATTTGTGGATGCATCGCCAGTACAAAAGCCTTTCTCTCGGCATACAGTTGATCGAACTCCGCCGACCAGTGCTCGAACACCGCGGACGGCGGCATCATCACCCGTCCCGTCAACTGAATGCTGTATAGGAAAAAGGGCGCATCATCCAGCACCCAGGCGAAAGGAAACTCGATCAGATTTGTCTTTTTGCCGTTGACGATATGCTTGTACGGCTGGTCGCGATCGAAAAAATTGGATGAATACAAAAATTCGTACTCAAGCAGCAGCCGCATGGTGTTCTTACTGAATTCGCCCGCTGGAGAACGCCACCCCAACGGCTTCGACCCGGTGACACCCTGGATTAGCTCCGTTGTTTTCTCGAATTCCTGACGCTCGTCGGCCTCTTCCATGTCCTGCAGCCAGCGGTGGGAATAACTATGATGCGCGATCTCATGTCCAGCCGAATGGATGTCGCAAACTATCTTTCGCTGCCGCTCGATGATCATTCCGGGGATGAAGAACGTGCAATGAATCCCGTACTTTTCGAGCAGCGCGAGAATCCGCGGCACGCCTTCCTGATAGCCGTAGACGCCTTGTGAAAGAGCGATGGGACGGTCCCAGTTCTTGGGATCGCGAGAGGTCCACAAGAGCTCGCCATCCAGATCGAACGTCAGCAGCACGGGAAATTTCATGAGCGCCGCCTCAGTTTGGCCGTGTAGTCGCGGTAGGACGGCCAGTTTTCCAAAGAAGTAGCCAGGATAGCGGATCGCAAAATCGCAATGGAGAGCGCCTCCGCCGCTAACGTTCCAATCACAGAAAGCGACAAGTCCGTTTTCACTTTATTGGTCGAAATCGCAAACACAGTGTTGCCGTCGCCCTGCGTATGATACGGATTAACCGTACGAGCCGCGCCAGCGCCCGCGTTGATGGCGATCTTGCAAAGCTCGGTCTTGGTAAATGGCGCATTAGTCGCGACCACGGCGACGACCCCGGATTGAAAAACGGGATCATCTATGTCATGCGCCGAGGTTCGTACCAACTTGGGTGGGTTCTTCAACACCGCTTGAGCGATTCCAATGAAGCCCTTACTGTCGGCGCGTCGCGCCCCCGCAATGATGTTTCCATTGCGCCAGTCGACAATGTCTCCCGCGGTGTTGGCAATGGCGAGAGCTCCCACTACCACGTCGCCTACCTTTACGCTGGCAGTGCCGACGCCGCCTTTCATGCCGTGGATACCTTGGCTGGTGAGCATTGTGCCGACAGTGGCGCCGGCTCCCGCACCGACGCAGCCCTCTTCAAGACGATCAGCTTTGGCTGCAGCTTGGGAGGCTTGGTAGCCGCCTTCCGCATCGGGACGGATGCTCATGTCGCCGTCTATTCCGAAATCATAAACCACCGCGGCCGAGATCAGCGGGACAGCTCCTCCGTAATATCCGACTTTGTGTTCGGCCAGATACCGGATCAAACCCCAGGAAGCCGCCATGCCGAACGCACCGCCGCCAGATATCGAGATGCCCCAGGTTGATTGGATGGAGGTAACCGGCTCCAGCAGAATCGTCTGCTGTCCCCCGTGGGACGACCCGCCGAAGTCCACACCTGTAGCGGCGCCTTCTTCCATGACGATCATGGTGCAGCCGGTAGGCCGCTTGGGATGCGTAAAATGGCCGGCCTTGATTCCGGGCACATCGGTGAGGGATCCAGCCGACGGTAAGCCGGCTCCGCTCTTTAGCCGTTGCGCTGATGCCGCTTGGCTGATCGCCGGGTGCGCCAATGCCAAACCTAATGAGGCGGCTGCCCGATTGCTGAATTGACGGCGATTGATCTTGGACATAGCTATTGGGGAAGTTTCAGCGTGTAGTCGCGGTAAGCGGGCCAGCGATCCACCGAGGTCGCCATCTTCGCTCCCTGCAGAACAGCTTCGGCGACCATTTGCGCAGCCAGCGCACCGGCCGTCGACACCGACATATCCGATTTCATTTTGTGGGTGGAAGCGGCGTACAGGATATCGCCATCTCCGGGCGTGTGATAAGGATTAATAGTTCGGGCAGCGCCGCAGTTGGCCATCATAGCGATCTTGGTCATCTCGGTCTTGTCAAAAGTCGCATTCGTCGCCAGCACGCCGATGGTGGTGCTGCCCATAACGGGGTCGTAGAATTCCAGGCTGGAGCGAAGCTCATGCTCGGGCGGGAGGCCCAGGACTTCGTTTATGCTCAGAAAGCCTTTGCCGTCGGCCCCGCGAGCGCCAGCGATGATCTTACCCGTGCGCCAGTCCACGATGTCGCCGACTCCGTTCAGTACCATGGCCGCGCCGATCACCACATCACCCACGCGAATACTCGCGGTGCCAAATCCGCCTTTCATGCCGCCCCCGCCGGTCTGGCGCATCATCTTGCCGACCGTTCCGCCTGCGCCACCGCCCACAGTGCCCTCCTCAATCGGTCCGGTGCTAGCCTTCAGACAGGCTTGGTAAGCTCCCTCTGCGTCGGGACGGATGGTCGGGTCATTCCCGACATTGAGATCCATGATGATGCCGCCTGCAACAATCGGCATGTATCCGCCGCGATACTTCATTCCGATCTTGCGCTCTTCCAAATAGCGAACTACGCCCACCGCTGTGTTCAGCCCGTACGAACTGCCACCGGAAAGCACCACGCCCCAAATGTCCTGAACACAACTGACGGGTTGCAGCAACTCCGCTTGATACGATCCTGGCGCGGAGCCATCAAAGTCACAACCGACCGCCGCGCCTTCCTCGAAGAGAATCACCGAACACCCGGTGGGTCGCTTGGTATAGGTGTAATGACCGACCTTGACTCCAGCTACATCGGTAATGGAACCCTTGGGGTTGAGACCGGACGCAGCCTGCGGTTCAGGCATGGATTCCCCCGCTCCTGCGTTTCTTTTTCTGCACCAGCCGTTTGCGCGGCACACGCGGCCGGGTATTCGAATCCTTTCCGTTGCTTGGATCTACTGAGAAAGCGCCGTTTCCGGTATCGAACGCGATAAAACCACGAATCCCAGGCGTGGTCCAAAGACCGGCGCTTCGACGCATGGTGTTCTCAATGTGTTCGCGCGTATGCTCTCGCGCCTCGGCCACCTGGTTCTTGCGGATTGCGTCGACAATTGCGCCATGCTCCTTCACGATTTCATCTCCGAAGGACTGCATCGACAAGCCGAGGTAAAAATATCGCATCAACCGCGTGTGAACATTCGCCACTATCTCTACCAGCCGGTCATTAGCAGCGGCCTCGGCGATTCCAACGTGCAGACTGCGGTTCTGATCCAGAAATTCGTAATAGCTTTCGCGGCCCTTGTATTTATAACACGCCCACTTTTCCAAATTCTCAACTTGCTCGGGGCTGGCGCGCTCAGCGGCCAAAGCCGCCGCCGAGGGGTCCACCATGAGCTGGACTTCTTGCAGATTATTGAACTCTCCCACAGTCAAAGGCGCGACAAAATACCCGCGAAACGGAATGATATTCATGAAGCCTTCGCTGGCGAGATGCCGGCACGCCTCTCGTACCGGGGTGCGGCTGGTCCGGTAGCGCTGGCCCAGCTCGTCCTCTGAGAACGACTTGCCCGGAGGAAGGGCGCAGGTCACGATATCGTGCTTCAACTCGCGATATAGCATCTGCGTGGACGTCATGCGACTTGGATTACGCCTTATTCACATCCCGATAGCTGGGGAGTCCGCCGGCCGCCTCCGCTTGAGTGATGGCCCGGACGATCGCCTGGGCCATAGCTTCGGCTGCAAGCGCGCCAATCAGTCCGTGATTCACGTTCAACTTGAGCGTTCCGGTGGCGAGCGCGAAGATCGTATCACCATCGCCCGGCGTATGCACCGGATTGATGGCGCGCGCATAGCCATCATGGCTCATCTGCGCGACTTTTGAAATTTGCACTTTTTCCATGGTCGCGTTAGTGGCGACCACGCCTATAGTCGTGTTAGCAGCCGGGTTAAGCGCTACGCGATATCCCTTCATAACTTCTGACATGGCATTGCGGAATCCGCCGCCGGCAGCCCTAGCGCCCGCGATGATCTTGCCGGTTTTCGGATTGGTCACGTCACCCACCGCATTCACGGCGACAATAGCGCCAACCACAATTCCCGTATTGCCGACCTTAATGCTGGCCGAACCCAAGCCTCCTTTCATGGCGAACTGTTGCCCAAACATTTTGCCGATGGTGGCACCCGCCCCGGCGCCGACATTGCCCTGCACCACCGGGTTGCTCGTCGCCGCCAGGCACGCCTCATACCCTGAGTCGGCATTCGGGCGAATCTTGAAATCGCCGCCGAAGCCGAGGTCCATCAGAATCGCGGCCGGAACGATGGGCACCACGCCGGCGCCAATCTTGAACCCGATACCCTTGCTCTCCAGATAACGCATCACTCCACTGGCAGTGTCCAGACCGTACGCACTGCCGCCCGAAAGGATCACAGCCTGTACTTGCTGCACCATGTTGATGGGGTTGAGAAGGTCCGTCTCACGCGTTCCCGGCGCGGACCCGCGAACATCCACGCCCGCTACCGCGCCGCCCTCGCATAAAATCACGGTGCATCCAGTAGGCCGAGTTTTGAGCGTATAGTGGCCTATCTTGATTCCCTGGACGTCCGTAATCGATCCCGGCCCGAGCCAGTCGGTTGAATCCGCGGCTCCGGCAGCGGTAGCGCTCTGCGGCTCAGGCATGCCGCTAGCGAACTTACTTGCGCCGGCAGCCACGGTAATTCCGAAAAGCCGTCGCGCCAGCTCTCTCCGGTCCATGGGCCTCCTTATTTCGACGCTTTAAATTTACACCGTTCCCAGCAAACGCAGCGCCGTCAGCGCCATCACTTTGGCCGAGTTCACCAGATCGTCGATGATCACGTATTCGTCCGGCTGATGTGCCAAATCCAGGATCCCCGGCCCGTAGGCTATGCAGTCTCGCACCTGACCGATCCGCGTCACGTGCTTCTGATCGTAAGTCCCGGGGCTCGCCATGAGCGGCGGCTTTATCCCGAGCACTTCTTCGATACTTGCGGAAACGGCAGCGATCAGCGGGCTCGAGGGATCGGTCTGAGTGGGATGCACGATCATCAAATCTTCCATGCTGTACTGAAACGCAGAGTCCCGGGCTTTGAGACCCGTCAAGACTTCCTGGATCTCCGAACGTACTTGATCGAACGGCTCTTCGGCCAGAAAACGCCGGTCAAAAATTGCCCCTGCGCGATCGATTACACAAGGAGTCTGGGTTCCATCTTCAGGCTGGCCGCCGAAGACCGAGTTTATATTAATGCTGGGGCGACGGGAACCGAGCGGCTCAACCGGCATATTCGTCACACGGGTAGCGAGGCGCGGCTTGAGGTCGTGGTTGATCTCGTAAATCAATTCACCCAGATGATCGGCCGCGTTGATACCCAGATAGGGCATGCTGCCGTGCCCGATCCGGCCGTGTTGCACAACCTTGAACCAGTACACTCCCCGATGGCCGATGCAAATCCGATCCACATTCGACGGTTCGGTGATCATTACGAAATCGGTTCGGTCGCGATGGATCAGCCCACGTGCGGCCAGGCAGGCAACGCCCGCGAAGCCGCCGCTTTCCTCGTCGATTGTCCCGCTCTGCTCGACGGTTCCCGCCAACTTTACACCAGCCCGGCGAATCGCTTCGACCGCATAGATCGAAGCCGCGATGCCCGCCTTCTGGTCCGCTGTGCCTCGGCCATATAGCTTTCCGTCCCGTAGCAGCGCGCCGAACGGCTCAACAGTCCAGCCCGCGCCCACGGGAACAACATCAAAGTGGCCATTGAAATGGAGCAACGGCCTAGGCTGGCTTCCGTCCATGGAGCCGATTACGTTGATCCGCGGGTGCTTCGGCGTGTGCTCCGGGCGATCCTCCGCAACTACGAACTGGACGTCGTACCCGAACTCCTTGAGCTTTGCACCGATGAAATTCGCTCCGGCGGTATATTCCTCTCCTGGAGGGTTGATGGTCGGAATTCGTACCAGCTCCCGCAAGAATGCCACCATTTCCTGGGCGACCGCGTCCACGGCGCGCAGTACCGTAGCATCCTTTTTGCTGTGACTGGCTGGGCTCATAGCTAAAGCGGCGGTTCGAATCGGCCGTCGATGGCTGTCCATCCGCCGTCGACGAACAAAACGGTTCCAGTGATGTAACTGGCTGCGTCGGAGCAGAGAAACACGATCGGCCAGGCTATTTCTTCCGGTTTGGCCCAACGCTTCAGCGCGGAATGGTTCGCATAAGCCGCATACCAATCGGGCTTGTTCTTGATCGGTTCGGTGAGAGGAGTTTCAACTACGCCCGGCGCGATCGCATTGACACGGACATTCTTGGATGCCAACTCGACCGCGAAGCCACGAGCCAATTGGACCAGGGATGCCTTGGTTGCCGCGTAAACTCCCTGGCCCGGCTCGACGACCAGCGAACGGATCGACGACGTCAGGATGATGCTCCCGCCGCCATGGTCGCTCATAACCTGGGCGACCGCTCGCGCGATGCGAAAGCTCCCTTTGAGGTTCAGATCGACTACGCGGTCCAGTTCTTCGTCGGTATATGTAAGTAGCCGCTTCCGCACGTTGACTGCGGGAGTCGCCACCAGAATATCGATTTTGCCCCGCTGCTTTTGAATCTGGTCAACCTCCTGCTGGATGGTGTCCTTACTCCGGATATCGATTATTCGAGCTTCAGCTTGCGATCCCTCTTTCACGATGCGGTCCGCAGTCGCCTGCGCGGCTTCCAGTTTGACGTCGGCGCAAACCACGGTCGCGCCCGACTGACCCAGAGCCACCGCCGCCGCCTGCCCTATTCCGGACCCGGCTCCCACCACCAAGGCGACCTTGTGATCTACGCGAAAAATCGAAAGGTTATTCATGCTCTCCGATTACCAGGTAACTCGGATCGCCATTTCCGCCTTGCGCTGGGCTAGCGCCGCCAATTGCCCGAAGGTCGTGGGATTGCTGACGTACAGATTGTTGACGCTCGCAACGTAGAACGAAGGATTATTCAGCGTGTTGTAATACTCGGCGCGCAATTGCAGGCGCCACGGACCGGAATTCAACCAGCCGTGTTCGGCCAGCAGAATGCTCTTTGTCAAAGAACTATTCAGATTGAACAGGCCCGGCTGGCGCGCGATGTTTCGGCCGCAGGTTCCGTTATTACCTAGAAGCGGTTGGGAATATGTGTATGAACTCAAAAACTGAGACGGCAACGTCAAACCGCTTCCGCCAGCCTGACAGTTCGCCAAGGTGTTGTCAGCCGCGGATCCACCGGTGGTATTCCCATCCAGGTTTACGTCCGAAATAGTCATGACCGGCCCTGAGAAAATATTGACCGGAACTCCAGACTGGTACACCATCACCGCTCCAAGCTCCCATCCACCAAGCAGATATTTGGAAACGACATCCGTCCGTCCCCTTCCAAATGGGATGTCGTAAATGGCCGTGAGCAGAAATCGTTTGGGAATATCGAAGTTCGACAACGCTCGACTGAGGTGTAGGTTGGAAGCTATTTGCGGAACACCGTCGCCGAGGTAATCCTGGGTAGGATATGCGCTGGACGAATTATCCATCGATTTGGACCAGGTGAAAGAGCTTTGCAGCATCAAGCCTCGTGCCAGCGATTTCCGAATACCGATTTGCAGCGCATTATAGTCCGAGTTGGCGGCATCTGTGATCAGGTTTACCTGACTGAAACGCGGATCCAGCCGCAGTACGCCCGTCCCTTCCTGGGCTGCCGCGGCCTTGAACGCAGACAGCCGCGCGGTCTCGTCGGCTACGCTTGTGGCGGGGGCCGGCAGATTGCCTGGCAAAAACGAATTGATCGGGATGAACGCGGCCAGATGTGTGCCCTTCGATCCGACGTAGCCGGCGTTCGCTACCATTCCGAACGGCAGTTGGTATTCGAGGGTCAAATTGTACTGCTGGAGATAGGAATTTCTCATGTGCGGATTCGTCGTCGTGATCGATCCGAAGTTAGTAAGCGTGCCGAACCCTCCGGCCGCGGCTTGTGTCTGCCACTGTTGCTGAAATGGAGAAGTTCCGGCCAACAGCGCGGCAATCGTGTTTCCGCCTCCAAAACTGGTCAGCGACTGGTTATACGCGACAGGTGGGCTGGTTCGGCCCTGATCGGCCAGCGGAGTGAAATTGAACGCGTTGTAGAACAATCCATAACCTCCACGGACCACCAGACGCCCGCCCCGAGGATTCCAGGCGAATCCAAAGCGCGGGGCAAAGTTGAAAGGATTGGCATGGATGATGGGATTGCCGACCTGGAACGATCCGAGGGGACCGCTACCAGCTTGTCCAATCGCACCGGACTTATTGATATTGAGCAGAGAAAATTGGCCGCCGGCCGCATCCAGGGCGCCTTGATATTCCCAGCGTATCCCGAGGTTCAAGGTCAGGTTCGATGTCATCCGATAATCGTCTTGCGCGAACGCGCTGATCAGTTTCGTACGGAAAGGCTCGGCGGACGGTCCGAACAACTGGTTATAAGACGAAGGCTGAGCGTTGAGAAAGGCCGCTTCGCTGGGGAAAACGAAATATCCACGAGTAAAGAACTGCCCGGTTCCGGCATTGCTCGAGTTGTCCTGGATGTCACGAATGTCAAAACCGGCCTTGAGTTGGTGTTTTCCGCGGGCCTGCGTGATCACATCGTTTATCTGGTAGATATTGAAGATGCGTCCCTGGGGAAAGCCTCCGTATTCGCCAAATGTCAGTAGGCCGGTGATGGTGAAATAAGGTCCAGGATTCTGCATCTGCGGCGGCAGAAAGCCTACCGATCGCGCGTATGCCACGCGGAGCTGATTTACCGTGGTCGGGGTGATCTGCCATGTATCGGCAACGTTAGCGTTGCGCGATTCCGACGTGATCAACGCGCCTTCATTCGCCAACCCGACCAGCGATCCGATATAGGGAAGTACAGTGTTGGCGGTGCTGTGGAAGTAACGCATCGACAGAGAATGCTTCTCCGAAAAGATATAATCGCCTCGCAACAGGAATTGAAAGCCCTTGCCTGGACTCGAGTAGTTTATCGGCAAAGTTCCAATCAAAGGATTGCTGGTGCCAACCGTTGGAGTTGGCAGGTAGTCTTGAATAATGGTTTTGATCCCTGGGTCGGTAACGGTAGCAACCGCCGCCGCCGTGGGCAGATTCGCATTATAGGTACTGCCGGCACTTATGTTCCTGTTCTGATGCCATCCACCGAATAGAAACAGCTTATTCTTAATGCCCGGGCCGCCCATGGAGAAACCATAGTTGTTGATGTCCGTGCGGGCGGCTTTGCCGGTGGTGTCGCCCCAGTTTCTAGCGTTGAAATAATCGTTCTGGATGTAATCGTTCGCCTCGCCGTGCCAGTTGTTGGACCCGCTCTTGGTGATGGTCTCGATCTCACCGCCCGCCTTGATGCCGTATTCCGCCGAAACGTTGGACGTAAGCACCTTGAACTCCTGCACGAAATCGGTGGCCACAGTCGTTCCCAGCGCGAATCCGCCGAACTCCCAATCGTTTGCATCGGTAAAGTCGAGTTCGGCGTTTCCATATTCCGCTCGTGCACCGTTCGCGGAGATCTGTCCGGTCTGCGCGCCGCTCAGCTTCACCAAACTTCCGCCTCGGGGATTGTACATAGGCTGAACACCGGGCGCATAACCCACTAAGCCCGTGGCGCTGTGCTGCGTGGGTAGATCATTGACTTCCAGCGGATCACGATTGGTGCTCAGCTGCGGGTCGGTCTTGTCCAGTTCGACCGCCGAAGATTGAACCGTAACCTCCACCGCGGTGCTGGTAGCAGCGAGCGATAGTTTGACGTCCTGCGTCACGGTCTGACTGGCTAAAGCGGCGAATTGAACTACGGCTTTAGTGAATCCAGGTGCTTCCACGCTGAGCTCGTACCTTCCTGGAGGGACTGCGGAGAAGTAATAGATCCCGTCCGTGCCGGAATTGAACTGCCGGCTGGCATTTGTATCGACATTACGCAGCACTACGGTTCCGTTCGGGACTACGGCGCCGGTAGGATCGGTCACTGTGCCTTGCACGGTACCGGTAGTGTATTGGGCGCGAATTAATCCTGTGCTGAGCAACGCCAACAAACATGTGGCGCGTAAGAGGCTGCCGCTGATTTTGTAAGACATCTTTTTCCCTCCCTGAATTCAGACGACGGTCGCATTTAGTTCGGCGGGGACTAAAGCTGTTCTGGTTCCGCGTGCGTGATTGTATACCTTTCGCATACGATATACCTTCGACGCGGGCTTTGTCAATGTGGAGTAACGGAAAGCTGGAAAGGCGACTTCAGCATGCCGGCTCTACTCAATGATTGTGACCGTCCCGAGACATAGGTAACAGAACGTTCCGGAGACATGGGTAACACATTTTGCCTCTGAGGAGGCAAGATGTAAAACATGCCATGGAGGAAATGTTCTGTTATGGATGAACGTATGCGCTTCGTGATCCGGCTCAAGGATGGCGAGAGTATGGCTTCTTTGTGCCGGGAGTTCAACATCTCCCGGAAGACTGGCTACAAGATCCTGGAACGATATGAGCAATGCGGGGTGGAGGGTTTAAGCGACCGCGCTCGTCGACCATTTCGATATGCCAATCAGCTGCCGGAACAGATTGAGGCGGCGATCGTCGCAGCCAGGCGCGAGAAACCAACTTGGGGAGCCCGCAAGATCCGCGAGCGCCTGCTGCGGCGATTGCCGCGCGCCGTCAAGGTCCCGGCCTGTAGCACCATCCATGCCGTGCTGGACCGGCACGGGCTGGTCAGCCATCCCATTCGCTCCCGGACTCGCGCCCAGGGCACTGCATTGTCTGACGGCGTCCGTCCCAACGATCTGTGGTGCACCGACTACAAGGGCGAGTTTCAGCTCGGCGACAAACGCTACTGTTACCCGTTGACCGTCACCGATCACGCCTCCCGCTATCTTCTGCTGTGCGAGGCCCTGGAATCCAATCGCGAACACACCGCATTTATGGCCTTTGAGCGTCTTTTCAAAGAAAGGGGTTTGCCTTTAGCCATCCGCTCCGATAATGGCGTTCCCTTGGCTTCTCCCAACGGCCTGTTCAATCTCTCCAAGCTTTCGGTGTGGTGGTTGCGCCTGGGCATCACGATCGAACGCATTCGTCCCGGACATCCCCAGCAGAATGGACGCCATGAACGCATGCACCTGACCCTGAAGCAGGAAGCCACCAGACCGGCCGGCCAAAACATCCTGCAGCAGCAAGCCAAGTTCGACGCCTTCATCGAGGACTTCAATCTTCAGCGGCCCCATGAGGCTCTCGCTATGAAATGCCCGGCCGAAGTCTATTCTGCGTCCACCAGACCCTATCACGGCATCGCCGAGCCGCACTATCCGTTTCACGACCGATCCGTTATCGTCACCCACTGCGGCCGCCTGTGCCTCTACAACAAGAAAATCAATCTCAGCTCGTCTTTAGCTGGTCAGGCCGTTGACGTCAAAGAAGTCGACCACGGCATCTGGCTTGTCAGTTTTATGCAGTACGATCTCGGTTACGTCGATCTGGAAGAGAAAACTTTGCAGCCTGCGGCCAATCCGTTTGGCCCAAAAGTGTTACCTATGTCTTAGGAACAATCTGTTACCTATGTGTCCGGTTCGGACAATTGACGGATTTGGTCGGGGCGGGCGATTTGAACGTCCGACCCCCTGCGCCCAAGACGGATTCCGGCTGGCGTCCAAAGCTGCCTATTTTCAACCGCTTTCATTTCAATCAGATGCTCAAGCCTATTGAAACTTGTTGACGGCTTTGGATTCTGAAGGCTTGCGCCGGCTACGAAATCATCTACAACGCAAACTCTCCCTGAGCGGAGGCGTTGCAGTCTTCAATGATGTCGTTCGAGTTCTACGGGAAAGACGCGCTCCCAATAGAAATTGTCGTGGATCGCAGGATTACATGATGATTATCGACTGGAGAAGGAAGGTCACCGGAAATACTCTGCATCGACCCTTCGATGCTGAGTTTCTGGTCGGCGATACGTTTGAATTTGTTCTTCCTTTTCACCTCCAGGTCGGAATCGCTCTTTGTTTGGAAAAAGTCCAGCAAAATGAGAGGGATTGTTTTGGGCGCCGAAGCTATTAAACAGAGTTCGAAATCAGTCTGGGGAGGCAGATGTTCTGGTTCGAAATTTCTCTCCCTCTTTGTTCAACGTAAAGCTTGGTACAAAAAGCATCTGAAATAGCGGCGATGTCGCAAACTTCGCGGCAGACTACGCAATGTTCTT